>MKWU01007713.1_pt1 | contig 10095 bp, 6 predicted proteins | sample 809101 | NCBI WGS metagenome assembly MKWU01 (sample SAMN05860141, study PRJNA318959) | sponge metagenome | host: Aplysina aerophoba | place: Slovenia: Piran, Adriatic Sea, Gulf of Piran | collected 2013-05-07
CTTGATTTTTGCGGCGAAAGCTTATTTTATGCAAAGACAATCTATGCAAGACAATGCGCGCACCGTCAAGCTCTCGCGCGGAAAGCGGCGGCGCGCAAAACTCATGCGCCAAAGGAGGCTCGCTTCGTCCATGTCCCACGCTCCGCTCCATCCCACCTGGTCCAGCCGCATCGGATTTCTGCTCGCCGCCATCGGCGCAGCGGTCGGGCTCGGCAATATCTGGAAGTTTCCCTATATGGCAGGCACGCAAGGCGGCGGCGCGTTCGTGCTCATCTATCTGGCGACCATTTTTGCGATAGCGATACCGGTCGCCGCCGCGGAATTGTTCATGGGGCGCAGCGGCGGCGGCAATGTGGTGCACAGCACGCGCCAGCTCCTGAAAAAGCACCGCCGCGGCGACCACTGGCACATTATTGGCTCGGTCGCCCTGCCGGCATCGTTCCTGATTATGACCTTCTATGCGGTGATTGCGGGCTGGGTGCTCGCCTATATCTGGCGCACCGTGAGCGGCCAGTTGGCGGATGTCACCGCCCAAACCTCAGGCCGCACGCTGGACGCGCTGCTCGCCAGCCCTGCTGAAATGATATTCTGGCAGGCGGCGTTTCTTGCGCTGGTGGGCGTGGTGCTGGCGCGCGAATTGCGCTCCGGGCTGGAGCGCGCCAATCTGATTATGATGCCGCTTTTGTTTTTCATGCTGGTGCTGATTGCCGGCTATGGGCTGGTGGCGGGGGATTTTGCCGGCGCGCTGCGCTTTTTGTTTGTGCCGGATTTTGCGCAATTGTCGCCGCAGGTGCTCATCGCCGCGATTGGGCATGGCTTTTTCTCGGTCGGCGTCGGCGCGGCGATTTTGCTCACCTATGGCGCCTATCTCAATGACCGCTCCAACCTGTTCACCACCGCCGCCCTGATTGGGCTTGCCGATACGGTGATTGCGCTCCTCGCCGGCATCGGCATTTTTTCCATCGTGTTTTCGCAAAGCCTGGATCCGGCGGGCGGGCCGGGGCTCATCTTCACCACGCTGCCGATTGCCTTTGCGCAATTGCCCGGCGGTCAGTTCTTTGCGTTCATCTTCTTTGTCCTGCTCCTGTTTGCCGCCTGGACCTCTGCCCTGTCGCTCACCGAAGTGGTGGTCGCATGGCTGCACGAAGAATGGCGCATCGCGCGCCCGCGCGCGGTGGCGCTGACATTGAGCGCGATTTTCCTGGTCGGGCTGTTGAGCGTGTTTTCGTTCAATCTTGCCAGCGAGTGGCGCGTGCCGGGCTTTGGCGACCGCATCCTGTTTGATGTCAAAGACTATATCGCCTCCAACATCCTCTTGCTTCTGGGCGGGCTGTTGATGATTCTATTCACCAGCTGGGCGCTGCCCGCCGAAGCCTCGCGCCGCGATATGGGCGATGGCATCGGGCATTTCCTCTGGTTCTGGCTCGCGCGCACGCTCGCGCCCGCGGGCATCCTCGCCGTCGCCGCGTGGACGCTGTTCGGACCAGGCTTGTAGGACTCTTCCGCACAAAATCTGACATCGCTCCCTTGATTTTTTTGGCTTCGCTTCCCATATGCGAAGCATGGGACGGCTCATGGTGAGTCGCCCAAACAAGGAGAAGAAGCGATGACCAATCCATTCTGCACGCGCAACCTGGCTTTGGGTGCTGTCCTGGCGCTCATGCTGGCGATTCAGGGCGGCACGCTGTGGAACAGCGCCGTCAGCCTGCGCAATGTTGCCCCCGCTCTGTGGGCGGGCGACAACGCGCCGGCGATGACGAGCCTCGCGGCAGACCCCGCCATCACCCAATAGACCCGCAAGTCACACATCGGACATGAAAGAAAGGAGACCCCCCATGTATGCTTTGCAACCCTTCGGGTTTCACCCCGCCCCCGCCATCAACCCGCTGTTTCAGCTGCTGGATTCCTGGTCGCAGGAGTTTGGCGGGCGAGACGACAGCGCCAGCTGGCCCGCTGCCGCTCCGCCCTATGAGCTGAGCCAGCGCGACGACCAGACCTATGCGCTGACGCTCGCCGTGCCGGGCTTTCGCGACAAGGATTTGTCCGTGGAAGTGGAAGGTGATTCGCTGCATGTGCGCGGCGAACAAGCACCCGACGCGAAGGATGCGGCGAAGGACGCAGCGAAGAACGATGCGGCGGTGGCGCGCCGGTTCGCAGCGCGGCAATTCCATCGCCAGTTCCAGCTGGGCGAGCATGTGCGCATTGACGATGCCAAACTCGCCGATGGTCTTTTGACCATTCAGCTCTCGCGCAACCTGCCGCCCAAAGCCAAACCGCGGCAGATAAAGATCGCACGCGGCTAGCTTCCCCCTCGCCAAGCCGCGTGTGTTTCGGCCCTCCCCCTCTTTGAGGGGGAGGGTCTTTTTTTATGCGCGCACGCTCGCGCATGCCCATGGCATGCGCCGCTTTTGTATCCCCGCGCCCTTGTGCAAAACGTCTGAACAATTAGGTCAATAGTATTGACTTATCGCCCTCATCTGCCCTATGCTTGCCCCATGATGGCACATGTTTCCCCCCGCACCCGCAAACCCCCCGGGCAGTCTTATGGGCAGGCTGATGGCCTGTCTCATGGTCTGTATGATGCGGCGCGCGAGCATGATTCGTGCGGCATGGGGTTTGTCGCCAATATCCGCAACCGCAAGAGCCATGCGCTGGTGCAGGATGGGCTGACCATTTTGCACAATATGGCGCATCGCGGCGCGGTCGGTGCCGACCCCAAAGTCGGGGACGGCGTCGGCATGCTGTCGCAGATTCCGCATGAGTTTTTTCAGCGCGCCACCCATCGGCTGGGCTTCGCCCTGCCCGAGCCGGGGCTCTATGCGGTGGGCATGTGCTTTCTGCCGCAAAAGGAAAAGGCGCGCCGCGCGCTGGAATATATGATGGCGAAATGCATCCGCGCCGAGGGGCTGCAATTGCTGGGCTGGCGCGATGTGCCGCGGCGCTCAGGCGTGCTGAGCCGCAGCATGGGCGCCACCGAGCCGGTGATTCGCCAGTTTTTTCTGCGCCAGCCTGAGCATCAGCCGCCGCTGGCGGAAGCCGATTTTGAGCGCGCGCTCTTTATTCTGCGCCGCCGCATGGAATTGCGCGCCGCGGCGATGCGCGCCCATGCGCGCGAGATTGATGCGTTTTTCTATATCGGCTCCCTGTCCTGCCGCGTGGTTCTCTACAAGGGGCAGTTGCTGTCGTCCCAGTTTGAAGCCTATTACAAGGACATTCTGTCGCCCAATTTCAAGAGCGCGATGGTGCTGATTCATCAGCGCTTTTCCACCAACACATTTCCGAGCTGGCGGCTGACGCAGCCGTTTCGCCTTATCTGCCACAATGGCGAGATTAACACGCTGCGCGGCAATGTGAACTGGATGGCGGCGCGGCACGGCTCGCTCAAATCCGACCGCTTCGGCAAACGGCTGAACGAATTGTGGCCGCTGATTCCCGATGGGCAGTCGGATTCGGCGTGCTTTGACAATGCGCTGGAATTGCTGCTGCATGGCGGCTACAGCCTGGCGCAGGCGATGATGATGCTGGTGCCGGAAGCCTGGGACAACAACCCGCTGATGGATGCGGCGCGGCGCGCGTTTTACGAATATCACGCCGCCCTGATGGAGCCCTGGGATGGGCCGGCGGCGATTGCCTTCAGCGATGGCGTGCAGATTGGGGCGACCCTGGACCGCAACGGGCTGCGCCCGGCGCGCTATCTGGTGACCAAGGATGACCGCGTCGTGATGGCGTCGGAGACCGGCGTGCTGCCGCTGCCGGAGGCGCTGATTCAGGAGAAATGGCGGCTGCAGCCTGGCCGCATGCTGCTGATTGATTTGGAGCGCCAGGCGATTATTTCGGACGAGGAATTGAAGCGCGAGATGGCAGCCGCCCATCCTTACCAGACCTGGCTGGATGAATGTCAGCTGCGCCTGGAGGATTTGCCGCCGCCGAAGCGCAAGCCCGCGCGCACGCCAATGACCGCCGAGGCGCGCCTCAAATCCCTGCAAGCCTTTGGCTACACGCAAGAAGACGAAAAGTTTCTGCTCGCGCCGATGCTGCAGCGCGGCGAGGAAGCGATTGGCTCCATGGGCAGCGACACGCCGCTGCCGGTGCTGGCGGAGCGGCCGCGCCTGCTCTACAATTATTTCAAGCAGAATTTTGCGCAAGTCACCAATCCGCCGATTGACCCGATTCGCGAAAATCTGGTGATGTCGCTTCTGTCCTTCATCGGGCCGCGCCCCAACCTGTTTGACATGGATGGGCGCGAGCGCCTGACGCGGCTGGAAGTGCCGCAGCCGATTCTGTCCAATGAGGATTTGGAAAAAATTCGCGCGATTTCCGCGATTAAGAACAATCATTTCCATGCGCTGACGCTGGACACAAGCTGGCCGATTGCCAAGGGGCGGCGCGGGCTGCCGCAGCGGCTGGCGCAATTGTGCAAGCAGGCTGAAGCCGCGGTGCGCGGCAGGGAAAACATTCTGATTCTGTCGGACCGCGCCGCCAATGCGGCGCGTGCGCCAATTCCGGCGCTCCTGGCATGCAGTGCGATTCACCATCATCTGATTCGCAAAGGGCTGCGCACGCAGACCGGGCTGCTGGTGGAAACCGGCGAGGCGCGCGAGGTGCATCATTTTTGCTGCCTGGCGGGCTATGGGGCGGAAGCCGTCAATCCCTGGCTCGCCTTTGACCTGATTGAGCAGCGCGCCGCCCGCTATGGGCTCAAGCCCGAAGAGGCGCGCACCAATTATGTCAAGGCGATTGGCAAGGGGCTGTTGAAAACCATGTCCAAAATGGGCATTTCCACCTATCAATCCTATTGCGGCGCGCAGATTTTTGACGCGGTCGGGCTGGGCAAGGCGTGCATTGATGCCTATTTCAGCAAAACCGCGAGCCAGATTGGCGGCATCGGCGTCATGGACATTGCCGATGATGCGCTCGCCCGCCACAGCCGCGCCTGGGGCAATGTCATGGTTTTGCGCGACTCGCTGGATGTCGGCGGCGAATATGCCTACCGCCTGCGCGGCGCGCGCCATGCCTGGAACAGCCGCAGCGTGGCGGACCTGCAGCATGCGGTGCGCGGCCGCGGGCTGGATGCCTATCTGCGCTGGGCGGACGAGCTCAATCACCCCAAAAATGGCTGGATGGTTTTGCGCGATGCGATGGAGATCAAGCCCGCCGCGGCGCTGGGGCGCACGCCGCTGCCGCTGGCGCGCGTGGAGCCGGCGGCGGCTCTGGTCAAGCGCTTCGCCACCGGCGCGATGTCCTTCGGCTCCATCAGCGAAGAGGCGCACACCACGCTGGCGGTTGCCATGAATCGCATCGGCGGGCAGTCCAACACAGGCGAAGGCGGCGAGGACCCGAAGCGCTTTCGCCCGCTGCCCAATGGCGATTCGCAATGCTCCGCAATCAAGCAGGTCGCCTCCGGGCGCTTCGGCGTCACCGCCGACTATCTCGCCCATGCCGATATGATACAGATAAAAATGGCGCAAGGCGCGAAGCCCGGCGAAGGCGGGCAATTGCCCGGCCACAAGGTGGATGCCTACATCGCCCGCATTCGCCATTCCACCCCCGGCGTCGGGCTTATCTCGCCGCCGCCGCATCACGACATTTATTCCATTGAGGATTTGGCGCAGCTGATTTTTGACCTGAAAAACACCAATCCCGCGGCGGCGATTTCGGTCAAACTCGTCTCCGAAGTCGGCGTCGGCACGGTCGCCGCCGGGGTCGCCAAGGCGCGCGCCGACCACATCACCATTTCGGGCTTTGAGGGCGGCACGGGTGCCAGCCCCCTGACCTCCATCAAGCATGCGGGCAGCCCATGGGAGATTGGGCTGGCGGAAACCCATCAAACGCTGGTGCGCTCGGGGCTGCGCAGCCGCGTCGCGCTGCAGGTGGATGGCGGCTTGCGCACCGGGCGCGATGTGCTGATTGCCGCGATGCTCGGCGCGGATGGCTTCGGGCTTGCCACCGCGCCCTTGATTGCCGCGGGCTGCGTGATGATGCGCAAATGCCACCTCAACACCTGCCCGGTGGGCATCGCGACCCAGGACCCGGTGTTGCGCCAGCGCTTTCGCGGCGCGCCCGAACATGTGACCAATTATTTCTTCTTTGTCGCCGAGGAAATGCGCCGCCTGATGGCGCAGCTGGGCGTGCGCCGCCTCAATGAGCTGATTGGGCGCAGCGATTGGCTGGCGCAGCGGCGCGGGCGCATGAAGGCGCGCCAGCTGGATCTGGCGCGGCTGTTGCAGCGCGCCCAAAGCCCCGCCAGCACAAAAACTCCAGAACCCACCCATCACGCGCGCGCCCAAAACCACCCCATCGCCGATGTGCTGGACCGCCGCCTTCTGGCGTGCGCCGAGCCGGCGCTCACGCGGCGCAAGCGGGTGCGCGCCGAGTTTCCGATTCGCAATCGCGACCGCACCACCGGCGCGATGCTCTCAGGGGCGATTGCCAAGCGCTATGGGCATGACGGGCTGCCCGATGGCACGATAGGCGTCAAATTCAGCGGCTCGGCGGGGCAGAGTTTCGGCGCGTTTCTTGCCAAAGGCGTGCAGTTTGAGCTGGAAGGCGAGACCAATGACTATGTCGGCAAAGGTCTCTCCGGCGGGCGGGTGATTGTCTATCCGCCGCGCGACAGCACGATTGTCCCCGAAGAGAGCATCGTGATTGGCAACACGGTGCTCTATGGCGCGATTGCGGGCGAAGCCTATTTTCGCGGCATTGCGGGCGAGCGCTTTGCGGTGCGCAATTCGGGTGCCATTGCCGTGGTGGAAGGCACGGGCGACCATGCCTGCGAATATATGACGGGCGGGCTGGTCGCCATTCTCGGGCGCACCGGGCGCAATCTCGCCGCGGGCATGTCGGGCGGCATCGCCTATGTGATGGATGAAGCCGACGAGCTGAAGCATTGCCTCAATCCGCAGATGGTGACCCTGGAGCCGATAGCGCCTGAGAGCGGCGCGGCGCTGGATGGCTCGGCGGCCAGCCTGCTCGCCCATCCGCTGCGCGACGATGCGGCGCGCCTCAAGCAATTGCTGCACAATCATCTGCGCCACACTGGCTCGGCGCGCGCCCACACCCTCTTGCAGGACTGGCAGCGCACGCGGCGGCTGTTCCGCAAGATTATGCCGAAGGATTTTCGCCGCGCGCTGGAAGAGCAGGAGGCGCACACCGTGCGCACCCGCGCGCTGGCGGGCGCGTGAGCGGGGAGGTGCGACATGGGCAAGCCCACAGGATTTCTGGAACATGAGCCGCTCGCGCCGCGCTATGAGCCGCCGCAGAGTCGCGTCAAACATTCGCGCGAGTTTGCGCGCCCCCCCTCGGTGGAGGAACTGCGCCGCCAGGCGGCGCGCTGCATGGATTGCGGCACGCCCTATTGCCACACCGGCTGCCCGATTCACAATCAGATTCCGGACTGGAATGATTTGGTCTATGAGGATGATTGGCGGCGGGCGCTGGCGGCGCTGCACTCCACCAACAATTTTCCCGAATGGACAGGGCGCGTCTGCCCTGCCCCTTGCGAAGCCGCCTGCACGCTCAACCTGATTGACAAGCCGGTCACGATAAAAGCCATTGAACTGGCGATTGTGGAGCGCGGCTGGCAAGCGGGCTGGATTGTGCCTGAGCCTGCCAAACGCATGAGCGGGCATACGGTTGGCATTGTCGGCAGCGGGCCGGCCGGGCTTGCCGCCGCGCAGCAATTGGCGCGCGCCGGCCACAAAGTCACTGTCTATGAGCGCGCCGCCAGGGCGGGCGGGCTGCTGCGCTATGGCATTCCCGATTTCAAACTGGAAAAGCGCTGGGTGGAGCGCCGCATCGCGCAGCTGGAGGGCGAAGGCGTGCGCTTTCGCCTCAATCACGATATTGGGCAAACCCACAAGGTGGAGCCATTGCTGCGCCGCCATGATGCGCTGGTGCTTGCGATGGGTGCGGAAGTGCCGCGCGATTTGCCGATTGCGGGGCGCGACCTGGATGGCGTGCATTTTGCGATGGATTTTCTGCGCCAGCAAAATCAGCGCATCGGGCAGGAACAATTGACTTTCCCGCAAGCGCTCAGCGCCCGCGGCAAGCATGTGGTCGTGATTGGCGGTGGCGATACCGGCTCCGACTGCATCGGCACCTCCTTTCGCCAGGGTGCCAAAAGCGTCACCCAGTTGGAGATTCTGCCGCCGCCGCCGCGCCAGGAAAACAAAGACCTGACCTGGCCCAATTGGCCGCTCAGAATGCGCACCTCCACCAGCCAGGAAGAAGGGGCGGCGCGCGATTATGCGGTGCAGACCGTGCGCTTTCTCGGCGACAAGGGCGCGGTGCGCAAACTGGAATGTGCGCGCCTCAGCAAGGAGGGCAAACCGGTGCGCGGCAGCCAGTTCACCGTGCCCGCCGACCTGGTGCTGCTCGCCATGGGGTTTCGCCATGCGGTGCAGGACGGGCTGTTGGCAGCGCTCAAGCCGAAGCGCACCCCGCAAGGGCTGATTGCCGCCGATGAGCGCAGCTATCGCGCCTCTCGTTCAGGGCGTTCAGGACGCTCAGAAAGTTCGGGGGGCGCGGCGGGCGCGGGGCTGTTTGCGTGCGGCGACATGCGGCGCGGGCAAAGCCTTATCGTGTGGGCGATACGCGAGGGACGCCAATGCGCGCATGCGGTGGATGCGTTTGTGCGCGGCCGCCCCAGCGCGCTGCCGCGGGTCTGACCCGCTCGCCTCCCCTCAGCCTCCCCTCAGCGTCCTGGCAGCAAAAACCGCTCGCAGGCGGCTTCCAGTTCCCGCAAATTCTGGCACGCCATCACCTGGCGGCAATGGGGCTGCATGCGCCGCATCTCCGAATCGCCCGTGTCCCAAAGGCTGCGCGGCTCGGGATTGAGCCAATAGACCGCGCGCGCGGCGCGGCTGAGGCGCGCCAAAACCTTGTGGCCCGGATCGGCGTAATTGGCGCGGGCGTCGCCCAGAATCACAATCGTGCTTTGGCGCGTGAGCCGCTCCTCGCAGGCCGCGGCAAAGCCGTTGAGCGCGCGCCCATAATCGCTGGAGCCGCCATAGCGGCGCATCGCCTCCTCCATCGCCGGCTCAAGGTCGCGGCGGCGAAACATGTCCGTCACCTCGCCGCAGGCGCTGGAAAACACGAACGCCCGCGTCTGCGGCAGCAGCGCGCGCAAGCCATACAGCATCATCAGCAAAAATTTGCTCCACGACGCCACCGACCCCGACACATCGCACAAGACCAGCAGTTTGGTGCGCCGCCGCGGCGGTCGCCGCCAATGCAGCCGCCACAGCATGCCGTCCTGCGCATAATTGTGCCGCAGCGTGCGGCGCAAATCCAACTGCCCGCGGCGCGCCTGCGCCCGCCGCGCCGCCAGCCGGCTTGCGAGGCGGCGCGCCCATTTGCGCAGCACCTCTTGCAGCAGTTCATAATCGCGCTTTTCTATGCGGTTGAGGGCCGTGCGCCGCACCATCTCCTCGCGCAGGCGCTGCCCCAGCGGGGCGGTACGCAAGCGAATCTCGCGCTCCACATGGGCGCGCACCGCGGCAAACAGAGCCGCATCGCGCCCCGCACCGCCGCCACTGCCACGCCCGCCAGATGGCGCAGACCGCGGCGGCGCGGTTGCCCCCAGCGCATCCATGACGCGGCGAATGAACAGCCCCTGCTGCGTGAACACATGAGCATCGCGCAAGCCCACCGCATCGGCTGCCAGCACAATATCCACCATATCCTCTTCGTCCAGCGCACCATTGGGAGGCGGCTCGGCGGGCACCTGACCTGCCCGCTGCCTCTGCCGCGGCGTATCCGCTGCCTGCATATCTGGTGCGGCAAGCGGCGTTGCGGCAAAATAGCGCTCAAAACAATCGGCGAAAATCGCCTTCTCCTCGGCGCTTTTTGCCAGCACCTGCCCAAGCATGGCTTTGACGCGGGGGCGCGAGTCAAACCCCAAAGCGGAAAGCGCGCGCCCTGCCTCCAGGCTTTCGCCCGGCGAAATGCGCACGCCATGCGTGCGCAAAAGCCGCACAAAATCGCCGAGCAGAAAGGCGGGGCGCTCTGCCATCAGGCTTCGCCCGCTGCCCGCAGCAATTGCGGCAGCGATTCCTGCGCCAGTTCCACATCGCTTTGGAATTTCAGCAGCACGTT
>MKWU01007714.1_pt1 | contig 10094 bp, 9 predicted proteins | sample 809101 | NCBI WGS metagenome assembly MKWU01 (sample SAMN05860141, study PRJNA318959) | sponge metagenome | host: Aplysina aerophoba | place: Slovenia: Piran, Adriatic Sea, Gulf of Piran | collected 2013-05-07
AAAACTTTCTCGCAGTTCCTTTTTGAGCCGAGTCAACTCATTTCGGATCGCATTTCTTATGATCTCCGATTTAAATAGCCCCGCCATATCCGCGACATGCGCCAGATCATCATCCATCCGTTTCGTCATTTTAAGCTTGATTTCCCTCTCGAATCTTTGCTTTCTCATGGCTTTCTCCTTTATTAAGAAAAATCCTTTTATACCCCCTGATACACCCCTGATACACCCCCTATTATACCAGAAAAGATGCAAATAAGTCAAGGAAAAACTTTATTTCGCCTATATTTTATCGTATAATAGTGGAAAACATTACGGGATTATATCATGGATGAAAAACGCAAAAGCCTTGCTAAAGCCAAGTCCAATACTTATCCGTCGCGCACGGAAGCGGACAGATTATTCCCAGGACGACATCGCGGAGATGTTGGCTACAAGCCAGTCTTTGGTCTCCCGGTGGGAATCTGGCAAGAGCACCCCGACACAGAAAACACTGCTGAAGCTGGCACAGGTATTAGGCTGTGATTATGACGACTTTTTTCCCGTTGACATCCCGGCTCTCAAATCGGCTTACTCAAAAGTGCTCGAAGACTATCTCACAGACCCTGAAGCGGACACTGATAAGAAAGCAAAAATAGCCGTCGAGATAATGCGCATCATCGGTGCACCAGAACCTGATAATCCACCTGACTCAAAAGCATCAGACGAGATGAACCAGCGCATACACGCATTGATGTTCGGTACTGACGATGAGGGTGAAGAAAATGATAAGCCAGATTAGGTTCGCCGACGAATTCAGAATGCCTATCAGCGTGAATAACAGACAACTGTTCACCTCATACAAAAGAGGTGTCAAGTTCGTAACAGCAAGCGGCATGCGATCCTGTGGCAAGACTTCATCATTCTGGGTATATGTGCTGTTCTGTTGTTTGAGTGTTCCCGGACTCAAGGTAATCATCTCAAGGCTTGAGTATGCGACAATAGCAGAATCGCTGATCCCGACACTTGAGAAGCATGTCCTCTACTATGGTATCGAGGACGAAGTAAACAACCCTTGGCATCTACGAGGGACGAAGCACAGACCAGAGAAGATGATTTTCCCGAATGGGAGTGAGATACACTTTACCGGACTGTTAGACCCAGAGAAGTTGAAAGGCAAAGAGCCAGCCCTGTTCTGGTTGAACGAGGCAACGAGAATCAAGGACATAGAACCTTTTACGATTGTCTCAGGTTCACAGGTAGCAGGACGGAGCGGTGCCTGGTTTCTCAATGGAATGCCCTTCAGCCAGATAATTATGGACACAAACCCCGACTCAAAGGGGCATTGGCTTTGGAGACTGTTTCACCCAGACGAAGATGACGAAGACCTTCAGGGACTGGAATTATCGAGAAAAGAGTGGCTTTGGTATCAACTGCATGACAACCCCGCATACACCGATGACGGCATAAACCGAAACAAACTCGGTGATATTGCTTACGAAGAACTCCTTGAGTCTCACCCACCAGGGGTCTTCAGAGACAGATATGTGTTCGGGTTGTGGGTTGCAGCAGAGGGTGCAGTGTACGGGATCACTGATGCGAACATATTGACCTCGATGCCAGACCTGTCTAACTGTCGTTTCTTCCGGGCATGTGATTGGGGACAGAAACACCCAAGCGTTTGTTTGTGGATCGCAGAACATAAGATCACCAAGGACGTGTACGTGTTTAGAGAATGGCGTAGGACGCACTCCGACATCGACGTGATGTCGAATGAGATAAAAGCCTACACCGATGAGAAAGTCCAAGCGACTGTCATAGACAACGATGAGAATCGGCAGAAACTGATGAGGAAGCATGGTATCCCGGCTGTTTTAGCCTATAAAGGTGCTGGTAGCGTGATGGACAGAATCCTTTTAGTCAACGCAGCACTCAGACGTGCACAGGAAGGTAAGCCCGGCGGACTCTACATACTCAAAGGTTCAGTCTGTAACCGAGATCCGAATCCTACAGTAGACCGAAGTCGGAACTCACTCGTAAAGGAAATGCAGAACCTACAGTTCATGGATACAGGCGACAGACCAGAGAAGGAGCATGACGACGCATCAGACGCACTTGGCTACTGGTATCTCTGGCGTAGCAGAAAAGCCGGTACTGCCACACACTCAGCAAAAGTTAAAAGGAAGGCAAAATGAAGGCATTAGATGCTATTAGGTCCAAATTCAAGCAAACACCAACACCCCCTAAGCGAAAGAGGAGTGCACGGAGTTTCTCACTCGCTGTGAGTGGACGGGATTCAAAGATTGACCCTTACTACCGCTCTGGCACGCTCCGTGCTATCAAGCAGCCGAAGGGACAACGTAAGTTTGCTATAGAGAGAATCAAGGCTAAGGAACTTAATGATGCGAATTTATCGGACGCTATCCGTATCCTGATAGACTCATCGGATGCCTTGTCGCTTGCTGTGGACACTGCGATCGACTATACGATTGATGACTACTCCATTGAGCCTATGGACGCTGATAACGCTGAAGATGTCGCTGCTGTTGAGATCATCAACGACTTCATCGAGACCCACGAGAAAGGCAATGAGCCATTCATCTCAACGCTTAAGCGGATCGCTTATGACCTACACGTTGAGGGTGGCGGTGCCGCTGAACTCGTTAAAGACGAAATGGGGATGCCGAGAAAGATTGTCAGTGTATCTCCACTCACACTCACAACCCGCAGAATCTATCCTAAAGATGATCCCCGCTATAGAGAGTATGGTACAAGTCGTACCGTCTACAAACCCGCAGCCAACGACAAAAGAGACAACCCTGAGACCACAATCGGTGAGTATGACCAAATCATACAACCGACTGGGAGCGGAGTCGCAGACTATACCGTGCTGCAAGACGAGATGTACCCTAACCCTTATTTCGTGTACGCTCCGTTCACCATTAGGGCTGCTGAGAAATTAGGTTCGGCTACGGTTGAGCCAGCACTATTCGGCGTAACGTCGATTACAGACCTGATTTCGATGATTATGGACTACACGAAAGGGCAAGTTTTCCCTAAAGGTGTGGTTCAGATTGAAGACCCTACAGCTCTTCAGGGCTTAGACGATGAAGAAATCGTAGAGCTGATGAACACTATGGCAAAGGATGTTGAGGCAATCTTGAGTGACGGAGATGAAACGCAAACGACTGTTCTTGCTCATAAGATTGTGTTCACACTCATTGGCAGCCTTGAGCGTGCGAACCTCGACGGTGCAGACATGATCTTTGAACTCCTTGAGCGTATCATCCAGAGGGGCACGAAGTTCCCTCGTGTGATGTTTGGCGGTCGGCAACGGGGTGGTGGATTAGGAGATCAGACCTCACGCATTGAGTGGGTGGCATTCAACCGACGCGTCGGCAACGCCAGAAGGATCAAAATGGCGATAGCCAACAAGTTCTTTAAAGTCATCACAGGTCTCATGGGCAACTCTGGCACGGCAACGCTGGTTATCGCAGACAATGACCTTGAGATGCGTCTGATTGAGTCAGAGGCACTCAAACTCAAAGGTGATGCTTTCATGGCTATTGACGGTCTTGGTATCTTCACCAAGGGTGAACTCCGCCAGAAGTTCATTGACCCAAGCCCTGACTGGAGCAATATGCCCACTGAACTCCCAGAGGAACTCGAAACGATGATGAATGACCCCATGATGAGTCAAGACCCGGAGGACACCGATGCCTAAACAAGCATATTCACTTAACAACTTTGAACTCGCAAAGAAAGACGGCATGACGGCTGAGGGCTTTCCGAAGTATCTGTTCGACATCTCCACGATGTCCTTGAATTCAAGGTTTTTCAAGATGTCGAAAGAAACCCTACAGCATATTGCGAACCAAGCAAACGCTGGAGTGCCAGTCTATAAAAACCACAGGACTTATAGTTCAGACCCGTCTGGCTACACCATGAGTGCGAACTTCGTGAAGGATCGCGTGCGTGCTGAACTGTATATCCAGCCCGGACTTGAAGACACGGATACCGATGCCCTTATTGCCCGCCTTGATGCGGGGACAATCCGTAAAGGTTCAATCCAGTTTACTGGTGGCACTTTCATAGATGATCACACGGGTGAAACCTACAAAATGGATTCGGACGGCTGGTTTTACTCATTTAAAACACCCAGTGGACGCAGGCTTGGCAAAGAGTATGAGAGCGGCATTGCGACAGCCACAGTCCACGGCATGGTTAACCTACTTGAATTCTCGATCGCTGGCATGGGTGCAGACCCCGGTGCCGGTGTCGTGAAAAAACTCTCTGAAGAATACGGCAACGATCTCGATATAGGCATCGTACAAGCCTTGTGTGAGATCAACAACTTTGATATAACCCAATTTTCCCAACGGTTGGGATATGATGAAACAACAAAGTCTTTCTCATTCCCGTCCACACCGACGAGGAGCACACCAATGGCAACTCCAAACACGACTGACGACGTTCAAGCGTTGCAGGCTACAGTAGAACGCTTGTCCACCGAAAACACTGCGCTAACAGAGGCAAACCAGACACTCACAACGCAGTTGACTGAAGCACAAGCAAACGCCCCTGAAGGCGGAGATGTAGACGAACTTGAGCGGCAAATTACGCAACTTACAACCGAAGTCGCTGAGAAGGATGCTGAGATTGCGAGACTGACGGAACTCTCCACAGTCGGCGAAGAAGCAATCAAGCTTGAACGAGACAACGCTAAGCGCAGTATCCTACTTGAGATGAACCTTGACCCGTCTGAGAACAACACCGGTAACCATGAATACAACCGTCGGTGTGGCGAAATTGACGGAATGACATCACTCACAGCAATCAAGTCTATTGCGACAGCTAACTTCCGTTCTGCTCGTAACAGAGGCAACAAGCACGCTCTCAACGAACCTGAACCGAAAACTGAAACAACCCGCACCTTTTCAGGCGCGAACTTTCTATAGGAGATATAAATCATGGCAGGAAGAACAGTACACGAATGTCGGGAGCGAGGCAATCCTGACGGAAGCATCACAAAGGATCAGGCTGGCAAGTACCTCGCAGCCGTTGTCGATGACCGTGCCTCAGCGACCAATGACGAACCCGGTGTTATCCCTGTGAGGCTTGGTATCGCAAGCAAGCGTGTTATCGGTGAGATTATCTCTTACCAGCACGAGGACTCATGCCTACTCGAAACAGGCTGCGCAGTCCTACAGGCTACCGTTTCCTATGCGCCAGCAATGCACGGACAAGGCGTTGTCTCGGCAGCCAATGGACAGGTAACAGCAAACGCTAATGGCGTAGGCACTATTGTTGGCGGTGGTCTCCGTACCGTTGGCACTTCAAACGTCCCCGTCCTTTACGTCCGCAATCTAATCTAAAGTGTCTTAGACACATAACCTATGAGGTAAGTAAAATGGGAATTATCCAAAGACACCAACTCGCTGCTGATGTAGATCGAGATGCGGACGGGTTCGTGCAACAGGCAGAAATGGAAGGACTTGAGCCTTACCAGTTAATGGAACGTGAGTCTCCGGCATCAGCCGTTGAACTTCGTCCTGGTGAGTCTCCTGATGCTGCTGGTTCTGTCGCAGAACATCTTGGCGTTACATTGCGTTCTAATGCCCGCAGGAAAGTCCACTCTACGCCAATGAAAGAAGTCGTGAATCACCCCGGCAAACTCATGGCAGTGAAATCCTGCACCAAGTTGAACCTCGTGAACAAACTTCGTTACACGTTTGATCCAGAAGCTTTCGCCAGTCATCAGTTGGCATTCGGGATCACCGATTTCCAAGCAGGCGGACCCTTTAACCCGTACAACATGCTTCCGTTACGGGACGGTACACGGCTGAAAGTGTTTCCCCCGATGAGTTCTATCATCGCCATGACGAACACCATTGGCGTAGGCGAAGCGTTTCTCGTGCCTGAATACAAAGAGCCGGTGCCTAACAATGATGACTCTGGACCCGTCGAATGGGAACCGGGTACGGACATCCCGCTCGGTCGCTTGAGCGCAGTCCAGAGCCAGCTTCAGCCTCGTTGGTACGCTGGTGGTTTCATGATCACAAACGAACTCCGTCAGAGCAGCCTTGGTGTAGAATTGATGATGATCCGCTCCGACAAAGAGGCAATCAAGCTCTCTCGACTGATCGTTACGCAAGCACTTCAAGCGATTGTTTCAGGTGTGAAAAACTCTGATCGGGTTATACTCGGTGCTGAAACCTTAACTGTAGACGACATCCTTGAAATCGCCATGGCATACAACGGTGAGCAAGAAGATTACATGATCACCACCTTGTTCGGGTTGAAAGACATCGTTAAGGAATATCTTAGCATTGAGCGCGACAAGTTAGCACTCCAATCTTCAAGCCCAACGCCTGCTGGTATGATGGCGGGTGGTGATGTCTACGGTGGCGCACCTGTCAATCGTATGGTCTATGATATTGGTTCAGAGCGGGTTGACGATATAGATGAAGACTCTCTCTACGGCATTGATGCCGGTGAAACTGTTGATCTCACTGTCCAGTCTGGTTCCGATGAAGAAACGGAAACGTATGCTAATCGGTCTCGTGTGTGGGAAGTGGCATGGACGCTCAAGTATCTTACGCATCTCCGCACGCCTGATAGTGGCAATCCGATCAAACGCTTCCATAAGTCAGCTACGTAAGGGAGTAGAAATATGGGTCGTATTATCACCGTCGCTGAAGATGCGACAGCTTTCAACGGATTGATAGACCTTGTAGGCACATCAGCAACGCCTGCGGAAGTGGACGCAAATCCGCTTTTTCAGGCTGCTGAAGCCTTTATTATAGGTCAAGTCCCTACTGCTGAGCTACCATCCGGCAGAACACACGCGAATAGGACTACAATTGTGTCCGCATTGCAGTTCTGTGGAGCATGGTATCTCTTGAGTGGCGGTGGTAAGACGGCAACCAAAGGCGAGACAATAGCCGGTGGTGCGCTCACATCGAAAACAACGCAAATCGGACCCGTCAGAGAGACCGAATCGTATGAATCGGGTGGCGCACAGTCCGTTACTGTCCAAGATATTGATGATCGTCTGAAGTTTTTCAAAGAGCAGTGTGACCAACTCCTTGAGGAAATCGGGGCTGCTGCACCGCCGAGTGGCTTACGCTTTTATGTCGGACAGACCCGCTCAAGACGATCAGACAAGACTTCAGTCTACCGAACAGAGGGCATTATCAGGTAAAAGGAGCATATTATGGCACTCACAGTCCTTAATGATGGCGAACAATACAGCGAACATAAGGTCTATAGCAATCATATCAAAGCCGTGCTGAAGGCAGGCACCCAGTCTGTTGTTATCGAGGAATGTGATACCAACGATGATCCCGAAAATAATGCTAACTGGGTAGAATCAGATGTTTCTTTAGGCGGTGGAGAGGCAAATATCAAGCCTATCTTCACCTCAAAAGGCTTTTATTTACGATTTAAGGTTGATCATGCGTCCACTCACGATTGCATTGTCGCTGTGGACTTACTCAACGAACCCGCAGAGAACAGACGGGGTTCAATAGGGAACTAATATGCCTCTCGCCAAAGCAAACCCAACCAACATTGAGAAACGCAATCCCACATCTATTGAGTTAGGTGGTGGGGCATTGCCACCCCCGACAGAAGTGCCGGGGACGCCTACATTCGTGCTTACAGCCTTGCCAGCGTCCATATTCCTGTCTATTTCACGTCCACAGACAGGCGGACGGGCTATGGGCTATCGGTATCGCTTGCGTAGACGGAATGCCGCAGACACGGCTTGGGAGAATGCACTGGCTTGGGTTGACTTGGGTACACGGCGATCTGCTACAATCACGCAATACAGCGTCACACAGGCGATAGAAGTCGGTAGGAAGTATCAAGTCAAGGTCATTGCCTACAATATCATCGGAGACGGCACAGAGACGGCTTATCAAGAGGTTGTACCTCTGACTGATGTGCCAGCAGTGCCTACCTTTGCTTTAGAGGCACACGATTCAGCGATTAGATTGACGCTAAACAAAGTTAGTGATCCTCTAAACAATCCAGATTATCCTGTCTACTCTTATTCGCTTGAGGAGAGAAACGCCGCTGACACGGCTTGGGTGCCTGATATAGGTGATGTTCAGAGCATAACGTCTAATCCGTTTGGCGCGGCTGGTACACATCGGATAGTAAGTGATACAGACAATCAACTTATCATAGACATTCTTCTTTTCAACCCTTCAACAGCTCACAATCTTATCAATGGCAGGGAATACCGTGTCAGAGTGCGTGCTGAAAATGTGCCGACTCAAAGTGCGTGGTCTGCTTGGATGTCTGCTATACCGATGATGGGTGCGATGCCTGCACAACCACCTGCAACACCTACCTTTACCCTTTCTATAGAACCCGATTCTTTTAGCGATATTATCATAACGCCAAGAGCGACAGGCACGCCTAACCCGCCAATCACACATTGGATAATCAGAAGTCGTCAAAAAGGTCAAACTGCTTGGTCAACAGACGTGGTAGCAGCAGACCAATCTGATTACCCTTTCAGTGTAAGTCGTGGACAGACGTTTGAGTTTCAGGTAGCTGCACGTAGCACGGCAGGCGATAGTGCTTTCGCTGCTATACAAGAGCAGCGTGTTATAGATGTGCCGGATAGACCGGGACTATTCCTAACGGCACAATCAGGTGGCTTTGATGTGCGTATAGTAGAACAGCCCAGTGGCGATCCAGCAGATGGCACTTTATTCAGATACCGCGAAGGCACAAGCGGTGACTGGACAGACGGAACAGTTTTAGAAGTGCGAAACCTAAAGGGCAATACGCTTTATCAAGTAGAGGCATGGCTTACCAACGATGCCGGTAGGAGTCTATCAGTTAGCAGAACTGTTACGACGTTAGCAGTTAGACGTGTAACCGGACAGTTAGCCGTCTATGGTGATAGTCTGGCAGTCTATGGCGATGACTTAAAAGTTTACGGAGGTTAAGGATGGCAATTAAATTAGTGGACAGGTCGGATCCAAGCGGGACGCTGACAGACCCTGCAGACCCGACAAAAGAGCAAGTGCTAAACTCAACCCTGCTTGTGCAGTTGAGCGACGAGACAACCGAAGCCGAAGCGACTATACGGCAGATTATAGAAAACGCAGTCAACGACGCTGTTATCCGCGCATTACAGAACGTAACGAGAGACTTACGGTATAACGCCACTGAGACGTGGGCAACGGCAGGCGATAGTGCTGGTTTACATGCTACTGGTGCGTCTTTCGGGAATACCGAACTCCAAGCAGTAACCGACTGGGCTGCGTCTTATACTATCCCGTCCGCTATCACAGAAAGCACAGGTAGCATAGTAATCCGTCTACCCGAAGGTGCGAACCCACACGATTATCGTATTCTACTTGAAGATGGTAGTTATAGAAACTTTGACGCGTCTTTACTTGTAGGTTTCGGCACGTTATCGGGCTTTGATGTCTATTTAGCAGTGATTAGTTTCATAGGCGACTATGCTAAAGGCAATATGCTTGTGCTACAGCATCACGGGGTAGACGCACACACAGACTACTTCGGTGGTGTCCCAGCTATTGAAGCAGATATAACAGTCCTACAAGCAGATGTTGCTAACAAGCAAGAGTTACGCGCTTTTGACGCTTTCCTTGATAGAAACTACTACGTCCGACCCAATCGTGAACCTATTACCTACTATCTGCAACTGCATAATATCGTTAGTGTTTTACTGCCGGGCGTTGATAACATCAGAGCCACAATGCGTGGTCAGGTAGTGCATGCAGCAGCATTCAACCCCGCCGCAGATACAGAGCAAGTTGTATCTATTGAGTTGAACGCTACAGAGATAGGTAATATCGTCAACAATATCGGTTCGGATACTACACTAAACCTTGATATAGAGTTTAGGGATAGTAGCACGGTAGTAGAGAGACACAGAATAGAATTGCCTATTGTGAACGCACCGCCAAGACGTGAAGTGCAAGACGTTCTGGACTGGGATATGTCCCGTGCGAACACTGTAACAGCAACGTTGCCTACTACCTATACCGCTTGGCGTTTTTGTAAGATTTTGACTCGGCAGGGTGACGGTGGTGGCAATCTGGACCCAATACTTATTGAAACATCAGATT
>MKWU01007715.1_pt1 | contig 10094 bp, 9 predicted proteins | sample 809101 | NCBI WGS metagenome assembly MKWU01 (sample SAMN05860141, study PRJNA318959) | sponge metagenome | host: Aplysina aerophoba | place: Slovenia: Piran, Adriatic Sea, Gulf of Piran | collected 2013-05-07
TAACCATTCTGCTTTAGCACCGCGGCGAGGTGGCACTCCTCCTTCTTCAAGTTGTCCGTCTGGTGGTGATGCTCCTTGCTCTGTCGTACAGACACCTGACCAGTCCTCTCTTGACATGAGATGGATGGTGGGACTGGAAGTCTAGGTACAAGCAAATCCCGTCCCTCTGTGACAAATCCAAGTGCAAGGGGAGCTACCATGTCGTCAAACCGGGCCCTCTGGTTTGTAATGTTACTGTAGAGAACTGGGCCTCAAGCTGAATAAACTAGACTTGACCAGACCAAACCTATAACCCTGTACTTCCCTGTCAACATTAACCTGCACATCCAGCACCAGTGGTTCCCACTCAACAGGGACAGGGGTACTTGGCCAGGACCTATGCTCCACTACTGGCCTTACTCAACCATCTGGCGTTCTTCTTTTGTTGTGTCATTGGTATTATTAATCTTTCTATTTAGGTTATAATTTGTGCTAATGTTTTAGTTAAACTTGCGTGTACCTGTATACCTCATGTGACTACATCATCATCTGACTGCCCTATTGTATTTCTACATGCATGCCTGTAAGTGTCAATTATTCACTGATGAAGGTAGCCGTACGTTGCCAAAATATCTGAAGTACTGTTTCAGTGTTCTGGTTAGTGCAATGAATTGATCAATGTGAGCCTACCTAGCCACTCAGGTCTATATCAGATTTCTAGTTAATACATACATACGGTAGTTGTCACAAGAAATTTTGCGAAAGCCGACAAATTCCGTGGCAATTCTATGTGGATTACATGCGGATTACGTAAAGCTTCTGTGCAGCTAACCGCGGAATTACAGTACTAGAGAGTGTCTTCCATTTCTGCGGAATGACACTTCGCTGTCTGTGGAATGATACTTTGCTGTCCTTACAAAGTTAATGTCTTCGTTCTTTGTGGAACGTCTCTACTGTATATGAATATGGCGCACAAGCTTCGCACTGGTAGCTACGTACGTATGTTACACAATATGCAGTCTATTTAGGTACAGTAGGTACGTACGCAGCTGTCATACATGTGTTACACTACTGTACACCCTTCAGGCGCTGCTTTTGACGATCCACAGCTACATACAGTACCACTATGATGATTCCACCCTTTCGATTACTACAGCCGACTACTACCCTTCGACTATTCTACGAATCCGCGGATGCGATTGTGACTGTGCTGATGCCCTTCTACAAATCCGCGGCCACACTTTTGACGATTCCGCGGCCACCCTTTGACAATTCTGCGGACTCCCTTTGGCGATCCGCGGACACCCTTTGACGATTCTGTGGATATCCTTGACAGTGCCGCAGAAAAACTGTGGATTACCGACACGGTGAATCTGTGGATTTCGTAAAGTTTCTTGTGACGTGTACCATACATGTTCATTCATACACAAAACATACGTCAGCAACTATTTTGTGCCATTTGTCTCTGTCTTCAGCCACTTTGGCTGCCTCGGTCAAAGACAGGCCAATGGTGTTAACGTCTTGCAACTATGAAATGCAAAATTTCTCTCTTATTCACATCAGCATCAGTAACCAGCAAAATGCACAAATGAGAATGACAGTTCACCTTAAATAGTTGTAACTCTGAACATGACAGATAGTGATAATAACTGAACAGCAACCAACCACCTACAAAACAAGTAACTGCAAAAATCAAATTAAGTCAACCCTACAGCTGAACACAAAAGTGACTACAAAACAAATCAAGACCAGTCACTGAACAATCAGTGCATGACATTTCCTCCATCCTTAGTAAATGTTTACATGTCACGTGTATTGCAGTCCTCCACAGGACGTCGCTGCCTTTGTGGATAACGAGGTGGCAGAGGAGCAGATGATTGTGGTGGGTCAGTAGATGTCGGCAATGGCGGACAGTCTCCTGGTGATATGATAACCTCTGTCCTGGAAGTTGGCTCTGGTGAATCTGATTCTGGCAAGGGATGGGGCGGGTGGATCCGACAGGGGAGTTGTAAATAGACTAGAAGTCTGGAATCCATGCATGTCTCTTCCTTCTGGTCATCTCTGATCAACTGCAACTTCTTAAGATGGTCTACGTGGCGACGAACTGTCTGCCCTGAATTCAACTTCACCACAAACGACAATGGCCCGCACCTTGCCACCACAATCCCCAGGTTTCAGGAGGAATTTCTTACATCCTTAGCTAGTATTCGAGTACCAACCTCAAATTCATGATCTCGTGCATGGGCATCATGACCTTCATTTGGGTTGCTTGTTGTGCTCCACAAATCAAACCGAGTGCGTAGTGTTCTCTTCACAAACAATTTCGCCGGATAGTGTCCAGTGGTGGTTTGAGGTGTGCTCCGGTAAGACAAAAGGAAGCTTTGCAACCTGTGCTGTACAGACACTCCTGATCTTTCCCCTGCTTTCAAGGCCTGTTTGAAGGTCTGTACAAATTGTTCTACTGCACAGTGGAAGTGAACGGAGGCCCATTGTCTGTAACCAGTTGATCCGGTAGGCCATAGGCAGCAAACAGACTTCTTAATACATTGATGGTGCACTCTGATGTTGTAGAAGACAACTCTACCACTTCGGGCCATTTGGAGTGGGCATCCAGTAAGAGCAAGAACATCTGACCACAGAAGGGCCCAACAAAGTCTGCATGAACCCTCTGCCAGGGTTTCTCAGGACACACCCAAGGATGCAGTGGGGCCACTGGTGGTGCATGTTTGACACTTTGACAACGTCACAAGCCCCAACCAACTCCTCAATGGCAGTGTCCATCCCAAGCCTCCATATATAACTATGGGCTATGATCTTAGTACGCCCCATTCCAGTATAGTTGCGATGCAGCTCCTGCAATACCCTGTTTTGCAACTTCCTGGGCACCACCACCCGCGTACCCCACAATAGACAGTTCCCTTCCACTTTGAGCTCACTCCTTCTCCGGTAAAATGGTTTGAGCTCTGGTGACAATTTCAGTAGCCACCCATTTCGAGTAAACATGGCCCGACTGATCACCTGGTCCTGACGGCATGCAGTTCCTAGTTTTGTTGCGGATATTGGCAAGGCTTCTATCTGCCCAGTATTGAAACAGGCAGCTTCAGTGGACACCTCAAGACCTGGGGCTGTCTGCAAAGGAAGACACGAGAGACCATCAGCATTAGCATGTTTCGTGGTTTTACGGAACTTGATTCTGTACTGGTGTGCTGATAGTAGTATGGCCCACTGCTGCAAACGAGCTGCGGCCAGTGAAGGAATTGGCTTTTGAGGACCCACCCGGTAGATGAAGGGTTGATGATTGGTGACAATAATTGTAAACATTCTGCCATACAGATACTGATGAACGTGCTTGACACCAAATACCAGGGCTAGTGCCTCTGTCTCATGCTGAGCATAGTTCTTTTCAGCGGCTGTCAAAGTACGTGATGCAAAAGCCATTGACCTTCTGTTCCATCGGGGTACTGATGTGAGATAACCGCTCCAACCCCGTATGACGACGCATCTACTGCCAATAGCAAGGGAAGCGCTGGAACATAATGAGCCAGGACTTGTGCTGAAACTAAGGCTTCCTTGGCAATCTTGAAGGCCTGGGCACACTCCTCAGACCACTTCCAAACCACACCTTTATGCAATAATTGGTTCAGGGGATGCAGGAGACTTGCAAGGTTAGGAATGAAACTACCATAATAATTGAAGAGTCCCAGGAAGGAACGCAATTTGGTTACATCTGTGGGAGCTAGGGCCTTCACAATTGCCTGACACTTGGCCGGTGATGTGTGTACACCCTGAGCATCAATTGTGTGTCCCAGGAATTCCACAGATGACTGGAGCAATGAACATTTGGACTGCTTCAATCTGAATCCATATACATGTAGCCGTCTGAGCACCTCCTCCAAGTATGAGAGATACTCCTCGTCAGTGCAACCAGTAACAATGATGTCATCCAAATAGTTGTCTTATAGTCACCACAGATGCGAAACTCATCATTTTTCTTGGGCACAGACACAATTGGGGTTGCCCACTGGCTCGTCTCCAGCTTCACCAGGACCCCTTCTTCTTCTAAATGTCGAATCTCCTTCTCCACGACTCCCTTGATTGCAAAGGGCACAGGACATGGACGACAAAACTTACGGGTACTACCTTCCTTGAGGTGTAACTTAACTGGTACCATATCCACTAGGTCCAGCTCATCACGAAACACTTCTTCATACTTATCCAATATTTCCAACAACTTCGGATGCTCCTTGGCCTGATGCACAATATGTTTCCAATCTAGGCGCAGATGGGGCAGCCAATCTAACAATGTGGGACCATTGCTTTGGTCGACCACAAGGGAGACATTCTCTTTTGTTCCCCACAAATCACTTGCGCCAGCATCACGCCTAACACTGGAATGGACTCCTTGGTGTATGTGCGTAGCTTGACATCGGAAGGTTGAAGCCTTGCCTCTGGGACAGCTTAACTTTCTGCTGACTGGACATAATGGAGACGGCTGCAACTGTGTCTATCTCCATGGTGACAGATGTGCCATTCAGCATTACTTCAGTGGTGATTGGATGTTGGATGTGATGATTGCAAGTGGAACAATGACAAGGGCTCCTCCTCAGCTTCACCATCTTGCACCAACTGTGTGGCCTGCACAGAGATTGTTCCCTTAGACTGGCATACCTTCTTCAAATGCCCTTTCTTATGACAATTATGGCAAATGACATCCTTGAAACGACAGCTGGCCGCATGGTGTGCTGTACTCCCGCAACGGTAGCATCCCCTGGCTCCACTAAATCCCCGCAACTGTATTGACGAGGCCATCTGACGAATTGGTGCCTCTTCCTTTCTAAGGTGTGGGCATCTGCCGGGCCTGTTCACATCTGACGCATCGAGGGATAGCTTCTGGGCTTGTGCTGCAGGTGAGTTGGGAGGGGCTCTAATGCAATGACCGAATCACTTCGATCTTCTTTGCTGTACTATTCGACTGATGGACTCCTGGCCTGTCTAGCATACTAGTCTTGAGTAGAAATGGTCCTGGTGTAATAGATGGTGAGTAGCTGTCTGAGACGCTTCCTGTGCCGCTTGTCCAGTCTATCTAGCAGAGTCTGCCTAGTTATCCATAGCTCACTGTTGCACAACAGGCCACCAATGACAAGTGTCTTGAAAGGCTTATCCCTGGGCTGTGAAAAACAGAGACCTGGGGTCCTTTACTTGCTGAGCATGTGTTCTCGAACCATCGAGTGGATCTATCAAGGGCCATGGTAATTGACACTCACAACCACACCCAGAACCACTGCATGCTGGAGTCATGACACATCCAGGACACCAGTCCCCACTCAACAGGGAGACGGGCACTTTTCCAGGACTCTATGCTGCACTACTGACGTGCCTGTGCATTCATCTGGTGTCCTCCCATTATTGTGTTGTTACTATTATTAATCTTCTCATTTTTTCAGTGTAAGCTAATTATTATTATACAAGTGTAAGTTTATAAGAAAAGAAGACATGCACATTGTATGTTGCTTGATTGTTTAAAGCATGCATTGTACTGTAGATCAAATAAGTGGTTTAATAAGTAAGATGTCCTTCTGTGACAGCCAGATGAATGATGTCGTAGGTTCTGCTTGCATGATTGGCACTTGATCGAGCTCCGCAAATGCATATAATTGCTGATCTCATCAAAGACAAGCTGACTTTGCACCGAATCAGTCTCATTGTTGCTGCATGTCTGGTCTGTCGTTTGATGGATTGGAGGTGGGCAAGATGGACATAGAATGTCCGGGCAAGCCTTCTGATGCCGTTAGAGGTGCCGAACACAAGTGGAGTGAAAGTTCCATGTTCCACGTCAGGGATGTTTTTTCCCTTTAATTATATGTTAATTTTATCACCACCACCAGCCTTTCCTTTTGTTTTATTTAGGTTGTGTTATGTATTTAGTTAAACTCGTGTGTTACCTCATGTGACTACATCATCGTCTGAGTGCCCTATTGTATTTTACATGCGTGCCTGTAAGTGTCAATTATTCACTGATGAAGGCATCCATAGGGTGCCGAAACATCTGAATTACTGTTTCAGTGTTCTGGCTAGTGCAACGACTCTACAGTTGGGGAGTCGTGGTGGCCTGGAAGTCAAAGCAAAGATTGCAGAGCAAAGGCAATGTGATGGCCAGGGATCACCTCCAAGGCAGTGGGAAAAAAAACAACACCCCCTTACCAACAACACTGCCTGACTGAATGCAAACTCATTCCTGATTGTGTAATGACACTGTGTGTGTGTTTGAGTGTGTGTACATAATCACTGGGTGGGCACCTGGAAGAGTAGCCTTCAGGCTAAAGGCTGCCCCAGTTAAAATATGAACCCATTATCCCTTTATCCTTTATCCTTTACAGTGTCATAGAAATCTTTATGTACACTTTATAGTCTCTGATTGAAACCGCATTCATTGGGGCATAACAAGAAATGAGTAGAATGTCTATGTGAGAGACATTCCTATGGGATTGCCTTAGCAAAGTGGATATTACATGGCTGGATATGCACCTGTATGTAGGCTAAGCAGTAATTTGTTCTTCAGTTTTATCCCGACACAGCTGCTGTACAGTAGTGTGTGTTTCTTACCAAAATTCACCTCCGTGCACCTCTCATGTGTAAACACAGAGAATCTATGTGTTATAGCGTCGGTCTCCAAACACCTCCATCAGGAGAGCATTTACATTGAATGTGGCCCATCTCGTCTGCTTTCTGTGATGAAGAGCTATGTCTTTGCTTCGGCTGTCCAGTTGCTGTTCCAAAAAAGTTGGAAGTAATAGGATTCTACAGATTTATAGTAAACCTTGCAGCATTTTGGCACTGTGCAAGCACTTTCGGAAGCGCTTTTTTATATTTGCAAAAGGTTTTGAAGCACAAAGAATATATCTGTCAGAAGAAGCTGAGAAGTCACCCTAGACATAATGTGCCCCCCCAGTTGAAACCAACCTCATGGTGTGCACTAAGCATATAGAATGTGACATAAACTGTGCACTGTTCTATTTGCATAACCTGTTGTACTGTTTGGTAATCCTACATTATTCTGCACTTAATAGGAAGTGTGTCAGAAAATTATCTCCTGCGTTTTACAGAAGAAGGTAGGTTTGGATGGAATTAAGTGTTCTTCTATGGACAGCTGTTAATCATCTCTAGAATTAATGGAATAATTGATGTTTACGTACTGTACTCTAGCCTTTTGTTCATGCAGGCCATCACTGCACTGGATGGGGTTGATATGCAAGTGTTAAGTGTTGCCAACAGTGAAGAGGTATGTTCAATTGATAGTACTACTTCAGGTTTCTAATTTCTGTTTGCTCTTGCATTCTCCACTCCCATTTCGCATGTCCACTGTAATGTGGAGTGTCGATTTCACATGTGTAGCCCAATCCAGATTGAAAAGGAAATTGAAAAAAGGCAGTGTATATATTAGTTTAGTTAAAAAAGTTAAGAAACTTAAAAATGTATGATTATAATAATAATAATAATAATAATAATAATTCTTTTTTTAGGAATGTCCCTTCAGCCTGTGGCTGGTCTTCCAGGGAGTCCTTTAATACTTACATCATACACACAAACACACATGAACAGTCAATCAGTTTGTTATTATTGGGCAGTGTTGATGTTGGGAGGTGCCACTTTTTATTTTTATTTTTTTCACTGCCTGAGAGGTGAACCTTTGCCATCCCATTGCTCTCCAATCTCCGGTCTTGACTCATACTGCCAGGCCACCTGCACCCCCCGATGATTATATAGAAAGTACAAAAGTGTACTGTAATATTATCCAAATGAAAGAACAAGAATTAAAAACATGCAAGATATAGAAGGAAGGAACATGCACTGGTACTATCTAGGATGGTAAGAGAAAGACTGGAAGAGGTACATTGACAACACCTGCTGCATCATGAAGAAGAAAGGCACTGTAGAGGCACTCCTGGACCATGTCAAGAGTGTGCGTCCTATATACCATCACGTTCACTGCTGTAACAGAGAAGGACAGAGTACTCTCATTACTGGACACCGTGCTCCAGAGGAAGGATGATGGCAGCCTGGATCACGATCTACAGAAGCCTGCCCACCCAGTCAGTTACCTGGATTTTAACACCATCCACCCCACATGAAGAATGGTCTAGTCAGGTGTCTATACAACAGACACTGGAACATCACTTGCACACAAGACAACCTGCCGAAGGAAGAACACCACCTCTGTAATGTCCTGATGCAGATCTAAAGGCCTTCATCCACCCCAACAACATGTGGAGCCCTAGCGAGTGTTGCTGTCTGGGTGGTCTCTTATATTGATGCTCAGTCCAACTTCAGGGTATGGTTCCATTAACCATGGCAGCACTGGATGAAGTGCTGAAGATGAGTCTACTCATTATGTGCACTAAATTAAGAACAAGGGTTCCACCTACTCCCATTGCGAATAACTGTGAATTTGATAATATGCTGGCATAATGCATGCTGTCGGGCCATCATCCAGTGTACACAGTGTAACAATACTCACTATCTACTATAGCCTGCAGTATGATAGAGGGGAGCATTTCACAATTATAGCAGTCAATTTCCAAGTGTGATAATGGGAGTGTCTGAGATATTGACTGCCCCAAAACATTGTGGGAAGCTCCTTTGTCTTCAAACCCCCTGATTACTGCAATGTCCGCAGGTGCTTGGGAAATCTTGATGTACGAATATGCACAGAAAGTAGAGGACTATTTTAGGGCACACCTGATGAACAATGGTGCATACAGTAGAAATACCTAGTCCAAATTGTTCTGTATTCCACATTTGTGTATGCATCTTCATAGTGCTCCAGCAAGGTTTTATCAAGTGGAATAGATGCTTGCACTTTGTGAGCGTGCTGGATGAAAGTTTGCTGCACAAATGCGAAAATGATGGCCTGCTTACCTTTAAATTTCTCTTCCATTCAATGTCTTCCCAGCCACTTGTATTGTCAGTGATTACTCTGCTTTTCTGTCCTGTGCTGCATGGCACAGATGGTTAAGAAAGTAGTCAGTGTTACTGCAGGAACATTCTGTTCTCTCTTTTGGTCCTCGCAATGCAGTCATTTATCTGCTTGCAAATCTTGGCTTCCCTCTCATTCTCCTAGAAGGCTGATGCCATCAATTGTTAGTACAAAGCTGTTCAAAGTACATAAATATAGCAAGCATCACAGTAGGAACCATTTCCCTCCAAAGTGCTAGTAACCCTTTAGACCTCAATATGTGATATCATTTGACCACAAAGACCATTGTGTCCATGTGAAAGCAATCTGCCCACTTGGAACTAATCTGGATTCTAGTCTAGATGCCAATCCAGAGTCACACAGTGCAAATGTGCAAGAGTGGCATCAGCACAACAGCAAGCAAGGTATACAAGTATCATGTAGGTACTTTCAAGTGAACATGTGTGAAAATTTAGATAGCTTGGGTTACAGTGGAGTAAATTCAGTGTGTGCCAAACGTCTCATTTCTTTTAATGGTACATTCATTGCTAATGCTTCATGTGCTTAGGTATATATGTATTTCAATAAGTATTTCAATTTCAGTTCAAAACCCTTAGGTTTACAAAGGACTTCAAGCCCTTGAAATCTCCTATGAGATGGTTGGATACGTATTTTCCTTTGTGAGTTCCAGTCTGTGTTGTTAGTGTACGCAACTTTATGTATAAACATTGTTGCATAATGCGGGTGTACCTGTTTATGGATTACCGCCACACAGTGCAAGTTGCCCAAATGTAAGTGCAGTTTTTGCACCAGTGGCTAAATGGAAAAGCACCTCCAGTGCAAGTTGCAGAGGGTGATACCACCATGTGTGCAAGTGAAGTATCTCTACTAGTGGCTGAAGCACCACCAGCGCAAGTTCCAACTAGTGATGACCACTACTCGTGCAAGTGTAATGTTGACAGACAAATAACACAACAAGCGCAAGGTGCAATGGTCAAGATGCAAGGTGCAAAGGTCAGGAGACAAGGTGCCAAGCCAGGGCCAGCATCATGCAGTGCTAGTCGGGATGCAGCAACGACATGCAACTACAACTACAACCACTCCTGCCCAGATAGGAGCAACGCAGCCAGATGCAGCAATCAATTCAACTGGCATTAGGGCT
>MKWU01007716.1_pt1 | contig 10092 bp, 11 predicted proteins | sample 809101 | NCBI WGS metagenome assembly MKWU01 (sample SAMN05860141, study PRJNA318959) | sponge metagenome | host: Aplysina aerophoba | place: Slovenia: Piran, Adriatic Sea, Gulf of Piran | collected 2013-05-07
CGTTCGTTGGGAGCGAGGCGACAGTCATGCGGCGCTCACGTTACTTCTTGCCGACCCTGAGAGAGAACCCGGCCGAGGCGCAGATCGTCTCGCACCGGCTGATGCTGCGCGCCGGCATGATCCGGCAATCGAGCGCCGGCATCTACAGCTGGCTGCCGCTCGGCCACCGGGTGCTGCGCAAGATCGAGCAGGTGGTGCGCGAGGAGATGGATGCCGCCGGCTGCCAGGAGATCCTGATGCCGGCGATACAGCCGGCCGAGCTCTGGGAGGAGAGCGGCCGCTACCACGACTACGGCAAGGAGATGCTGCGCATCACCGACCGGCACGAGCGCCCGATGCTCTTCGGCCCTACGCACGAAGAGGTCGTGACCGATATCTTCAGGAATTCGGTGCGCAGCTACCGTGACTTACCGCAGAACCTCTACCAGATTCAGTGGAAGTTTCGGGACGAGCTGCGGCCGCGCTTCGGCATCATGCGGGGCCGCGAGTTCTACATGAAGGACAACTACTCCTTCGACTTAGACCATGCCGGCGCCGTGCGCTCCTACAACAAGATGTTCGTGGCCTACCTGCGCACCTTCGCCCGGCTCGGCCTCACCTCGATCCCGATGCAGGCGGAGAGCGGTGCCATCGGCGGCGACTACAGCCACGAGTTCATCGTGCTGGCGGACACGGGCGAGAGTGCCGTCTATTGCGACCGCGCCTGGCTCGATACCGACCCGCTGGCGCTGGGGATCGACTACGAGGCCGACCTGCAGCCCGTCGTGGACGAGTGGACCCGGCTCTACGCCGCGACCGACGACAAGCACGACCCCGCCGCCTGCCCGGTGCCAGAGGATGCGCTCTACCAGGGCCGCGGCATCGAGGTCGGCCACATCTTCTATTTCGGCACCAAGTACTCGAAGGCCATGGGCGCCACGGTGAACGACCCGGACGGCGCCGAGGTCGCGGTGGAAATGGGCTCCTACGGGATCGGCGTCTCGCGCCTCGCGGGCGCGATCATCGAGGCGAGCCACGACGAGGCCGGCATAATCTGGCCCGAGGTCGCCGCCCCGTTCGGGGTGGGCCTGATCAACCTGCGCGCGGGCGATGCGGCATGCGACCAAGCCTGCGAAGCGCTCTATGAGCGCCTCGTCGAGTCGGGCGTCGAGGTGCTCTACGACGACCGGGACGAGCGAGCGGGCGTCAAGTTCGCTGAGATGGAGCTGATCGGGCTGCCCTGGCAGGTCGCGATCGGCCCGCGCGGCGTCAAGGCGGGCACGGCGGAGCTGAAGGCACGGGCCGGCGGCGAGGCCGAGGCGCTCTCGTTCGAATCGGTGGCGGCGCGCCTGATAGAAGGTTAGCGACCGACACGCATGTTCTCAGCCTTCGAACGCCTCGTCGCGTTTCGCTACCTGCGCGCCCGCCGGCAGGAAGGCCTCGTCTCGGTCATCGCGGCCTTCTCGCTGATCGGCATATTCCTCGGCGTGGCCACGCTCATCATCGTAATGTCGGTGATGAACGGCTTTCGCGAGGAGCTGCTGACCCGGATTCTCGGCCTCAACGGCCACATGACGACCTATGCCTTCGAGGACGGCTTCACCGACTTCGATACGCTCGCGGGACGCATCAAGGCGGTGGATGGCATCGTCACCGTCTCGCCTATCGTCGCCGGGCAGGTGATCGCGGCGGCGAACGGCAAGGCCACCTTCGGCCAGGTGCGCGGCGTGCGCGAAGCCCATCTTGAGGCGCGGCCCTTGCTGAAGGAGAACGTGGTCGCGGGCACGCTCGACGATTTTGCCACCGGCGAAGGCGTCGTGATCGGCAACCGCATGGCCCGCAAGCTCGGCGTCCGTGTCGGCGATTCGATCACGCTGCTCTCGCCGGAAGGCCGGTCCACCTTGATGGGGAGCGTGCCGCGCTCGCGCGCCTACACCGTGGCGGCGACCTTCGACATCGGCATGTTCGAGTACGACGCCACGTTCGTCTTCATGCCGCTCGACCTTGCCCAGGTCTATTTCCGGAAGAAGGGCGTGGTCACCGCCATAGAAATGACGGTCGCCGATCCCGAGCGCATACGCGAGGTCGAGGCCGGGGTAAAGCAGGTCGTGGACAAGCAGGGGTGGATCGTCGACTGGCGCCGGGCAAACGCTCAGTTCGTCAATGCGCTCCAGGTCGAGCGCAATGTCATGTTCGTGATCTTGACACTGATCGTGCTGGTGGCCGCCTTCAATATCATCGCCGGGCTGATCATGGTGGTGAAGGACAAGGGCCGTGACATCGCGATCCTGCGAACCATGGGGGCGACGCGCGGGCAGATTCTGCGCATCTTCTTCATGAATGGCGCGGCGATCGGGGTGGCGGGGACCGTGCTCGGCGTCGGAGGCGGCATCGCCTTCGCCGCCAATATCGACACCATCCGGGTCTGGCTGGAAAGCATGACCGACACGGCGCTCTTCCCGGCCGAGATCCGCTTTCTCTCCCAGCTCCCGTCGCGGACCGATCCGACCGAGGTGGTGATCGTGGCGGCGATGGCAATCGGCCTCTCGTTCCTGGCCACGATCTACCCCGCCTGGCGGGCGGCGCGGCTCGATCCCGTGGAGGCGCTCCGTTATGAGTAGCCCCGCTGCGAGCAGCGCACCCTCCCTGGAGCTGCGCGAGGTGGTGCAGACCTTCTATCAGGCCGGCAGCGCCATCGAGGTGTTGAAGGGCGCCTCGCTCTCGGTCATGCCCGGAGAGATGGTGGCGCTGGTCGGGCCGTCGGGGGCCGGCAAGTCGACCCTGCTGCAAATCGCGGGGCTCTTGGAGCGCCCGGGCGCCGGCGAAGTCGCCATCGCAGGCGAGCGTTGCGACGGCCTGCCGGACCGGCGCCGGACCAGGCTCAGGCGCGAGCGACTGGGTTTTATCTATCAGTTCCACCACCTGCTGGCCGAGTTCTCGGCGCTGGAGAACGTGGTGCTGCCGCAGATGATCGCGGGCCGCTCCAAGCGCCACGCGCGGGAGCGAGCACGGGAGCTGCTGGGCCGCCTCGGGCTCGATGCGCGCGAGGGGCACCGGCCCTCTCGCCTCTCGGGCGGTGAGCAGCAGCGCGTGGCGATCGCGCGCGCCATCGCCAATGCACCGGCGGTGCTGCTTGCGGATGAGCCCACGGGTAACCTCGACCACGAAACTGCGGACTCGGTGTTCGCGGCGCTCCTCGATATCGTGCGGACGACCGGGCTGGCTGCGCTGGTCGCCACCCACAACATGGCGCTGGCGGAGCGCATGGACCGGCGGCTCGCGCTCGAAAACGGCGTCCTCGTCTCGCTCTGAACCGATGACCTCAGACCTAGGAACCGCTCCCGTGCTGCTCGTGACCCACGTCACGGCCTTCGACGTGGGCGCGATCCCCGATCTGCTCGCCGACTCGGGACGTCCGTCTCGGGTCATTCGGGCCAATAAGGGCGAGCCGTTTCCGCAAGACGTCGAATCGCTGGGCGGCGTGGTCAGCTTCGGGGGGCCGCAGAGCGCGAACGACGATCACATCGACTACGTGCGCGCAGAGCTCGATTGGATGCCTCGCGTGATGGCGGCCGGTGTGCCGCTGCTCGGCATCTGCCTCGGCAGCCAGATGGTGGCCCGGACCCTCGGCGCGACGGTGGGGCCCGATCCGAACGGACTCTACGAGTTCGGCTACTACCCGATCGAGCCGGTGGGCGGTGCGCTCGAAGACCTGGCTCTCGACGGGACGCTGAACGTAGCGCACCGCCACGGCGAGGCGTTCACGCTTCCCGCCGGCGCGCGGCGGCTCGCGCGGCGCGACGTGTTCGAAAATCAGGCGTTTCGCTACGGGGCAACGACCTGGGGCGTGCAGTTCCATCCGGAAGTCAACGACGCGGTGCTGGGGCGTTGGCTCGACCGCAATCCACCGCCCGAAGACTTGGAACGAAACGGCGCACAGTCGGCGGCAGTGCAGCGCGCCAATCACGCGCGTTATCACCGGTCGATGCACGACTGGCTCGGGCGCTTTCTCGCGCTCTGGCTCGCCAGCGCGGAGCGCTGACATGGTGAAGAGCCTGATCGTCGGCGTGACCGGCGCGAGCGGCGCGACCTACGGCGTGCGCCTGCTCGAGGTGCTACGGGAAACTCCGGTCGAGACTCACCTCGTGGTCAGCAAGTGGGGGCAGCGGACGCTCGAGCACGAGACCGGCCGGAGGCTCGACGACCTTCGTGCGCTCGTGGACCATCACTACGGTGCAGGCGACATGGCTGCCCTAATGTCATCGGGCTCGGCGGCCATCGACGGCATGGTAATCGCGCCATGCTCGGCACGGAGTCTCGCGGCGATCGCCTGCGGGCTCAGCGAGAACCTGATCCACCGTGCGGCCGACGTCATGATCAAGGAAAGCCGGCCGCTCGTCCTCATGGTGCGCGAGACGCCGCTCAGCGCCATTCACCTGGAGAACATGCTCAAGCTGGCGCGGCTGGGCGTGACGATCCTGCCCCCCGTTCCGGCCTTCTACAACGAGCCGGGATCGATCGACGAGATTGTCGACTACACCGTCGCCAGGGCGCTGGATCAGTTCGGGCTCAAACTCGATTTGGGTAAGCGCTGGCACGGCGAACTCGTGCGGCGCGCAGCATCGTCTGACGGCTGAAGTAAGTTCGGGCCGGCTTGAACCGGTCCCCCAAATCAGAACGTGTGCGCCGCCGCGATTGCGATGGCCCGCTCGATATCGGCGATGGCGCCGGCCATCTCGCGCCCGATCAGGTCCATCTTGCGGAGTTGCTCGATGCGCGGCTCGACCCGGTCGATCTCCCTCTTCGAGTAGATGGTCCGCAGGATGTTGCAGCTATCGACGAGGCAGATCAGGGCGACATCACGCGGGTCGGGAATATCGTCCGAGAACAGCACGTCGGAGATTCGCTTCTTGGCCTCCTGCTCTACCTTGCCGTCGATGGTTGGGTAGCGACGGGAGCGAAAGACCCAAAGAAATTTTTCTTCCTGACGCTGCAAGACGCCGCGTTCCACCAGCTTTTCGAGGGCGGTCGCCCGAACCGTCGCGTCGTGATTGGCGGACGCCTCCTCGGCGGAGAGGGTTTCGATCCACGCCCGGCTGTCGGCGGCTGCTTGCTCACCTGCGATCCGGGCCAGCACGCGGTCGAGTAAGGGATCGCCCGTCGGCGTGGGATTGATGACCACCAGCCGCTCTGGGTCGGTATCGATCCGGTTCGCGAACGCCAGGTCCATGAGGACCGCACCAGTGAGCGCGCGATTCAGCGTGTGCTCGCTTACCGGCAGGAAGGTGCCATTCTCGTCGTGGAGAAGGAGCACCATGATCTCTTCGTAGAATGTCAGCATTGCACCGAATTCCGAAGTCGGGTCAGGGTTGGAGAGTGCGAGAGCGGCGCCTCATGCGAGTGCGGCGAGCGCGTCCTCACTCGTTTCGTGGCACTCGATGATCGCGAGGAAACCGCTCATTTCCATGACCGATCGACACTCGGGTTGCAGGGCGGCCACGGTCAGCTTTCCGCCGCCTTGCTGGCACTTTCTCGCACTGACCAGCAATGCCCGCAGGCCGGAACTGCTCACGTAGCCCATCTCCGCGCAATCCAGGGCCACCCGGACGTCTCCGCGATCCACAATCGCGGTAATCCTGGCCTCCAGGTCGGGCGCAGTCACTCCGTCCAGCCTACCATTGAGGGAGACGACGACCGCTGCTCCCTCTGCTCTTTCCTCAATGTCCATCGCGGCCTCGCTCTCCGCTTTGGGTTACCCGCGCAATGGGCACGCAGGGCAAAGATACGCTGTTCGAGTCGACTTCTGCAATGGTCACTCGCCACCGCCGTCACGCCAAAGGCGGGGCCAGGTTAAGCCGAGGAGGAAGGCGGCGACCAAGCCTTCGGCCGCAACGATGCGCACGGCATTGGCACCGCCGAAGAGCTCGCCCATAAGACCGATGTTGGTGAAGCCGATTACGCCTGCGCCGATCGTGAGCGAGAGGATGCCGAGCATGCGGCCGCGCATCTCCGGCGGCGCCATGCCGTAAATCAACACCGTTTGCATGGTCGAGAAGCCCGCCGCGCCGAGGCCCACGAAGAAGATCACGATCGCCATCGGCGCGGTCTCCGTCATCCAGCTCGCGACGAAGGCCAGGGCGGAATAGCTCGCGGTGCCGAAGAAGTAGAAGCGGCGGTATGCGCCCGGCCGGACACCGATGGCGGCGATCAGGAGCGCCCCGGTGAAGGCGCCGCCACCTTCCAACGCAGCCAGGCCGCCGATGGCGGCGGCGTTCAGGCCGAGGTTCTCCGTACCGATGACCGGGATCATCGAGACGAAGGGGAAGCCCCAAATGTTGAAAATCACTGTGACGTAGAGGATGCGGCGGAGTTCGGGCTCGCGCGCGAGAAAGCGGAAGCCTTCGCGCAGATCGCCCAGGAGCCTCGCGGAGCTCTGGCCGACTCCGGAAGCAAAGGCCTTCGGAAGGCCCGGCGTGAGGATCAGGCAAATCGCATAGAGCGCCGCTGCCAGGCCGAAGGCACCACCGAGGCCGAGCCACTGGTAGAGCAGCCCGCCGAACAGCGGGCCGATGAGCCGCATGGCGTTGCTCGTGGCACTGTCGAGGCTCATGCCGGCTGCGATTCGCTTCGCGCCGGCGACGTCGCCGATCATCCGCCGGCGGACGGGCATGTCCGTGGTCCAGACGAGGCCGGAGAGGAAGGTCGCGAGCGCGATGTGCCAGTAGGCGGCGATGCCCGAGAGCGCGAGGCCGAGGACGGCGAGTGAGACCAGCGCTGCGAGCCCGAGCGAGCTGTAGAACAGGATTCGCGGGGTCAGGCGGTCGGCAAGGGTGCCGACGATGGAACCGAATACGGCCAGAGGCAGCATGCGCAGGATAACGAGCAACGCCACCAGCACCGGCGATCCCGTCGTCTCGACGGCGAAGATGCCGACCACCAGCAGCTCCAGCCAGCGGGAGCCCATGCTGAAGAGGCCGATGAGCCAGAGGCGCAGGTAGAGGGGGTCGCCCAGGAGCTCGGTCAGCCGGCGCGGCAGGATCATCGATGGCGACTCGCGTGAGGCGGCAGGGTTGAGGGGACGGCGAGCCAGCGGGTGGCCCGGTGGGGCAATGGAACACGGGGCGCGCAAAGCGCCGGCGCCCCGTTACTATGACACGAACCGGGGCGGACTGGGGGGCTGGGCGTCCGCGCGGCAGCCGTGTCAGTGGATCAACTTTTCCAGATCGAAGTCGGGCGTCGTGGGCTCGGTCAAGAGCTCGGCGTAGGCGGCGTTCGGGAGCGCATAGCCGTGGCTCCAGATCTCGGGTAGGAGGGCGATGTCGGCTCCCTTCGCGCGCGCCTCGCGGCATGCCGCAAGGCCCGATCGAAAATTCTCCCCGATGGCGGTGCTGGTACTGAGCTGCAACAGTGCGACGCGGATCACGCTCATCGCTCCTATCCAGCTTGCGAGATGAATCGGGCTCTATCATCTACCCCGAATTGCATCAGTTACAAATCGGGAACGATTCTCGACTCCCGCCGGTTGAGGAGGACGAGCGGCGTCTGCCTGCGGTTGTCTGCCGATAGCGCATGGTCAATTGTCCCGCCAACACGGCCGGCGGACGCTTCAAAGGGAGGATTCGGTGCCGAAAATCGACAAGCTGGACATCGACCTGTTCCGCCTGCCGCTGCCGGTGGCGATGGGGGCCGCGGCTGCGGGCGTGATGACCGCCTTCGACATGGTCACGGCGCGAATCACGGACAGCGACGGCGTCACCGGCGTGGGCTACACTGTGGTGCACGAAGAGCAGGGCGGCCCCATCGCGGCACTGTGCGACGGAACCTTCCGGTCGAGCGTCGAGGGCCGCGACCCGGACCTGATCGAGACCATCTGGCGGGACATCTACAAGCGCCACCACTATGCCGGCCGGGGCGGGCCCGTGGGCTTTGCGCTGGCGGCGGTGGATGTCGCGCTCTGGGACCTCAAGGGCAACCGGCTCGGCACCCCGCTCTGGCGGCTGCTCGGCGGCGCCAACCCCTCGGTCAGGGCCTATGCCGGCAACATCGACCTGAACTTCCCGGTGGACAGGCTGCTGGAAGGCGGGATGGCGAGCGTCGAGCAGGGCTTCCGGTCGGTCAAGATGCGGCTCGGCCGCCCGACCATCGCCGAGGACATCGCCCGCGTCGACGCGATGCGCAGCCATCTGCCCGACGACATCGAGATGATGGCGGATGCGAACGAGGCCTGGCGGGTGGATCAGGCGGCGCGCGCCATGACGCTGCTCGAGCCCTTCGACCTCGTCTGGCTGGAGGAGCCCATCGCGCCCGACAATACCGCCGGCTATGCCCATCTGCGCTCGCTCGGCAAGGTGCCGCTGGCGGCGGGCGGAAACCACCACCCCCTCCCGCGGTTGGCCGCGCGGGGCGGCGGCGCTGATCGGAGCCGGCGGCGTCGACTTCCCGGAGCCCGACCTCACAACCTGCGGCGGCATCACGCCCTTCATGAAGATCGCGCATCTCGCCGAGGCGCACGGCCTGCCGGTGATGAGCCACGGCGCGCACGACCTGCACATCCATCTGCTGGCGGCGGCCCCGAACGCGGCTTATCTGGAGTGGCATGCCTTCGGCCTCGAGAAGTTCATGGAGGAGCCGCTGACCGTCCAAGACGGCTATGCGCGCGCGCCGGACCGGCCGGGCCACGGCATCGTGTTCGACTGGCAAGCGCTCGCCGCCCACCTGCCGTAGCGCGCCTGAGTCCTTGAATGGGCGAGGCGCATCCCGGAATATCTCACCATATCCCGGTTCGAACAGTCTTTCGGGCGCGGGGAGGGAGGTGCGCGATGGGCGAGAGTGAAAGGGGCAACGTCAAGGAGGGGTGGAGCGCCTGGTGGAGCTTCGCGCGCATCCCCGAATTCCCGGTCGAGGCGGACAAGACAGCGCTCATCGTGATCGACATGACCTACCAGCAGGCTCACCGCGACTACGGGCTCTGCAAGCGGATCATCGAGGCGGGGCTGGAGGACGACCTTTCATACTACCTCGACCGGATCGACCGCGTGGTGGTGCCCAATCTGGTACAGCTCATCGGGGCGTTCCGTGAGGTGGGCGCGCCGGTGATCTACACGCGCTGCGCCTCGCTGGTGGGCGACGGCTCGGACCAGACCTGGCGCCACCGGCATTTCGGCGTGGTCACGACCGAAGACTCGAAGGACGCGCAAATCCTGGTGCCGCTTGAGCCGGAGGAGGGCGACATCATCCTGACCAAGTCGGGCTCGGCGGTCTTCCCCTCGACCAACTGCGAGCATCTGCTGCGCGTGAAGGGGATCACCACCATCGTGGTGAGCGGCATCTTCACCAACAGCTGCGTCGAAGGCACGATCCGGCTCGCAGGCGATCTCGACTTCCGCTGCCTGATGCCCGAGGACGCCTGTGCCGCCATGTCGCCGAGCGGGCACGCCAACGCGGTCGAGTATCTCGACGGCAACTTCTGTCACGTGAAGCCGACGGCGGAGATCATCCGCCTGCTGGGCGCGGGGGCCGGCGCGGCCGCTGCCTGATCCGCCCGACTCTCCGCACCATGGTGCGGAGCAGGGAGCGCGCTGCCTGCGCCAGAATCGGGCCATGACGTGCACCAACGAGCGCGGCGCGGCTACGCGGATGAGCGGGCAACGATGGGCCGGGCGGCGAGCACCGCTGAGCAGAAGCGCCGGCCCCGTCGACATCCCCGGCGGCCGGCGCCTGTCCCGTGAATTTCCACATGTCCCGGCTAATCCCGGCAAAGACCGGTTACCGCTCGGGCCGGTGTACCAGACGTACGCTCGGATACTCTGTAGTACGATAACTCGTTATTTGTGATGGACTATTCCTCCTTCCTCCGCCATTTCCACCCCTTGCACCAATGCCGCAGATACGCTCCTATAACCGCTGATACCATGCCGCGCGTGTGCGGCTTGATGACGGATCGCAGCCCGATGCCAAGGCGAAGCAACCTCAGAATAACCAAGCGCACCGTCGATGCTCTCAGCGTCGAAGCCGGCGACGCCACCTTCTGGGACCGAAGCCTGCCCGGCTTCGGCCTGCGCGTGCATGCGACAGGCCGCAAGGTCTACATCGTGCAGTCCAGGGGGCCGCGCG
>MKWU01007717.1_pt1 | contig 10091 bp, 12 predicted proteins | sample 809101 | NCBI WGS metagenome assembly MKWU01 (sample SAMN05860141, study PRJNA318959) | sponge metagenome | host: Aplysina aerophoba | place: Slovenia: Piran, Adriatic Sea, Gulf of Piran | collected 2013-05-07
CCTTGCGCACCCCTTTCTCAAACCGCTCCATCACCACGCCCTCGTCCCGGGCAAACCGGCGAATACGACTGACAAACGCCCGGGACAGGGGCGCCATCAGCGTCGTCGAGGCCACCTGCGCACCCCGGTGCTGCGTGAAAAAATACGCCACCCCGGCCCCGGTCTGTAACCGCGGTTGATACGCATTGAGATACAACCGGTCAATGCACTCGATAGCCAATGTCACCTGGTCTTGTAGCAGATTACCGACGGTTTGCGTTATCATAGTCTTCGCTCCGGTTGCCATGAGGGCGCAAGCCCTCCCCACCGCCTGCGCGGTTATACCCGTAGTCTACCCGACTTCGGAGGACAGCCGGAGCCCTTTCATGTCTCGTCGGTATGAGGCGAAGCTTCGCTAGCTTGGTTGGGCAGATTAACGCCTCCTTCACCTTCAAACACAGGCACACCTATGCGGTCATGGCCTGGGCCTCGGATGATAACCCCACCAGTGCGGATATCAATGAATCAAGTCCGTTATACAGATTCCCCATGACAGGGACGGAGGCTATGGGATAATCTGTTCTTTTCCACCTGCCGATGACGGAGTGTGCCCGCGCAAGCTCTACACTGTTTCCATTACCTGCTATCCGTGAATAGCACGATGATATGCTTTTTCATGATTTACGGGTCCGACATTTTCATTCTTAGTTCTTCTGTGGGATTATATTATACGTAGTTGTACTAATGCAGGAAATTAGTGCCTTAAGATTAGTTCGACATACTGCATAATGCTAGCATTCCCAATTGCCGTAGTACGGACTTGCGTTAATAATTTGAGGAGATAATGCAATGCTATTCATCCAGCGTCTAGGTTTGCGCGGTTTGTTATCTTTTCCGCCTCATATGGAAGATTTAGAAATGAAACCTCTGAATGTTCTCATTGGTCCGAACGGATCTGGAAAATCGAATCTAATCGAAGCAATGGAACTACTACGCGCTACACCCACAGATTTTGCCGCAGCAATTCGCGATGGCGGCGGTGCATCCGAATGGCTCTGGAAGGGTGATAATAGTCTGAGATCTGCCGAAATTGATGTAGATTTAACTATTCCAAAACATGAACCTCTGCGATATCACCTAGATTTTGGTGTAAATAACAGTCGGGTTGAAGTATTTGATGAGGCGATTGAGGATTCCAAACCAAGCGAAGGTTACAAAGATCCTTATTTCTACTATCGCTTCCAGAAGGGTCATCCAGTAATCAATATTCGCCATCAAGAATCAGGTATTGGAACTACTGAACGAAAACTTCGCCGTGATGATCTGGCCCCAGATCAATCTGTGTTGGCGCAACGAAAAGATCCGGATTTATATCCAGAAATCACCACGCTTGGACGTTACCTAGGCACTATACATACTTTTCGAGAATGGACATTTGGCCGTTATGCAGAGATTCGGAAGCCACAACCTGCAGATCTTCCGGAAGACCATCTTCTACCGGATTCTCGTAATCTCGCATTGGTACTTAACCAGATAGAACATAGAGACGGTCGGCAATTCAATAAATTATTAAAACAATTTTTTCCCCGTTTTGAGCGAATGTCAACACGGGTATTCGGTGGCTCTGTTCAGTTCTACTTACACGAATCTGGTCTTACTTCATCTATACCAGCAACGCGATTATCTGACGGTACAATTCGGTTTGTCGCCATCCTTGCAATCCTATTATCTCCCACTCCACCGCCATTGGTTTGTATCGAAGAGCCGGAACTCGGACTTCATCCGGACGCGGTTGCTTTGATCGCGGAACTGTTAAAAGAGGTATCTTCACGAACGCAGCTCATTGTTACCACACATTCGGACGCGCTTGTTTCAGAGCTTACCAACCAACCCGATGCTGTTATTGCCTGCGAAAGACCCGGCGCAGGGACGGAATTTAATCGAATGGACCCAGATAAACTTATCCGATGGCTGAAAGATTACCGTCTCGGTGATCTCTGGCGTATGGGGGAACTGGGTGCCAACCCATGAGCAGTCTCACAATATATATGGAGGGCGGCGGTAAAGGTAATAGCGCTAAGGCCTCGCTACGGCAAGGTATGGATATGTTTCTGTATCCAATCAAAGAGGCAATCCGAAGTAAATCTTGGCGCTGGAAACTGGTTCCTAACGGTAGTCGCAATGAAGCGTTCAGTAGTTTTAAGCAAGCCGTTCTTAATGATGTCACTACAATAATTATCTTAATCGTAGACGCCGAAGACCCGGTAAAGACTTCGGCATGCGAACACCTGAAATTAAGAGATGGATGGGATTTCGGATTTACCAAAGACGATAATGTCCACCTAATGATCCAGACTATGGAAACGTGGTTAGTAGCAGATACTGAAGCATTGAGCAATTATTACGGACAAAACTTCAAGCAGTCTGTGTTGCCATCTGCAAATACTCTTGAAACAATCCCAAAAGCTGAGATTAGTCAAGGTCTGAAACGCGCAACTAAAGCGACACAAAAGGGGGAATACCACAAAATCCGCCATGCCAGCGAGCTTTTGAAACGAATTGATTCAAGCAAAGTTCGGCAGCGATGCCCAAGCTGTGACAGGTTATTTAATACCGTGTTTCAAGCTATTAAAAAGGTTTAAGTGCGCCGGTAATTGTCACCATAGAGGCTCCTTCAGGGAGAAATCGTGAAATTATACTTAGAGACAAACCATGTACATGAAATTACTCGGAAATTAATACCACTTAGTCGCTTCCTTGATATTAAAATTCCCACTGAAGAAATTAGTAAACATAGACGTACTTCATTCACTTTAATTTGAGGAATAACATACAGAAATTGATGCCATAATAATTGGTACGAGCTGATAAGCAAATTACACAATTTAGGCTAGACGCAAAACCATGTTATTGAGCGGCCAGAAGTAATAACAAATTGTCGCTATGAGACTATCTTGAATATAGATCGTTTTAGAATTTTCTATAACATGATGGATACGTAACGATTGCTCCCGGAGATGAATGAAATACGAAACACTGCTTCCAATTATCGTACTTGAGTTAGTCTTAATGCCATTTTCTATCAACAGTTGGGCAGAGACTGATTGTCCCACGCCTGGGACAAAAGTGGAATTTTCGCAACCAGCTGAAGTTTATGAGGTAGTTTCTTCTTATACACTGGAAAAAGACGAATTTGAAACAATGGCACAGTTTGAAAAACGTCGGAACGGAATATACTCAAAACTAATTGAAAGTCCGCCTACAATGTTGCAGGGTTTTTATAAACCAGAATATGACGCAGATAAACAACGGTTTGTGGCCAAGTATAAGTATACATGCGGATGGCCGAGCATCAAGAGGGCATGTTATGTTACTGATTATGATGCCTTTAATCGTACTGGTACATATCAGGCACAAAATTATTATGGTGAGACCGTAACAATCGATGTTTATTCATCTGTCAAGTATGGAATACAATGGGGTAAGTCGAAGAAAAGCAGGTTATTTTTCCGTAAGAAACCCCTTGTAATCGATATTCCTATTGAACAAGCTAGAACCCTTAAAGACAGCCTCAAAATTGGGTATTTTATCAAATTTAGAGAACCATTCTATTCAAGCGATATAAGCAGGAAGCCAGCGAATAACGCAGATCGCAGTGAAGTTTATAGCGGTTCAAAATGGATAATGGTAGACCTTTTATGTGTTGTAGTAACGGATGGTAACGACAATGTGATGAAGACCTTTGAGCCTTTTCGGTAAACGCGACTACATAATTATCCGAACATAAAGAGTAAATTATCATCCAAGTTGCAATCAACAGCGAGTTGCCTAGTGATCCTCTCCCTGTAACCTAGTCCACCTGCCGCTTATAATTTTCCATAAACAACGATCTATAAATCAGATTTGATAATAGACAAAGTGATAACTAAATGATTTAATTACATATGAATTAAGTATTATATCAATGACTTATAAATTATATGGGACGGATTTGAAATCCGTCCCCATGTAAATACAAATCAGCCAGCCTGGAAAACGTGAGCGATAAACAAAATACTCTGAACCGCCGCCAGTTCATCGGGCAGTGCGCCCACACGGTGGGCTCCATGAGTATCATGGGCCTGTTGCTCGGCTCATACTCGAAGCAATCGGTTGCCACGCCGGCCTGGGCCATTCGTCCCCCCGGAGCGATTGCGGAAGAGGATTTCCCCGGCGCCTGTGTACGCTGCGGCCTGTGCGTCAGGGATTGCCCCTACGACACCCTGAAGCTCGCCGAATTCGGCTCCGAAGTGGCGACGGGAACGCCTTATTTCATTGCCCGGGACATACCCTGTGAGATGTGCGAGGACATCCCCTGCGTTGCGGCCTGTCCGACGGATGCCTTGAGCAAGGAACTCACGGACATCCGGGACGCGGACATGGGCGTAGCCGTGTTGACGGGTCCGGACACCTGTTACAGCGTAACCGGCATGGCGCATTGCCGGGCCTGCTATATCGCCTGCCCGATCAAGGATGAAGCCATTACCATGGAGCAGAAAAGGGCAGGTACCCGCACCTATTTCGAACCTACCGTACACGCCGGGAGTTGTACCGGCTGCGGAAAGTGTGAAGAGAACTGTGTGACGGACGAGGCATCCATCAAGGTCCTGCCCAGGCATCTCGCCAAACACGATACCGGCAAGGTTGCATGAGTGTTACCGCGCCGGCGACTGCCGTTGAGCGCAGTTTCCGGGAAAGGAACAAATGGTTACTGCTGCGGCGAACCACTCAATTCTCCATTTTGTTCCTTTTTCTGCTCGGCCCCTGGTTCGGTATCTGGTGGCTGAAGGGCAATCTCGCTTCCAGCGTGTTTCTGGATACGGTCAGTCTGACCGACCCGTTCATCCTGCTGCAATCCCTGGCGTCGGGGCACGCCGTGGGCCAGCCTGCGATCATCGGCGCTGTCACGTTGTTCCTGTTCTATTTACTGGTCGGCGGCCGTGTCTATTGTTCCTGGGTGTGTCCCGTCAACATCGTGACGGATGGCGCCAACTGGTTGCGCAACCGGTTGAAGCTGAACCTCAGCTGGTCCGTAAAAAAGTCGACCCGGATATGGATCATGCTCACGGCACTGGCTGTCTCGGCCGTCACCGGCACCATTGCCTGGGAAACGGTGAACCCGATCACCATGCTGCAACGGGGTCTGGTGTTCGGCATGGGGCTGGCCTGGGTTATCGTGCTGGCTGTATTCCTGTTCGACCTGCTGGTCACGCGCCGGGGCTGGTGCAGCCACCTGTGCCCGGTGGGCGCATTCTACGGCCTGATCGGAAAACGCTCACTGGTGCGCATGAATGCTGCCGGGCGCACGGCCTGCACCGACTGCGGAGACTGTTTCCGGGTGTGCCCTGAACCCCACGTGATCATCCCGGCCCTGAAACCCGAAACCGATACCGGCACGCCGGTGATCCTGCACAGCGACTGTACCAATTGCGGCCGCTGCATCGACGTGTGCGATGAACGGGTATTCAGGTTTTCGACAAGGTTTGGGTAACCGGGTAATACGCCGGCTGTTTCGAACCTCTGGTCACGCCAAAACAGCCACTAAAGCCCTCAATCAACAAGGGTGCTCTTTGTTTTTCCTGTTTTTCGGGAAAAATTCCCGTTATCATGCGTGATCTTTTCACTTGGATAAAACATGAAGTTTCCCGTACTAAGGAATCTCTCTTTTTTCATTGTCGTCATTCCCTTTGCGTTGCCCGGTAACGTCCGGGCCGACCTGACGGACATGAAGGTGTACTCGCCCATAGTAGAGAAGGGGGACCTGCAATTCGAGATTATCGGAAATGTCGTCATTGATGACGATGAGGAATACCACGGGTTCAAGCACCAGGAGTTCGAGCTTGAATACGGGGTGACGGATAACTGGGCAACGTCCATTACGGCCAGCCTCATAGAACCTGCCGGGCAAGCAGTAAAATATGACATCCTGGGGTGGGAAAACACGTTCCAGCTAACCGAGGAGGGCAGGTACTGGCTGGATTTCGGCTTCCACATGGAAGTCGAAGTAAACGATGAAGGCGACGAACCCCATAACCTGGAAGGCCGGTTCCTGTTCCGCCGCGTGTCCGGCGCGTTTGAGCATATCCTCAACGTGAATATTGAACAGCAGTTCGGCAGCGCCGCTGACGAGAGCACGGAAATCGAGTATATCTGGCGCACAAAGTACAGCCTTGATGACGACACCGCCGTCGGCTTCGAGGCCTTCGGCGTCCCCGGCGAGGTCAAATACCTGCCGGCGTTGTCCGAACAGGACCACAGGCTGGGACCGGCGTTTTATCGTGACTTGAAGGTCGGCGACGTCACGGTGGAAATGAACCTGATCTGGTTAATCGGCCTGACCCAGGGCAGCGCCGCGCACACCCCGCACTGGCAGATTGAAATAGAGTACTAGCAGCGGGTGATATACTGTCCTTATTTTTTACATGAGCGGTACTGATTTTTCAATTCATTATCCCCTGGAAGCCATTCCTGAACCGGGCGGCCACCTGGAAATCCGGCCGGGCATATTCTGGTTGAGGGTCCCGTTGCCGGGAAAGCTGGATCACATTAACCTGTGGTTGCTGGACGACGGCGACACCTGGACTTTGGTCGATACGGGCATTTCATGGAGCGAAGCGCGCACAGCCTGGGATAAGCTGGCAACCGAACTGGTGCAGGACAAGCCTGTCGGCAGGATTATAGTTACCCATTTCCATCCCGACCACGTCGGTATGGCCGGCTACCTGGGGGATAAATTCCAGGCGGAACTGGCCATGACCGAGATGACGGCAGTCAGGACCCGCTTCCTGCTTGACAGCAAGAGCGCTGACTGGAAAGAATCCGTTAATGCATTTTGCCGGTTACACGGGATCCGGGAACAGGACCAGTACCTGTCGTTTACTACCGGGCAGCAGTATCGAACAGTGGTCACGGCGTTGCCGGAAACCGTGACTTATATTGACCACGAACAACCCATACCCATTGGCACGCAAGAATGGCAGCCCATGGTGGTGTGCGGCCATGCGGAAGACCACCTGGCGCTGTACTGTCCGGCCCTGAAACTGCTGATATCCGGCGACCAGGTCCTGCCGACCATAACCAGCAATGTGGGCCTGCACGTCAACAACGACGATGAAGACGCCCTGGACGATTACCTGTCCTCCATGACCCGCTTTGCGGAATTGCCGGAGGACACGCTGGTGTTGCCGTCACACGGCCGTATATTCACCGGCTTATACAAGCGCATCGCTGCGATCAACCACAGCCACGACAGGCAATTAAGCAAGGTCTACGACTTGTGTGAAGCCCCCGGGAACGCCTGGGACGTGGCGCCGAAGCTGTTTACCCGCCGGCTGGACGAGTTCAACCGCATCATGGCCTTCGGCGAAACCCTGGCGCACCTTGAATACCTGCACAACCGGGGGAAACTGACAAAAGAGATGCGCAACGGAACCTGTTACTACGCCCAGGCGGTAAACTGAAAGAGGGGACGCCGGGTAAGCAATGGAGATATGGGGACGGATTTTAAATCCGTCCCCTCGTATTTTACACCGTTGAAAGCACTTTCAGGTGCTCCTCGATACAGAGCGGCAGCATCGCCAGGTTATAGCCTCCTTCCAGCACCGAGACGATACGCCCCCCGGCGTGTTTGTCCGCCACCTCCATCACCCTGGATGTCATCCAGCCGTAGAACCCGGTACTGAGGTTGACGTCGCCCAGGGGATCGTCCCGGTGGGCGTCGAACCCGGCGGAGATGATGACGAATTCCGGCTTGAAGCCGTCTATCGCCGGCAGGATCTTTTCCATGAAGGCCGCCTCGTAATCCTTGTCGCTGCTGCCGGCCCGCATGGGGCAGTTAACCGTTGCGCCCGCGCCTTTGCCGATACCGGTTTCCGACCAGGCGCCGGTGCCGGGGTAAAACGGGTACTGGTGGGTGCTGACGAACAGCACCGACGGGTCTTCTTCGAACGTATGCTGCGTGCCGTTGCCGTGGTGAACGTCCCAGTCCAGGATCATGATCTTGTCCAGGCCGTGGTGCGCCTGCAGGTAGCGCGCCAGGATGGCCACGTTGTTGAGGATGCAGAACCCCATGGCCTGATCGTGCTCGGCATGGTGCCCGGGCGGGCGCACCAGCGCGAAACCGTTGCTGATTTCTCCGCCGATCACGCCATCCGCCAGTGCGATGGACGCACCGGCCGCCTTGAGGGCTATGTCGAAGGATTCCTTGCCCACCGCGGTGTCCATACTGTCAAGAAAGGCGCTCCCGCCGACGCAGGTCTGCCGGGCCCGGGCCAGGTAGGCGGCGGAATGGCTGGTTTCGATGAATTCCTGTTGCGCCGGCAACGCATCGAGGTGTCCCAGTTCGCCGTACCAGGGCAGGGTGTTCAGGTGCGCCATCGTGGCGCTGAGGCGTTCCGCGCACTCCAGATGCCCGGCGCCGGTGCGATGTGACAGGAACGCCTCGTCAAAGATGAATCCGGTGGTCAAAGGTATGTCCTCTAAAAGCAGTGGGTAACCGGTATTTTGTTGTCATTTCAGGTTTAGCGTTTTTCCCTTATTTTATCTATATAGTCAGCAGGAGTAAGAATTTGTATGTTGTTGAATGGGTGTAATTCAATCAAATCAGAGTCGCCGGTAATAATGTAATCTGCACTTGCGTCAATTGCACATGCAAGAATTATTCTATCATCCGGATCTGTAATTTGAACTGAAACATCTGAAGATGGTTGTATTATTTTGCAGACCTGGTGTAACTCTTCAATGATGTTCAAACATTGGTCAGGAGTAAAGCCGAATTTGGCGCGTTGTAGTACCGTATTCAGCTCACTCAGTATATCCGGGGAAAGGATACAATCAATCTTGCCGGTAATAACGTCATTGAGTATTAGTTGAGGGTTGCCGCCGAATAATATCGCTGAGATGAGAACATTGGTATCGAGGACAGCACGATGATTAGCCATCAGTCCCTTATCTTTCTCCGCCGATAAGCTCTGATTTCATTCATGACGTCTTCTTCCTTGAGGTTTTTGGCAGACGCTTGCGTTTTACCGTAAGAGAATATATTTTCCCACCTGCGTTTCCGATCGATGTACATGCGCGCCGCTTCTCTCAACAGCTCAGAACGGGTGCGCGCCTCTTCTATTGCGATGTTATCAATCGCATTCAATAAATCATCCTGGAAAGATATGTTTACAGTAGCCATAGTATTACTCGAGTTCGATACAAGTAGTATTATATACAAAGTTTGTATGTAATTGGAGAGTTCTTTCAAAATTATTGAGGTTACGCCGGGGATGTTAGAAAATACACCGGACGATGCCGGAATAGCTCAGTCGGTAGAGCAACGCATTCGTAATGCGTAGGTCGGGAGTTCGAGTCTCCCTTCCGGCACCGTTTATCACTTCTTTACTCTTCCATAGTCTCGTCTTAAGATATTATAACCTGTTAATATTGTTGATATTTTATCTGCTATAGGCTGTTAAGCACAATCATTTTCTATCAGTAACTCTCATTATTCACGTGGGAAACAACGTGGGAAAACTGGGAAGCAACCTGAATTGCTAAGCGCCGGATGGATCAGTTGCAGGGGGCAGGTCAAGAAGGGTTCGTCTGGTTGGCTGCTGGCGATTGTTGGCGGGGCGGGCAACGACACCCTGTACGGTGGTCCGGGCGGGGGCGACGATGTGATGGCCGGCGGGCTCGGCAATGACCGGCTGTTCGGGGGCAGGACAACAATACCCTTGACGGCGGGCCCGGTGACGGCAGGCTTGCAGGTGGCGCAGGCGCCGATGTGTTTGTGTTCGGCCCCGCTGACGGCGCGGACACCGTGACGGATTTCAGTGCAGGGACCGACAAGGTTGACCTCACCGCGTTTGAGATTGAGAGTATTGATGCTCTTGACATGACCACGGGTGATGATGGGGTGACTGTGGACTTGGGTGACATTGATGGTGGGACCGTCTTGCTGGCGGACCTCACCACGCTGCCTGATGCGGGGGATTTTTTGGTTTGATTATCGGTTCCGGGACCGCTCAGACGCCTTCGATGGTTACTGCCTCTGCCAACGCATTCATGATAGTCTCAAAGTCCGGCTT
>MKWU01007718.1_pt1 | contig 10090 bp, 11 predicted proteins | sample 809101 | NCBI WGS metagenome assembly MKWU01 (sample SAMN05860141, study PRJNA318959) | sponge metagenome | host: Aplysina aerophoba | place: Slovenia: Piran, Adriatic Sea, Gulf of Piran | collected 2013-05-07
CAGCCCGCGTCTTCCTGCAGACGGCCGAGGCGTCCCAGGTGCGGTTGCTGCGCACACGGCCCTACCGCCCGCAAACGAATGGGAAGGCCGAGCGCTTCATCCGGATCCTGCAGGACGAGTGGGCGTATGCCCGTCCGTATCGCTCGAACGCCGAGCGCCTGCACGAGCTCCCGCGCTGGCTCCATCGCTACAATGCGCGACGACCGCACGGCGGCATCGACGGCGCTGTCCCCGCGTCGCGGCTGTAAACAACGTTCGTGGGAAGTAAACCTAGCCGCGGCCCCGCCGCGGGGGCGTCTCCCACCCGGCCGCCAGCGTCGGCGCCCGCCACCCCGGCGGCGGCGTCCAGGTCCGCCAGCGATCGTCGATCGCCGGATGCTCGCCGCGGAGGACACACTCGACGGCGCGCGTCGCCTCAGCGCGAATCGCCGCGGCCTCCCCGGCGGTCAGGCTGCCGGCGGCGACGGCCTCGTCGAGCTCGTGCTCGTCCTTCCACCTGACCTCGCTGAGATCGGGCGCGACGACGACGTCCAGGTGATGGTCGCGCGTGTCGATCCCGATCGCGGTCCGGCGGAAGGGGGCTTCGAGGTTCACATACCAGCGGCGGACGTCACCGTCGCCGAGGAAAACCAGGACGGAGTGGGCGGCGCCGCGGATGAAGATGCGCACGAGCCCGTGCCCCCGCCAGACGTCGTCGCGAAGCCGCCAGGGGCCGTGCGGAAGGCGGATGTCGTTGCCGTTGAGGTCCGTCGGGCGCTTCCAGAGAGCGCCTGCGGGCATACAGGCCGCGATCACGTCGCCGCGGTCCTCGACGACGACGAAGAGCCAGGCCGTGAAGACCCGTCCGTGCCAGATGCTGCGCCCCGTGATCGGTTCGCCGGGCTCCCATCTCCTCGGGGTCGCGCCGCCGCCGGGTCGACGGGCGGGGCTCACGGGTCCCGCGGGCGGCGCGGACGGTGCCGCGGGAGCGCGGGAGGCGGCAACGTGCGCGAGCTCGCGGGGGGCGTGGGGCGTGCTCGTTTCACGCCTCGATGTTCGCACAGGCGTCGGCCCGCCGGGGGCACCGAGTAGCACGGCCCGGGGCGGCGTCGTGCTAACGTCGATGTCGCCAGAGAGGAGGCGACGATGGATCTCGCTATCTCGATTGCCGGCAGCCACCTCGCCCGCAAGCCCGCTCTCGCGCGCCTCGCCGAGGCGGCCGGCTTCGGGACGGTGTGGAACTCCGGCGAGAGCATTCCCGCCTTCGCGGCGATGATGGAGCGCACCGACCGCGTGCGCATCGGGAGCGGCGTCTTCCGCGCCTTTCAGTTCGAGCCGAGAAACCTCGCCCAGCACACGGCCGACCTGCAGCGTCTCTACGGCGGCCGCTTCGTGCTCGGCCTGGGCGGCGGCACGAAGAACTGGAACATCAGCACGCTGGGGCGCGACTACCCGCATCCGGCGAGCCGGGTACGGGAGATGATCCGCGCGATCCGGCACGCCTGGGAGACGCCGTCGGATGAGCGGCTGTCCTTCCGCGGCGAGTTCTACTCCTTCGAGGGCTCGGCGCTCGACTGGAACGACGACGGCACGAGCCCCGCGGCTCCGGTCTACCTCGCCGCCGTCAACCCGGGGATGCTGCGCCTCGCCGGCGATCTCTGCGCCGGGCTCTGCGGCCATCCCATCGCCTCCGTCGGATTCATCCGCGACGTCGTCTGGCCGCACGTGGACGCGGGACTCGAGCGCTCGGGGCGGGCGCGAGCCGGCTTCGATCACCAGGGCTGGATCACCTACGCTATAGCTCCGCGCCGCCCGCGCGGGGCCGGCGGCGAGCCGCCTTCGATCACCGGGGCTGGATCACCTACGCTATCGCTCGCGACCGCCGGCAGGCGCTGCGCGAGCTCAAGCTCTCCATAGGCCCGTTCCTCGCGACCCGGAGCTATGCGAGCGTGCTCGACTCGCAGGGTCACGAGGCGGTCCGCGCGCGCATCCAGGAGGCCTTCTTCGGCCGCCCCGGCGACGCCGACGCGCTGGCGGAGGCGATCCCGGACGACGTCGCCGCCGAGCACGGCATCTGCGGCACGCCGGACGAAGTGGTGGAGCAGGCGCAGCGCTACGAGGACGTCATAGACACGCTCTGCCTCTACTCGGCGAACGCCTCCATGACCTATGAGCGCACGCACGAGAACCTCGAGCTGGCGATCGAGGCGTTTCGGCGCGACCCGTAGGGCGAGCCTCCGCTCAACTCCCGCGTACCGAGGCGTCGATGGCCGCCACCAGCTCGCCCTCGAGTGCACCCCGCCGCTCGGCCTCCAGGCACTCGCGCAGCTCGACGCGGTTCTTCACGCCGAGGACGACGGTCGCCACGCCCGCCAGCGAGAGCGCGTAGCGGTGGGCGAGCGCCGCCGGGCTCTCTCCGAGCTCGCGGGCGAGCGCGCGGAAGGACGCGGCGCGGTCGAAGTCGGCGCGATCGGCGTGGCCCTCCGGCAGCTCGCGGTCGAAGCCGCCTGTGAGCGCGCCGGCCTGCACGGCGCGGATGCCCATCACCGGGACGCCGCCCGCCGCCGCCGCCGCGATGATCTCGCGCGGCCGCGCCTCCCCCGCGAAGCGTCTGAGCGCGCCGGCCGAGTCGAGCAGGTTGGCGATGCACTGCACGGCGGCCGGGCGCGGATTCGCCCCGAGCACGGCGATCACGGGGTCCGGGACGCCGATCCCGGTGATCCCCCAGGCTCCCACCCGCCCCGAGTCGACGAGCCGCTCGAGGGCGGGCCGGACGGTCTCCGCGAAGAGACGGCTCGGGGTTCCGGCCGTCTCCGCGTCGTCGTCGGGGACGATCGGGTTGTGGAGGAGGAGCAGATCGACCCGCCGGAGCCGCATCCGTTGCAGGCTCTCGTCCAGGCTCCCGGCGATCCGCCCCTCGACCTCCGCCGCGGGCGGGGCGCCGAGCCGGACCTTGGTCACGATGCGGACCGCGTCGGGCGGACGGCCCGAGAAGGCTTGGCCGACGACCCGCTCCGCCTCGCCGCGGCCGTACCCCGGCGCGACATCGAGGAGCGTGATCCCGGCCTCGACGGCCTCGCGCGTGGTCGCGATCGCCTCGTCGCGGCTCGTCGGGCCCCAGACCTGCCCGATTCCTCCGCCGCCCAGCGTGAGCGCGGAGACCGCCCCGAGCCGCCCGAACGCTCGCTCGTCCATCTGTCCTCCCCGCGCGCCGCCTGACAGCACTCCAGCGTGAGCGAGCATAGCCCCCGGGCGAAGTCCCGGCGGGACAGCCCGGCGGTCGGGCGCTCGCTCCGGGCCGGAGCATGCCGGCCTCGGCCGCCCCGGGGTCTCGCCGGCGCGACGCGGTTAGCATCGTCCCGTGGCATCATCGCGGGCGGCGAGGGGATGGGGACGGATGGCTGCGGGCGCTGCGATCGACTGGCGTGCTGTCGAGCAGGAGGCCGTGGGGATCCTGCGGCGCTACCTCCGGATCGACACGCGCAACCCTCCGGGGAACGAGAGCGCCGCGGCGCGCTTCCTCGGCGATATTCTGGAGGCCGAGGGGATCCCCTGCGAGTATCTGGAGCCGTCTCCCGGCCGTGAGATCCTGATCGCCCGCCTCGCCGGCGACGGCAGCGCCCGCCCGCTGATGCTCGCGAACCACACCGACGTGGTGCCGGTCGAGGAGGAGCACTGGAGTCACCCCCCCTTCGGCGCGGAGCTCGTCGACGGCCGCATCTACGGCCGCGGCGCCGTCGACATGAAGGGCTGCGGCGTGATGCAGCTGCTGGCCGTGCTGCTCGCCCGCCGGCAGGGCCTGCCGCTGCGACGCGATCTCGTCTTCTGCGCGCTCCCCGACGAGGAGGTGGGCTCGGACGTCGGGATGGCGTGGCTCTGCGAGCATCACCCGCAGCTCGTCGACGTCGAGTTCGAGCTGAACGAGGGCGCGGTGGGTCAGCCGGGCGCGGCGGGAGAGCCGGCGCTCTTCTCCGTCGCCGTCGCCGAGAAAGAGATGTGCGAGCTGCGCCTCGTGGCCAGGGGCCGCGCCGGACACGCGAGCCAGCCGCACGAGGACAACGCGGCGCTGCACCTGATCCGGGCGCTGAGCCGGCTCTCGGACTGGGAGCGGGGCCTGACCTTCACGCCGCCGGCGCGCGCCTACGTCGAGCGCCTGAGCGAGGCCGGGTTGCTGCCGCCACTCGCCCGCGAGGAGGCCCTGCGCATCGCGGTCGCCTCGGACCCGGAACGGCTCGCACTCTTCACCACCACGCTCAACGTGACGCTGATCTCGGCCGGCGTGAAGAGCAACATGATCCCGTCGACCGCGGAGGCGACGCTCGACTGCCGCCTGCTGCCGGGGACGGCGCCCGAGGAGTGGATCGCCGCCGTCGAGGAACGCATCGGCGACGACCGCATCCGCGTCGAGATGAAGCGGCGGGGCCCGAGGCTCCCGATGGCCATCGCGCGGTCGGACACGGCGCTCATGGATGCGATCCGGGAGACGATCGCGGCGGAGGTGCCGGGCGCCGTGGTGGCGCTCACCACCTCCGCCTACGGAACCGACAACCGGTTCCTCCGGCCGCGCGGCGTCGCTGCGTACGGGCTGATCCCGGCCCTGCTCTCCGAGGAGGAGCGGCGCGGGTTCCACGCGCACGATGAGTTCATCACGGTGGAGAACCTCGCCCTGGGCTCACGGCTCATGTACGGGATCGTGCGCCGCGCCTGTAGCTAGAGCCGAGCGGCGAGCGGCTCAGGAGCAGCGCTGCTCCACTCCCTTCAGGAAGGCGCGGAGCATCGCGTGGAGCTGCGGGGCGGCCTCGAGCTGCACCCAGTGACCCGAGCCGACCACCTGGCCGAACTCGGCCTCCGGCAGGACCTCGCGCACTCCGGCGGCGCTGATGCGGGTGTTGCTCGACGCGACGCAGAGGATCGGCTGCCGGAGCCTGCCCCACGCGGCGGAGCGGTTCGCCAGCACCGCACCCCGCAGTGAGCCGATGGCGACGTGCTGGGGCGTCCGGACGCTCTCGCGGGGAATGCGGCGGACGAGCCGGGGATCGCTCCCGGGCGTGAACGAGATGCCGCCGCCCGCGAGTTCCATGATGCGCTCGCGGTAGTCAGCGCCGGAGACGGCGCTCATGAACGGGTGCGCGTCGATCTCGGCGCGGGTCAGCGGCTCCCTCGGGCCCACCCCGTCGACGAGCGCGAGCGCGCAGACGCGGCGGGGGGCGGCGGCGGCAACCTCGAGGGCGACGCCACAGCCCATCGAGTGGCCGACGAGCACGACGCTGGCGAGGTCGAGCTCATCCATCAGTGCCACCACGTCGGCGGCGAGCTCGCGACGGGTGTAGCCGCCGGCGGGGGCCGGCGAGCGGCCGTGGCCGCGCAGGTCGGCGCGGATCACGCGGTGCCGGCCCCGGAAAGCCCGCGCCTGCTTCGACCAGTCGGCGGTCGAGCGCAGCCAGCCGTGGATGAAGAGCAGCGCCGGGCCGCCCGATCCCTCGTCGATATGGTGCAACGGCACGGTCGACGCCCGGTCGCGGGCCGGCATGCTAGGTGGCCTCGTCGCCTGCGGGCAGGAGCTCGAGGAAGCGCCCGATCATGGCGTGGAGCTGCGCCGGCACCTCGAGCTGCAGGAAGTGGCCGGCTCCCACCACCTGCGCAAACTGCGCGTCCGGGATGATCGCGCGGATCTCCTCGGCGCTGCGGGGCGTGTTCGAGGCGTAGACGCAGAGCACCGGCTGCCGGACGGCGCGCGCGAGAGCGGCGCGGTCGGTGCTCAGGTTCGCGCGCACCGTGCGCTCCGAGGCGAGCGGGGGGGTGCGGGCCGCCTCTGCGGCGGTGCGCTCACGCAGCTCCGGGTCGGAGAAGTCCCGGAACATCCCGCGGTACGAGCGGGCGATCTGCTCGGCGAATGGCCCGCGCCGGAGGTGCCGCAGGATCGGGTGCTCCTCCAGCGCCTCGGGCGGGACCGCCGGATCGAAGCCGGAGTCGACGACGACGACGGCCCGCACGAGCTCGGGGAAGCGGGCCGCGAGCTCAAGCGCGACCCATCCGCCGCTCGAATGCCCGACCGCCACGACGGCGGAGAGCTCGAGGCGCTGGAGGAGCGCGGCGAGATCCTCGGCGTGGCGGGGGATCGAATAGCCCGAGACCGGGAGGTCGGGGGCGGGCGAGCGGCCGTGGCCGCGCAGGTCGATGCGCACCACGCGGTGGTGCCGGCGGAAGTGCCGGGCCTGCGGTTCCCAGTGGCGCAGCGTGGAGGACCAGCCGTGCACGAAGAGCAGCGCGGGCTCCCCGGCCCCGGAGTCCGTGTAGTGCAGGCGTACGTCGCCGTGCTCGAACGTCGGCATCGGCCGGCTCCTCTCGGCCCCCGCGATACTAGTCGCGGTACGGCGGCGCGACCTCCTCGATGAAGCGATCGAGCGCGTCGAGCGCGATCGCGCCGTAGCTCGCGGTGTCGTAGGCGGCGATGATCAGCTCGTCCAGCCCGATCTCGCGATAACGGCCGACCACGTCGCGAAGCTCCTCGGAGCTCCCGGCCAGCGTGACCCGCCCGGCCCGTCGCGCCCGCTCGGCCTCCGCCGGGTCGTCGGTCACGAGCAGCTGCGCGCAGGCGGTGCGGCGGATCGTCGACGGGTCGCGGCCCTCCCGCTCGCAGTGGCGGTCGAGCACGGCGCTCTTGGCGGCGATGTGATCGGGCAGGCCCCAGACGTTCCACTCGTCGGCGTAGCGCGCCGCGATGCGCAGCGTCACCCGCTCACCGCCCCCGCCGATGAGGAGGGGAGGCCCGGGGCGCTGCACCGGTTTCGGCGAGAGCGGCGCGTCGGCGAGGCGGTAGTGGCGTCCCTCAAGTCCCGCGTGCTCCTCGGCGAAGAGGGCGCGTATCACCAGAACGGCCTCCTCCAGGCGCGCGAGCCGCTCCGGCACCGGCGGCAGCTCGATGCCGTAGGCGTCGTGCTCGTCGCGCTGCCAGCCCGCGCCGAGCCCGAGCACGAGCCGTCCCCCCGAGACGTCGTCGACGGTGGCGGCCATCTTCGCGAGCACGGCGGGGTGACGGTACGTGTTCCCGGTCACCATCGTGCCGAGGCGGATCCGCGGGATCCGCGCGGCGAGCGCCGCGAGCGCCGTCCACGCCTCGCTGACCGGGGCGTCTGCGGAAGCGCCGACCGGCATGAAGTGGTCCATGATCCAGGCGCCGTCCCAGCCGGTCGCCTCGACGTGCTCCCACTGCGGGAGGAGCGTCGCCCAGGGCGCCGGTGCCGGCCACGCGCTGAAACGCATCCGATTCTCCTTCTCCCGCCGCGCCACGCCTCGCCCGAGGCTATACCGCGGCGGCGCGTCGCGCCCGTTCGCCCCGTCCCGGGTCGTATCCTGTTGGGGATGAGCGAGTCCGCCGCGCTTCGCATCGTCGTCTTCGCCGACCCGGAGGGTGGGCCGCCGCCCGATCCGGAGATGCTCGCGCCCCTCGCTGCCTTCGGCTCGGTCGAGGTCTACCCCGAGCCCCCCGCCACGCCCGTGAAGCGGCTCGAGGCCGCCCGTGGAGCGCACGTCATCATCAACGCGGCGCCGCTCGCGTGGGGCTACCGGCTGCTCTCGCAGCTGCCCGAGCTACGGATGCTCTCCCTGGGCTCGGTGGGCACCGATATGGTGAACCTCGACGCGGCGCGTGAGCTCGGCGTCACGGTGGCGCACCAGGGCGGCAACACGGCGCCGATCGTCGCCGAGCACGAGTTCGCGCTCCTGCTCGCGGCGTCGAAGCGTCTCGGCTTCCATACGGCGGAGATCCGGGCGGGGCGCTGGACTCGCCGGGAGACCGTCTACCTCGCGGGGAAGCGGCTCGGCGTGATCGGCACGGGGAACACGGGATCGCGCATGGCGCAACTCGCACGCGCCATCGGGATGGAGGTCGTGGCGTGGAGCTTCCACCCCGGCGAGGAGAAGGCACGCGCACTCGGCCTGCGCTACGTCGAGCTCGACGAGCTGCTCGTCAGCTCCGACGCGGTCTCGCTGCACGTCGCCTCCTCCACCGAGACCCGCGGCATGATCGGACGCGAGCAGTTCGCGCGGATGAAGCGAGGCGCGATCCTCGTCAACGGCTCGCGGGGTGATGTCGTGGACACGGATGCGCTCGTGGAGGCCCTCCGGTCGGGGCACCTCGGCGCCGCCGGCCTCGATGTCTTCGACCCGGAGCCTCTCCCCGCCGATCACCCTCTCCGGACGCTGGAGCAGGTCGTGCTCTCTCCGCACATCGCCGACAACAACCCCGAGGGCCACGCCTTCATGCTCGGCGACGCCGTCGCCAACGCCGTCGCCTTCCTCAAGGGGAGCCCCCAGAGCGTCGTGACGTAGCGCCCGCGCCGGCTCCTACGCGTGCGTCTCGATGAAGGCGAGCACGCGCGCCCAGGCGTCCGCCGACGCCTCGGCGTGCTCCTCGTACCGGCGATCGAAGAAGGAGTGCGGCGCGCCGTCGTACACGCGAACCTCTCCTTCGATCCCGGCAGCGGTGAGCGCCTCCTCGTAGCGTGCCACCTCCTCGGGCGGGATCCCGGGGTCGTCGCCGCCCATCAGTGCGAGGATCGGGCACTCGAACTCGCCGACGCGGTCGATGGCCGCGGGCGACCCGTCGCGGCCCGCGCGCGCGGGGTGCCCGGCCGCGCCCGGGGCGGGGGGGGTCCCGGAAAAAGCCGATGGCGCCGGCGAGCCCGTGCCCGGCGGCGGCCTGCAGCCAGGAGTTGCTGCCGCCGAAGCAGAAGCCGATCGTGAAGACGGGTCGCCGCTCCGCGCCGGCTCCGGCCCGGAGCTCGCGCACCGCCGCGGCGACGTCCTGGGTGAGGGAGCCGAGCCGCGTGCGGGCGATGTGCTCCGCGAAGGAGAATTCCTCGCCGCGCTTCCCGACACCGGCCGTGCGCCCGAAGTAGTCGATGGCGATCGCGTCGTATCCGTGCTCGGCGAGCCGGAGCGCGAGCTCCTCGTAGAAGCGGAAGAGACCCCGCACGTCCGGCATCACCACCACCGCCGGCCCCAGCGGCTCGCGGGAGCGGGCGGAGTAGGCTGCGAACGGCGTGCCGTCGGTGGAGCGGAGGACCAGATCCTCCGCGTCGGCCGAGGCGCCGGCGATCGGCGGCACGGGCGGCCGGGAATCGATCTCGAAGCACATCTCGATCCTCCTCGGTCCCCACGGCCCCACGCCGGCGGCGGCGTGAGCATCCCCCAGGCCTCATCACCCGTCCGGGTCCGCCGCAGGCGGCGCGGATTCTAGAGCATCCCGCGCATCTCGAGCGCTGCCCGCACAACCGCCCGGTGGAGCTCCGCCCGGCGTTCGACGGGCTGGCTCTGCTGTCCCATCTCGACCAGGACCGGCGTCAGGCCATCCACGTAGCGGCCCACCGAGAGCGAGCTGCTGCCTCGGCCCGGGACCCAGCCCGAGCCCCACGTATCGCCGCCGAAGGCCGGATCCCCGCCGAACGATCCTCCGAAGCGCGTGCGGACGATCAGGAGTTCGCGCTCGCTCTCCACCTGCGCATTGACCCGATCGGCGATCGCCTGCGCGATCGTGCCCTGCTCGGGACCGGGCCCCGCCGACATCGTCTGCCCGATCGCGGCGGTGCCCTGAATCGTCCGCTCCACGTAGAACTGCCACGATTCGTGGAGATCGAGCAGGAGTTCGGCTCGGTACTGGCGGGCGAGCGAGATGAGGCGCGACGCCATGCGCGCCATCGGGCGCTCGGCCAGAGAGGAGCCCGGGTAGAGGCGGTTGAGGTCCCCGAGCTCCTCGGTCGTGCGCTGATGGAGCCTGGTGGCGACCACGTTGGCGCGCGGCACGACGATCAGGCTCCCGCGCGTGATCTCTATGTCCGGGATGTTCTCCGCGGCGATCCAGCCGCCGGGCTCGTTGCCGTGTACGCCGCCGAGCACCATCACGACGGGGCCGCGAACGCCCGAGTGGCGCAGGTAGGCCGGCGTCTCCCAGGGCGTGCCGGGCAGGAGCGCCCGCTCAAAGAGGCCGGCCGGCGGGACGGGCGGCGGCGCGGGCGTCGCCTCCGGCGCGGGGCCCGGCGTGGGAGCCGGTGTGGGGGTCGGTTGCGGTGTGGCGGCCGGCTCCGGCGCCGGCGGGGAGGCGGTGGCCCGC
>MKWU01007720.1_pt1 | contig 10087 bp, 4 predicted proteins | sample 809101 | NCBI WGS metagenome assembly MKWU01 (sample SAMN05860141, study PRJNA318959) | sponge metagenome | host: Aplysina aerophoba | place: Slovenia: Piran, Adriatic Sea, Gulf of Piran | collected 2013-05-07
AAGTGTCCAGTCTAGTCTCTCAAACAACCGAATACCATTAAATGTGTGATTTCCTGTGTTATATAAGCCAAAATACAAAATGCCGTCATGTAGCCATGAACCAGACATTTCATAAGTAGCCGATGCGCCTTCTGGCTCAAGGGGATGTCCTCCATCCCAGGTACTCAGGGGTTCCTCTCTTATCAATGATAAGTCGGAGCCACTAACAGCCCTCAAGAACACCGCATCAGAGCCTGATGTCCCACCGTAGACAAAGTAATACACTCCGTTATAGCTTTGCACAGATAAGAATGTTGAGTTTGCTTTTGGCAACAAAGTGCTGGAAGCGACAAAAGCGTGGCTTGACGGCAACCCATCAACACCTAGCTCAACACGGATTGATCTTTCAGTTGCTTCGGCTCTACCACCACGACTAGCTATTAAGATAACGTTATTGACATCATCATAAGCAGCGGATACAGTTCTAACCACTGCTTGACCACTAGATAATGCATTTATCTCGCTACTAGAGGATATTCTGTAGATATTTCCTGTATCAGTTAGTGTTTCAGCATCAGGATCATATGTGAACTCTTTTAGGTTAACATGGTACATACTGGACACAAGCCCAGCTTCAACAACCCAAACAGTTCTACCAACAGTAACGAAGTCCACCCAGCGTAAACCTGTGGTTGGTGTTGGTAAGCCCAGCCTAAAGTAGTCTCTGCCTTCTTCTATATCTTCATTCTTTGATACTATCAGTTCTCCATCGTCGTCTGTTCTCCAAACAACAATACCTTCAGTATTTGATCTGGCTGGTAGTTGACGGGGTGAAGTCAGAGCAGCAATATCACCGAAGAAAGAACCGCCTATTGGTGTTAGCCTGTTTCTACCTTCTTCATTAACCCTGAAACCCTGTGTTCTCTCGTATAGCTCAGGTAAGGCGGCAGCAGGCACATAGGAGTTTCCTGTAGGCACTGACTCGTACAAACCAGGCTCACGCTCATCAGACGTTCGGGATAAATAAACCAATCCATTATGGAACGGGTCGGGTAACCTATTTACTTTCTTGGGTCTGAGGTTAACTCTCTCGTTGACATCTCGTAGCCCCTCGCTAAGGTCATTCCGTACACTTTCTACTTTACTATCAATCAATCTCCCTGTTTCATCATAGATAGCAGAGATAGGTACTTTTCTGGCTGTTTCCCCTACTTGAACATCTCTATAAGTCACATCAGATAAACGGATTGATAGGTGATCTCCGCTTGTTGACCGCAATGAAGTGATTAGGAGTTGAGCACCATCAATGTCTGGGCTGTTGGGGAATACCGCTCCTGTGCGAGTAGCAGGTATCACGAATACGTATCCACCAACTCTCTTATAGCTGTAAGTCCCATCTGAGTTTTGCATTTCTATGGAGCCTATGTTGCCTCGATAGGTTGAACTTATGGAGGATTGAGAAATTCCTTGGGTAATCTTGAGGTCAAGGTTCAACTCATCTTCTGCTATTAATAGGATGACCAACCCTTCCTCAACGTCAATTAATAACGCACCAGGCACTTCCTGACCGTACTGGTTAGTCAGGGTTAAAGCTGTAGTAGGGAAATCATTACGGTTGATGTCTAGTTGAGACTGTAATAGCCTCTCCGTGAAGGCGTTAGTCACTCCGAGAGTAGTCACCATGTAAGCAGTTCTATCCCCTATGCCTGCCGTAGGTGTATATGTTATTTCCCTGAGATCAGCAGTTTTAGCTGTATATTCTTCACTCCCAGATAAAGACCTGTGATTAGATAGTTGTGGTCGTTTATCTGTAGCAGGTACAGTAGCGATTAGGTGGTCAGTGGCGTTTAAGCTCTCTACTTCATCAACCGCTCCTAGAAGAGACGCTAATGAACTGATGCTTAAGTCGTCACCACCACTCATAAATCTGGATAAAATAAGCCCAGCAGCATCTTGGTTGGCAGCAGAGTTAACCCTGAAAGCCACGGTGACACTTCCACCTTGTTGACTTAGCCTGTGAGATGTACTAGCATCATTTCCATCAATCTGAATTTCTTTAGGGCTTGACCCAGCCAAGATCAACCGCACACTATCGGCGGCATCATTATGTTTCCTGACGGTTATCAAGTATATACCACCGTCAACTGCTCCAGCAATATCAATCTGGATGTCTTTGGAGAGTAAACCCCCTGATCCGTCATCTTCGTGTGTTGCTGTTGTGGTGTCGATTTCCGCTAGACCAAAAGCACTGCCACCAAAATCTATTGATATTTCTTCAGTTGCAGATTTATCGCTTGTACCAGGTGCCTGTGCTCTGATTACTGAGCCAGCAAATCCCGTTTCTGGTATTTCAATTGAAACTTCTTGACCAAAAGGAGAGGTCAAGGTGACTGTACTCCCTGCAGCTGACACTGACCAGTCATCTGATAGCTTTCCAAAAGTGTCAGAACTTATAAGCCCTGCTTCAGCTTCATCAGCTAGAGGTATCGGGAGGTTCAAATCTGTATCTGTATCAGAGGCTAGGGTAGCTGAGTTCGCATCCCTGTCAATCCTCATATTGTTTAGTTCTGATTGGGCTGCTTGTCTTGCTGCGGTAGCCACGGATTGCTCTGCTGCTCTAGCTGCTGTTTCCACTAAGTCCTCTAAGTCAATGTCTGCATCAGTGGGAAATATGGTGTAGGACTCTTTAAATCTCTCGATTATGTTTTCCATTCTTATATCTGTAAGCTGGATGTCTCTGGCAGTGATGTCGTCGTTCAAAGTTATAAGAGGTGTGTTGGGGCTTAGCGAGACACTGACTATCATCTCTATAACGTCTTCAGCAGCGGCATCGGAACTGGCTCTTTCATAAGCGTCAAGGAAAGCACTTCTGGCAATTTCATCAACTTCATCACCAAGGTACACAAGGGTTTTGACTCCTGCATCAGAGGTACTGATAGTAAATATATCGGAGCTTACGTGGTTTCCTGTCACGGTGGCATCGGTAGCTATTTCATCAGCAATGTTTTGAAATGTGATGGAGTCATTGGCATCGGATAAGCCACCATCCTTTACAAGCCTCAATATGATAGTAAATTGGTCATTATATAGACGTAGAGAAGACCCCAAGTCTAATGGGTCAACGAGGGTTAGCTGGGGTATCGAAGCCATGACGGCATCTCTATCTAGCCCTTTCTGTAGTCTAATTGTTTTTGTTACTCTAGTTCCATCCATCTCTAATCTCCTGCTATTAAGTCTTTTTGGTTTTTTTCTTCTAGTTGTTTTCTTGCGTGTCTGCTAGGTTTGGTATTTAGCCCTTTATAAAACAGTGCTTTAAGTGCTCCTGCTGTAATCCACGTGTTCATCCCAGGTATTAGTTTAACTGCTTTGTGGGCTGCTCTTTTCTTGGCATCTTTGCTCTTAGCTTTTGCTATTGCTGATACTGTGTGTGCTGCAGTACCTATTGGGGTGGATACAGCGTCACCAGAATATACGAAAGAGTTGGCAAACATCCCATACACACCACCTGCTCCGCTCATAGACAGCCCTTTGGCTATGACACCTGGTGACATGTCTGGTGTTTTTCCATCTGCAAGGTCATAGAGCCACTGGGTCATAACACCACCACCAACCATTGTGGCTGCTAGTTTACCAAGTGCTTTAGGGTCTTTCAGGGCTAGGTCTGCAAGTCCAGCTATATCGCCTGCATCTGGGTCAAGTCCTGCGGCTGCACGATGCCAACGGGTAACGCCTCGATACTGGGATAGAGCGATACCAAAAAACTGGGACCCCAATCTGTCAAATGCGCCTTTATCACTTAAAAACCTAGCCCTACCATATAGTGTGTTGGAGGCGACTTGACCTGTAATCATGTTGTCTAGTAAATCCATGTACGACTCTCGTACACGTGCTCTTGCTTGTTTGCTTGTTTCTCCTGAGCGTTTCTTGATCTTTCCTAATTCATCAATATCAACACCAACCGTGCGTACCTTCGTTCCGTTGTCGTATTGTAGCCTCTTAGCTTTACGGAGTATATTCCAGGTATCCTGATCTATCCCTGACTCCCTAAGAAGTAGCCTCATTAGGTTCGGTAGGTCATCTATGTTTTTTGTTGAGTCCATCATGTTTTCCATCAGTTTTGTAGAGAACGTATAAGCCCGTACACGAGATGCCCTGTACATCAAGTCGTTTAATGTCATCTTGGATACAGCTTCACCAGCTGCATCAATACCTCGCCTTATTTTACTTTTACTTTTTGCCGCTAAGCCTCTTTCTGCAAGACTATCAGATGCTTCCGATAGACCTTTCTGCATATAGTGCATAGAAAACTCCATGCTCAGCCCCTGTGTTTCAACAAATTGAGCCATGCGTCCAGTATTCCCTACTCTTATCATGTCCGTCATTAGTCCGCTGTACTCTTTTGCGGCTAATAGGAGGAAGCTGTCACCTGAAAGTAGCGACTTCTGTAGTGCTGGGATCAATGTGTTATCGAATGCAAAGTTTCTTATTGCTGACTTCTGTGCCAAAACAGCAGATGCCAACGCTTTTAATGTGCCCACAAAATCCCTAGATGTCTCTCCTATTGTAGAGGTGCTTGATCTAGTCATCCCAGTCAGGTTCTTGAGTGCTAGTATCTCAGGGTCTAAATCTTTATCACTTATTAGTCTAGCCAGCTTTTTATCAGTAAGGATAGCATCTTTAATCACATCATCAACAGCGTCAAGATCGTTGCCGAACAGTTGTTGAAGTTTTGCCTGCTGCAACATGCCCATCCTGTGGTTTATAAATCCTTGTATTACATTATCGCCGTCACCAAACTCTGCTATATACTCATACTCATCTCTCACTTTGTTGAACTCAATCTCCCTACTCGCAGTGATGTCTAGCTTGTTGCCTGTGGATGCTTTGGTTCTGGTGTTTCTGTCATATGTAGCCTTAATCCATTCATCTATATCAGCATCATCTATTTCATCTAGTTTCTTACCTAGCATTTTCTCCCAGTTTACATCTTTACTCTTAACAGATTTACTGTATCCTTCAAGACCTGCTGCTTGCAGTTTGCGGTTGTGCAGCTTGAAAGGTAACACGTGACCTTTTCGGGCGTTAAACGCTTGCCCTGTCTTTTGTATCTCTCCTGTATTTCTCTTTTCTAGCTCTTTAGCCAACTTCCCCCACATGTTTAGATATTTTGACCTTCCTGATACATCTCTACCGTGACGGGCAGCCTCATACATAAGACGGGCTTGTTCTGCAGGATCGGTTATGCCATCTTCCTCCAACAGTTTTCTAAACTTGGTGCCTCCTGCCATCTCGTCATGGAAAGCCTTTTTAAACTTTCCGTGCTCTAGTCCTTTATAGTCACCTCGCTTATACATCGTGTCTATGACGTTATCTATGCTACTATGGAACCACCTCGTAGCACGTGTTGTTGACCGTCTGGCAACATCAAATAAGGCTGTAAGTTTGCCCAGTAATGCTTCCTTTGTAGTTACAGACTCCATAGCTCCACTGAGTGCATTGCTGGTTTGTGTTTGCGCTCTATAGTTATTGATCGTGTCTAGTATCTTCTTACTTCTGTTCGCAAGTATAGATTTCATGGCTTTGTCATCTAGGTGGTCATATTTACCTGAGCTAATAGCGTCAGTTGTTTCTTCTATTATTTCTTTCAGACTAGTCCTTGTCCTGCTTGATATACGCTCAAGTCCAGGAGTAGAAGTGTCAAACTTTATATCGTCAAGAAGTCTATCGACTGCATGACCAAATACGGTTGAGCATTCATCTCTAGTTGCCACTGACACCTCCTATAAGACATTTTTTGTATGCGTCTACAGCGTTGTCTAGTTCTGTTTTTACTTTGGCTATTTTGCCTTCCACTCCATCCACAGCTTCATATTGTTTAAACGCATCTTCTAGCTCAGCATCTTCTGTTTTGATTTTGGGTTCTTCAGGGTTTTCTATCGCCTCTTTGTTTTTGGCACCTTTAAAGTGGGCTTTTGAGTAGTTATCAAATGTCGCAAAGTTTGTCGTGAACAGGTCGTCAACATCCTTAGCAGTAGGTTTCTTGTTTGCGTCCCCATACTTTTCCTTCATCACCCGTCTTACGTGGTCTTTTAGGCGTTTTGGGCTTTGTATCCAGGGTATCATTGACTCTAGTGATACTCTGTGGCTGCTCTCTAGCATGGCTTGAGCCATTTCTTTTAGCTTTGGTGTGAATTTTCCATCAAACATTTCATCCGCTAGCCTGAATGACTCCACCCACTCAGGGATGTCCCTGCCTTCAGATGTAAAGGCTTTGCCTACATCGTCAATGTTTTCCGCTAGTTCAACGCTAGCATGTAATCTTGCTTGTGATGCCTCTAGTTCTAAATCCCTACCGTAATACTTCTTGACTGCTTTTACAAACCCTGTTTTAACTCCTGTATCCGCAGCGGATAGGGTTTTGCCAAGCATCTTGAAAGCACCACCAAGTATAGCAGGAGCGAAAATTCCATATACTGCTGCCTCGCCTATGTTGTATTTGTTTCCTCTTAGTTTTTCTCCATAGCCGATGAGTAGCTCCTCCATGGCATTGGCACCACCAGCCACAGCTATAGGCTTTATCTTGTTTAAGGCTTTTGCTGCTTTTCCAAGTTTAGCTGCAACAACAGCCATGTTAGCTGCTTGCTTTGTGTTCTGGGTGACACCTACAGCAGTCTTAAGTTTGTTTGCAGTAGTTGCTACTCTTGCCGCACTAAGTCCTGCACCCAGCATGAGGCTTAGTCCCCTGTTTATTGGGTCTAAGGTGTTTAAAGCCACAAGACCGCCCCAACTAATAAAAAGGTTTATCTTGGATTTGGTTTGCCACGCAATCCCTGCAAAATCTTTAAATGTCTTTGCTCTATCTTCTTTTGAGTATTTGAATATGTTAGCAGATACTACATCTATAGGTTCATCGACATCAAGATCATATATTTTCTTTGCCTCACCAGGGGTTATCTCAAATATGTCATCATCCGTAAGCCCCGACTCCGACAATACATTGGCTCTTGCTAACTTCTGTAAAAACTGCTTCGCCAGGAAACCTGACCCCGTTGTCTCCCAACCCATTTTTAATGTCTTGTGTAGTGACTCTAGCCCGTCAAAACTAGGTGGAGGCTCTTTGTCCTGCTCCATTTTTCGCTCTAGTGCAGGGTCTATTATGCGCTCTGGACCTTTTTCGCCGTAGAGGTTCACTGGTGTTTTTGTTTCTTCAGCCATGTTGCTCCTTAAAACGGTTTTTCGCCTGCCAGTATTTGATTTAGCGGCATTGTTATTGAGGTGCCAGTTGTATCTAGCAGCTTCACTCTGCGTGTAAATCCGTAAACAGTGTATGTTATTTGTGCCTCTATTAGCCCATTTTTCTTTATCAACTCCACTTTTGAGTCTGGGTGGTTTCGCAGTATTTCAACTGACGTATCATGTATATATTCATGCACTCTATCGGGTCGGTGGTACAGGTTCTCCCTGCTCATCAACGTGTCTTTGTCTAACAGCCTCTCATACTCAATTGCGTTTGCCACCTGTGTATCAGTTAAATCTCTTTCTTCTACTTCTGGCAGAAATGTTCTACCTATGAACTGGCTTTCATTGGTTGCTTCTGATATTTTTTGTAGCATACTTATGGAGTCTGTCTCTGCTTTAGTGTAATCTTCTTCAGTATTTACAAAACTCTCGTTTTGATCTATAGCCAGAAGTTGTGTGAACACTGTTAATTGCGTCAACCCCTCCTCCCCATACCTATCAACCAGGTTCTTTTGTGCGTCTTCGTCGCTTGTACCAATCCCGAGGAAGCCTTCTAAATAAGTTCCTAGGTCTGACACTCTGTTTGATAGTCTGCTAGGCACCACTTTTCGACTGTTGTTAAATACGTTTACTAGTTGCCCTACTGGTACACCAAGCATAGTGTGTACCCCATTCACAGCTGCCCATATAGTTGTATACTTATGGGGGGCTGCTTTTCCATACTTCCGTTTTGCAGCGTGTAGCACAGCTTCTTTAGTTTCCCCAGGTGATACACCTGCCCCTTTCTCTGAGAGATTACCTGGGTTCCTGAAATCAAAATCACCGTTGATTATGCCTTCCTCCACCCTGTCAACCATCAGGTCTGCTTCTTCACGTGTATAGGGTGCTGGTTTGTTTCTGGGAGGTATTCTGTCTAGGTCTCCACCTGTCAGTTCATCTACAAATGAGGCTTTTTCTTGTGGGTCCATGTTGTTAAAGCCTTCTATGTATCTGCGTACATCATCATTGTTTATAAGTTCTCCATCTGCTGCCTCAAACAACGCTTTTTTATCTTCTACGGTAAGGTTGCTTCCGTTTGTCTTTCGGCTAAGAGCACCTATGGTTGCTTTTTGGAGAGTGGCTGCATACTTATCTATTTTTGGGTTGTTTGTGTTGGTTAGCCTCTGTATTGACTCCTTCATGCTTGAAGCTGTATTGAAGTCTGGTTTTTTTACCTTGTCATATATAGAGTCTAATGAGTTTTTGATTTTTTGGCTTATATCCGCTTTTGTCTTTTCGTCTAGTAATTGGTACTCTTTACTGCTCCTCATAATATTTAGCTCTTTCAGGTCACCTCTTTTTATAAGACCAGCTGTTTTAGCTAGTGCAAATTTGTTGAATGTAGCTCTAGTTTGCTGTGGTCTATCTTCCTCTGAAACACCAATCCCTTCTTCAACTATATCAGGTACTTTGCTTAGTGGTATGTACGGGTCGTTTGTTGCCAACTCAGCTGCATACTCGGCATTGGTGTCCATCCTTAACGCCCTGTCTTTCATAAGCTGTTTGATGTTGTCTTTCTGCACCCGAAATGACATGTCCATCAGTTTTTTCCTGATTTTTCTCTTTATCGGGTCTTTGTATCTATCAGCCACATCAGCTAATGCATCTCGCTCTAGTGCAGCCATCTCCTGGTCTATGGCTTCTGGCTTTAGTGCTGCCATCCTTTTTTGTAGTGGCATCTTCAGAATTTCAAGTTCTTTGTCTTGTAGGCGTTTCCCCACTGCATCAACGGCTTTATCAGCTGCATCTTTATCAATCTGCTGTTTAACAACACCAAACACCTTAAATGAGCCTTGTAGGGCGGCAGCAGCTATAGCATCACCGTCTTTCCCTGTGGCTTTATCCTTCGCTTTACTTGATGCCTCGCTGATAGCTTTGTCGGCTTCCGACACCGCAGTTATCAGTTGGTCTGCACCCGAAGCAACGGTCTTATCTCTTTCTGGTGTTTGGCTCAATATCTTATTTAAATCAGCCATATAGTTCCTCGTTTAATTGTTTAAACGCTTCATACGAAGAAACGTCGATTGATTGTTTACTTTCTATATCTGATGCTGCATCAGAGGCAGCCATGCGGATTTTATCTATAGCGGATACAGCTTGATCTGCTCTTTCCAAAAGAGCCTGCTGTGTGCCGATAGCCCCACCTGCAAATGCTGCTGATCTTCTTTGGTTTGTTTCTATTTCTACTCCATCATTAGATAAAGCCTCTAACTGTCCGAATTTCATAGACTCTTTCTCTACTATATCAGATAATCCACCTAATTGCAAGTTTAACTCTCTCAGGGAGAGGTCACGCTGTTCTTTGGCACGCTTCTTGAAACCAAGTAGTCTCTGGGTCGTCTGTTTTGCAAGCCTTCTCCTGGCTTCTTCTTCTGCTCTCCTTCTGGCTCTCCTGCTGGATCGCTTTTTGAGCAGCCCAATACCTAAACCTACAACAGCACCAACAGCAGCCCCTACAGGACTAAAAGCAGCCCCTTGTAAACCATATTGTGCTGCTGTACCCAACACAGAGCCATCGCTCTCGGGTCCGTATGCGCCTGCTATATTCCCTGCAGCTTCACTAGCTGCTGTATATGGGTTTAATTGTTGTTTCCTAGCCATCTTATCTCCCGTTGGTGTCGCCTAAATCTATAATCATACTTCTAAATGAAATGTATTTATTGGTGGTGGATTTCACTCTCACTCTGGGTGCCTTAGCAGTAGAACTTCCAAAATGCTGCAGAAGTATCGGTCCACTAAATCTCTCTATACCAGACCCCATTCCACGTCTTACTTGTTGGGTCGCTAACACGTCACCACCTTCGCTCAGTACGTCAATAGAAAACTGTGG
>MKWU01007722.1_pt1 | contig 10084 bp, 9 predicted proteins | sample 809101 | NCBI WGS metagenome assembly MKWU01 (sample SAMN05860141, study PRJNA318959) | sponge metagenome | host: Aplysina aerophoba | place: Slovenia: Piran, Adriatic Sea, Gulf of Piran | collected 2013-05-07
CCATGTGACGACGGACTTGGGATTCCGCCTGCCAGTGGAGCGGATTTGCGCGGCAGCGCGGGCGCGGGGGGTGCGCAGCTTTTTGGATCTGGCCCATTCGGCGGGGCTATACCCTTTGGACTTGCACGCGCTGGGGTGCGATTTTGCCGGGTTGCTCTCCTATAAGTGGATGTACGCGCCCTATGCCGCGGGATTGCTCTACGTGCGGCAGGAGGCCCTCGACGCGGTGCAGGTGCGCTATGCGGGTGGGCGGGCCGAACAGTGGTTGGACCCGGTGGCGGATACCTTCGCGCTGCGCGAGACGGCTGAGCGCTTTCAGTACGGTCCTTGGTGTTGGCCGCTGGTGCTGGCTTGGGCCTTTGCCGTTGAGTATCTGGCGGCCATCGGGCTGGAGGCGATCTGGGCGCGGACGGTGGCGTTGGCTGGGCGGCTGAAGGAGGGGTTGACGCAGATCCCAGGCGCAGTGCTCTACACCCCGCGCTCCCCACAGCGGTCTGCGGCGCTGGTCAGCTTTGGGCTGGCGGGATGGAAGGGAGAGGAGTTGAGCCAGGCCCTTCGCGAGGAGTGGAACATGGTCATAAAGCCGCTGCCGCACGGGCGCGAAGGCTTGCGCGCTAGCATCCCCTTTTTCTTAATGGAATCCGAAATCGACGAACTGCTCGCGGCGCTGGGCAGCTTGGCCAAGCAAAGGAGCTAGGCGTGGGACTCAACTGGCCGGAGAGCTTGCGAAAACAGAGCCGCAAATCGTCTAATGCAGAGTGGGACTGTTCCCCGTTGCGAAAGGAAGCCTGTTGACCTCACAACAAGTTGGACCAGCTACAGGCAGTTCCTCTGAATCTTCCGAATCGGGGCACGGTTTTGGCACCGCGCCTGTTTTCCTCGCGTCCATCAGCACGATCCTCGGAGCAATCCTCTTTCTGCGATTCGGCTACGCGGTTGCGCATGTCGGCCTCTGGGGCAGCCTCATGATCATCGTTATCGGGCATCTCGTGACCATTCCCACGGTCTTGGCGGTGTCTGAGATTGCGACGAATCGCCGCGTGGCGGGGGGCGGAGCGTACTACATTATTAGCCGCTCTTTTGGCACTAGCATCGGTGGCGCGATTGGGCTTGCGCTGTACCTCTCTCAAGCGATCTCGATTGCCTTCTACTTGGTCGCCTTCGCAGAAGCATTTGAGCCTGTTTACGAGTGGGTCGCCGCGACGTACGCAGTAGAAGCCGATCCGCGTTGGGTGAGTTTGCCTTGTACCATCTTACTAGCCGTACTGATGCTCATTAAAGGTGCCGGCCTCGGCGTTAGGGCACTGTGGATCGTCAGCGTGATTTTGGGGGCATCCATTGCCGCATTCCTCTTAGGGGACAGGCTCCCGAGTCGATCCGTCCCGACGGGTTGCATCTGACCGCTCGCATTGAAGGTGGAGATGCCTTCAGTATCGTCTTCGCAACGTGCTTTCCTGCCTTTACAGGCATGATCGCGGGCTTGGGACTTTCCGGCGACCTGAAGAATCCCCAGAAGAGCATCCCGCTCGGCATAATCGGCGCGACGCTCGCGGGCATGGTCGTGTACGCGTTGGTCGCCATCAAGCTCGCCCAGAGCGCGACGCCGGAAGTCCTCGCCGCCGATCAGTTCGTCATGGCGCAGATCGCCCTGTGGGGGCCGGCAATCTATATGGGATTGGGTGCTGCCGCCCTGTCATCTGCCCTTGGTTCGATCCTCGTTGCCCCCAGAACCCTGCAAGCGCTAGCGCGCGACAACGTGCTGCCTGTTCCAAAGCTGAATCGCCTGCTGGAGAAAGGTTGGGGCAGGGCACAGGAGCCCGTGTCTGCGACCTGCGTGTCGAGTGCCATCGCAATCGCATTTGTTGCTTTGGGAGACATCGACTTTATCGCCCATATCCTCAGCATGTTCTTCATGGTGACCTACGGTGCCCTTTGCTCGGTATCATTCCTCGAATACTTCGCCGGCAATCCGTCGTACCGTCCCACCTTCCATTCGCGCTGGTATTTATCGCTGGTGGGCGCAGTAATGTGCGGCCTAATGATGATCCAGATGAACGTGCTGTACGCGCTTTTAGCGATCTCTCTCATGGTGGCGACTTACTTCGGCCTGCGACGCACGCGGAGGGGAGAGCGCGACCTGACGGCGATCTTGCAGGGGACGATGTTCCAACTGACGCGCCGGTTGCAGATCTCGCTGCAGAAGAACCGCGCGGTGAAATCGGAAGGGGGCTGGCGGCCCTCGATTGTCGCGGTGACCCGTTTCGGGGAACGCCGGCTGGGGCACTTCGACCTGCTGCGCTGGATCAGCCATCGGCATGGGTTTGGGCACTTCATTCAGTTCTTTCAGGGCGAATATTCGTTCACTGAAGCAATCGAGGCCCGCCTACATGTGGGCCGGCTGATCGAGCGGGCCGAGGTTAGCGGGGCGGGCATTTTCGTGGATTCCCTGATTTGTCCTTCGTTCCAGATGGCGCTGGCGCAGACGCTCCAGATGCCAGGGATCTCGGGCTTGCCTAACAACTGCGTTCTGCTCGAGTTCGACAAAGAGCATCCAGAAGAGATCAAAGAGACCGCGCAGGGCGCGCTCCTTGCAACGGAATCGATGATTAATGTCCTGATCCTGCGGTCGACGAATTACCGTTTTGGCTATCGGGCCTCGATTCACTTATGGGTGACTGAGGAGAATCTTGCTAACGCTCCGCTGATGCTGCTTTTGGCGTACATCATCGTGGGGCACCGGGAGTGGAGGCATGCCGAGATTCGGCTCTTCGCGTGCTTCAACTCTGGAGACGGAGGACGCGAAGCGCAGAAGCTCTCCAGTTTGATGACCGAAGGACGGCTGTCGATTTCTAAGCACAATGTGACGTCGGTTCATTGTGCGACTAGTGAATCCCTTGAATTTGAGGTGTCTCTCCGATCCTCTAAGGCCGATTTGGTCATCGCGGGCCTGACCGATGCCGACATCAAATCGGGCGAGGCGGGGCAAACGCTCCAGTGCTACAACGGGGCGAATGACGTGTTGTTCGTCCATGCGAGCGAGCCAGTTTTGATCGAGTAATTGGTCGCTTGCGCGGCACCCATCATCGAAGGAGTCAGGGGTTTGAAAGAGCAGAACAAGTCGTTCAAGGACAGCGTTGACCGGATGTTCGCGGCGGCGGCCGCCACGATAGAGCTCGGGGCGGGCCTCGCCGACCAGGACGAGGTCGAGGCCTTGGCCGCCCTGATTACCTACAAGTGCGCCATCGTCGATGTCCCGTACGGAGGCTCTAAGGGTGCGCTGCAACTCGACCCGCGCGACTACGACGCGGCCGAGCTCGAGCTGATCACTCGCAATTTCACGATGGAGCTGACAAAAAAAGGCTACATCAGTCCCAGCCTTAACGTGCCGGCTCCCGACATGGGCACGGGCGCACGCGAGATGGGGTGGATCGCGGATGCTTACCGCGCCCTGTATCCCAATGACATAAACGCCGTCGCCTGTGTCACCGGCAAACCCGTGCACATGGGCGGAATCCGCGGCCGCAACGAGGCGACGGGGCGCGGGGTGCAGTACGCCCTCAGAGAGTTCTTCCGCCATCCCGAAGATGTGCAGAAGGTTGGGATGGATGGAGACTTAGAGGGCAAGCGCGTAATCGTCCAGGGCTTGGGCAACGTCGGGTATCACGCCGCGAAGTTCCTGTCCGAAGAGGATGGCGTCAGGGTGGTAGCTGTTATTGAGCGCGAGGGGGCCGTGGTATGTGAGGACGGGCTAGACATCGAAAAGCTCGCCACCTATCGCCGCGAAAAGGGCGGCAGTCAGGGCTTTGGGGACTCCGAGTTCGTGGAGGACGGCAGCTTTTTGCTGGAAGCAGACTGCGACATCCTGATCCCCGCGGCCATCGAATCGGTGATCACTGTCGAAAACGCCGAACGCATCCGGGCACCGCTGATCGCCGAGGCCGCCAACGGTCCGATCACTTTTGAGGCAGACAAAATCCTGCGCGATCGCGGCAAGGTGATGATTCCGGACGCTTATCTGAACGCAGGGGGTGTGATAGTCTCTTATTTCGAATGGATCAAGAACCTGTCCCACATCCGCTTCGGCCGCATGGACCGGCGCATCGACGAGTTGCGCGGACAGCGCATCGTTGAGGCCATTGAGACTGCGGTCGGCAAACCCCTTCCCGAAACCCAGCGGCACGACCTGATGCGCGGAGCCGATGAGTTGGACCTGGTGCGATCTGGCCTAGACGACACCATGCGGCAGGCGTACAACGAGATGCGCGAGGTGTTTTTGAGCCATGACAAGGTGCGCGATCTGCGCACTGCGGCGTACGTCGTGGCGATCGAGAAAATCGCGCAGAGCTACCGGGAGATGGTGTACTGATGGTGCCTCTGCTTCTGCTCGCGGAGACTTGCGTGTCAGCATTGCTTTTTTCTTACTTGAGGCCGAAATCGACCACCTACTCGCGGCGTTGGGCCGCTTGCAAAGGAGCTAGGCGTGAAGGTCGCGCTCATTCCGCATCGCCAAAGACCGCGCGTCGCAGCGTGTCGTTCAACCGCGTCTGCCAGCCTGGACCACTGTTGCGGAAATGCTCCGCAAGGTCGGCGTCAAGACGGATCGATATGTGCTTTTTAATCGGAGCTTTCTGCTTGCCACGGGTGCGCCGATAGCGCTCGACGATGTGGGGGACGACCTCACTGGCCGGGCGCATACGAGCAATCTCTTCAGGGGTAAGTTCTCGCGTGTTTGGATCGGCGGCGATGCCAGCGCGGATGGCAGTGTCTTCCTCTGAGGTCGGGAGGACGATGTCATGCTTGACTTTTGACATAGTTGTGGGCCTCTCTTCTAGTGGCTTTGCGCAGGCTGATGATGCGGATGTTGTCGCCGCGCTCGGTGAAGACGACGAAGTAGAGAACCGCACCGATAAAACCTATGGCGATCCAGCGCGGTTCGGCGTGATCTTCGTCCACGTCGAGCGCGGCGGTGTCCCATTCAAAAGCGACCATGTCGGCAAAATCAGCGCCGTGTTTCGCCAAATTGGCTTGTCGCTTGCCTTCGTCCCATTCGTACATTGATTATCGCCGATTAATACTATAAATGTATATACAATCTGGTGATTGTCAAATTCACAACATGGAATTGGCCGTGCCGCATGGGTACGAGGGCTTGCGCGCCAGTATCGCCTTTTTCTTAACTTGAAGCCGAAATTGACTACCTACTCGCGGCGTTGGGCCGCTTGCAAAGGAGCTAGGCGTGAAAATCACCAAAGTAGAAACCATTCAGATAGAAACCCCGCGCTACTACGGCCACATCTCCGGGCACGTGCTGGTCAAGGTCTTTGTCGATGACGGCCCGGTCGGCTGGGGCGAGGCGTCCGACAGCCGCGCCGAGGATTTGGCGGCCATTGCCCGGCAGTACAACGAGTTGCTAGTGGGGCGGGACGCCGGAGCTATTACCGAGATCAACGAGCTGTTGCGCGGCCACGCCTTCCACAGCTCCGTAACTAACCTCCACCTCGCCTCGGCGATTGATCTGGCGCTCTACGATCTCAACGGCAAGGCGCAAGGGGTGCCGGCCTATCAACTTTTGGGCGGCAAGATGCGGGAGAAGCTCTATTGCTGCTATCCGATCTTTGGCTGGCAGGTAAAAGAGGACTTCGAGCGCACGCTGAGCTACCTCCAGCGGCTGCTCGACTTGGGCCATCACCTGTTCCGCTACTACGTGTCGGGCGATAGCGCGCTCGACGACCGCTTCCTTGGCGAGGCTAAACGCCGCTTCGATGACCAGCTCAAGCTCAAATCCATTGACTTTTCCGGCCGCTTCACCGATTGGGAGACGGCCGTCCGCTACGCCGATGTCCTGCGCCATCGCGCGCCCTATCACTTTGAGCAGCCCTCGCGCAGTCTGCGGGTCTCGGCCGAATTTGTGCGGCGCGTTGACCTGCCGGTGAGCTGGCACATCAACAGCCTAGAACTGGGGATGGAAGCCATTGAAAAAAGGGCCTGCACGGCCTTTAACGTCGCCTGCGTCTGCGGCGGTCCGACCCATATCCGCCGACTTTTCGCCTTGGCGGAAGCGGCAGGATTCCGCTGCCTGATTGGCACCGATCAAGAATCGACGCTGGGGGTTTCGGCGCAGGTCAGCGTTGGCATTGCCATGCCCAACACCAGCTTGCCCTGCGACCCAATGGGGCCGGTGCTGTACACGGCTTCGCCGGCTGTGGAAAGGGTGCGAGCCGAGGGCAGCTACCTGTATCCGTTTGAAGGGCCGGGCCTAGGAGTGGAGATCGACGCGGACAAGCTGCGCGAGATAACCGTAGAGGAAGCCTAGACGGGTCCGTGGCCAGTTTGACCTTTTGCCGGTTGTGCCGCAGTATATATCCTTTCGACAATACTTGAGTTACATACATAAACAGGAGAGAGCAATGAGCGAGGAAAACCGCGCAACTTGGGCCGACAATTGGCTCGGGTACCGGGAGGAAATCAAGGTCGTCGATGTCACAATCCGCGATGGCGGCCTAATGAACGACCACCAGTTCACTGACGAGGTAGTAAGAGGCGTGTACGAGGCCTGCGTCGAGTCTGGGATCGACTACATGGAAATCGGCTACATCAACTCGCGGGAGCAATTTCCGCCCGGCGAGTTTGGGCCGTGGAAGCACTGCCGCGAGGAGGACATCCGCCGCATCGTCGGCGACAACAATACCTCGCTGAAATTGGCGGCTATGGCCGACGCCGAAAAGAGCGATTACAAGACGGACATCCTGCCGGCGTCCGAAAGCGTGTTGGACATGATCCGCGTGGCCACCTATATCCACCAGATGCCGCTGGCATTGGACATGGTCAAGGACGCCTCCGACAAGGGCTATGAGACGACCTTAAACTTAATGGCCGTTTCCACCGTGCCGGAGTCCGAGGTCAAGGGTGCGCTGGAAATGCTGGTGCACTCGGATGTGGGGGCTGTGTACGTGGTCGATAGCTTTGGCTCGCTCTACAGCGAGCAGATCCGCGCGCTGTGCAACATGTTTTTCGAATACTGCGAGGGCACCCAGATCGAGGTCGGGATCCACGCCCACAACAATCGGCAACTGGCCTTTGCCAATACTATCGAAGCCGTAGTGTTAGGGGCCAATTGCGCGGACGCGAGTTTTGCCGGCTTGGGCCGCGGCGCAGGCAATTGCCAGATGGAGCTTTTGTTGGGCTTTTTGCACAACCCGAAATTTCGCTTGCGCCCAGTACTCAAGTGCATTGAGGAGCACGTTGAGCCGCTGCGTGCTGCGCTGCTGTGGGGTTACGATTATCCCTACATGATCACTGGCCTGCTCAACGAGCATCCACGAGCCGGCATGGCTTTCAACGCGTCTGAGGGCCGGGGCAAGATCGTCCAGTTCTACGACCAGATGAAAGAGCAGGAATAATCCTTTTCAGTACCAGAGATAGCTGGCGTTGAAGGCGATGACCAAGCCCGTGACCTCGGCTTTGATCGCTTGATCGTTTCTACCAGTGAGAAATGCCTAGTCCAAAGCGCAACGCCAACCCGCTCCGCAGCGGGCGGTAGAAGGAGCCTGTGTCATGCGAGAACACTCGGTGCGCCGCTCATTGCAAATCTACGAGCGCGCCAAAGCGCTCATCCCCGGCACCACCCAGCTCATCAGCCGCCGCCCGACTCGGGCCGCGTTTGGCGTCAGCCCCATCTACGCCGAGCGCGCTAAAGGCTGTCGCATCTGGGATGTAGATGGCAACGAATACATCGATTGGACCAGCGCCGTAGGGCCAGTGATCTTGGGCTATGCTGACGAGGTGGTTGATGCCGCGGTCCGCGCCCAGATCGACCGGGGGACCATCTACAGTATCGTCCAAGAGTCGGCCGTGGAGCTGGCCGAGGAGTTAGTGAGGATTGTGCCCTCCGCGGAAATGGTGCGCTATTGCAAGGGCGGAGGCGAAGCCTGCACCGTTGCGGTGCGGATCGCGCGCGGGGTCACCGGCCGCGACAAAGTGCTGTTTTGCGGGTACCACGGCTGGCACGACTGGTACCAGGCCGCCAACATCGGGGCCGAGCGACTGGCCACTCACCTCTTCAATGGCATTGAGCCGATTGGCGTGCCCCGCTGTCTGGAGGGCACGGCCCTGCCTTTTACCTATGGCGATGTCGATGAACTCACCGCCCTGCTCGAAGCGCACGCCGGCGAGTTGGCCTGTATCATCATGGAGCCGATGCGCTCCGACGAGCCGCCGCCGGGCTACTTAGAAAAGGTGCGGGAGTTGGCGTCGCATTACGGGGTGGTGCTCATCTTCGACGAGGTGTCGTCTGGGTTTCGCGTAGCCTTGGGCAGTGCCCAGGAATACACGGGTGTGACGCCGGATATGTCCGTTTTTGCCAAGGCCATCTCCAATGGCTATCCAATGGGTGCGGTGGTCGGCAAGCGGGAGTTTATGACCCCGGCTGCGCAGATGTTTATTTCCAGCGCCTATTGGGACGACAACATCGGCGTGGCGGCTTCGCTGGCGACCTTGCGCGAGTTGGAGCGCCGCGACGCGGTAGGCCATTTCCAGCGCATCGGAACTTTCTTTAAGGAGCAGATCGACGCAGCCGCGGCGGCCGCTGGGCTCGATGCTAGCTGCGAGGGAGTGGCCGCGCATCCCCACATCCGCTTGGGCGCGGAGGACGCCGCGACGACTGCCAAAGTCCACACACTGTTCATCCAAGAGAACGCCCGCCGCGGCGTGATCTTGGCGACTGGGTTCATGTTCAATTGCGCCCACGGCGAGGCTGAGGTCGAACAGACCGCAGCCGTGGTGCGGGAGAGTTTTGCCGTTATTGCCGAAGGGCTAGAGCGCGGGACCTTGGACGAACTGCTCGAAGTACCGCCTCATGAGGATCTTTTCCGGCGGCTAGTGCGCTAAAGTCTGGGGAGTAAGCTCGGCAAAGACGGAGATTAAGCGGGGGAAGAAGGCGGCGAAGGTCGGATAGCGGTCGCGCTGGGATTCGTATGCTTCGAGGCGGCGGGCGACGGCGTGGATATAGCGGAAGCCGCGCCCGGATTCTTCGCGCAGTGCCCGGCGACCTGCTTCTGCGCCGAGGTGGTGGTGGGCTAAGCGCGCGGTGATGGCGCGGATGAGGTGTTCGTTGGCACAGTCGAACCAGTGCGTGTAGCCGATGGTGGCCATCTGTTCGGCCAGTGGGGCGAACAGGTCGGCATGGGGCCTCAGCATGGGATAGTACTCCTCGCTGAGGGGGTTGACGAAGGCGTGGCTGAACTCGTGCCATATAATCTGCAAAAGCTGCTCGCGGGGGCCGTATTCGGGCAGGCCGCGCTGCGTGGCACCTGTGGGGCCGAGTAGTGTATAGACATCGTACGGCCCGCCAGGGCGGCCAATGTGCGGGCCAAATCCTCCGTGGTGCAAAAGCGGGCTAAGGACGAGGTGGTAGCTGAGTTGGCGGGTGCCGAAATAGGCTTCGACTTGGCCGGTAGGATCGGCATCGGCCAGCTCTTCGCGGAGGCGTGCTTCGAGGAGTTGATAGAGCTTTTGGCTGCGGGTGAAGAAGTGGTTGAATTGGGTCTGGCGGGCAAAGTTGCGCAAGGCGTGGATGAAGCGCGTAAAGTTTTCCTCGCCGCGAAAGGCGCGATAGATATGGGAGGGAATGGGTTGGGTTGGTTCTAGTTCGGGTGGGTCAGACAGGTAGAGCATGGCGGTTGGGTAGGCATCGGACCATCCCGTGTCCAAGCTCAGGCTGCGAAAAAGGGCGACGGCCTGCTGGGGGGGATAGCGCGAAAAGTGAGCGACGAGATCCTCGGCGTAATCCACTCGATAGGGCGTTAGATAGCGATACTGGCTGAGGAGTTGGACCGCGGTGAGCAGTTCGAGGCGCGGGTCCGCGCCGATGTGTAGGCGTTGCTCGGCGCGAAGGTCGGACGCCATCAGCAGCGCGAGGCCAACGCACATACGACAAAAGCCGACTCGCAAGGAGCCGGCTTTTATTTTTGCGGAACGAATTTTCAACGATGTTAGGGAGACCAAGAGCCGCCGGGGTCTGGCGCGGTTTGGTCGGCGGTGCGGGTGTCGTGCAGGGCTTCTTTGAGCTGTTTGCCCGGTTTGAAGT
>MKWU01007723.1_pt1 | contig 10084 bp, 10 predicted proteins | sample 809101 | NCBI WGS metagenome assembly MKWU01 (sample SAMN05860141, study PRJNA318959) | sponge metagenome | host: Aplysina aerophoba | place: Slovenia: Piran, Adriatic Sea, Gulf of Piran | collected 2013-05-07
CCCCGTCTTCCCCGTCTGCCGAAACCCCGTCCGTCCGGACTGCGGATCCACCGCGGGACGCAGCGCCGTCAACGTCTGTTCAGGAGGTTCCCGAACCGGCAGCATCCGCGGGATCATCGACGTCCACCACGACTTCGCCGAAACTGGATCTGCGGACGGTCCGAGACCATTGGTCCGCGGTGGTGGAGGAGGTCACCAGGCAGCGAAGCGTCCTGGGGAGCCAGTTGAAGGAAGCCGAGCCTACGGGTTGGTCGCCGGCAGGTGATGCCGGATCGGGAGGACCCGCCACCATTACGCTCAGGTTCGCGCCCGAACAGAACTTTCTTAAGCAACGGGCGGAAAAACGGGAAAACGCGGCGCTGATACAGTCTGTATGCTCCGATACCCTGGGGGTACGGGTACGGATCATATGCGAGATTGGCGAAAGCGACGCGGCGAAGGATACCGGGCCGGAAACGGTTGCCGGGCTGGGAACGGACGAAGCCGCGCCGGGAACGAACGACGGGGCGGGAACGGACTCCGGGCCGATGGACAAAGCCCAGGCGGGAACGGACTCCGGTCCGATGGACGAAGCCCGGGCGCGAACGGACGAAGCCGCGCCGGGAACGGACCACATCAAAAACACGGCGGATGACGCCGGACCGGTCATGGACCCGCATTCCGGTATTGATGAAGATCCTGCCGGGGAAGAACGGGAAAACGCGGCGACAGGCAAAACCGCCAGGCAGGCGGCAGATGCCCGCGCTGGCGCCGCGAAAGTTCCGGCCGTCATGAAGATCGTCCAGGCTTTCGACGGCCAGATCGTAACGGACTGAAATCGGATCACGGCGGACGCGCGTCGGCCGAGTTCGAACTGGACGCGCGTCGGCCGAGTTCGAACTGGAAAGGAAAGGATGAGGTTATGGCAAAAGGCATGTCGGGCATGATGAAGCGCGTTCAGAGAATGCAGAAGAAGATGATGCAGCTTCAGGAAGAAATCGCCGGGCGCCGGGTCGAAGGCACGGCCGGCGGCGGCATGGTCACCGCGGTGGTCGACGGCAAGCTGAACGTCGTTGAGCTCAGGATCGATCCGGCCGTGGTGGACGCCGATGACGTGGGGATGCTTGAGGATCTCGTACTGGCTGCCGTCAGCCGGGGTCAGCAGAAGGCGCAGGAAATGATGGATCAGGAGATGGGCCAGATCACCGGCGGACTCAACTTACCCGGCCTGGGTCAATAACGCCACGTCACGCGGCGTACCGCTGAACCCGGCACAACGCATCAGGGATTGAAAGCATGGCGCGCAAGTACAGTTCGGAGGCCCTGGCTATCCTGGTGGACGAGCTGAGCCGCCTGCCCAATATCGGCAGGGTGACGGCCCAGCGGCTGGCCTTCCATATTCTGAAGGGACCGGCCGAACGCGCCTTCTCGCTGTCCGACGCCATTCGGGCGGTAAAGGAAAAGGTACGGTACTGCGACGTGTGCTGGAACATCACCGAGTCCGAGACCTGCGAGATCTGTCACGACGCCCGACGAAAACCGGAGACTATCTGCGTCGTGGAAGAACCACGGGACGTGATCACGCTCGAAAGCACGGGCGAGTACCGCGGCCTGTACCACGTGCTCCACGGCGCGCTTTCGCCGCTCGACAACATCACCCCGGATGACATACGCGCCCGGGAGCTCATGCAGCGCATGGGCGAATCGGTGGAAGAGGTTATCATCGCGACCAATCCCAATATCGAGGGAGAGGCCACCGCGCTCTACCTGAGCCGCCTGATCAAGCCGCTGGGCGTACGGGTTACCCGCCTCGCCCGCGGTCTTCCCATGGGAGGCGATCTGGAATACGCCGACGAAGTGACCCTGGCCCGCGCCCTGGAAGGCCGTACAGAGTTGTAACACGGAACAGAATAGCGATTGCCGGGCCAAACCGGCGATCCCCATGCCGCCATGAATCTGCCAAACAAACTGACCATATTCCGGATCATCCTGAGTCCCATCTTCATGGTCTTCTTCCTGGTGGATACATTGTATACGCGGTACATCGCCCTGGTGATCTTCATGATCGCTTCCCTGACGGACCTGTACGACGGCTACCTGGCGCGCAAGACCGGCGTGATCACCAGTTTCGGCAAGTTCATGGACCCCCTGGCGGACAAGATCCTCACGTCCACCGCCCTGATCTGCTTCGCGTCCCTCGGATACATCTACACCTGGATGGTCCTGGTCATCATCGGGAGAGACTTCATCGTGACCGGGCTGCGATGCATCGCGGCGTACCGGGGGCAGCTCATCCTGCCGACCCAGGTCGCCAAGTGGAAGACCGCTTCGCAGATGGTGGTCATCGTGATCATCCTGCTCTACATCAACGTCCAGACGACCATGGTCGCCTTCGGCCAGTGGAACGGGGAGTTCGACGATATCGCCTGGTGGGTCCTCAACGGCATGGTCTTCGTCTCCATGTCGCTCACGGTCAGTTCCGGCCTCGACTACGTCGTCAAGAACCGGTCGATCTTCACCAGTCTGCTGAGGTAGGAATGGGCGCATTGATCATCCTGCTGTCGACCGGATGTTACGCCGGCTACACGCCGCGCGCGCCCGGCACGGCGGGGAGCGTGCTGGGAGTCGGACTGGTCTGGGTACTTGCCGGACCGCTCGGGCTGACCCTCCCGTACTACCTGCTGGCCACCGCGGTCCTGTTCGTCCTCGGCGTCTGGGTATCGAGCCACGCGGAACCCCGGTTCGGCCACGACGGGCCCGAGATCGTAATCGACGAAATCGTGGGCGTCCTGATCGTCTTCGCCGGCATGCCGATCGATCTTTGGACGGTGGTTGCGGGCTTCGTCCTGTTTCGTGTCCTGGACATATGGAAACCATTCCCCTGCGACCGGATGCAGCGCCTCCCCGGCGGACTGGGGGTCATGATGGACGACGCCGTGGCCGCGGTCTACGCCCATCTCCTCTTATTGCTCATTGGATGGCTCGTTATATGAAATCCGCCGCGATCATCACGATCGGCGACGAACTGCTCTACGGTTCCGTGGTCGACACCAACGCCGCCTACATCGGCCAGCGCCTGACGGAAACCGGTATCGAACCGGTCTTTTCCATAACCGTGGGCGACGAGGGTTCCCGCATCGGCGGGGCCCTGGAAGTCGCGTGCCGGCAGGCGGACGCCGTGCTCGTAACGGGCGGCCTGGGGCCGACCCACGACGATGTGACCAAGACCGTAATCGCCGAAGCAATCGGTCAGGACCTGGTGTTTCATCCCGATATACTCGAAACCGTGGAAAGCATGTTCACCCGGCGGGGCATGGCCATGCCGGAATCCAACCGCATCCAGGCCTACATGCCAAGGCACGCCGAGGTGCTCGACAATCCCGTCGGCACGGCGCCCGGCTTCCTTGCGCACCATCACGGGACCGCCGTCTTCGTCATGCCGGGCGTTCCCCGCGAGATGAAGCAGATGCTGAACGAACAGGTGCTTCCGCGGCTGAGGGACAAAGGCGCGGGCAGGGTCATCCTGCACCGGTGGATCCGGACGACCGGAATCGGCGAATCGAGCCTTACCCAGATCATCGGCGATGTCATCGATGAGGCCAAGGACGTAAAGATAGCTTCCCTGCCCCAGGAGACCGGCGTCAACCTCCGTCTCACGGCCGAGGGCCGCACCGGGGACGAAGCCAGGCGGCGTATCGAAGCCGTCGAAACCCGGATGGTCTCCCGGGCCGGCGAACACATATACGGCGTGGACGACGATACGCTCGAGGAAGTGGTGGGACGTCTGTTGAAGGACGCGGGCGCGACGGTGGCGGTCGCCGAGTCCTGCACCGGCGGCCTGGTGGCATCCCGCATGACCGACGTGCCGGGCAGTTCCGATTACCTGAAGGAAGGGGTCGTATCCTATAGCAACGCCGCGAAAATGGCGCGCCTCGAGGTGCCCGTCGGGACGATCGACCGGCACGGCGCGGTCAGCGCGGAAACGGCGGCCGCCATGGCCACGGGTATGCGGCAGACCAGCGGCGCCACTTACGGCCTGTCCACGACCGGCGTAGCAGGACCCGGCGGCGGAACCCCCGAGAAGCCTGTGGGACTGGTCTACCTGGGACTCGCTACTGCGGACGGCGTGGAGACGCGTAAACTCTTGCTGGGTCCGGACCGGCATGTCAACAAGTCGCGAGCCGCCCTGGCCGCGCTGAATCTGCTGCGGCAGGCGCTGACCCGCGCAGCCAGTACAAATCAGCTTCCGGGGAACTGAATGCCCGGTCGCTCCGTAGAAAGGCTACCGATGCGCACGTTTATCGCCGTGGAAGTTCCGGTTGCAATCAGGGACCGTATCGCGGAACTTGAGAATCGACTGAAAGGGACGGAGACCGATATCAAGTGGGTCGAACCGGGGAATATCCACATTACGCTGAAGTTCCTGGGCAACATCGAGACGGACCAGTCGGCGGTGATCCGGAATGGACTGTGTACGGCGCTGGATGCCATCGACTCATTCGACTTGAAACTGGGGCGCGTAGGCGCATTCCCGGATTTGAACCGCCCCCGCGTCTTCTGGGTTTCCGTCAATGAAGGCCGGGAGAAACTGACCGCCATGCAGCAGTGCATCGAAAGCGAATTGCACACCTGCGGCTTCGTTCGGGAGGAAAGGCCCTTTTCGCCGCACCTGACCATCGGAAGAGTTCGGTCGCCAAAGGGTCTGGCCAAACTCACCGAAAGGGTCCAGGCGACGACCTTCGAGACCGAACCGTTTCCGGTGACTCGAGTGGCAGTCGTGAAGAGCGACCTGAAACCGGAAGGACCGGTCTACACGGTCATGGATCACGTAGAGCTGGGATGAATATGCCGACCGTTACGGACATCAGCGCCAGAGGCAGCGGCGGACGCCGGGAACGCAAGGTCACGATCGACGGCGAACGCACCTTGACGATCACGGAAGAGACCTTCCTCCGGTTCGGACTTTTCGACGGGCTGGCGATGGACCCGGAACGGCTGCAAGAGATGGAACTGGCCGACGGCGTCGCCCGCGCCATGACGGAAGCCCATCGGCTCATCGACCATCGCATGCGGACCCGCCGCGAACTGGCGGTGAAACTCAGATCCCGGGGCCGGCCGGACAACGTCATCGAGGAGGTGCTGGACCGGCTCGAGAACGTGGGACTCATCGACGATGGGCGTTTCGCCCGGCTGTGGATCGACGAACGGCTTCGGAAAAGGCCGGTCGGACTATCCCTGCTGCGCCGCGAGTTACGTCAGAAGGGGATCGACGCCGAGATCGTCGAAGCCGCCCTGGAGGAAAGTGCATCCGGCGAAGGGGAAACCAGCCGGGCCTACGAGGCACTGCGTCGCCAGGCCCAGCGCTATGCCCGGCTGGACCGCGACGCGGCCCACCGCCGCATGGTCGCATTCCTGGGAAGGCGGGGGTTCGGGCAGGCCGTGATCTACAGCGTCGTCCACCGCGTACTGGATGAAATAGACGAAATAGAGGCATCCGAAAATTGACCGGAACCGAACTCCGCAAGTCGTTTACGGGTTTTTTCGCCGACCGTGACCACACCGTCGTCCCGAGCGCCAGCGTGGTACCCTGGGACGATCCTACCCTGCTGTTCACCAACGCGGGGATGAACCAGTTCAAAGACGTATTCCTGGGACAGAGCACCCGCGACTACGTGCGCGCGGTGGATTTCCAGAAATGCATCCGGGCCGGCGGAAAGCACAACGACCTCGAGGACGTGGGCAGGTCGCCCATCCACCAGACCTTCTTCGAGATGCTTGGCAACTGGTCCTTCGGAGACTACTACAAGGAAGAGGCCATCGTCTGGGCCTGGGAACTGCTGACCGAAGAATGGAAACTGACCCCCGACCTGCTCTGGGCGACCGTGTTCCGGGAGGACGACGAATCCGAGCAGCTCTGGAAGCGGCACACCGGCGTGGCGGCCGACCGGATCCTGAGATTCGACGAGAAAGACAACTTCTGGGAGATGGGCGAGACCGGTCCGTGCGGGCCCAACTCCGAAATCCACTATGACCGGGGACCGGAACGCTGTGATTTGAAAGGCGATCCGGACCATGTCTGCGAGGTGAACGGGGACTGCAAGCGGTTCGTGGAGATCTGGAACCTGGTCTTCATACAGTATGACCGGGGAACCAACGGCGTGCTGACGCCGCTGCCTGCCCGGCACGTTGACACCGGAATGGGATTCGAGCGCATGCTCAGCATATTTCAGGACGTGGATACGAATTACGAGACCGACGTGTTCCAGCCGCTCATGGACCACATCGGAGCATTGTCGGAACGGCCCTACGCGGAAGAGGATACGGCCATGGCCAACCGCGTGCTCGCGGATCACATCCGCGCCCTGACTTTCGCCATTGCCGACGGCGTCCTGCCCTCCAACGAAGGCCGGGGCTACGTGCTGCGCCGGATCCTGCGCCGTGCGTCGCGGTATGGCCGCACGCTGGGTCTTTCCAGGCCCTTCCTGTATCGGCTTGTGCCGACGCTGACGGAACAGATGGGCGAGGCCTACCCGGAACTCCCGTCTGCCCGTGAGAAAGTGGAGACGGTGATCCAATCCGAGGAAGTGGCCTTCGGCCGCACATTGGACCACGGAATCGAACTCTTCGAGGACATGGCGGAGCGGGCGGATGCCGAGGGACGCAGCGAGGTCCGGGGCGACGAGGCCTTCAAACTGTACGATACCTACGGCTTTCCCCTGGACCTGACGCAGTTGATGGCCGACGAAAAGGGCCTGACCGTGGACCTGGCCGGTTTCGAGACGGAAATGGAGGAGCAGCGGGCAAGGTCCAGGACCAGAGGAAAGAAAACAGAACAAGCAGGAACGGCCTTCAGTGGCGAATCAACAGCCGGCGGCAATCTTGCGGCCGAACGCCCGACAGAATTCGTCGGAGATGAGATGCTCTCTGTCGACAAGACCAGGGTGGAGGCGTGTGAGCACGGTTCCGTCGTCCTGACCAGCACCCCGTTCTATGGTGAATCGGGCGGACAGGTGGGCGACACCGGCTGGCTGGAGACGGAGGCGGGCGATCGGATCGCCGTGCGGGACGCCACGCGGGTCGGCGACACAATCATCCACCACTGCGATCCTGACAGCGCCGCCCGTCTCGAACCGGGCATGGTCGTCGCCGCGCACGTCGACGCCGCGCGCAGGCAGGCCATCATGCGGAACCACACGGCCACCCACTTGCTGCACGCCGTGCTGCGGGAGACCCTGGGCGCCCACGTGGAACAGCGAGGCTCCGTGGTCGCGCCCGACCGCCTGAGATTCGACTTCGCCCATTTCAAACCGGTAGACCCCGACGAACTGAACGCCATCGAACGCAGGGTCAACGAGTTGATCTGGGAAAACATCGGCGTCGAACCGTTCGAAACCGGCCTGGAAGACGCCAGAAGCCAGGGCGCCATGGCGCTTTTCACGGAGAAGTACGAGGACAGGGTACGCGTGGTGCGCATCGGAGACGCGAGCCTTGAACTGTGCGGCGGTACGCACCTCGACGCCACGGGAGAGATCGGGTTGTTCCGGCTGGTCCGTGAATCGGGCATCTCCGCCGGCGTGCGGCGGGTGGAGGCCCTGACCGGCGCCGGCGCCTACGAATCCATGAAGCGAGACGAAGGACTCGTCGCGGGAGCCGCGGATGCCCTCAAGAGCGAGCCGGAGGACCTGGGGAAAAGGGCCGGCGACCTGAATGCGCGGGTTCGCGAACTGGAACGGCACATCAGGGAAATGGGCCGATCCTCGGCGCAGAACTGGGCCGATGGCCTGGTCGACGGGGCCGTTGACGCGGACGGCGTCTCCGTGGCCGCCGGTCGTGTGGAATGCCCGGACATCGACACCCTCCGCGCCATGGGAGACACGTTGCGCGCGCGCCTTTCCGGCGCCGCGGTGGGCGTACTCTTCGCAAGCTTCGAGGACCGGCCCGTCTGCATCGTCGTGGTGACAGACGGTGCGATCTCCGGGCGCGGCCTGCACGCGGGCAGGCTGGCGCGGGACGTGGCCGCCTTCATCGGCGGCGGCGGCGGCGGAAAAGCGCACATGGCGCAGGCCGGCGGAAAAGACGCGTCCCGGATCGACGAAGCCGTCACCCGCGCCGCCGGGGTCGTTGAGCACCACCTGCGGACCGCCGGGCAATGATCGGCTCGAATACATGCGCATTCTCATAACCGGCGCCCGTGGACAACTGGGTACGGACCTGCAGCGTTCGCTGACGGATCACGAGTTGATTCCGTGCACAAGCGGCGAGCTCGACGTCACGGAGAAACACCGTGTGTACGCCCTGCTGAAGGACCACCGGCCCGATGCGGTGATTAACGCCGCGGCGTACCACAGGGTCGACGAGTGCGAGTCCCGTCCCGACAAGACATTTGCCGTCAATGCCTTCGGTCCCTGGCACCTGGCCATGGCATGCCGCATGTACGCGGCGAAACTGGTGCACATCAGCACGAATTTCGTCTTCGACGGCACGGCGGACCGGCCATACCGGGAAGATGACCTGCCCCTGCCGCTGAACGTATACGGCACGGCCAAGCTGTCCGGCGAGCATTTGGTGCGGTCGACCTGGGACCGTCATTTCATCATCCGGACCACCGGCCTGTTCGGACATTCCGGCGGTGGTGGGAAGGGGTACAATTTCATCGAGGCCATGATCCGGGCGGGCATGGAAAGACGGGAAGTAGTCGTGGTTAGCGACCAGGTGATGTCGCCCACGGCAACGGCGGACCTGGCCAGGGCACTCGGGGAACTCGTCACAACCGATGCCTATGGCACGTACCACGTCACCAGCGGCGGCGCGTGCTCCTACTTCGACTTTGCGCGGACCATCTTTCAGAAAACAGGAATAGAAACGGCAGTGAAACCCACGTCCACCGAATCGTACGGGGCGCCGGCCGCCCGTCCCCTGTATACCGTACTGGACAACGGCCGGATCCGGTCCCTGGGCATCGCGGCGATCCCCCCGTGGGAAGACGCCCTGGACGGCTACCTGGCGCGGCGGGCCGGTCATGGCGAAGAAGCGATCGGCAGGATCCCATGATCATCACCCAGACCCCCCTGCGCATCAGCTTCGCAGGCGGGCTTACGGATTTCTCCGATTTCTACGAGCGGGAAGACGGTCTGGTCGTCAGCGCGGCCATCGACAAATACATCTTCGTCATCATCAATGAAAGATTCGACGACCGGATATACATAAACTACTCGAAAAGGGAGGCCGTCGATCATCCCGACGAGATCGAGCACGACCTGATCCGGGAGGCCCTGCGGCTTACCGGCGTTAGCCGGGGCGTGGAAATCACGACGCTGACGGACATTCCCGCCGAAGGATCGGGCCTGGGGTCCTCGAGCAGCATTACCGTGGGCCTTTTGAACGCCCTGTATACCTATTGCGGCAATCCGCAGCCCACGGAGAAACTGGCGCGGGACGCCTGCGAGATCGAAATCGACCGGTGCGGACAGCCTATCGGGAAGCAGGACCAGTACATCGCGGCCTACGGCGGGCTGCGCGGTTTCACTTTCCGGCCCGGCGGCGTGGAGGTGGAACACCTCGGCCTCGCCAACGGCCATGCGGAATGGTTGAGCGACAGCCTTATGCTGTTCTACACCAACAAGACGCGCAAAGCGGAAACCATTCTGCGCGAGCAAAAAGCGAATATGTCCGACAATTTCACCCTCGTCAAAGAAATCAAGTCCGTTGCGCAAGGTGTGCGTACATCCCTGACGACCGGCCGGATCGACGGCATGGGCGAACTGCTGGACCGGGGCTGGAAGTGGAAGTACAGGATGTCCGGCCTGGTGAGCAACGCCGAGATCGACTCCATGTACCGTCGGGCCAGGGACGCCGGCGCCACCGGGGGCAAGGTATGCGGTGCTGGCGGCGGTGGTTTCCTGCTCCTCTTTTGTCCGGCGTCTACCCGGTCCAGGGTACGCGAAGCGCTGTCCGACTACAGGGAACTGCCCTTCAACCTGGAGCGGGACGGCACCAAGGTGATCTTCAACATGCGAAGGCAGATATCAAAGTGATCCGCGAATACCTCGACTGGACACGGGAGGTCCGATGATCCGCGAATACCTCGACTGGACACGGGAGGTCC
>MKWU01007724.1_pt1 | contig 10082 bp, 8 predicted proteins | sample 809101 | NCBI WGS metagenome assembly MKWU01 (sample SAMN05860141, study PRJNA318959) | sponge metagenome | host: Aplysina aerophoba | place: Slovenia: Piran, Adriatic Sea, Gulf of Piran | collected 2013-05-07
TCTCGTAATCGAGATGCTTTTCTTTTTAACCCTCTATTTTTTCACTCTTCCACCCCTCCATTCAGTCTATTCTCCTTGTTTGACCCATTCCCATAGTGGTTTTGTAGCCGGTGCCGCAATAGAAGGCGAAATCTGCTAAGCAGTTGACTGCCCGGAGCAGATGTTCATCGAGTGAATCTTCGGGATAGAAAACACACGCACATGTGCCGACCCACCCGACTTCCGTATGCTTTCCGAAGTTGAGTGCCCGTGATTTTGTATTCACGCTGGTCACCTGTCCATGTTCGGTAACAAATTCGAGAATTCTGGCTTTGTCGAGTTTTACGGGTGCGAAGGCATTCCATTTGTTCACCCAACTCTGGTAGCATCGCACGAGATCTATATACACATCGCTCCGTGTTTGCTGCCCGCGCGGTGTCAACCGACGGAACGCTGTCGGCGAATAGAATCGGAAAGACATCTGGGTATCCGTTTTTGCGGATTGGACAAGTTCAGCGTAGGTTGCACTCCCGCTCCAACTTCGGTCCTCGGTGGCGTGCGAAACCATCTGTTTCACCTGAAAGACCGCCTCTCCCAAGCAGATAGGCGGCATCGCGAGCGTCAAGAAGGCTTTACCGAAATGTGTAAAGAGTTCATCATCGAGGAACGTAAATCGAAGTCTGCACTCGGTGCCTGTCCTAATGTGGAGTTGATTACCGCGCTTTTTTGCCGCTGCGATGAGTGGCGAGACCGTAAACGGTTTTTGTGCTGATTGTGCATGAACGGCTTCGGCAACCTTGGGATTGCTCTTTTTGAGTATAGAGAGAAACGCGGCGTGTGCGTGGTGTCCCATCGTTGGGCGGAGCGTTACATCGGTTTCGGGTATGAGTGAGATGAGTGTGCTGATGGGCATAGGGTTCTCCTTAATTAACGCTCAAAAAAGATCAACTGTTCACCATCTTCTGGAGGAGATTCAAAAGACTTTGCAAGTTTTTGAGCTCTTGTATCAACTGGTTCCGGTGGTGCAAGTTGTATTTCATCTACTGTCTGCGGTTTCTCGAAGTCCTTTAAATAATGCAACCATATTTTTTTAGCTTCATTGTTCTTATCGGTTATGTGGTAGACAAAATTTTGCTGGTACCCGCGAGTGCCACCATTTTCAAACACCTTGGGCGGTTCAACATAACCTAACTCTTCACAAAAGTAAGATTCAGGGACTTCAACAAAGAGTTCTTTAAAATAGATGCTTCCCCCCCAGTCAAGCGGCTTAAACTTAAATTCTTCACGATGTTCATCATAGAATCGCTGGTAGACCTTAAAATTGGAGTTCACGGACTTATTTCTATCTTTGTCACTCCAAGCGATACAACTTCTGACAGAGACACTCACAGCGTTTTCTGGGCGCTGATTAGATTCGTCCGGGACCTTAGTTGTAATCGTAATTGAAGGCTCAAAACTCCGCGTAATCACAAGTCCCCTATCGTGCAAGGGTTTGTTTTCCAATCGGGCTTCGTAGAGATACTCATATAGCATATCGAAAAGTACTTCTGCTCTATAGTCCGAATGTGCTTCGTATTTCATAATGTCAAGAATTTCATTAGGGACGAATCTATTGTTCTGTTGCATCTGTAAGATATTAATATATTTTTCTTCGTCCTCTTCAGAAATATCGGAAAGGAAGGGACGTATCTTATCTCCTACAACAACAATTTGGGCATCAACGATCTTCCCTTTGCGATTGCACCGGCCTGCCCGTTGAATAAGCGAATCGGGATTGCATACTTCCGTGATAAGCAGATGTGCGTCGAGATCACACCCGACCTCAATAGCACTCGTCGTGAAAAGAAGGTAACCCTCATTTTTGTCTTCAAACCCCTTAAGCTTACTATAAACCCACTTGCGCCGCGGATCGGAAAGTCGACCGTGATAAAGAAAAATGTTTTCCGTATTGTTCCGTTTTTTCATGTGCTGATAAACCGGTACGAGGTCTTCAATCGTTTCAATAGTGACAATAGTCCGCTTATCTGATTCGTACTGCCGGGATACATAGGCACAGATTTCGTCCTGAACTTTTTTCGGTTTTGCAGCAATATACTTAATTGATTTATCAGGGTGCTGCCGTTTCTGCTTCTGTCTCTGCCAACTCTCCAATTCCAACTGCTTTTCCCCGATGGTATAGTCAATCTCATCCAAGAAATTTAATTTCTTTCGGTATGTATCAGGCATCGTCGCTGTCATAACAACCAAATCCAAATTGGCTTTGTAAAGTGCCTTGATAAGATGTTCAAAATTGACAAACGCGACTTGGTCGTAAGCGTGTACTTCGTCAAAACAGAAAAGATTCTCGCGTTTACCACTATGATGGATTCGGAACGGGTAGATATAAGACTTTTTAGGCTCGCCGAATCCAAAAAAGCGGTATAAAAATTTGTCAAACGTTGTAAGGATAACATCCCCATCATAGAGATGACGTTTCCCTTTTTCCAACTCTTTGCCATTCTTAAAGACAGTGCGCACGGATTCGGCACCCGTGTCAACGACAAGGGCGTAAGATCTATCCGACTTTTTTGAGGCTTGCCGGAGGTATTTCTCACACCGACCAATCTGATCGTCAACAAGACTTCGTGAAGGAAAAATGAGAAAAAGTCTTCGCTCAGCTTTAAGACTTGGAATTAGTACAGCCTCTGTTTTTCCACTTCCGGTGGGTGCTTTGAGCAGAAGTGCAGGATTCATATCTTCGTTTGCGATGTGAGAAAAAAATTCTTCTTGCATCGGATTTGGCTTGAATTTTGCGAGCTTTTGATACGCCTCTATTGTGCTTTGCATAAAATCATCTCCTTGCGTTGACATTCCACTTTGTTGTGTGCATTGACAATCATTTCACGGAGAAAGTCAACCCCTTTTGCCCGATTGTTCCGGGAAAGTGCCCCAGATATTTGACGGCGGTCCTCTTGGCATACATTGAATTCATAATATACAAGCGATAAATGGATTTCTTCCTCACCAAACGGATAAGGATTAACCTCAATCTTTCCATTTTCACGCCTACGTGAGTGAAAATCCATAAAGACACGCGGTTGGACATCACCTGTGAAAGCGTAGGTTTCGAGTTCCGCCTCAATCTGATCGCACATCTCCAAAATGTAGAGGTCTATTGGAAAGTTTTTCACCATCTCTGTGGTGAACTCTGCTTTACCCTCAAGTTCCGCCTGTGCCTCAACGATGCCAGTAACAGAGAATTCATGATGGAGTCGGATGAGCAATTCAATATAGCGGTTGTCATCGGAAACTCTGAAACGGTGTCCTGCGAAGGAATAGCCGAGAGATTTACGTCCGTTTTCCTTCCAACTTCGATAGGTTACGCGGAAGGTTTCCGGTTTCGCATCATCATGTTTTTGGGCTGCACGTATTAACCAATCACGAGTTCCACTGCAATCAATTCTTTTGAAGTATTTAGGATCAAATCGGTTAACTAACTCTACCACATTCCCAACATGGCTGTCCAATGTGAGAACAGTCACCTTTTCTACATTGCGGCTGTTCTCAGGCTTAAAGAAAACCCGGCCTACCTTTACAGTATCTATTGCATTAGTCACTTGTTGCTCCTTTCTGCAGCTCATCAATGAAAGGCTTCGGAAGATGAACGATTCCATCCGTATAGTATTCCAATTTAATCGTGCCGTGAACCTGTCCCGCGACAAACGGAACAAACCCTTTAATAGAGCTCGGCTCAGGATTTTCAAGGTTTGTACGTTCAGATGCTCCGATTCCCCAAGCATAACGATATAGTGGAAACGCCTCACATGGGTGTCCAACAAGTGCCGTTCCGGGCAGAAGTGTGTCAGGTTCCACATCTACCTGTTTTAGAGTGAGTTCAGTCGGTCCGCAAATTCTATCCACAAAAGCGTACCCTTCTTTGCCAATCTTACAACCAAAATTCTCAACTGTTTTCAATTGGCTGAGAAGCCCCACATCTTCCGAAACCACGTACCCAATGAGAGCATCAGCAAAAAGGTATTCCCATGTATGGAGTTGATAAACTTCCTTCGTGGATTGATACCGAACAATTCGCGAGAAAGCGTTATGATTGAAGGCTCTGATGCCCTGACGCTTCGTTCTATGAATATGATATTCTCCTACCCTTGGATACGCTCCCAGCGTGCAGAGTTGGGGTGGTAAGGCATAGTAATCGGGATCTTTAACAGCAGTTTCCGGGAGATACCCTGCTTCCAGGAACTTGAGGCGACGTAGAAAACCAGACATGGTTGTCGGCGGTAGAAACGGGTACGTACTGATATGCAGAATCGACGAGGGCATCCGTCGAAACGTCAATCCTGATGTCGGTTTAATGATCAGTTCCAGCATCCACATTGAGTTCCTCCTCTTCAAACCTGAGTAGATACTCCGACAATTTGGAAATAGCGGCATCCCCGACATACCGGTGGAAGTTTCCTTGAGTCAATTCACTGGCAGGCTCTTGTTGGCTTCCGGCAATCGAAAAGACAGATTTTTTAAACTGCTTTTTCGCCATCTCAACGTCTTTAATAGTCGGTGAAATGACAGGGCGTTTACCAAGTGGAGACAGGTACTTGTCAACAACGATCCAGGGTTCATCTGTATCTTTCGTAAGTGGGGCATCGTAAATCTTAACACCCTTCGGATTACCTGCCCCTAACCGTGCCAATGCACTCATGAATGCATAAGCGACAATCGAGAACTCGCTCTCTGTTATACTCAGGCAGTGGTTATAGACCGGATAGAGGAGCCCCGGTTGATTGTATTCCCGTTTGAAAGGAGTCGGTGTCGGATCGGCTTCGGGGGCTTTTCGTATCATTGAAGGGTGCATCGCACGTTGCTTCTCTTCAGGTCCCATCGCTTGAATCGCGACTCCTCCACTATGCGTGAGCCGGCCGATAAGGGTCGTTGCGGGACGTTTCTCCGGTTTTTCCTCAGGTTCAGTCTCAACCTCAACCGCACTTGTGATGAGCCCACCAAAAACACGGCAGATTGGACACTCAGCTTTGCTACAAGTGTGTGGAATCCCACAGTTAAGTGTATCCCCCAACAACTTATTACCAGTGGGAGCCCAAATTAACGTGCGCCGTTCAACACCGCGTCGCTTTGTTGGGGAAAGGTAACATTTTTCAAATCCACTGTCTTCATTGCCATTGTTACCGTTATCAGGTGCCGGAATAGTGACCGTTTCGACCATGTTAACATTCACCTGCGTTTCGTGCCCGAAAAAGAGTTCTTGCCCACCTTCAAGAATCGCGTAAATGTCAAAGTGGAAACGGGGTTCCTCTGAAAAGTTCTCAAATCCAGACTTTACGTTAATTGCCATTTTGGTTAATCTCCTTTTTGATTGAATAAGGATGCGAACTTGGCGTGAAGGTTCAGTTTGAGTTGATAAGACAACTTCCGCTGCTGTGCTTTATTATCATATTTTTGAGATAACGCAGCATAGGCGTTCAGAATATCGTCAAAGAAAATTGCCAACGATTCCTGTCCTTTGTCGGTACGCCCCTCACGGTTGGATACATCTAACTTGAGTATATTCTCCAACAACCGCTTCGCCTCCCTGTAACAGAAATAGTTGTCATCACTGCAGTACATTGTGGCGCGTGTGCCAGGAAGAGGTCCTGAGGCTTCGTAGTTGAAAAAACTCGGATTCACAACTTTCTCAATGAGTTTCTTGACTTCTCGCTGGACAGTGTCAGGACTCTCTTTTTTTCTAAGTTCGCCGCGGACATAGTCACAGTAAGCATAAGTCAACCCTGTGAGGGCAGCGACATCGTGGTAAAAGTCTGCTCGTTTGGTCATTAGTTTTTCTCCTTTCAAGGATTGGTCAAGTAAGTCACAGTGCTTCTCACGGAGTTCCTCAAGACTCCGTTTTTCACTATATGACCTATCGTGAATTGGTGTAACCTCAGGGGACCCTGCGGTTACCAACTTGTAAATGGCAGAGATCACTTCGTCTTTCTGGATGAGCCGTATCGCTTGACCGAGAGGGATATTGTCTTTGCGATTCACGATAAGGCGTGGTTTAAAACACTCATTCAGGTAACTGAGCCAGACCAGACGTCGCCTCGGCAGCGAAATCTCCGACTCTCCAGCGAAAAGTGTGAACTGCATCTTTTCAAGCACAGCAGTTGGTAGTGTTTGTGCAACTCGCCAGAGTGCATACTGAACCTGCCCTATTTTTTCTGACACAGGCGTTGACCCTACAAAATCAGTGCATTTAATCAACAAATAGCGTCCAGCAATCAGATTCAGTTCACCGAGCGTTAGCATTTGGAGATATTTCTCAGGCGAAACTAATTCGTTTCCTTCGTCCAGGGACGATAAACGAACAATAATCGTCCCCCCTGTCAATTTAATCGGGCAACCAAAAGCCACTGAAAGGCAGTCAAGGCATATAGGGGGTTGGGCTTGCCCACTCCCCGATTGTAACCTTTGCGAAGGATCTGAGAAAACAAATCGGTTTGCCTCCAGTTTTCCCTTAAAACGACGGACTTCGCTTCTAGGTGGCAAAAGTCTGCCACAACTGTAGCACCGATTCTTGACAGTATCCCCAGCCCTATGTATGTGGCCTCGTTCCATTTCGTCAACTGAAGCAAGCGGGCAATTTAGAGGTCTAACCGGCTCGATTAGAATTTCAATAATTTTATCTTCGATTTTTCCCTTTTTTCCGCGAGGTTTCACTGTGCCATAAGAAAATTGGGTCGCACCACTTCGATTAAATTGATAGGAAAGCTTCAACGCTTTATCAAAAAGCCTGCCAACTTCATTAGTTGCGTCAGAACCGTGAACGCTTGTCTGCAATTCAGCGCGTAATCCGGTTAAGAGTTGCTTTAGTTCTTTCCTATTTTCTTTCCCGGCAGCATTCCGATCTTCGTCAGTTTTGGCTTTCCTATAGTTGTCGGGGTATCGAACAATCCTTTCCTCAAGCGTAGCGATATAAAATGCCGCTTGCCAGAGTTTCATTGCCTCTGTTACCGAAGGAAAATGGACGTAGCCAAACCCCCTATCAGTTAACTTCATGCTATTCACGAACAACGTAAAGGACTTATACAACTCTTCTTCCGAGTAAGCAAATTTTTTGATGAACTGTTGCCATTCGGATCCAAGTTGAAAATCGGTCTCCGGAATAAACAAGCTGACTGTTAATTGATTTTCAGTGAGGCGAATCGCAGACTTTTCTCGCTGTAAGAACGCTATAAACCGTTCAACCAGTGTGTCATAAGCAAGCCGGATTTGAACCTCTTGCGGAAGCACAATGCGGTAATAATTATAGACTTTGCCGATCTCCTCGCCTGCAAAGAGAACAACACCATCTTCACTCTCAGAGAGTTTGTCTATCGGATTCGGAGGTAGTCCCGTTTTTTCTGATCCGTTTTGCAGTTGGTGTTCAGCATATCGAACGACGCGTAAAGCATCCATATCATCCCACCACTGTTTGAGAAGTTGATACTCCTCTTTATTACGGGAAATAAAAGCCTCAAATCCTTTCGATCCCTGGTGTGTTTTCATTACCGTAGCAAAGTGAGAGGCTAAGATTTTAGTTCCATGCCGTGCAACGTCAATCATTTGTTTCCCTCCTTTTAATTGTTCAGTTGCATTAATTATAACATATAAAATTAGTGTTTTACACAAATTACAAAAAATCGACCTGAAAATTCAAAAAAATAGGTCTTTTTTTCAAAAAAATTAGAATTTGCGAAAATTTCTTGACTTTTTACGCAAAATCCAGTATACTTTATTAAATAATTCACTTGCAGAAGTAAAGGCGCAGCCGAAAACTATTGCGTATGCTGAGCTGTCTGCTGACCGGTCAGCAGGATAGGTTGCCCACCTTCTCACCAAGGTGGTTTTCTGCCCCATCTCAGAAGTAAAATCACAGCCGAAAACTATTACGTAGGTTAAGCTGTCTCCCGGCCGGCCGGGCGAATAGGTTGTCCACCCTCTCACGGGGGTGGTTTTCTGCTTCAAAACTCGTCAGAACGTCCATTCTGTTCTAAAAAGTTGCCTTAGTCCCTTCCGCGAATTCCACTCCAAAATAGACCTGGCAATTACATGACGCGAAATCTGTCTTTTTCAGTGCCTGAGCTTAACTTATGCGACCAGCTCAGCATCTGGTATACTTTCAAGAAAACAACGGAGGAGTTGCTTTATGCTATCAGTGATTACACGTCGTAGAACTTCAGAAAGGAAGTACGCGAGTTTTTGAATCATCTTTTTCATAGGTTTACCTCTTAGATCAAAAATTGGGGATACAGAATAATATAATAACAGATAATTAAATAATACCATCAATTAAACAAACTGTCAAGAAAAAATATTGGTATTATCCAAAGAGAAAACTCAAACTTGAGGTTCTTCTGAAAATGGGGTGCAGAAAAATGACAATGTTTCAATATCGAAATCGAGAAACTTTTACCCCAGACATTAACAGTGTAACCTATTCAAATTGCAATGTCAAGAAAAATGCAACTAACTTCTACGAAACTTCAAAATCTCCAGAATAGATACCGTGCATTCGCTGCACAATCTCTTGAAACTCCGCACGGAATTCTGGTGGATCTAAGACCTCCACCGCATCCCCAAGACTCAATACCCAAAATGTGAACTCCGCTTTCGGCACTTCATAACGGACAATCACAGCACCATCGGCACACCGCTCTATAATTTCTTGCGACGGGTGGCGTTCCTTCTCCGTAACGAGATACGCCTTGTGTGCTGCAATCTTGAGTGTGACGTTGATCGGTTCACCGCTAAAGAGTTCCCACCGAGATGCCAAATCCTCGGATAACGAAAAATCTGTAGGCGTTTCAAAAGTCTCATTGGTTAACACAACGTTTCGGAAACGAAGGATCTTGAAAGTGAGCGACGCGTTCTCCGATAAATTGGAGCGCGCCTCAAGATACCAATCCGATTTTCGGAAAAAGATGGCGTAGGACTGAAGGCTATGTTTCACAAATTCTGTTTTGCCAGCGGGTTGATAAACCGCCCGAACCACCTTTTGCTCGTAAAGTGCCTCCTCCAAAACGCGAAAGTGTCTCTCGGTATTATTATCATTATCACGACCATAGTCCGCCGCGTCCTCGGATAGGTGAAGATATCCTTCAGTCTCATCGCCAGTGTGAACACGCTCCAGTTGCGCTGGGATATCCTTCTCCAATTTTGATTGGATATGTTCAGCAAGCGATGTGTCAAGTTTTTCAAGTACTCTCTTGAGAGATGCTTCAAAACGCTGCTCTCTTGCAAGCGGCGAAGCGGTAATCACTAATCCCAGAACCTGTGCCTCTTCCGATGTGATTCGGGGCCAGTGCAGCGGACGGACTCGCTCAATCCAATAGGATCCCTTGTCCCTTTTCAACTCGTAGAAATCCTTGATAATCTTCAGGTCTTCGTAAATGCGGGTTATATCAACGTCGTAGAAGTCCGCCAGATAGCGGACTGTGATACCGCCTGCCTTCTGGAGACGCTCTATTATGCTGAAGATACGCCGTACCTGTTTTCTGCCATCGTTATAACCCATAGTTGCCTCCTTGATGCCTTATACAAGATGCTCTATACACTTGTTGCCTCTCTATGGCTAAACAGTTGATGGAAGATGTAGGACGTTTTATATTTTGTAATCAAGGGAATTCTCTTTTCAACAATTGAATTGACAGGCGGGAGTGTATCCTCTATTATGTCTTAGAGTTTACGTGGAAGCACAGTCGCCAACATTATAGCAGTGTTGAATATTTTGTCAAGTGAATCGCAACAGCCAATGAAGGAGAGAACCGTAATGTATGATGCCGCAACGCATTTTAAAAACTTATACGATACCGTTCCGAGAGAGTTTGAATTTCAGGCGACCACACGGGAAGAGTTGTTAGCATGGCAAGCCAATTTTCGTCCGAAGTTGCGAGAGATCCTCGGCTTGGACAATATGGAATCCGACTTGGAAGGATACGTTCCGAAAGCAGAGCAACTCGAAGTCTTGGATATGGATAACCATTTCCGAGAGAGTTGGTATCTGTGGGTAGAACCGACCGTGCCACTGCCGTTTTACCTCCTTCGTCCGAAGACGCTTGAAGGAAACCAAGTGCCGCTGA
>MKWU01007726.1_pt1 | contig 10081 bp, 12 predicted proteins | sample 809101 | NCBI WGS metagenome assembly MKWU01 (sample SAMN05860141, study PRJNA318959) | sponge metagenome | host: Aplysina aerophoba | place: Slovenia: Piran, Adriatic Sea, Gulf of Piran | collected 2013-05-07
ACTTACTGCTCAAGGGCGCAACAACGCACAACCCAGCCGAACTCCTCGACCCGCCCAAACTGGAGCGCCGCTTACCCGACGTGCTCTCGGTCGAGGAAATCGCCGCCCTGCTCGCCGCAGCCGACCCCGACGAGCCGCTGGGCCAACGCGATAAGGCCATCCTCGCTGTGCTTTACGCCACCGGCATCCGCGTCTCCGAACTGACCGCGCTGCAACAGGAGGCCCTGCTGCTGGCGCGGGGCCTCATCCGCATCCGCGGCCGGCGCGAGCGCATCGTACCCATCGCAGCCAAAGACGCACGCACGCTCAGACACTACCTGCGTCAAGGCCGCCCTCACCTCGCCCGTCCCGACTCGAGCGACCACGTCTTTCTCAACGCCCAAGGCGGCCCGCTCTCGCGGATGAGCGTGTGGAAGATCATCAAAACCGCTGGCGACAAGGCCCGCATCGGCAGGGAGATTAGCCCCCACACCCTGCGCCACTCCTTTGCCACGCACCTGTTAGAAGGCGGTGCCAACCTCCGCGCCGTACAGGAACTGTTGGGCCACGCCGACATCTCCACCACCCAGATCTACACGCACCTCGACCTCAGCTATCTCAAAGAGGTGCACAAGACCTACCACCCCCGAGGTTAAATGGAGTCGCAGCTAGTCGTCGCCGCAGGGATCGACAAGTACTTCCCCTCCGGGGTCCAAGCCCTGCGCGACCTCAATCTGGAAATTGGCCGCGGTCAGTTCGTCTCCATCGTCGGCCCTTCCGGCTGCGGCAAATCCACCTTCCTCCGCCTCGTGGCCGGCCTAGACCAGCCCACGAGCGGTGAACTGCGCGTGGAGGGCCACGATCCGCTCGGCCTCGCCTTCGTCTTCCAAGACGCCACGCTACTGCCTTGGCGGTCGGTCGCGCACAACATCACCCTCCCCTTAGAGCTGCGCCGCGAGGCCGCTGACGAGCGCGTTGCCCAGACGCTTGAACTAGTCGGCCTAACCGACTTTGCCGCTGCGTACCCGGCCCAGCTCTCCGGCGGCATGCGCATGAGAGTCTCCATTGCCCGCGCACTGGTGACCCGCCCGCAGATCCTGCTCCTCGACGAACCTTTTGGCGCGCTCGACGAAATCACCCGCCAGCGGCTCAACGAGGAATTGTTGCGCCTGTGGCAGGAAGACCGCTGGACCGGCCTCTTCGTCACGCACAACGTCTCCGAAGCCGTGTTCCTCAGCCAGCGGGTCCTCGTGATGAGCGCACGCCCCGGCCGCATCCTCGCCGACATCCCCATCCCGTTTCCCTATCCGCGCTCGCCGTACCTGCGCAGCGCCCCTGAATTCATCCGCATAGCCAACGGGATTTCGCGCCAACTCGCCCACGCCGACGACCCATGAAACGACTGCACTCCCTGACGACCAACGTCCTGCCTCCGCTGCTGTTCTTCGCCTTAGTCGTGTGCGCTTGGCAAGGCGCAGTCTCGCTCCTCGGAATCGAACCTTTCCTGTTGCCCGGGCCCCTGCTCGTGGCCCAAGCCATCGCCGACAACTTGCCGCGCCTGCTGTCGGCTACCTTGCTGACGGCCTCGGGCGCCCTCTTGGGCTTTGTCCTCAGTTTTGCCTTTGGCTTCTTGGTCGCCCTGCTGTTTTCCCAGTCGCGCCTCATCGAGCGCAGCCTCTACCCCTACGCGATCTTCTTGCAGACCATGCCCATCGTCGCCATCGCGCCGCTGATCATCCTGTGGATCGGCTACGGCCTCCAAGGCGTGGTGGCCGTCTCTTTCATCATCGCCCTCTTCCCGGTCATCGCCAATACCACCGACGGCCTGACCCGCGTCGATCCCCATATCCTCGACTTCTTCGCGCTCAACAAGGCCAATCGCTGGCAAGTGCTGTTCAAGCTCCGCGTCCCCGGCGCTGTCCCCCAAATGCTCGTCGGTGCCCGCATCTCCAGCGGCCTGTCGGTCATCGGCGCAATTGTCGGCGAGTTCTTTGCCGGCTACGGCACCGAGGACTTTGGCCTCGGCTACTTGATCATCCTCACCAACGGCCAAGCCAAAACCGACTACCTGTTCGCCTGCATTCTGTTTTGCACCTTGCTCGGCTTGGGGCTATTTACCACTGTGAGTAGCTTGAGTAATTTCTTGCTCAGACGCTGGACGGGCGCGCCCGAGTAACATGGCGGCGCGCCAACTACCACCATAATCACTAGGAGAACTCCCATAATGTTCAAATACTCGTTCTTAGCGGCCTTCCTCGCACTCATCGCCTGCGCCGCAGAAAAAGAAGCACCCACAGCCGAGGCCCTGCCCAAGGTCCAACTCGCGCTCAATTGGTTTCCAGAAGCCGAACACGGTGGCTTGTACGCAGCTGCCGTCCACGGCTACTACGAGGAAAACGGCGTTGAGGTCGAAATTCTCGGCGGCGGCCCGGACTCGCCGGTCGTCCAGCGCGTGGCCACCGGCGCGGTAGCCTTTGGCCTAGTCAATGCCGACGACATCCTGTACGCGCGCGCCCAACAAATCCCCGTGGTCGCGCTCATGGCGTCCTACCAGATCAATCCGCACTGCATCATCGTCCACGAGAGCTCAGGTATCGACTCCATTTCGCAAATCAAAGACATCACCTTGGCCTTGTCGCAACGCCCGGCCTTCTCGCATTATCTGCGCTGGAAATATCCCTTTGAGGGCGTCACGATCGTCCCCTATCCCGGCAACGTGGCCCAATTCCTCGCAGACGAGAATTTTGCCCAGCAGGGCTACGTCTTCAGCGAGCCTTTCGTCGCCAAAACCAAAGGCGGCGATCCCAAGGCCCTGCTCGTAGCCGACACTGGCTTCAACCCCTATGCCAGCGTGCTCATCACCACTGAAGAGCGCATCGCCGCCGAACCTGAACTCGTCGGTGCTGTAGTCCGCGCCAGCGTCAAAGGCTGGGAGAAATACCTCGCCGAGCCAGAGGCGACCAACCGCCATATCAACAGCCTCAACCCCGAGATGGGTATGGATATTCTCGCCTATGGTGCCGCCGAATCCATGGACATGGTTCTCGATCCGGTCGCCCAACAAAACGGCCTCGGCAGCATGACCTTGGAGCGCTGGCAAAAGCTATTGGAACAAATGGTGACCGTTGGCCTGATCAAAGAGGATGTAGTGGACCCCACCGCGGTCTTCACCAACCGCTTCTTGCCCTAGCCCTTGGCCTTTTTACAGGACATCGCGCTCGGCCGCTACATCGCGTTCGATTCGCCGATTCACCGCCTCGATCCGCGCACCAAGTTAGGGGCCGTTTTCGCGCTGACGCTGGCGGCTTTTGCAGCGCCCAACGCACTCGCTCTGCTGCTGCTTGGAGCTTTTCTACTGGTGGCCATCGTCTTGGCGCGGGTGCCTTTGCGCCTCATCCTGCGCCAGCTCAAAACCTTTGCCTGGCTCTTCCTGTTCACCTTTGGCCTCCACGCGCTGCTCACGCCCGGCCGCGCCGTCTTGCCGTTGCCCTTTTCCGATCACGTCCTGACCGCCGAGGGCCTGCGCTTGGGAGCCTTCTTCACCGCGCGGCTGGCCGCAGCCATCGTCGCCGCCACGCTCTTGACGCTGACCACGGCACCGATGGAGATAACTAGCGGCCTAGCGCGTCTCTTTAATCCCTTGCGCCGCTTCGGCTTCCCGGCCGGCGACATGGCGCTGATGATCTCCATTGCCCTGCGGTTTATTCCCGTGCTTCTCGACGAAGCCGAGCGCCTGCGCAAAGCCCAACTAGCGCGCGGGGCCGATTTTGGTGGCTCCTTTCTGCGCCGCAGCAAAAATCTCGTGCCCCTCCTCGTGCCCCTCCTCGTCGCAGCCTGCGGCCGCGCCGACCGCCTCGCCTTGGCCATGGAAAGCCGCTGCTACGCCAGCGGAGCCGAACGCACCCACTATCGCCCGCTGCGCTTTGGCCGCGCCGACGGTCTATTCGCCTTGGCCGCCCTAGCCCTAGTCGCGCTCGTGTACTATCTGCGTTAGGGTGATGCGGACGCTACGCCTAGTAATCGAATACGACGGCACCCACTTCGTCGGCTGGCAGAGCCAAAAGAGCGGCCGCACCGTACAAGACGTGCTCGAACGAGCTTTGCACATCCTGCTCAAAGAGCCAGTCCGCCTCATCGGCTCAGGCCGCACAGACGCCGGCACTCACGCTCTCGGGCAAGTGGCTCATTTCCAGACCGAAGCCGCGCTGCCCACGGACCGTCTGCTCCGCAGCCTCAACGGCCTCTTGCCCCCGGACATTGCCGTGCGTGCCGCCGACGAGGTAGCCGCGGACTTCCACGCCCGCTACAGCGCAACCCGCAAGCGCTATCGCTACCGCATTCACCAGGGTAAGGCGGCCGTCAACCGCACTCAGGTGTGGACTTATTATTCAGCGCTATCTTTGGCCCCCATGGCCGTGGCCGCTCGCGCCCTCTGCGGCGAACGCGCTTTTGGGGCCTTTTGCAAACAAGATCCCATTCCCGATTACTTGACCTGCCACGTCTTTGACGCGGTCTGGTCTCAACGCGGCCCCGAACTGATCTTTGAAATCGAGGCCAACCGCTTCCTCCGCCACATGGTGAGGATTCTCGTCGGCACGATGGTCGAAATCGGCCGCGGTACGAAGCCACCGGAGGCCATCGCCGACCTGCTCGCCAGCGGCGACCGCACCGCAGCCGGTGCCACAGCTCCTGCATGTGGTCTCTGCCTGCTGTGGGTGGAGTACCCTGATAGCTTTAGCGCGGTAGCCTAAATGCACAAAAAATTCCAGCGGCACATTGAAAATTTTACTTGCGGAAATTGTGGCTTTCCCGTGCAGGGCGATGGCTACACCAACCACTGCCCCGAATGCCTCTGGAGCCAACACGTCGATGTAAACCCAGGCGATCGCGCCGAACACTGTCGCGGCTTGATGGAGCCAGTGGGATTTACCATCAAACGCGGCGATTATATCCTCGTCCACCGCTGCACCAAGTGCGGCACGATCAAAAACAACAAGGCCGCCAAAAACGACAGCTTTGATGCGATCCTGAGTCTGCGTGGCGAATTGCCAGATTAGCGATACTGCGAGATAGCCGCGCAATACTTGCAACTTATGTATGTGATTATTATATAATTACTTGATCGGCGAAATTTATTTTCCGAGGTACCAACCTTGCGCTTTATCTGCTCACTCGCTCTGTTGGCATTGGCCCTGAACCATACCGGCGCGTCCATTGGGGAGTCGCGCCGCACGGCCGTAGTGCGAGCTGTGGAGCGGGTCCAGCCCTCGGTCGTTAGCCTCCACGTGCGCTACCGCGAGCGCGTCCAGCATCTATACAGGTATCGCGGTGACCCTTTTTGGAACCTTTTCTCGCCTTTTTACTACGTGCCCCGAGACCAAGACCGAGTCTCCACCGGCTCTGGTTTTGTCGTTGATAATGAGGGCTACATTCTCACTAATAGCCACGTCGTCGGCGATCCGCGCCAGCTACAAAAAATCACGGCCTCTTTGCCCGAACCCGACGGCCGTACCTTTGAGGCCCGCTACGTGGACTCCGACTTCAACTTCGACCTCGCCGTTCTCAACATAGATGAAGGCGATCTGCCGGTTGCGCCCCTCGGCACTTCAGGCGATATTCTGGTCGGCGAATGGGCCATTGCCATCGGCAACCCCTTCGATTTGGGGCCTACCGTCAGCATCGGCGTCGTCAGTGCCCTAGATCGCGACTTTTCCGAACCCCAAGGCGATTACTACTACCGCGACATGATTCAAACTGATGCGGCCATCAATCTCGGCAACAGCGGCGGCCCCTTAGTAAATGCCGACGGCGAGGTTATCGGCATCAACAGCTTTATCTACACCGGCGGCGAATACGCCAGCGGCTCTATTGGCATTGGCTTTGCCATTCCCATCGACACGGCCGCGAGCTTCCTGGAGGAAATTCGCCAGTACGGCCAAGTGCGTCGCTCTTGGACCGGCATCCTAGCCGTCCAAGACATCACCCCTCCTCTAGCGGAGTACCTAAGGCTCGATTCCACTGACGGAGTCCTAGTCGTCAAGGTAGCCAACGCCAGTCCGGCTAAACTAGCGGGCCTCGAAAAGGGCGACGTAATCGTCGCGGTCAACGACGAGAAGATCCGCAGCGCCGACGAGGCCATTGGCGTGCTGCGCGGCTTGCGCGTCGGCGAAATCGCCGCACTCGGTGTGGTGCGCCACAACGAACACTACAACCTAGACCTGACCCTTGAAGAGAGTCCCTACCGGACGCGACGCTAGCGGCAGGAAGGATGCGAAAATGAGGCAGTTCATACCCACCGCGTTCACCATCGGCAATCTGTTCTGCGGATTCCTCGCCCTGCACTACGCCTTTAACGGCAACTATGTGCCAGCCGCCTGGCTCATCTTCTTGGGCGCGGTATTCGACAAAATGGATGGCCAACTCGCCCGGGTCATGGGGCGCGATTCCCAATTTGGGCTACACTTCGACTCCATCGTCGATGCCTGCACCTTTGGCATCGTGCCCGCTGCCATCATCTATCAGGCCCACCTGCCAACCGGCTGGGGGCTGGCGCTGGCCTTCGCATTCCTGCTGTGCGGAGCCATGCGTCTCGCCCGCTTCAATACGCTCAGCCTCGACGGCGAGCGCGGCGAATTTTACATGGGATTGGCCATTCCCACGGCTGCGGTCTGCCTCACCCAATACGTGGTCTTTGTCAAAGCGTGGCCCATCCCCCACGCCACACCGCTGGCCGTGCTCCTGATTTTAGTGCTGTCCTTCCTGATGGTCAGTCGGCTCGATTACGACAGTATTCCCAATTTCCGCGGCACTTCTCTCGGCGACCGCTTCAAACAGCTTTACTTCATCACCACGGTCGGACTGACTATCTACGACAGCACCTTTTTCTTTCCCATGACCCTCGTGTACATCTTCTCCGGCCCCGTTCGCTGGATCTTCCGGCTTATGCACGGCGACGTCACGCAACACGCCTGAGTCCCTATGCTGCGCGACAAACCCCTCAGCCACCTCATCCTCATCCTCTTCACTACGATGATTGGCGCCAATATCCTCGGTGAAATGCTGAGGTTTATCCTCATGGCCGTGGTCGGCCCCGATACCATTGTCGAGCTTGCTCTCTTGCGCTACGTGGAGTATTCCATCGGGCCGCATATGTTTAACCTCATCATCCTGTCCTTTTCGTTTGAGCTGGCGCTAAAGTTCAACCTAATCACTATGTTGGGACTCTTCGTCGGCTGGTACTACTTCCGCCACAGCTATTGAACACATCTTTCGGGAGCTAGAGCCATGTTTGGTATGGGCCACTGGGAAATACTTATCATCTTCGTCGTCATTCTGCTCATCTTCGGCGCTAAGCGCATCCCCGAGATGGCGCAGGGCTTGGGCAAGGGCATCCGCGAGTTCCGCACGGCCATGCGCGACGTGCAGGACGAAATCGAGGCCCCCAAGCAACCTGCTCAGCCTACGGCCCCTCCGGCCCAAACTGAGCCTCAGTCCAAAGACAAGGACCAAGCCCAGATCGAGCCTCAGTCCAAAGACAAGGACCAAGCCGCCTCCTAACTCATGGCGCTCAACCAAGCCACTGCCCACGAACTCAGTGCCCGCCTGCAACAAGGGGAAATCACCGCCCGTCAGCTAGTCGAGGCCGCGCTCGACCGCATTGACGCAATCGACGGTCAGATCAACGCCTTCATCAGCGTAGATCCAGAAGGTGCCCTAGCCCACGCCGACCACATCGACCAGCGGCGCACAGCGGGTGAGACTTTGGGCCCTTTAGCGGGCATTCCCTTGGCCCTCAAAGACGTCCTCTGCGTGCGCGGCGGGCGCACCACCTGTGGCTCGAAAATCCTCGAACACTTCATCGCCCCGTACGACGCCACGGCCGTCGAGCGGCTGCGCGACGCCGACGCCGTCTTCATCGGCAAGACCAACATGGATGAGTTCGCCATGGGTTCGTCTTGTGAAAACTCCTATTTCGGCCCCACCTTAAACCCCTGTGCTCCCGAGCGCGTACCGGGTGGTTCTAGCGGCGGCTCAGCCGCAGCGGTAGCCGCCGACGAGACCATTCTCGCCCTCGGCTCAGACACCGGCGGCTCGGTGCGCCAACCGGCCAGCTACTGCGGCGTCGTGGGCCTCAAGCCCACCTACGGCCGCGTCTCGCGCTACGGACTCATAGCCTACGCATCTTCGCTCGACCAAATCGGCCCCGTAACCAAAGATGTCGAAGACGCCGCCCTCCTGCTCCAAGCCATCGCCGGGCACGACTCCCGCGACTCGACTTCCAGCACCGCTCCCGTGCCGGACTATCGGGCCGCGCTCAACGGAGATGTCCGCGGCCTGAAAGTAGGCTTGGCACGCGAGCACTTTCCCGCCGCCCTCGACGCGGAAGTAGCCGCTGCGGCTCAAGATGCCGCCAACGCCCTTGCGGATGCAGGAGCCGAGCTCGTAGATGTCGAGCTACCCGTAGCCGGCCACCCCGAATACTGCATCAGTACCTATTACATCATCGCCATGGCCGAGGCATCGGCCAATCTCGCGCGCTACGATGGCGTCAAATACGGCTATCGGGCCGAGAGCAGCGCCGACCTGCAAGAGATGTATTTGCACACGCGCAGCGAGGGCTTCGGCACCGAGGTAAAGCGCCGCATCATGCTCGGGGCCTACGCCCTGAGCGCCGGCTATTACGACGCGTACTACCGCAAGGCCCAGCAGGTGCGCACCCTGATCCGCGAAGACTTTGCCCGCGCTTTTGCCGCCTGCGACGTGCTGATCTCGCCCGTGGCCCCGACTACCGCCTTCCGCCTCGGCGAACAGCTCGACGACCCCTTGCAGATGTACCTCAACGACATCTATACGGCCTCGGTCAACCTCGCCGGGATTCCGGCCATATCTGTGCCCTTTGCTCAAAGCCACGGCGACTTGCCCATTGGCGTGCAACTATTGGCCCCACCCCTCGAAGAGGCTCGCCTGCTGTGCACAGCCCATGCCCTCGAACGGGCAGCCGCCTGAGATGGTAAATACTGGAGATTAAGCTATGAGATATTGTGCCCTCGCGGCCTGCATCCTGCTTTCGACTTTGACGCCCGCTAGTGCGATCAACCCCAACGCTGGCACCACGGGTTTCAACTTTCTCAAGATCGGCGTCGGCACTCGCGCTGCCGCACTCGGCGGGGCCTATGCGGCCGTGTCCGGCAACATCGAGGCCTCGGCCTGGAATCCCGCCGGGCTTTTCGGCTTGAGCGAGCGCACGGCTGCCCTCGCCTACAACAGCTATTTCGTCGATTCCCAAGCCGGCTTCGCCTCCATCGCCGCCCCCAACGGGTCGCGCGTCCACGCCCTAAGCGTCCACTACGTATCCTACGGCGACTTGTGGCGTACCGATTTGGAAGGGCGCGAATTGGGGACCTTCTCGGCAACCGACCTCGCCGCTTATCTGTCCATCGCCCAACAGCTCGGGCCAGACTGGCTAGCCGTCGGTGCCAATCTAAAAGCCGCCTATTCAAATATCGCCGAGTTTTCTTCAGATGCTTATCTCGCCGATCTGGGCCTCCTCATCCGTGCCCCTATCGAGGGCACCACTCTCGGTGCGGCAATCGCCAATCTCGGTTTTGTCCGCTCGGGCTACACCGAGGGCTTCAAGGACTCGCTGCCGGTACACATCCGCCTAGGGATGGCCCATCACCTCGCGCACATGCCCGTGCCTGTGCTCTTGGTGGCCGATTTCAACCTGCCCAACGACAACGACTCTTATCTAGCCTTCGGCCTTGAGGTCCAGCTCGCCTCGGGCCTCTACATCCGGCCCGGTTACACCACTCAACAAACCGGCAGCCAAGACGAGGATCCGCTGGGTCTGAGCGCCGGAGCCGGACTGATCATGAACCGCTACGCAGTCGATTACGCCTACTCGTCCTCTCCCGACTTAGGCCAAATCCATCGGGTCTCGATCATCGGCACCTTCTAAAACACGCCATGCCCGGCCTCAACTCGGAGCAGCTCGCATTCTTCCACGCCGAGGGCTACGTCCACGTGCCCGACGCCTTGGCCCCCGAGGATCTAGATCCGGTCCAAGTGGAACTGGAGGAGATTGTCGATCAAGCAGCCCAAC
>MKWU01007727.1_pt1 | contig 10080 bp, 9 predicted proteins | sample 809101 | NCBI WGS metagenome assembly MKWU01 (sample SAMN05860141, study PRJNA318959) | sponge metagenome | host: Aplysina aerophoba | place: Slovenia: Piran, Adriatic Sea, Gulf of Piran | collected 2013-05-07
AGAACGAGTGGCGGAGGAAAAGAAGGTCTTGGAGGCGCTGAGAGACAATGGCTACCCATCAGGGTTCATCCACAGGTACTCAGACAACAGGACACCCAGGCGAACAGAAGATGACCAGAGGCTACCAAGGACCAGCCTGACCTTGCCCTACATCGGTGGCTTGTCAGAGGCAGTAAGAAGGGTCCTTAGGCCACTGGACATCAAGGTGGCTTTCCGCCCACTTTGCACCCTACGCCACCAACTGGTTCGCCCCAAAGACCATGTACAAAGGGACCAGCGTGCAGGGGTGGTGTATCAGATCCCCTGCTCAGGTTGCCCCAAAGTATACATTGGTCAGTCTGGAAGGACTCTGAAACACCGGTTATCTGAACACCGACGGGCAATTCAGAATGGAGATGTGGCTGCATCTGCGTTGGCAGAACACACATGGTTCACTGGCCACCGTATGGACCTATCAAAGGCTGAAGTTGTTAATGCCCAACATTTTGTGACCACACGATGTCTCCTGGAGAGTTGGCACATCCAACGCCACCCACACACGCTGAATCGTGAATAGGGGACTCTACCTAGGGAGTATACAGCACTTCTGAACTAGTTTCTAGCTGCATTCCACTGTTAATCTCATTCACTGCTCACCATTACTACATCCCCTTTCATCCTTAACAGTATTCATACTTTCATTTTATTAATGGCATTCATACAGCATTTCTCCACCTGCCACATCATTTACTGTCACCATCACCCTTTTAAATGCATGAGTGCTTCTTTTTTGTCATCATTCCCTGATGAAGGTAGCTGTATGCTACCGAAACGTCGGAATAACAACTGTCACTTTTTTGGCTAGTGCGAACGAAAGTCTTGTAATGTATACCTAGTCACTCAGGCCTTTTCAAGCTTATTAAATCATTGCAATCAATTCTCAAAAATCTCACCTTCTCAGACGTCCCTCCTTGACCAACATAGTTGTCCCCGACTGTGTGTATGACATGCTGGCACTTCAAATTGTGTCCTCTGGTTGTGGCAAACTGCCATACCTTAACATCACCATTAGCCTGTGTGTACTGAGTACACTCTTCTTGAAGCTTAGGGCCACCCGCAACTCGGAGGCTATTAGCCACTGCTCCATTCTTTAAATCCAAACTTGATGCAGCTGTGTTTACATATACATCCACCTGCAATAGGCAAATGGTTAGATCTAAACAATTAGCTGCATGTGTTTATAGCCATTTCTAAGTGATACATACGCGTTGTGCAGCATAAATTGTGCACAGTTAACTTACTGCTTGATCTGCCAGTGCTCCTTTTTTCAGTACAATTGCAGTTGACATCTTCTGTGACTGTGGCAATATAGGAGCTACAACACCTCTCTCCATTACTTTCTTAAAAGCATTGTGTGTCTTGTCAAGGAAAATCACAAAAACCACTTTCTTGACACATGTTTTGCCCTTCTGCTGCTCCAAGTAGGTATTGACAGTGGTGACCATTATGTCAGCAACCACGTCATCGGGGAATCCAAGGTTACCAGTTCCAAGAGCGGGAAATGCCACTGAGGATGCTTTGAGACGATCACATTCCTTCATCACTTCATGGATCATAGTCTTCATGTTCTAGAATTAGAAAGATGAACAATGTCATTGTAATGACGGCAACAAAACTGGCATTGGTTTCATTCAAAGAATTCGCATGTGGAACATGTTCACACTTGTTTACATACGTACCCTGAGTTGTAGTTTCAGCACATTCTTCAACATTTCTGTGGCTACGCATGTGACTGCTCAGGGTGTAAGTGTGAATTGATCGAGTGAATTACTAGTAATGAGACGCTCTTTGAATAGATATAGCTAGTTTGGACCAAATGCTCATATTCACATGGAAATATCCACATCCGGTTTCATAGATGCTACACTGTGCAGAGGGTCTTGAGTGTACAAAAACTGGTGTCTCTAACAAAATCATGAGAATGTCACGAACAATAACCACCAGGGTTAGGCTAACATTAGTGATTGACCAGATGCGATGTGAGTCCAGGGTGATAGAGCCACGGTCCAACAAAAGTGAATTCAAGAGGGTAAAGCTGTGACCTAATGATTCCATGTAGGCAAAGTTTGTACGAAGTTTCTGTGCCGAGTTGCAAGGTGCAGACCTTCGCCCTTCTTTGTCAGCCTTTCCCTCTAGATCCACATCGCCGATTTGTGCTATTTCATGTCGCTCCATATTACCCTGATTTTGCCAACTATATTACAGTAGCATTAATACACTTGCTACACAGAGAGAAACCTAGAAAGGCGCAGGCATCTTTCATATGGAATACCCTGTATTCAGACTAGATTTGGGAGAGAGATGAGAGATAGTTTTGGGTAATCTTAACATGCGTTCAAGCCACACTGTTTACATAGTAGACATGTCCCAAAAGTGGCACTGACATTATTACATCAATGCAATCAGCAGTTTGGACAATCTCACCTTCTCAGACATTCCTCCTTGACCACTATAGTTGTCCCCGACTGTGTGAATGACGTGTTTGCACTTCAAATTGTGTCCTCTGGTTGTGGCAAACTGCCATGCCTGAACATCACCATTAGCCTGTGTGTACTGAGTACACTCTTCTTGAAGCTTAGGACCACCCGCAACTCGGAGGCTATTAGCCACTGCTCCATTCTTTAAATCCAAACTCGATGCAGCTGTGTTTACATACACATCCACCTGCAACAGGCAAATAGTAAACAATTGGCATACATGTGCCTACTATAGCCATTTCCAGTTTACACGTTGTGCAGTATGTATGAATCAACTCACTGCTTGATCCGCCAGTGCCCCTTTCTGCAGGACAAGTGCATTGGACATCTTTTGTGCCAGAGAAAATACTGGTCGCCTAGGCCCTGACGCTGGAGAGAGCTCCGTTGGCACAGTCAGCTCTTCATGAACTTGCTCCTCTTTGAATGCAGAAATGGTTGGAGATGCAGGTCTCTGTGGCCTTGAGACATTCTGCAGATATTGATCCACTATGTTATCAAATGGGCCGACATATTTATCGTTGTGAAGCATGATGATAACTTTGATGTTACACTTTGGATTCTTCTGAAAGAACTGACTGATTCCTGTAAACATTGCTTTGGCGCAAACATCTAAAGGTACACCGTAAATTCCAGAGCTAATAGCTGGAAGTCCAATAGATGTGTATTTCTGAGCTTTTGATAGGCTTTCTTCAACTGCTCTTGCAAGGTATGCTTCCTCATTCTGACTCCCATTCTGCCACACTGGGCCTACTGCATGTACTACAGCCTTGCAATGAAGATTACCCACCCCCGTCATGAGTACAGCCTGCCCTACATCCAAAGATCCATGCCGTGCAATGTACCTCGTGGATTCTTTCTGTATAATGTCCCCTCCTTTGCGACAAATTAAACCTGCCAAGCCTCCTCCATGCTGCAGCTTTGTATTGGCTGCATTAACAATTACATCTACTGGATACTCTGTCAGATCACCAACCATGATTTCCACCCTCTTGCTTCCTGCAATAACCCCACTGCACACTGTTCTGTGTGATGGTTGTGCGGCCTGCTCCATCAGTACAGCCTCCTCTTTCTCCTCATCCAATGTACTGACTTCTACAACAGCCTTACTCATGTAACCAACACCTTTCAATTTCAACTTTCCCTCCTCAGATAGGAAATGTTTCACTGTGCCTGGCCTAGCCACTTCAATCTTTTCCTTCACAATATTTCCTATAATGGCCTTGATTGCAGCAGCATGCTTTCTAACAGGGGTAGTTTCACCTTTCAGCCTGCAGATAAGCACGTCATCCTGTGCTTGTGGGAATTTATACTGAATTCCTGAACTCTCAATTAGGAATGATTCTTTATTCCAATCTTTAGGAGCAACCTCATTCATATACTCCCACTGACCTCGCTCCACAGGAATACATTCCTCTGCATAACACTCTCTGTCAATGAAGCTCATAATTTCGCGTGCGATTACATCGACATTACTCGCGTCACACACCAGTTGTATCTGCCGCCTCTCAACAGCTGGTATCAGTAAGGCGATGTACTGCTTTTCTATTAAACGCTTCATCTCAGCCCATGACTCCAAGCGATGTGTGTTCTCAAACTCCTCGGGTACTTTTAGGCTAGTAACAGTACAGCATTTTTCCAAATCATTGGCAATACCCTGCAATGTCTGAAAGCTGGGGCCAACTACGTGCAAAGACTGCATTGGTGTGACATCATCATGTGGGATGGTACCATCTTCTACTGTGAAGAAGTATGAAACTGCTTTATGTTGAACCAATTTGCTCTGAAGGAGTTGCTTCCCATTTGGCATGAACAGCAGCTGAACTACTTCCTTACTCAGCTTGAGTACCACTTTGACAGGTTGTAAGCTTTCAACTTCTGTCATAAACTTCTCACATCCTGCAGCTTTGCCACTTATACGCATCATCCCTTCAGGTAGAGAGACTCTAAAAATAACATTGGGATGGTCTGCCTCAAGTCTCTGACGAATGCATACGTCAGAATATACCAAAACGCTGACAGGAAGTTGGACATCTTTCGTTGTGTCTAGATTGCTATGGATTATCGTTTCAACAGTTGCTTTCAAGTGGTCAGCATCATGACGGTTCCCAATAATTGATACATGGTCTTGGTTGTCAGAAAGAGTTATACTGACATTTGGATGTGTAACATTGGCCAGTATAACTGGGAAAACCTTTCCTGCTACATCTTCTGGGATCTGCACTGATGCCTGTGTTATGGTGCTCAAAGTCTGCTGCAATATGTCGGTGCATTGTGAGCTCCACTCTTCATCAAATTCACTGCCCGCTGTGGGATCAATGCATACTGCAGCCCTAGAGGCATCCAGCTTTGCCTTGGCACTGAGCTTCATGTCAGATAATCGATCATTCACAACTTGCATTAGATTGCTCTTTTGGTGAATGTGCTCATACCAAGCCTTGGGCAGCTCATGAAAAATGGCAGATTTTTTCTCTGTTTTTGCTCGCTTTGGCTGATCCACTGTCCCTGACCACAAAGATAAGATTGGGTGATACGCCTGAAGTTCTACTTCATCCCCAAGTTGGCCAGTGTGATTTCTGGCGAGAACCCCTTCAACACCTAATGTACAGAAAGAGCTAATAGTGAAAGAATGAAGTTAACTATGTAGTGTATGATAAACAGTAGCGATTGAAATACTGAGCCAGATAATTGCGTCTGACACGCGGTTAGTACACAAGCATCTAAGTTGTTTTCAGCATGTAAGTAAGTACATGTACTATAAAAAAAGTACATACACACATGTGACACTTAATTGCATATGGCGGCAGTATAATGGAAAGCACAGAAGAGCAGTCAGACATTCGAAATGCCTAGAAAGTCAAACTAGTTGCTGTAGAGTGATTAGAATGAAGGGATGCATAAAAGGCACTGAATGAACTAGGAGATAATGTCAGGGCCATAGTTCTGCGCGACCTACATTTAAAGTTTGCCTAAAGTCATCTCATCGTCATCTTCCAACCACTGCTTCATGTCTCTGCAATTTTAGCCATGATCTTCGAAGGTCTTCTTCTGCAATGGTCATCTCCAGGCCACAACCTTGCTCCAATTGAGATATTCAAGTCCAAATCCCAGCATGAGCATTAACTCTCTGTTCAAAGTCCAAATGGAAGAGACATTATCTTCTCCCTCCCACAGAGAGATGACCCTTATTTTGAAATATCATGACAGTTGGCAAAGTCTGCCTCTGCTCAAGGCTGCGAAGCTTCTTGCTCAAACTCGAACAGATAATTGCAGAAGACAAAGGTTCAATCCACGTCAAAGCGTTCAACATCACTCCTTTCTTGCATTTTGACTTGAAGAAAGCACAGTAAGTTGCTGCTGTTTCGTCCACAGACTTTGTTATGCTACCATTTTGAATATAGATAGGAACTGAATTTGTTTGAAGAAAATATAAGTTCGGGCTTAATGGGTTAAAAATATCACTTCTATTGTAGACATCATTTCATACTTCCTACGCGAAGGGTTTAACCTTGTATGGGGTCTGCAACCTTTCTCAGTCTGTAGTGAGGCATTCCGAACCTTGTTTAACCCTTTAGTCACCAATGACGCATATATGTGTCCAATTATTAAATGCGCGAAAGTGCCAATGATGCATACTTGCATCAAAGGTGAAGGTGTACACTTTAACTGTCCATGCAGCTGTTACAAGTGGGCAATGCCTATGAGCATTTCAGTACAAGCTTAGCAGTCCTTCATCTACATCCTGACCACATTTCTGCTTTGGTCACTCGCTCGACAAAAGAACAAGCGCCAAACATTGTGCAAGGCTGCAAAGCTTTTCCCTCCGTGAACCGATGCTTGAAGAAGAGACGGAAAGCTAGTTAGAGGCTAGTTGGGGAACTGCTAGGCTTCCTACGATTGTTTCACATCATTGCCAACTGGTAACAGTCTACGCTTAGTGGTACATACCAGTTTGCTGCATGCAAGTACTTACGTACCAATCTTCCGAACTTCTTCGCCCAAGCGCGCCTGCGAAAGCTTTCAAATCATTTGGAAACATTCCAGTATCTTTATTTCCAACAGCGCAATAGGTTTGCCATTTAACAGCGCTTCCTCAACTAGAATATACTGTAGCGAGTTGCTACTACCTAGGCTTGCAATTCACTATGCACCGCCATTTTGAATTTAGTTAGGTACTTTGTGCAAGCGCTCCAGTATTAAAATTTGCATGTAAAGGGTTGAAAGCTTTCACCTCTGTCCAAGCTACCCATATCTTTCCAGCACTCAAAAATGTTGTGCACATAGTTGCTCACGAGGCATGGTTGAATTAGAATTGATTATTATGTCACTTCTGTCAAATGCACAAAATTTTGAATTCACAGGCAAATCACTACAGTAAATCTTATTACAGCATACTTCTTCCAGCATATCAATGCCTGCGTTCAACTGTATCCATTTGAGTTCTGTAGCAGTGATCATGCATTGTGTAGAACTATATTATATGTCATTATACTACTGTCTCATAGTTACAACTATACCTCCGCTTCAACATACATCTACCACTAACTCAGACTACCCCCACACAGTGCAAGTTGCTCAGGTTTCACTGCAGGGTTCCAATGTATATAACTTCACCTCCACCTCCATATACATACAACTACCATCACCGCAGAGCAACATTACACAGTGCAATTTGCCCGAGTGCAAGTGCAGCATTAGCGTCAGTAGCTGCAAGAAAAAACACAAGCACGAGTTGCAGGATAGTGATACCACCACGTGTGCAAGTGGACTATCTGCGTTAGTAGCTGCATGAAAAAGCACCACCAGGCAAGTTGCAACTGTTCACAACCACCACCTGCGCAAGTAAAACGTTTGCACCAGTTGAAAGAAGGGAAACACCAAAAGTGCAAAGTTCAAAGGTCAGGACAAAAGGTCCAAGGTCGCATCAAAGGGATCATCAGTACCACTCTCTTAAGGAAGGGAAATACGTACGATAACGTCAAGGAAGACGATGATACACGATCCTGACACTTCGACCTTCAACAGCGTCGATATATTACGGCGTGCGCGCATCATTCTTCGTAGGCACGACGACAAAGGGCTTGGACTCGCACCATGCCCTTCGGAATTCGTAGATCGAAATATCTGCGGGCATACTCGAGAGTACATACGGTACGTATACTACGCCCATACGCATAGTTACGTATCCGTACTACATCTGTACCTAAAATCGACTACGCACGTAGCCATTTATGTGTACGCACGTAGCCGTGATCAAGTACGCCCGTACCTGTACCCGTACCTCATCCGTAGTACGCTAACTTTTTTCTGCCATGTATCGTAGTTGCATGAAAAAGCACCACCGGGCAAGTTGCAACTGTTCACACCACAACCTGTGCAAGTAAAATGTTTGCACCAGTTGAAAGAAGGGGGAAACACCAAAAGTGCAAAAGTGCAAAGGTCAGGACAAAAGTTCCAAGGTCAGGACAAGCATCAAATGTAGTTAGTACAGGATGCAGCAACAGCATGCATCTCGACTATCAACCAGATAGAAGCAGCACAGTGGGATGCAGCAATCAATGCAACTTGCATAAGGACTAGGTTTGTAGGGGAAATGGTGGTTCCTTAGACAAGTTGCTAGTATTGATTGCTGCATTGTGCTGTGCTGCTCCTATCTGGTTGATGGTGGTAGTGGTTGTAGTTGCATATTGTTGATGCCATACCCACTATATAGCACTCATGCTGGCCCTTAACTTTGCCTTTGTGCTCGTGAAGTTTTCCTTCTTTCAACTGGTGCAAACATTTTATTTGCACAGATGATACAAGTTACAAGTTGCCCGGCCTTATAACTTGCCACAGAAACGTCATAGAACAAACACACACATGGAGTTACTGAAAATACTAGTTTCAGCCAGGCCGAATGGCTACTGTCACACGTAACATTCTCGCGAATTCTAATGAAACATCATATTACATAATTCACAATTCTCATAAAATGGCAGGTTAAGATAGCGTGAAGACATGCGCTGCTGTTTCAATGCAAACATGAACACTTTCCTACACGACTGATGCATATTTGTACAGCAAATACCACATTAAACACAAATCATTCCACAATGTCACGAACACGTCACACACAGTCATATTCCGAGCCATGGAAACAACAATGGTGTCACTGTCAGCAAAACAATTAATTGTTATGAATGCATGGCATGTCCCAAATGCGCAGAGGTCTGAAATACACAAGAATGTCATATAACAATGGCCTCCCAGGTTAGGCTACACCTAGTGATTGACAAGATAACGACATGGGTTCAGGGTCTTGAGGGATGGTCAGAACAAAACCATGAGTCTGGCGCCAACTGCAAACTATTGGAATGTGCGCTAGCATCATGATGTTACTTCTGCCATGCTTGTTCTCGCATACCTTCTCACCAACCAGGAGATGCATCAATTCGAAGTGTGTACAAATGGGTCTCCCTAAAAACAATGAGGCTGGTGACTTCCCAGCTGTTGTGCGCAGTGAGCTCCAATATGACATGAGAAGGTCTGTAAACGGTGCTGGAAAAACAAACCATATCTCTCTCCAGCCTTCACAGCCTGCTTAAAGGTCTGGGCGAACCTTTCAATTCGAGGCAGAATGGTATGATGCCATATGAATGTGTTGGATGCCATTGGCATTCACAAAGATAGCGAATTCATGTCCAGTGAATTGAGGACCATTATCTTATACCAAATGATCTGGCAAGCCAAAAGGTGCAAAGAAAATTTGTCTCAGGACAACAATGGTGTCCTCCACGGTGGTTGCCTTCATCAGGTAAATCTCCGGCCACTTAGAATGCACGTCAATAGCAAGAAAGAACATATTGCCCTGAAACGGTGCTGCAAAATCCACATGTATGCACTTCCACGGTTCAGCCAGCCACACCCAAGGGTGCAGTGGTGCTTCACTCAGTGCATTATTCACCGCTTTGCACGATACACAGCACTTGACAACGGACTTGATGTCAGCGTCCATACCCAGCCACCACATGTAGCACCGTGCCATCTCCATCATTCTCACTACACCACCATAATCACTATGCAAATCTCTCAGAATTCGGGACCTCAACTTTGCAGGAACTACCACACAAACTCCCCATAGCAAACAATCTCCCCCTGACAACTCCCGCCATGATTTGGTCCTCAAGTTGAAGGGAACACTGCTAGGCCAACCACAACGAGTAAAGTGCATTAATCGACACCTGAGGATCGTTCCTTGAACAATTGCCCACTTTTGCTGCAGTGAGAGCTAAAGCTTGAATTTGGCCCAAATTGTAACAGACTGCCTCCCTGAATGCTTCTGCTCCTGGGGAGAGTTGAAAGGCAAATACAATAAGCCATCTACATTGGTGTGTTCCTTCGTGCTGCGGAGCTGAATCATGTAGTTGTAAGCAGATAACATAATAGATGGTGTATTATGTATCCGTTCCGTAGTTTTTGCGTTTACTGCGAACAAACAAACAAACAAACATTCTCAAATATATATATAGATATATATTTGAGAATGTTTGTTTGTTTGTTTGTTCGCAGTAAACGCAAAAACTAC
>MKWU01007728.1_pt1 | contig 10079 bp, 12 predicted proteins | sample 809101 | NCBI WGS metagenome assembly MKWU01 (sample SAMN05860141, study PRJNA318959) | sponge metagenome | host: Aplysina aerophoba | place: Slovenia: Piran, Adriatic Sea, Gulf of Piran | collected 2013-05-07
TAATGTCACAAGCCATTGAATCTCTGCTCATGAATATTCTCAAGAGGTTACCATTGAAGCATCTTTGCTTCCACGACGACGGTACTACATCAAACCTAATATGGTTGCCACCCATCCCAATACTGACCAGCATTCACCACATGTGGTGGCTACAGCACCCTAGGGCACGACCCTCCCTTTGAAGTGCACCACCCACTGACCACGCCTTCTTGGAGTGTTTCTCTTTGCGCACAAGCTCCTTCCAGACATCACTTTGCGCAACCTGGTTGCAGCTCCGGTACACACCGGTGGAGTAGTTCCCCGAGCTTGCACTAGCGCTTGTAGCCGCTTCGATTCGCTTAATGCTCTCGGAGACGCATTTCTCGTGGTAGGAGCTGGTCACCCTAAACCCCGAAGACGCCCTCGCTGACATGCCTACTTTGATCCAATCACAGAAGCCTTTGATACCAATTGGCAAATGCTTTAACGTGCCACTCTCAGTATCCTTCAGCTATGCAGCACGCGCATTCGGACCGCCATAATGTTTCTGTTACCAAGGTGATTGCCGAACAATGAATGTCGTTTAACTCAGCGATCGCTAGCAGACAAAGAGCTTTGTGCTGCGAGCGCCTCTTTACCCGAATCCGTATAACAAGATCAATGGTTCGATGATGAAGATGGCGCCTTTTACAGATGGGATACCTCGTACTGCTGCTGTACTCGCCCTTGGCGCGCTCTCCTGCATCCTGCTTTGCTGCCACTCTGCGACACTGCAGCCTCGTCCACCGTTGCCATTCCCTGTGCCTAAAGTTAGAATTCGACCAGGCTTAGAAATCCGTCTGTTTTGTCCTGACGGACACGAAGGGAACTGCAGCACCTGCCCTACTGAACGGTGGCCAGGTCTGGGAAATGCTGCATCTGGGGACTGCGGCAATGTTACCTCCGTGGCGGGATTCGTGCAGGTCAAGCTCAGAGAGCTTAACGATGATTGGGTGTTTGTTTCTGCCGAGGGTTGGAGCGAGACGGACATGGAGGTTGCGTGCCACCAGCTAGGCTACCCCAATCAGTTTGGGTGTCCTGATGCGGCAGACCTCTTGGGATGTGACCCTGCTAACAATACTGCATGTGGTGGTAGTCAGTTTCAAAGGGACATTGGATTAGTGACCATGGCCAACATGGAGTGCAAAGGTAGAGAGATTAACTTGGGCCGGTGTCAACATCTGGGCTGGTACCCAACTGCTAACCCACCACGGCAAGTTGCAGCAGTGGCATGTGGGTACAGTGGACAGCACAGATGCCCTACAGGGGCCAACGTGAGTTACATTAGGTTATTAGCCTAAATTTTGCACAAGGTTAATGAGATTTCTTGTGTATAATGCTTTGTCCCATGTGCGGGGTTAGTATTCCCACTCACAGCATGTGACAACCAGCACATAGGAGGGCTGAGGGCTGGTCCCATCCCCAGTACTGGTTGGTACTAGTTGGCTGGTGGTACTGCATATAACGGCGTGTGGGGCACAGTGTGTGGAAGGCATCAGGACTTCATGTTGGATCTCCTTCACAATTCGATATTGTCCTGAGTGGCTAGGTATACTTGCTGACAGATGATGACAGGACTTCATGTTGTCAGATGGCAGTGTTGCCCTGCATGTGTGTCCATGGGCTTTGGCTCTGTAGTAGGGTGTAAAGTGTGGTGCACTTATGCAGTTACAGTGGAGAGTGTACCACACACACATGCTAATTATTTAGCTATTGTTCTGTATGAGTAAGAACTGGAGATATTAAAGAGATTGATTGATTATTTGAAATGAGAATTGGAGTTGTGGCCACACCTCAGCTGTAGTACATGCCGAGTACATCCATGGAGCCTTCATGACAATCTGTGGAAGAGATGACCTGGTCATGAACAGTGTCTCATAACCTCTCAGTTCAGTTGTATTCAAACTTTTCATGTACCAGCTTTCACCTGTCTCTTTTAGGCTCGTGTTCGGCTGAGGGCTGGTCCCATCCCCAGTATTGGTCGGTTGGAGGTACTCCATGAGGGAGAGTGGGGCACGGTGTGTGGAAACAATCTGGACTTCACGTTGTCAGATGCCAATGTTGCCTGTCTATCTATGGGGTTCGGCTCTGTAAAGTTCACTTTTCCTGATGGACGCCTGGGGAGAGGATTTGACCGTGTCTGGTTGAACAGGCTTGGTTGTTCCGGCGATGAGTCTTCTCTTGAAGAGTGCAAGCACCCTGGGTTTGGAGCAATCGAGGACTACAGTTGTGAAAGACACCATCATGACATGGGTCTCAGCTGTAACTCCCCTCAAGACAGCTTAGACTGTGAAGCTGAGGTGGGCTGTTCTGTCCATAAGGGCCTTGTATCTGTACCTTCAAACTTGCACATACATTAATTTATGTTACATATAAGCCTCACTAACAATCAGAAGTCTTGAGTGTGTAAGTGACAGAATATCTCTATGGAAAATGTATCATTGGGTGAAAGAGGGTACCCTACCACCCCTCACTTCAAATTTAAATCAGCCAATCCTATTTCACCTTCTGCCCAGGTTCGCTTCTATGCTGATTCTTACCATCCCACACACCCAGGAGCTGTAGCCATGTCTGACAAGTTTCTAGAGGTCAATGTGGAAGGGGAGTGGGGACTGGTGTGTTTTGAGCCCAGCCTCAGCAGGAGTGTCCTCACTGTACTCTGCCGAGACCTAGAGGGGAAGTTTGGTGTGCGGAGCAGACCCGGCACTCCTCAGTACTACAATGGAACGAAAAGGTGCGAATGTCATTGCAGCAACTGCATTACAACTCACAGCAGTGTAGCTGTACCATATATAAAAGGTTTAATAACCTATAGTAATGCACGCCAGCAAACTGTACTACTAAACTGCACTATATCTTACACCACACAGTGTGACTGTACTATATCTGTATATGTGTGGTCATTGTTGAAGCCCTCTCTTGTTCCTGTAGGTTTCTAGGTCATCTTAACTGCACCGGAGAAGAGGTTACTGCCAATGACTGTTCCATGAATTTCACCGAGGTGGACAGCTGCCTAGACTTCGAGACTGTCGTCGACTGCACAAGCGGTGAGTTGGAGGACATCTTCAGTGGTACAAAGTAGTTGTGTTTTTTACTAAGGGCTATCCACTAAAATGCAATGTCTCTTTTCATTCTGAATCACTACCATCTTTATAGGATAGTATAACGCAGTCTGTGTGGATTGAGCTGCTATCTGTTACAGATAACAGCTCAGTGGAGCACCCCATGGAGATGGGGACTATATATATACTACAGTGTAATATGTGTTCCCCATCTCCATGGCTCTCGCATGTGTACGCTCACTTGCGGCACGTGTTTCTTGCCCACTCAGAGCTGCCGGACCTTCTACCAGATATAGACACCTTTAGAAAGTCCATTAATGGTTGGGTGCATGTTGTGCCAATGTACTACCTCCAGTGCGAGTTGGAAGAAGGGTGTCTGGCGGCTGACGTTGAAAGTGACAATAGGCACTTGCTCAAATTTAGCACACTAAGCCTCAACAGAGGTCTAGCCGACTTCCATCCCTTTGAACCACCCGACCAATGGGAGTTCCACCAATGCCACAACCACTACCACTCTCATGACACGTTTGCACACTATGAGCTGTTGTTTCCAGACGGCCGCACAGCAGCCGAAGGACGGAAGGCCAGCTTCTGTCTGGAGGACAGTATCTGTATAGAGACCCACCGCAGGTACTCTGGCTGCCAGAACTACGGCCAAGGCATCTCCAAGGACTGCGGTGACTTGTACTCCAGTCGCGTGTCGTGCCAGTGGATTGACATCACTGGTGTGAAGGGAGGTAATTATGTCATTCAAGTGACTGTCTCCCCTGGGCAGGAGGTTCCGGAGTCGGACTATGAAAACAACCAAATATCTTGCAACATCACGTTGTATGAAAGGAATGGATATTATTTGCCAATGGTGGCTGAAGATGCTTGTGCCAGGAGAGGTATGCAGTGTGTGTGTGAGAGAGAGAGAGAGAGAGAGTGAGTGTGTGTGTTGTGGGGAGGACTGTCCTTCCACCATTTACACAATCCGATGACATGTGACATGTGACTCTCACTGTACACAGTCACCAGTGTGTTATAATATGCCAAGTCTGCTCACATCCTGCAGGTTACTCCAGTCTCAAGCCTTGACTTCTGCAAATGCGCACACTTGATTGAACTGATCACATCTTTGACCGAATAAAGGCAGCTTGTATATTCAGAGCTCCTTAATTTGTGGTGCACTGTGCATTTTGTAATGTGACATGGACCTCTATGGGCTCTATACATTTACATATACCACAGCAGGAAATATATCACGCACTATTGTACGTCATTGTATGGTGGAGGAACTGTGTGGAACGCGCGCACCTGATCGGTCGATGAATATCATTACGCTAGCCGCAAGTCGACCAGCATTGGAGCTGGTGTGGAAATGGCCTTCAAACGTTTGTTGACGGCTGCAGTGGTCATTGGCGTGCTGTCTTGCACCCTGGTCTGCTGTCACGCTGCTACTCTTCCCCCTCGTTTCACGAACTTGTGGGAAGGCAGTGACGGTAGAAAGCTGCGGTTGACGGGTCGCGCGCGACGGCGATCCAATGAAGGTACGGTTGAGGTGTCCATCAACGGGACTTGGGGCTCCATTTGCGACAACGGGTTCACCACGAGCACTGCAAACGTGATATGCAGGATGCTGGGATACTCCGGAGACCCCCAAGCGCACCCCAAGGCTCGCTTTGGGAGGCTCGTAAGGTCGCAACCAATATGGTTCGACGACCTTAGGTGCACCGGAGAGGAGCTGGACATCTTCCAATGCAGTCACGGAGAGTTGGGTCAAGAGCGATACGGGTGTAGTAGCCACAGGAGAGACGCCGGTGTGCGCTGCAGACTGCCAGCTGTGCAGAAGCGACCGCAGTTGGAAGTCCGTCTGTACTGCCCTGACGGACACGAAGGGAACTGCAACACCTGCCCCACTGAGCGGCGGCCGGGTCTGGGAAATGCTGCATCTGGGGACTGCGGCAATGTTACCTCCGTGGCGGGATTCGTGCAGGTCAAGCTCAGAGAGCTTAACGATGATTGGGTGTTTGTTTCTGCTGAGGGTTGGAGCGAGACGGACATGGAGGTTGCGTGCCACCAGCTAGGCTACCCCAATCAGTTTGGGTGTCCTGATGCGGCAGACCTCTTGGGATGTGACCCTGCTAACAATACTGCATGTGGTGGTAGTGAGTTTCAAAGGGACATTGGATTAGTGACCATGGCCAACATGGAGTGCAAAGGTAAAGAAAACACTCTGGGACGCTGTCCACATCTGGGCTGGGGTCCAACTGCCAACCCACCACGGCAAGTTGCAGCAGTGGCCTGTGGGTACAGTGGACAGCACAGATGCCCTACAGGGGCCAACGTGAGTGTGTGACTGCAGCTGGAAATCTATTGTGTGACATCACTTCCTAATTGAAGCACACAACTCCTGCATTTGCAAGGCTGCATGTTACAGCCCTGAGCTGAATATGCTGTGTGTGATATAATTGGGCGGGGGTATGTGGGCTGGAGTACGTTTATTCCAGAACTTTTACCTTTTATCGTATTTTTGCATATTATGTTATGTGTATACAGAATTGGGGTTTAATTTAGGCTCTTTGCAGCACTCAACCCTTTGATGTGGGTGTCTGCAGCCATACGTCTCATTTGATGTGGGTGCCGGTAGACGATCTGCCCACGTCATGTGACGTCTGCTTGTTCCACCTGTCTCTTCAGACTCGTGTTCGGCTGAGGGCTGGTCCCATCCCCAGTACTGGTCGGTTGGAGGTACTCCATGAGGGAGAGTGGGGCACGGTGTGTGGAAACGATAAGGACTTCACGTTGCCAGATGGCAATGTTGCCTGTCTATCTATGGGGTTCGGCTCTGCAAAGTCCATTGCATATGACGGTAACCTTGGAAAAGGGTTTGACCGTGTCTGGTTGAACAAGGTAGCCTGTTCTGGCAAGGAGTCTTTCCTTGAAGAGTGCCAGCACCCTGGGTTTGGAGCAATCAATGACTACTGGTGTGAAAGACACTACCATGATGTAGGTCTCGTCTGTAACTCCCCTCAGGGTGGCTCGGACTGCGATCCACATGTGAGATGCATAAGGTGTTGTTGGTGAAAGAGACGCCCAGCCTCTGCTGTTCCCTGTAGTACTGTCATGTTAGTATTGCTCTTCTTGTTGCCGAGCCGAAAGGCAAGGCAACTAATTGTGATGCTTTGTCGCTTCGCGTTTGTATGTATGTATATATGTATATATGTATGTCAATCCCACTCAACCCGAGACACCTCAATTAAACAATTGCCAGATCTTGATGAGCATAGTTATACGTATCAGAATCAATCAATTAATAGCAACTGATTGCAGTATGTTTGTAGAGTCCTGAGTGCCTAGGTACCAAGGCATCGCTCTCTTTTATATATATACCTCACCCTTTTTAGTGTAAAAATGTACTTTACTTTATGTATCCTGTATTATATATATATATATCTACAAGGTGTGACTTATTTATATGAGATTAAACAAAAGGTACCAAGGCAAGTGTATTGGCTAGGTATGGTCACCGAAACGTCTGAATTACTGTGAAACATGGGCTAGTGCGTACCACAGGATCATGATTGCAGGACGTTTTAGCCACGTAGGTCTTGTCAACTGCATGTAAAATGTCCTCCAATCAGTTGCTATTGCTTCACGTAGCACTACCTCCCTACCTCCATGATGCATGTCATGTGCATAAATAAGCTTTTGTGGACTTCAGTCTTTGCATTGCTCTTTCACTAAAGGTGCGTTTCCATGTGGATGACCCGGATGGTCCGCATGTGCAGTCCTATGCTGACCGTTACCTAGAGGTCAATGTGGAGGGGGAATGGGGACTGGTGTGTTTTGAGGCCCTCGGTAGGAGTGTCCTCACTGTGCTCTGCCGAGACCTAGAGGGGAAGTTTGGTCAGTGGAGCAGACCCGGCACTCCTCGGTACTACAGCAGCACAAAGAGGTTGGTGCACACACTCGGCCCTTTCCCACGTCTTCATTCACATGCAAACAGCAAGAATCTGTTGTGTGTGTGTGGAAGCACAGCAGAGCATGAATTATCACGTTTCATAGGCTTTTAGTTGGTGACACTTCGCTCATCACTAGTTGGTGACACTTCGCTCATCACATTATGCGCAATACGAGTTCAGCTGGGGAAATGGAAGAAAGCATGCAGTTATCACACTAAATAGTTATCACACTGTGAATGAAGACGTCTAGCAGTGTCTGCACTCATACGCAGCTGGCTGCACCCACCCACTGGTGCCTATATGGTCTACTTTTAAGTGGAGTCATTCCTCTGGGAAGAGTGGTCACTTGAGAACGTACAACTCTGTTCTTCGTTCTTTCTTGTCTCCTTCATGTCATTCAAGAACGGCAGTATTTTATGCTGAAAATATTAAGTCGTAACATGTAACATGTGCGTAACCTAGCCTTACCTAGCTGCAAAGGTTGCAAAGCCATTTATTATGTTTCTATGTATGTTAGGTATTTGGGCCGTCTTGACTGTGATGGGAGTGAGGTTACTGTTGAAGAATGCCAGCTGATGTTTGTTGAAGTAGCAAACTGCTCTGAACAAGAAACAACTGTAGAGTGCACAGAGTGTGAGTGACATTCAAGCATTCCTTCACACCAACTGCTGTGTGTGCTTGTATTTGTTGTTCATATGTAAACTTTCTATTGGGCTCTTCCCTTCCTTGTGTCTAGATTTGCCCGATCTTGTACCAGATTTGACTACGTTTCAAAACTCATTTTATCGGCCACCAAAGTTGGGCGGGACCCACTCCTCCTATCGATATCAATACTTGGATTGGGTACCAGTGTCTCGTCTCCAGTGTGAGATAGAGGAGGGCTGCATAGCACCCAACGCCACAGATGGCTTTAGGCACCTCATGCGATTCGCAGTTATGAGTTACAATTTTGGGTTAGTACCATTTCGTCCGTTTGAACCTCAAGCGGATTGGGAGTTCCACCAATGCCACAACCACTACCACTCGCATGAGACGTTTGCGCACTATGAGCTGTTGTTTCCAGACGGCCGCACGGCAGCTGAAGGACGAAAGATTAGCTTCTGCCTTGTTGACAGCATTTGCATTAATCGTGTAAAGACATTCACTGGATGCCAGGAAGGTGAACCCCAGGGGATTTCCCCATGCTGTGGTGACCTCTACTCAAGGAATACCCCCTGTCAATGGATTGACGTCACAAATGTGACAGCGGGTGACTATGTCATCCGGGTGACCGTTTCTCCCAACCAGGAAGTGTCTGAGATGGACTTTGAGAACAACCAGATCTCTTGCAACATCTCTCTGGATGAGTCCCGCCGTGTCACCCTTGGGGCTTGTGCCAGAAGAGGTACACCGGCAAACACACCACATACATGTGCATGTGTGTGTGTGTGCATGTGTGTGCATACGATGTGTGTGTATGCATGCATTGTGTGCACGTGTGTGCTTCTGTATTCGTGTGTAATTCTTGTGGTACTGTGCATATTGTAGACAAGAAACACAATTAGCGTGTCTTTCACTTCTGCAGGATATTCGAGTCTTGCCCCCTGAGGACTCCCGTGGTTTACCATTGACACATTGTATAGTTTCATCTTGATCTCCGTTGTTTAATTGCCATAATTGCTTAATCACATAATTAGCCCGAAGTGCTGATGTAATTATGTAGGGAATTTCCCTATGACCAGCCCTAGGTACATCAAAATGGACGACACGATGACACTAGTGCGAAAATTAGGCGAGAAACTGTGTCAGTACACGCAAGACGAAGCACCCGTGAGGCAGAAGGCGATGTCAGGGATGATACTATATAGTCCATACGATTGTTGGCTTGCAATGTGTGTCTGTGCGTGTGTACCTACCGCGTACGTAGCTAGCTAGGTCGACTCGTATCAGGGTGGTGTGTGGTGTGATCAGTGGGGCCGCTCGTATTTGGGTATTGTTTTGACTGAGGTGTCGCGGCCATTGGCTCTGCAGGAGGGCAAGATACTCCGGGTGTTGAAGAGGCTGGAGGAGGTGGACATGACTTTGGATATCTTACAGGTAGACGGCTGACCTAGGACTTGTTTGTTGATTAGGACAGTGCTATACGGTAAAAAAGAACTGGTCTGGGCTATATATGACCTAGGCCTGTGGTGTACGTATGTGCGTATGTACGTACATTCACTCGCCCACACACGCATAATGTACGAGTTGATCACACGTAGTAGTAATAACCGGTAAGTATGTCATTTGCACGCAGGATACAAAGATCGGGAAGAAAGTTTACAAGCTGCGGAAGATGGAGGGTGGTGGTGTGGGAGAGAGGGCGCGCAGTCTTGTGAAGCAGTGGAAGCAGCTTGTGGCGGAGGAGGAGGAGGATGAGACAGAGAAAGTGGGGCGGCCCTCACCCAGCAGTGAAGGAGGGAAGGGCTCCAAGTGTAGTCAAGACAGAGAGACGGCTGGACCCAGACAGGCATCTTCTGATGGGAAGGAAGCGAGTGTCTCAGCTGTTCCTCTGTTTCTGAAAGATGTCGACAAGCAGGCGACCAAGAGGGCTTCTCGTTTACGTGTACAACAGCGACTTGCACAATCCACATCTTCTGGTCAAAAGAGGACGCAAGCTCCAAAACAAACTCAGTCGCTATCTGCGCCTGTCAACCCCGCCTCCAGCAGTAGACAGTCCCCCTCTCCGTTGCCATGGAAACCGTCACCTGATATAGATGTTTCTTCTATTACAGTTGACAATGACACTCTCTTGTCTTACAATGCATTCTACAACAGCGAGGGAGAGAGTAGTCGAAAGCGAGGTGAGAGTGGTGTGGTCAAGGGGAGGGGAGGGGCTGAGGGAGTAGAGAGAGATATGTAGTGGCTCATGTCCCGTTAGAGAGAGATTAGAGTGTATTAACCTTCACCTGTTCACCTTCAGCACCTCCAACTGATGTGAACGCTGCCAGCATGCTGTCAAAGAAGACACGGACACAAGTCTACTCCGGCAAGACCTCGTCAGGTCCTGCAAGTCAGTACTCAAGGCGCGCGCACA
>MKWU01007729.1_pt1 | contig 10078 bp, 10 predicted proteins | sample 809101 | NCBI WGS metagenome assembly MKWU01 (sample SAMN05860141, study PRJNA318959) | sponge metagenome | host: Aplysina aerophoba | place: Slovenia: Piran, Adriatic Sea, Gulf of Piran | collected 2013-05-07
ACAAGACCCGCACTTTCCCCAAGAAAATACCCACCGTTGCCCAAGTCGTCCTTTGGATCGCCAAACTCGGCGGGTTCTTGGGGCGTAAGTCTGATGGCCCCCCCGGAGTGACCGTCTTATGGCGAGGCTGGCAACGGTTAACGGATATTTCCAACACTTTCGCACTGTTTGACGAACTTGGAGAGAAGTATACCTCTTAGAACCCCCAGCGACATACACCACACAAAAAACTTGTGGGTAACAGTAAGCACCTTCGTAGGGGGATAAAACTAACTGGACGGTGATTCAAATGAACTATCGAAAAATGTTTGAAGCAAATGATAGACATCGTGCTGCGTTAGAACGGCTTGCTTTCGATCCAGCAATAGATAGACATCGTGCTGCGTTAGAACGGCTTGCTTTCGATCCAGCAATGGATAGACATCATGCTGCGTTAGAACGGCTTGCTTTCGATCCAGCAATAGATAGACATCGTGCTGCGTTAGAACGGCTTGCTTTCGATCCAGCAAATGATAGACATCGTGCTGCGTTAGAACGGCTTGCTTTCGATCCAGCAATGGATAGACATCATGCTGCGTTAGAACGGCTTGCTTTCGATCCAGCAATGGATAGACATCGTGCTGCGTTAGAACGGCTTGCTTCCAATCCAGCAATAGATAGACATCGTGCTGCGGTAAGACGAGCAAAGAAAAATGTAAAGCGGACAAAATTTATAATTAGGCAGTCTCGTCAGGTTCCTATTCGGGATGCAGACGCAGATTTCGAGCTCAGGGTGTCTCATCGGATTTCTATTCCAGAAGAAGGTGCAGATTTCGAGCTCAGGGTATCTCGTTCGATTCGTGTTTCGGATGAAGATGTGGAGTTTGAACGCTAATTTCAGCGTACTGCGAATGCCATTCTGCATGCCATTTTCAGGATTAATATCCTATACTTATCAAAAAGGGCGGGAACCTACTCCTGCCCTTTCGGTTTTAGTATGATGACCCTATTCCTCGAACTTGCACTCCGCGGGTACGATTTATCCAAGCCCTTACGCCCTGATGCCGAGGAACCCAGCGAAAACGCAGAAATCGTCAAAAATCGGATAAGCGAATAACTTTCCAAGCATCTGTGGACCTACGTTTTTCTGGTTCTGTTCAATACAAAAATTCTAAACAAGGAGAATCTCTATGTATGTCCAATCATCAAAGACGGTTACACATCAACCTCAAATAACCGTAAGATGCTTAAGGTTTGAAATAAGTTTGAATTGCATCTACGGATACGACGAAAATGACAAATCTCACTTACTTGACATGTATGCTGATAATCAAACAGCAGAACGAGCTTACGAACTTATTTACGATCACCTCGCAGCGGGTGATCATGCAGTAAAGATGTTAGACATTAGGAAAAAACTCGGTCTTTTAAGATAAAAAAAGAAATAGCATCAGTGGAACTGGCGACAGTTTTTCATTCGATTGGCATCGGTTGTATCCGTTATCGCTACCTCAAAGTGATGAAAAGAAAGGACATAAATGAACAATCAACGAAGAAACCCACAAGTACGCATACTCGATGCAATTGACCAAGACTTGATGGACGGAAAAATATCTCTCAATCTAATTGAGAAGTTAACACAACAAAACGCCCAGCCTTCCACGGGTGCTTTTAACAATGAAGAATTGCAGATATTAATACGAAACTGCACCCATGCCGTAATTCTAAATCTTACCAAAACACTAGAAAAACCCAAAGAAAAAACCAAAGTATCCCCGAAAAAAGAGACATACAATCTTGAATCTCTCATTGATAGCGTCTGCCACGATGAAGATAAAGACACACTAAAAAAAGAATGTCACAAAATACGAGGGAACAAGGTATACTGTGAACTGGTCAAATACCGCAACAAGATAATTGCCCATAGAAATATAGAATACAGAACATATCATGCGATAGCACAAGAATTTGCTGAATGTACAGATTACTTGCTCAAAAAAAAAGAATCTATAGAAAAACTATTACAGAAAATAAATGATTTACAAATGAATATCAAAAGTTCTCGAATTAAAAAACTTGGATTCCCTGACAACGGAGCAGAGATATTTATGATAGACGTTGCCCCAGAAGATGTAGGGAAGGAACAAACAATTAGATTCGCATACTCTACAAAATATGAGTCATAGGATACGTCCAGCCCCTCAACGAGGCTGACTTCTTCATTACGAAACAACGAGACAACTGCAGAGATTATCAAAATCGGATAAGTTCCGGGAAGGTTTTACAATGAATGAAAACACACGCAACGCATTCGCATCTTACGGGCTGGAGCTACTTAAGTATGCAGTGCTGGACGTATTATATGAACAATATGTATCTGGGCCGTCTCATAGACGATTTTTGACGATCAAAGAGATTGGTGAACAACTTGACATACGTCCACTTGAAAGAGATACCAACCGTCCAAGTGGAAAACATGCGTACATGAACGGTTTGACTCAAGGCATCCTGGCACATCTATTGGATAAGGAGCAGGTAGAATGGCTGGGAGAAAAGGGTCTCTGGCAAATCACAGAGAAAGGCGTATCAGTTATTGAGGACTGAGTTTTTCGGCTTACTGCGGAAGTGTCCCATCACGATGATTTTGATAGCGTGACTTCCGCAAACACCGCAGAGATTCTCAAGATAGCCGTTTGACTTGGAACTATCAGATAGGACGTTAGCAGAATGAATAACTTTGGAAAAAAATGGTTTATCAGTGCTTCCAGCGGCATATTAGGTAAAATAGTCCTTGTTCTTCTTTGTTTCGGAGCAGGGGTTGTTGGCGGTAATTTTATTTCAGTGCCAATAGATAAAGATATAATCATAGGAGCGGGGTCGTTCATAGGTTTCATTGCAGTTTTTTTTGCTTTTATATCTCCCTACATCCTTGCTATGATTTTGGAATGGCTTTCTGACAGGCGAGAATCTGAAAACGAAAATCTACAATTGGAGAACGAAAACCTAAAGTTGAAGTTGGAATTGCAAGAAAAGCAATCCCAACCAGATAATGACGCGTAACGCTTGTACGCAGCAATCTGTACCAAAAAACCTTTCGAGAATCGCCTACAACACCTTTCAAACGATGCCCCTGTGGTCTCTAACCCACCTGTATAGACAAATCGCAGCGTGTCAAGACACACGCTAAACACTGGGCAGATCTGCTGGACGAACACATGGATTGAGGTATAGTATGCCATTCACAGCCAAATATGGAGACCAAAGAGTAGACGCTACGGTTTTCCCCGCTGATGTGTGGGATGAGTTGAAAGCGTCAACCGAAAAACATTCTCTGCTATGCCCCGATCCTGATTGCGATATTCAGATGATACCCAAAACATATTGGCGAACCGGAACGCAGTTTTTTGCCCATAAGTCTGAAAGCAAATGCCCGATGTCGAAAGGCATGACTCAAGAGCATCTATCTTTACAACAGCGTGTCAAAAAAGCGATAACCGATGCGGGTTGGCAAGCGACAATGGAGGCGTATTTGCCTGAACTCCGGCACGAATCAAAGCGATATGTTGACGTGTTAGCGGTATCACCTGACGACCCTGATTGCCGGATAGCCTTTGAAATCCAGTGGAGTCGTCAAACGACCGACAAGTATATCGAGAGAACACAGAGTTATATCGAAAGGGGGATCAAGACTTATTGGATTAGCAAAAGAGAAGTGGAGCAACAGTGTTTTCAAGAGGGTGTTTATAATTTTGTCCTTACCAAAGATTGTGAAAGCGTTTTTTTTAATGAAAACCAAGATGGAGACGTGGATTTATTAGACGATTTTCTGATTGACGACTTTGTAAAAAAAATCCTGACAGATGACGATATTGTATTAAACAGCATTATGAAGCCGACAACGCAATCGCCGATCATGTCAAAACTTCAGAACCACATTCAAAACCGAAAGTGAACAGATGACAGTCAACAGAACTTTACGCGTACCGATTTTCCAATTCAACTGTCTTGACACAGACGGCAAACGCCACACCTCCACACCGATAAAATAAAATCGCTCCACACGCCCCGAATTAAATGCACCGCGACGGTACGCCCGTTTGGTACACCAAATGGTGAACCAGAAACGTCCCTAATAGTGGGCATCTCTTGGAAATGATTTGCATGTTCCGCAGTGGAATAACGGATATTTTCAGTTTCAACACCACTCCCACTGCTACACAGCCAAAAAGTTTCCAGTCAAGGCTACAGACAGACCCACACCCACAACCCCCGCGGTGACATGGCAACGGTCGGACGCTGGCGGACTCTCAAATAAAGGTTATCGGAAAGCCTACCGCTACAGGCGGGTCCGTTGCGTTTACCGTTTCCGTTCCGGCTCCGTTCCGTTCCTTCATTTCGTTGCGCGCCGTTCTGTTCCGTTTGGCGTAAGCACTAATTTTCAATAATGCCTCCGCAAAGCCTTCCGTTCTGTTCTGTTCCGGCAGGTGCTTTCGTTCCGTTTAGGGAATTCCGCTTTACGTCTCTCAATGCCTACACACAGCGCAAATAGCAAAGCCCGCGCAGTGTTCCGGCGGGAATCGGAAAAGCAGAAGCCGTCACGACACTCCGCACTATGCCTACACGTCACGCTACTACAGGCAATGCTACGGCAGGAATCGGTAGTGCTTACGCGAGTCACTACACGTCACTCTGCTACACTACACTACATACACTACACGACGCCTACACGACAACGCGACGACAACTCCGCACGCCTTCCGCTATCTTTTCTATCCACCGAAGCCACCGAATGCCAGCGACTTTTCAATACGGTTCCATGCCCCGCGCCGACTCGGACATCAACCCATCCGTTTATCCGAAACGGTTTCGGTGTTCAAGGTCAATACAGAAAGACAATTGATAAGCATTAAAAGAGGTTCCTATTGTCCAAAATTTGAACAGTTTATTTGCCAATCCCTCTTATATATAATTGTATGCATAGTCTGCATAGTAACCGTGTAACCCCACGTTACACCTATATTCTCAATTATGCATTTTAACTATGCACCCCCTTTTTTAGGTGCATAGTCTGCATAGTCGATTATGCAGACTATGCATCCCTTTTTTCAGGTGCATAGTTAGGTGCATAGTCGTCAAACACACGCACCATATAGATTCAAGCGTTAACTATGCAGACTATGCACCTATAGAGGGGGTAGGCCGTTTCCATTCATATAGAAATACGGTCCCCGCTTTTCGGGCTGCTGAATATTGCCGTCATTTTTCATCCGTCGAAGCATGCTATTGACGGTTTGTTCATTCTTGTTTATCAGATCGGCAATATCTTTGGCACGCATCCCTTCATCACCAGCGTCATGCAGTATATCTATTATCTGCTGGCGGGCTCGCGTCTTTTGATATTCATTCGCATTGCCTTGAAGTTGCCAGATGCCGTCACTGAGGGTTAGGGCATATTCGGTCTCCATGATGCGTCTGCCGGTGACGTGTAGTGATGCTGCGTCGTTGTTCCGTGTTAGCATCAGCATCGTATCGCACCCAGCTTGAACACCCATGGATCCTTGTATCTGGTTGAAAACGTTATCCACATCGGATGCCTTGCGCGTATGTGTTATCAGGACAATAGCAAGTTTCTTGGCATGCGCGAACTTCTGGACAGGCATCATCGCTTGGTAGTCGACATCGTAAGATGATCCTGATCCAGAACCTTCGGGACATACGTGTTGCCAAGTATCCAAAATTATCATCTCCGATTGGGTCGTGTCAACATAGTTTTCAAGTATGCATAGACCCGCATTGTCAAGTTTACGGTTCTTAAAATCGGAGACGAGTTTCAGGTTGGATGGCATTTCGGAGGTCATTAGTTTGATTCTATCAATAAGGAGCGAGCGCGGATCCTCAAAAGCGAAATAAGTCGCATTCCGGGGTGTTTGAATCGGAATGCTTGAAAGTGCTATGCCACCCATTGCCACAGCGATGGCGATATTCCATGCAAAAAAGGATTTACCGATTTTAGCGGGCCCCGCAAGGACGGTGAGACCATCGGGGATAAGATTGTCAACAAACCATTTTGCTTCGTCAACGTTCGATGCCATCAATTCCGAAATAGAGATGTCCTCGATGATGTTTTCGCTGGTATTAATGTTATCAAAATCAGATGCAAGTTCTGCAAGGATTTCAGTCGCAGACTTGCTTTCGTCTATAAGTGTCGCCTCTGCTGCGGAACATATTGATTTAATTCTGCGTTTTGTAGCGTAATCTTTGATAATATCAACGTAGAATTGAATCGATTTTGTTTCTACAATGGGGGCCTGGAGATCATAGATCGCCATCGCTCCACCACTTCTGTTCAACTCGCCGCGCTGTTGGAGATTTTTCATAACAAGCACAGGATCTGTAGTTCCTGTGCTTTCATGGGTCGCCTCTATAGATTCAAATATAAGTTTATGTAGCAGAAGCGCGAAATCGGAAGACATCAACTTCGTCTGACAGACGAGAAAAGCATCTACATCTACAAGGCAGCTTCCAATAACAAGTTTCTCAACGTCGATATCGTATAATGCGCTCATTAGGAATTCTCCTTTGGCGTATAATTCTGTCCGCCATCGGACGTGGAAATAGCATTCTGATGAATTCTACTTCTGTTACTTCAAGAATTTCACGAGGTGTTCTATCGGCATCTGGTGGAAATTTCGTCTCCATTAACTCTTTCGCTGTAACACTCTTTAGAGAGCGATCCATAACGACCTCCTAATTCACAGCTTCCAGCGCGGACGATCGCCACGCGGAAAAACAACAGGATAAAAAGAATGCCCAAAATGAGCATACCGTCAAAAAAGTCATAATTCAAAATCGGTAGCAGTATCAGAACTGTTCGTAAAAAAATATTAGTCAAAAATGGAATCGCAGTGACGTTTCATTTCCCGAAGGAGAGGAAACGTTTCAACATAGCATCCAACTCTTCCAAAGTTGGGGTTGGAGGGAATCCTGTTGGGAAACAGGATCGGAAGTCCCTCCACGCCACTGCTATGTATTGTGTAATCGACTCAAGAGCCAATCACGATATTAATTATACGCTTTTTTCTAAAAAAAAGCAATAAAATTTAAAAAAAAGAATTTTGACGCGCCCGCATGCCGAAACCTCACGCAAAAACCTATCAAAACCTTGTGCCGCTTGAATTCCGTCTCCAAGCCGTCAACGAAAAAAGTTATCTGAAATGCCCATCTGATAAAGTTTTGATAGACTTTTAATAAACTTCTGATAGGTTTTCATAAGGTTTTCATAAGGTTTTCATAAACTTTTTGACAAGTATTTATTCACAGGTTTTTCACGCGTTTTTCATGGTTATTCACGCGTTCTTCACGGCTTTTTCATGGGTTCTTCACGGTTATCTGTCAACTCTGTTTTTATCTCTGAAAGTTCTCTAAAACTTCTCTGAAATAGTTTCAGGGATACTTCAGATAAACTTCAGGTATGTTTCAGGGAAAACATCTGTCACCCATCAAACATGCTTCAAACACGTTTCAGCCATGTTTCAGCCATGTTTCAGCCATGTTTCAGCCATGTTTCGGACAGGTTTCGGACAGGTTACGTGTCAAGTATATTTTCAAAGACTTGACTCAAAAAAGCAATCCTTTTTGTCATAATGGGTGGCTTGAAAACCCCTCAAAACTCACATATCAGCCAATAGCGTTCAGATGTAACAGTCCTGCGATCGCATCTGACTCCTGGTTTCCATTTTGCAACAAGTTAGCGTTTTAGCACGCGGCTAACGGTTGATTGGCTGATACCCAGCGCGTCTGCAATCTTATATTGTTTTTCGCCTGCGGCGGCGCGTCTTTTGACTTCAGCGTTGCGTTCGGCTTTGGTCTGTTTGCGTGCTTTTTCCGTCCGCCTGTATGCCGTCCGTTCCGATTGCCCCGTCGCTTCTGCGTAGGCGTGGACATCACCAGACACCTCCAATTCTGCAGCCTCGCGATCCGAGACTTGGCGGCGTTCACGTCCCTGTGCTTTCCAGCTGACTCGATCCGAAACTAAATGCTTTGATCGTCTCTCTTTCTGTTCCAGGCTTGGGTTGGCCCCCTCGCGCATATTATAGCCATCAGGATGCTTTGTCTTTAACTTACAGATATACCACCGTTCTACAGATTGAAGGGCTTTGCGTGAAATACCCGGATACGGTATAAATTGAACGCCCCATTTTTCAAGCCCGGTGACTGATAACGCTTCGTGTAGCAACTTACACTTTGCAATACCCTTGATGTGTTGTTTGACACGCAGCGGCATGTTGCTATCCATACCGACATACTGTTTGTTGTTAACAGTGTTTGTTAGGATATAGATGCCTTTGTTTCTGCGTTGCAGTGAGTTATTTTTCAACGGCTTTTCCCCTTTGGAATCTTTTGGGATTTACTTCGGATTCAAAACGCGATTCACAGTGGCGAGACCTACCCCCAGCGCGTCCGCGATCTGCTGTCGACCCGTGCGGAAATCTCCGTTTCCTTTTTACTTATCAGAGTTCGGGTGACTTAAAAAGTGACATCCCGCATTAAGTATATATATATGCACGGTGTCACTTTTTAAGTCACTTTGCTTTTTTCAAGAGAGATTGAAGTTTTCCGAGTGAAAAGCCGAGTATGTCTGCGGTTTTGCGTTGTGAGTGTTCAGCCGTTAATTCCTGAGCGCGTTTCACTAATGCTTTTTCTTCGTCTTTAGCGATTTCTTTTCCGCCAGCCTGTTCCCAAAGCCGTCTTGCGTGGCGTTTCTGTGCGATAGTACGCCATCCGCTGCGAGAATCCAACATCCACCAGTCCGTCAATATCAGCGTCTTTACCTTATCAGAGGTTCAGTGCATTAAAATTGACACCTGACATTAAGTATATATATATGCCGGCTGTCAATTTTAATGCACCTTGTTATTCTTCAAGAGCGACCGGACTTTTCCGTAAGAAATACCCAGTTCGGTCGCAATTTTACGTTCACCGATGCCTTGTGCTTTACGTTTAAGAATAAGCCGTAGGAGTTCTGCATTGGTATCGGCTTTACTTTGCTTTCGTGCTTTTTCCGTCCGCCTGTATGCCGTCCGTTCCGATTGCCCCGTCGCTTCTGCGTAGGCTCGGACATCACCAGACACCTCCAATTCGGCAGCCTCACGCGTCGCTACGACACTGGCGAGGTTTACCAACCCACCGGCAACCTCCCAATCCGTTTCGTCAAACAGAACCGCCCGCTCGGTAATGCCCGGCAAGTGATGTGCCGACACCACAACAACCCTTTTCGCGTAGAGAACCAAACGCCCACGACCCACCGCTTGCACCAGTTCAGCAATAACGCAGGCATCAAAGACCTGCTGCACCCGCCCATCTATCCAATGCCCGTCCTCGCCCCGCTCAAACGAAAGCCGTTCGGTATCATTACCAAATACCATCCGCGCATTCCACTCCAATTCACTCGGTGGCACTTCAGGCGCAAAGAGTACCCAGAGCGTATCGACATTCTTAAATTTCGTGTCTAAACCGACGAGCCCCCCAAAATTCGCGACCGCTTCAATCCCTAATTCCGAGATTTCAGGGGCTATCCATTCAAGCACCTGTTTATAGCTGATAATGCCGTGTCTCCTTTCAGGCGTGCTTCGAATCTCTTGCTCCGCCAAGTGCCACAGCCGCCGCCCTGTATCAGAGAAGCCCATCGGAACCCATTTCTCTTTACCTGTTGTTTCGTCTTTGACCTTCTCTAAATCATAGACCGTGCGTCGCGGTGCCTTATGGGTCCGCAGTTGATAAACTTCCGCACCCGCCTCCCAACCCACAGGCGGGAGATCGTGCATCTCCGCATCCGGTAAAGCACGCTGGAGCAATTCACCCTCCAGCGTTGCAGACATGAAGCCTAACTTCCACACCTTTTCATCCACCACCGGCGGCACAACCCACCGCAAAACACCATCGTGATACGCCATCGGCGCGTCCTCGGGGCGGCTGTAGTGATTGAAAAACGCTTGCAGCTGATCTATAAGCCCCCAATTGCCATCAACTTCTATCAAACCGGCAATATCCGCATCCGTCACAGCCGAGATATACCCATCTTTGACAGCATCATCAAGGG
>MKWU01007731.1_pt1 | contig 10077 bp, 8 predicted proteins | sample 809101 | NCBI WGS metagenome assembly MKWU01 (sample SAMN05860141, study PRJNA318959) | sponge metagenome | host: Aplysina aerophoba | place: Slovenia: Piran, Adriatic Sea, Gulf of Piran | collected 2013-05-07
ACCGCCAAGCTCGACCAGGCCCGCGCCAAGCACCCCGACATGGTGCTGGTGCACGGCGGCGGCCCCGGCGTCGAACGCATCGCCGCGCAGTGGGCCGAGCGCAACGGCGTGCACCAGGTGGTGTGCAGACCGGACTGGAACCGCCACGGACGCGCCGCACCGTTCCGGCGCAACGACGAGCTGCTGAACCTCCTGCCGAAGGGCGTCATCGCCTTCCCCGGCTCGGGCATCACCGACAACCTCGTCGAGAAGGCGGTGCAGCTCGGCATCCCTGTCGCACACGCTTGAGAGCGCACCGCGACAATGGGCCGTGCCGTTTCGCCGGTGCGGCCCGATCGTCTCGCTCAATCGCCGCGGCGGCTCCCCTCCGCCGGCTTTGCCGGCGTCGATTCCCCGAACCTTGATGCCTCAGACTTCGCCGCCTCCACCACCCTGCGATTTGCTCATCACACCCCACGCACCGATGGTGCCCTTCCCGCCAGCGCCCGCCTTCGCATGAACGGATAGAAAGTTCCGTGACTACAGGGCCTTACGGCCCGTCCCGTCCCGCGCCGCCGCGCGGCTTCCCCGACGAAACGCCGCCGCGGCTGCTTCCTGCATTACCGCCCAGCCGCGCGGCCCGAACAGGGAGCCGCGACCATGACCGAGAAATCCACCTTCGCCCGGCGCGTCCGCGCCGCCAAGCCCCGAGCCAAGAAGTACGAAGTCCGCGACGATGTGGTGAGCGGGCTTGCGCTCGCCATCCAGCCCACCGGGGTCCGAACCTTCTTCCTCGCCTGCATGGTGCGCGGGCGCAGGCGCTACGCCACCATCGGCAGCGCCGACGCCATGACGATCCCCGAGGCACGGCGCGAGGCCCGCAGGCTGATCGCCAGCTACATCGAGCCGGCGAAGACGGACAACGAACCCAGGACGCCCGGCCACCCGATGGACGCCTTCGCCGGGGAGTTCCTCGAACGCTACGCCCGGCACTGGAAGCCCCGGACCCTGGAGTCCAGCGCCTACTTGGTCCGCAACCACATCCTGCCCGCCTTCGGCCATCTGACCGTGGACGCCATCGCCGTCGAGCACGTCAGAGACTGGTTCGCCTCCATGGCCGGCAAGCCCGGCAGCGCCAACCGCGCCATGCCGATCCTGTCCACTATGATGCGCATGGCCGAGCTTTGGGGCTACCGCTCCCACAACTCCAACCCGTGCCGGAACACAAGGCGCTACCGGATGAAGCCAAAGGAGCGGTTTCTGACGGCAGACGAGATGGCCCGGCTCAACGCCGTGCTGACACGCGACGAGTTCTGGTGCCCGAACGTCGTCACCATCGTCCGGCTGCTGATGCTGACCGGCTGCCGCTTCGGCGAGATCGCCTCCCTCGAATGGGACTGGATCAGGGACAAGCGCATCCATCTTCCTGTCGAGAAGACCGGCCCGCGCGCGGTGCCGCTCGGAGAGGCCGCGCGGGCGCTCATTGAGGCGCTGCCCGGCGCGTGCGATCCCGACGCGTTCCTGTTTCCGCGCCACGCCGGAGGCAAGGGTGTTTGGGTTCTCACGAACTGTTGGCGGACGGCCTGCACCGATGCAAGGCTCGGCAGGCTGCGCCTGCACGACCTGCGCCACACGGCAGCCAGCCAAGCCGTCATGGCGGGGGGGGAACTGCCCCCGGGGGGGGGGGCCCCCGCGGCCCGCCTCCCCCCCCCGCCGCGCCGGCGGAGAAGGTCGGGAGCCTCATCGCTGCGGCAATGACGGAATGATCGATGTACGCGCACTCCAATCTGCGCAGGCTCCGTTCCGTCCACGTTGTTTCGTGGACCGCAAGCAACTTACCCTTGATTTGACGGTCGTTACCGCTCACGTCCCAAGTACCAGTTGACGTCATCGTGAAGATCCAGCAGAGAAGTCAGCGGAAACAGAACGGATCGCGCTTCGTTCAAAGCACCCTCGGCTTCGCTGCGGTCAGGTCGATATCCGTTCTTATGAACAACATCATTCCTCATTTCATTTATCTTTGTTCGCTTCACCTGTAAGAGAAGTCCTGACGTTTTCTTGTCTCTCCCCACCGTCAACTCGTCGTCGTTTGGGCAGCTATGCGCGCCCAGACTATCTATATGCGCTTTGGCTTCCTCTAGAGAAGCGGTTCCGCCTGCTCCAACCGAGAGCGCCAAGAATATGTTCCGCATTCTTACAAAGGGAAATTTCTCCGTCTCGCTGGCTAACTCGCGAAATCGGACGTTCAGCACATCTATTGACGCGCTCCCTTTGTGACGATCAGTTGCAAATGGACGGTAGAGTAGGTTCACTCGCAGGTACAGGCTAAAGAACATTTCGTATGCTTGGCACACGTTGAGAATACAATTCATGTAGCGTTTTGCAACTAGATGATCATGGCAATCATAGAGCAATGCCTCGTGTCGCTCGTTTACGCTGTCACCATTAATCCAAAATTTTCCATTACACTTGTAACAAGAGATATTCGCTCCCGCTATGGGCTTAAACGTTTTAAGATCGGACGCCCGATTAAATTTTATTTCATCATTGCATACGGGGCAATCGACGACAATATTTTCGTATCCGGATACTTTTATGCTCGCTGTCATCATAGATCAGTCTGGCGCTCGACCAATTTCCCTTCGAACAAATTATGTCATTCAAGTGATGGGCGCTAAAATCGAGTAACTCCAATGCTTCGATATCCTTTCTCTACATCGAAGTTTTCTACATCGATCCTCTTGTCCACTATAGGCATTGAAAGATCGTCAGGAATTTCCGAGAAATACTGTTTCACACCTTCACCTCTGAATAACAGGAGATCGTATCGTCCGAGACGATCCGGACCCCAGAGAATTTCTAGCCTCTCTCCAAGATCGTCCCATCCTTCTGAATTCATTCTGACCGTTAGCCAGTCAGTATACCTCAACTTCCTTTTCGCTCGCATTCGTCGCGACAGGGTGTATCGTGACGGATCGAAGCGCCCATTGTGGGCATGTTCAACAATTCGTGTACATCCGTAGACGATCTCATGCAAGAAATCGACACTCACAGTTGGCATCACCTTACTTCTCTTTTCCTCAATAGGAAAGTATCGCCAATCGAATGAACCGATATGATCTCCTTTGCTGTTCGTCTCGCCATCAAGATTCAGGAGAAAGTCATCAAGTGTCTGAAAGGGAAACGCGCCAATCGTTCCGCCCATTGTGGACCGGAAGTCATCGTAATATTCTCGAAGAACTCCCTCATCTGTGTTCTCCAACATGCCGAATAGGAAGGATAGTGAATGTATTGTCGGAACTTGCTTGTTTCCTCTAACATATAGAAGCGCTTTGAACGATTCTTCCACGAGAAAGTAACCAGCCACAACGTAGCCCCATCCCTGCGCTACTTCGTGACCAGGAACCATGTCGGGCATTACAGGGCACTTGGTGTATTTCTCCTTCTCCTTCTCTAAGGCAGTATCGAGCCAAGCAACGATCCACAACGGATCCTTGAAGTCAATGTTCTGTTTGGGCTTCAAAGTCGCACTCCTCCGCGCTTCCGCCGATTCTGCCGCTTCTTCGCAACGATTTCCAATGGCATTCGCATCTTTTCGTAGAGCATGAACAGGTGCTCTACGCGCTCGCGTTCGGAGGCGAACCCGGTGCGCCGGTACAACCGATCTACGGCGCGGTCGAGCGCCCGGTGCGCCCGGCGCAGGTTTGTCGGCATCAGGTCGGGGTCGTAGAGATCGGCTAGCGTCACGCCGGAATGGGCGGTTCTGGCATCGAGCACCGCCTGCGCCAGCGGTTCCAGTCGCCTCAAATCAGAGCCCTTGGGCGGCGGCGGAAAGGTGTTGTAGACGAGTCCGCTCGAATAGCGGTAGTCGCTTTTCAGCCGCCCGCCGACATGGCGCAGCCAAGCCATGTGCATCGCCGAGGTCAGTATGGCAAAAAGCGCTAGACTCGCGTTCTCAACGACCAACAATTGATTGCTGGGTATCATTGGAGGCTTCAGATAGCCGATTGGGATGTACTCCCTGCGCTCGGAACTCACTTCCGGGATCACAAGAAAATTGGCTTCCGGCGTGACGGTGACATGAAACGCCGTGGGCCGCGTTGCCATTGACTTTCCCAGTTTTCCCGCCCGGTGTTGCCGAAACTCCCGTACATCTCGGATGCGCCGCATGACACTCGGCAGGGTCTTCAGGCGGGAAGGGGACACGACTGACGGATAAAGCAGCCAGCGCTCCACTCCGTTGATATACTCGCGGCCACCAATGAAGGGCCTCAGTAAGTCAGCCGCGGCTGGTTGCTCCGTCAGAAAGGTTTCTTTTTCCTCCCGGTTCAGGATGTAGTGACCGCCATCGACAGGCTTCGTTCCGACGCCAATTTTCGGCAAGCCAGACAGTGATTTCCGTTCTCGTTCAACGACTATGTGCGGGTCGGTCAATTGGCTTGTGTCCACAAGGTAAGGGCCTATCGAACCAAGTTCGTGTTCGATGGATTCGTTGCTGGAGTGGTCGTGCATGAACAGGCGACGCTTGGAAGATGCGGAGTCGCGATCAGACATGCCAACTATCACGACATGCACATGTGCCTTTCCGCGCGCCTCCGATCCCCATGGGAACGTTGTGTGTGCAAAGACGACTTCGAGGCCGTATCTGCCGAACAATGCAGGCCAAAGCTGCGGAACCTGCTCGCCCTGTGTGATCGAGTTGGTGGCGACGAAAGCGATCCGTGCGCGATTTCCTTTCAAGTAGGCGCCGGCCTTCAGGAACCAAGCAGCGACATAATCGAGCCTGGAGCCTCCAGCGCCGAGCTCCTTCATGACGGCTCTGGCTTGTGTTTGTTTGTCCGGGTCGCGCATCACGAATCCCCCGAAAGGTGGATTGCCCAGCACGAAGGAGCAATCGCCTGGAGGCAGCAGTTCGGACCAGTCTGTTTCGAGCGCGTCGCCGTGGACGATATGCGGCGACTTCTCCAGTGGAATGCGAACGAAGGTCTGCCCGAACTCCAGGCTCAGCCGGTTGTTCATGATGTGGTCCATCATCCACAGCGCGGTCTCCGCGATGCGGGCCGGGAACTCGCCAAGCTCGATCCCGTAGAACTGGTCCACGTCCACCACCGACTGCCACGCCGCATCGAGCACAGCCTGACCGGTCGCGGCAGTTGCGTCCTGTATCTCCCGAATGACCTCGATTTCCAGCAGCCGCAGTTCCCGGTAGGCGATGATGAGGAAGTTGCCGCAGCCGCAGGCCGGGTCGAAGAATGTTAGGCTGCCGAGCTTCGCCTGGAACTGGCGGAGCGCCGGGACGCGGCGCCGGCCCCGGCGCTTGCGCACCCGCTCGAATTCGGCGCGCAGGTCGTCCATGAACTGCGGCTCGATCACCTTGAGGATGTTCTTCTCGGTCGTGTAGTGCGCCCCCTGCGCGCGACGCTCCGCCGGGTCCATGACCGACTGGAACAGTGCGCCGAAGATTGCGGGCGAGATATTCGACCAGTCGAAGCGGCAAGCATCGAGCAACGCGCCGCGCATCGCCGTGTCGAACGAGAATGTCCGCAGATGCCCCTCGAACAGATCCCCGTTGACGTAGGGGAACCGCGCCAGGTCCTCGTCGAGCGTCGCGGCGCGCTCGTCCTCCGGCGTATCGAGCACCTCGAACAGTTGTGCGAGCCACGGCCCGAGATCCGCCCCGTCGTCGCTGGTGCGCGTCTCGATGAAGTCGAGGAAGATGTCGCGCGGCTCGAACACGCCGGTGTCGTCGGCGAACATGCAGAACACCATCCGCACGAGGAAGCGTTCCAGATCGTGCCCCCGGTGTCCGGCATCGGCGAGCGCATCGTGCAGCCGCCCGACCAGCTCGGCGGCTTCGATGTTCGCCGGGTCCTGGTCGCGGAAGGTCCGGCGCTGCACGCCGAGGATGAAGCCGAACGACTCAACATGCGCGGGCAGGTCCGCAAGCGGGAAGGCGACGGCTTCCCTCTCGTCAAGATCGTGAAGCTCGACGGTCTGGAAGTCGCTCACCAGGATGAAGCGCGGGCGCTCGCGTTCCGGCAGCGCGTCGAAATACTCCCCCGCCTGTTCGTACGCTTTGCGGAGATCACGCCCGGCGCTCTTCTGTTCGACGAGCAACACGCCCGGCCAGAACAGGTCGATGAAGCCCGAGCGGTTGTCCAGCTTCGCGACATGCGCTTCGTATCGCGCGACGTTCCGCCGCCGCACTCCGAACACGTCGAAGAAGGCGTTGTAGAAACTCTGCGTCTCGCCCTTCTCGTAGGCCGCGTCCTTCCAATCCTCCGCGAAAGCGGCGGCGCGGGCGCGAACCTCGTTCCACGACAAGCGCATCAGACCGCGCCGCCCGCTCTGAGCCGCGCACCGGACGGCCTGCCGTTGGCCGCAAGCGGAAGAAGGACAGCTGCCGGGTCAGTACCCCGTCCGTCCACGCTGGCGCGAGGCCCGATCATGCGTGCAGCGCGCCCGCACGCTGTTCGGCGGCTATCTTCTCCCGACGCGCCTGCGCAAGCTCATAGCCCGCCTGCATCCGCATCCAGTGCTCGGCGGTACCCCAGCCGATATCCTCCAAAGACAGCGCCATGTTCGCGGACACTCCCGCCTTGCCATTCAGCAGCCGCGACAGCGTTCCGCGCTCGCAGCCTAGCCGCTCCGCCGTCTCGGTTACGTTCCAGCCCACATCGTCCATGCTCTCGCGGATGAGTTCGCCCAAGTGCGGCGGGTTCTGCATCGGGCTGACGCGATCGCTCGCAATGTCGCTCATAGTCAGTGCTCCCTTTCGGTCAGTGGTAGTCGATCAGGTCCACGTCCACGGCCTCGCCGTCCTCGAAGCGGAACACCACGCGCCAGTTGCCCGAGACGCGGACGCTCCACTGGCCCGCGCGGTCGCCCTTGAGGGGATGCAGCCGGAAGCCCGGCGCGTCGGCGCTGCCCGGATGCGTCGCCTCTTGCAGACGGAACAGGATACGCCGAAGCCGTGGCGCGAGACCGGCGGGCAGCCGCGCCGCGTCGTCGCGGTCGTGCAGCGCCCGCAGTCCCTTGTGCCTGATCCTCATGATTCACTGTAGCGCGCCACGTTACACGCCGCAATCGCCCGCCGTGGCGTCACGACCGACGGCGACTCTGCGGAGAGGTAATGTGTGCACGGCTCGATCCTGCGCAGCGGGAACGTGTGCGGCGGCGTGCGGCGGCGACTTAGTGGCGGGAACGCGCGAGCCCTACCGCCGCCGACAGTGCGGGCCGAGCAAGCAATGCTGCCGGTGCGTGCGCCCGCATGCATTGATCCGTTACCTCGTGCTTCCTATAGTGCCGCCCGGAAGCCGCGCGGCGGTTCGGGGACTGTCTCCGCAAGTGCGCGGCGGGCGCTGCCGCTCAAGCGCCGCTCGGGCTAAATGCTGGTTGCACAACGGCTTTCATCGCCCGACGGATTGAGCGGTCAGGAAGCGCGATCTGGACGCCCTTCGGCGCGTAGGTCTCACACTCCACGCACCATTGCGCGAGCCCCACCCGCGGCTCCGGCGCCGCGACAGTGAGCCGGGCGCGAGACGTTCATCGTGCGCATCGCCGAGGACGCCATGGCCCCGCGCGTGCGGGTGGGCGACCACGTCCGGGTCGACCCCGGCGCGGCGGGGAGACCGTCGTCAGGCTCCTCATCGAGCGCGACGGGCACCGGCTCCTACGCGCGCTCGACGAACGCTGCCCCGAGCGTACCGTCGACGCCGGCGGGCGCAAGTCACCAGTACCAACGCGCGTCCCGAAGGCGCTCAAGGTCTTGCCGTCAATCAAGTAACAGAAGCAGTCGCTGCCCTTGACACCGGCGAGAATAACGCTTTAAATCAGCACGTTAGTGGAGTGTACCGCTTTCGCGCCCTTGGCGATCGCCGCGACGCGTTCGAGAAGATGCGCGACCACGCCGCCGGCGCCTACCGGGAAGCGACGGGCTCGACCTGGCGCCCGCGGCGGGGCTCGCACGTCAGCCAGACCGCGAAGCTCACCTCGGCGGCCATCGACGCACGCGACTTCCTCCGTGCCCGCGAGCACCGCGCGAACGAGGCGCACCTGCCCGACGGCACCCTCGTCGCGGTCGCGGGCGGTCGCGAGGCGGGCAACGTCAACGCCATCTGCACCGCGCTCGACCGCGTCAAGGAACGCCACCCCGACATGGTCCTGGTGCACGGCGGCGGGCCGGGCGCGGAGCGCATCGCCGCCCGATGGGCCGAGAACAACGCGGTCCATCAGGTGGTGTGCAGGCCCGACTGGGACGCCCACGGCCGCGCGGCTCCGTTCCGGCGCAACGACCAGCTCCTCAAGCTCCTCCCCACGGGCCTCGTCGCCTTTCCCGGCACCGGGATTACCGAGAACCTCGTCGACAAGGCGCGCGAACTCGGCATCCCCGTCCTTCGCGTCAACGCCTGACGCGCATCGCCCCAACGGGTCGCATCGCTCTCCCGCGGTGCGGCCCGTTTCTCTCTCGTCGGCCCCGAACGCTGGCGCCACCGCACCGACCGCCCTGCCGGAATCCTGCCCGGACCGCTCGCGTGCGGTGTGCCGCTCCCGCGACTTCCCGCCGCGCCGCTGCTCGTGTTGACCGTGGCCGCAATCCATCGCGTCAGTGGCGCGTGTCACGTGATCGTCGCCCGCTCGTGGCCCGCGTCGCGGCCGAACACGCTCTCCCGGATTGCCGGGGCCACACACGGTGTCCAACCGTCGGAACCTTCCCCGATTCGAGCAGATATTATGTGGAGTTCCGCGAACCCAGGACCTTTGCCGTCAACGGCTTGAGGGCGCTACTCCACATAATCACGCACCACAATAGACCCCCGCCACACCGAGCCTCGAGTGTCCGAGCTCTCCTGCAATGGCCCGTCGCGCCGCCGTGTCAATCCGCCGCCTCGCCCCCGTCAGCGAACGCCGCCGCGGGCCGCCCGCCGCCGGCGCCTTCCAGCCCGTGATCTCCTCGTACCTCTCGAGGGCATACGCGTGCCGAAGTCCGTGCATGCGGTACAGCCCGGCGTCGCGCGTCTGGCTCTCGTAAACCTTGAGCTGCTGCCTGTAGGTGCGCTGCGGCGGGATCAAGGCGCGGCTTCCCACCAGGCGCCGCGCCTCGTCGAGCAGCGCGCGCTGCGCGTCGTGGCGCACCGGCACCTCCCGCGGTCGCCCGCCCTTGGTGGTCGCGCCCTTCAGCCGGATGCACCCGCCCCGGTCGTCGCGCGCGGGCGTGAACTTGATCGCCTCCTCCCTGCGCAACCCGAACGCCGCCTCCAGGCGCAGCGCCATCGCCACATGCGGGTCCTTCACCCGCGCGAGCTTCTCCGGATCGAGGACGGCGCTGCGGTCCTGGTTGGTCACGTACTCGCGGTTCGCGATGCCGAGCTCGCCGTTCACCGGCACCACGCCCGGACGGCCGATCCGCTTCGCCCACCAGCGGATGTGCGCCGTGCGGTTTTTCATTGTCCCGGATTGACAGATTTCTGGAGGGTTCTTGACGGTGCATGAGGATGCTAAATAACTGTTTCGTTTAGCAATAATCTCCCTTCACAGTCCACGGGGTTTCGGGTAAGCTCATTCATTGAGTGGTAACCACCCGAGGAACCCTCACGTGGCACAGCACGCCCTCAACCCCGCATTCGTCCGCGCCGTCGCCCCCGGCGACCACCCTCGGCGATACCGCGACGGCCACGGCCTGTACCTCCTCGTCAAGCCCGGCGCCCGCGGCGGCGGCAAGTCCTGGGTCCAGCGCCTCACCGTCCACGGCCGCGAGCGCGAGTTCGGCCTCGGCAGCTTCGCACACGTCTCGCTGAAGGAGGCCCGCGAAATCGCGCTGGAGAACCGCAGGATAGCCCGGCGGGGCGGCGACCCCCACGCCGCAGGCCGCCGTACCGGCCGCGCCCCGTCGTTCGCCGACGCCCTCGAGACGGTGATCGCCATCCGCCCGCCCGGCTGGAAGGGCGGGGGGGGCGCCGCCCCCCCCGCCGCAGCCCGCCGTACCGGCCGCGCCCCGTCGTTCGCCGACGCCCTCGAGACGGTGATCGCCATCCGCCAGCCCGGCTGGAAGGGCGGGCCGCAGCTCGCCGGGCGGTGGCGCGCCTCGCTGCGGCGCCA
>MKWU01007735.1_pt1 | contig 10072 bp, 11 predicted proteins | sample 809101 | NCBI WGS metagenome assembly MKWU01 (sample SAMN05860141, study PRJNA318959) | sponge metagenome | host: Aplysina aerophoba | place: Slovenia: Piran, Adriatic Sea, Gulf of Piran | collected 2013-05-07
GCTCTCGCGCCGGGTGGTATACGGGTTGTGGGTGGAGACGGGCGGCCAGGCGCAGGCCAGCTAAGCGCAGACCACCAGCTAAGCGCAGACGACGACGGCCTCGCCCAGGCCTTCGATCGACACGCGGCCCTCGGAGGCGAAACTCAAAGGCGTCGGCGGTACCAGGCTGCCGGTGATGACCGTGTCGCCGGCCTTGAGCGGATGGTTGAGGCGCGACAACTCGTTGGCCAGCCAGACCAGCGGCTCGAAGGGATGGCCCATCACGTCGCGGCCGTAGCCCTCGCCGACCTGTTCGTGGTTGATCTGCATCACGCCGTGGCAGTTGACCAGGTCCAGGTCCCGCCAGTTGGTTACGGGATCGCCCAGCACAACGCCGGAGTTCAGGATGTTGACGGCCACGCTCATCAGCGTGCGCTCGTCGGTGGTGAGGCCGTCGGGCGTCCGGATGTCCACGATCTCGAAGGCCGTCGCGATCTCCGCAATCGCGTCGGAAACGGACTCCCGGTTGTACGGCGCGCCGGACGCCGGCAGGTCCTTGCCCAGCGTCACGCCCACCTCCAGTTCGATGCCCAGGTTCACGTATTCGGTGAAATTGAGCACTACCGGCGAGCGCAGGATGGTCTTCTCGAACACGCCGCCCAGCACCGGATGGTTGATGCCAGCGCGTTCCTGCATCACCGGCGTCGTATAGGCCAGCTTGTAACCGGCCAGCGGGCCCCACAGGCTGGAGAGCATGCAATGGAGTTCCTTCTGGATGGCGTAGGCGTCGTCCAGGGTCTTGGGAAACAGGCCGTCGGGCAACCGGTCAAAGGGCTGCACCGCCTTGTACTTTTCGAAGATCAGCTCGGCGGCCTCACGGGCCGGCGTGGTGGTTACCATTTCGCAGCTCCTTACAATCGGTTGATACGCGGATTATAGCCTGTTTCAAATCGCGAGGTTGTTTGAGCCGTCAGAAGGTCGATAGGGGCGGGTATCAAACCCGCCCCTACCTGGACTCTCAACACAAGGCGGCGTTTGCCACCACCGCATTGGATGGGACTACTTGGCTTCGCTGGGAGCCTCGAATCCAGCATCGCGGTGGGTGCCGTCGCAGAACGGCTTGTTGCTGGACTGGCCGCAGCGGCACAAGGTGGCCCACTGCCCCTCGGGGATGGTGTAATTGTTGCCGCTCTGGTCTACGATCTCAATCTCGCCGGTGACCCGCAAAGGGCCGTTGGCGCGAACTTCTACCTTGACGTCCGCCATCTTGATTCCTCCTCGGTTTTGACTGTCAGTGCGCCCGTTGCCATCGTTCGCGGCGTCGGCAGGCGGGCGCGGTGATTATTCACCATATTGCGGTGTCGGTCAAATACGGTTGATGCCCCGCGCGAGCAAAACGTAGGGGCGAATCATCATTCGCCCCCATCCTTCGTGCATGTCGCAGCGGCTACAGGTTCACCACCAGGTTGTCCGGCGCGCGGCACAGGATGCCCTCCTGTTCCTCGTCGTACGGATTCTCCTCAATGTGCGGGGTGTTGGCCGGCACGAAGATGAAGTCGCCGGGGCCGGCTTCGATCCAATCCTCGAAGTTCTCGCCGAAGTAGACCCGCACGTGTCCCTTGAGCACGTAGGCGGCGGTCTCGGCCTCCAGGTGGGTGTGAGGCGGGCCCTTTTCGCGGGGCGCGGCGGTCACCTTGCCCATCCAGATCTTCGTGGTGTCGCCCTTACCGGGCACGATGGCCGGCTGGCGCACCATGCCGGGGGTCTGGATGGTTTCGGAGGCGTCGCCCACGGTATGCACCACGTAGGGCTTCATGCCGGTCTGCTGGTCAGTCGTCGTCATGGTATTCACTCCTTGGCGTCGTCGGTGTCCTTTTGCTTCTGCCACCAAGGCGGGCCGGGATAGTCGTCGCGCATCCCGGTGTCGCCATCATCCAACGACCACAACTAATTGTGGCGTGTGGCAAAGTAGTCAAGGACTTTGCGATTGGTTTTGGAAAGCACTATTGAGATCCCTTGTAGCGGGCGAGCCTAGCTTCTCTAAAATTAGCTGGCAGAAGGCCATTCCTGGGGATAATCTGCACGGCACCGGGCCATTGTTCATGATCTCTAACCTCAACTGCCCCTTAAACGTTGCATGGACCGTTGGAGCCGTTTGGTGGATCGACAAACCCAATCTAGCCAAGGTGCTTCGGCCTTCAACCCGTGCTGCTAGGTAATTCGGGAGCTCGATGCGCTCCCGCGTATAAGCCAAGATAAACTGACCAGGCCGTATGACACATCCCTCATTTTCAGGGAAGGTGGTTTCTACACCTACCACGTTGATGATTTTCTCAACATCGGCGATGTTAGCCAGATTTACGGTGAGGTCCAACCCTGCCAGTTCGGCCAATTCGGATTCTGTCTTGAAAATCGTGAATGTGTCGCTGAGATGCAGATCAATCGATGATGGGCCAATTTCGGCGTCTGTGACTTCCGGAGTGATGACCAGCCTCCCGGTCCGCAACTCCATGACGATTTCTTGGTCACTTAATACCATTGCTCGTCACCCAATCGCCGACAGTCAGCAACTCTTTCCTCTCAGATTCTTCCACAAGGAGTCGTGGCCCTGATGTAAGGGTTTCTGCAGGAATGAGTATGAGCACGCCATCATCCACGTCCGCGACGATGCAGGCGTGGAGCCGACGATTGATAGCGTCAACGTGCTGCTTGGGCACGAAGGATGTGTAATGGCCGTTCTTAGTTGTGAATTGGACTACAAACTCGTCTCCACCGGGCATTTCGCGCACTTCCGAGCAATTCAACAAGACGTGTTCCGGATTGGTGCGCCAAAGAGACGTTTGAAACATAATGTTCGTTCCTCCATGAATAAGTTGGATGCGCCGAACAACTTCCGGCAGACCTCCATCCTCCCGTGGCTAAGGGGTAATATAACGTGCGCAAACTTACCACATAGCGATAGTGTGTGAACACTGAAAATTATGAAAATAACGTGATCATGCGGGTACTCCCGTATATTCCCGTTTTTTCCGGTCGTCTGTAGGAATCGGTATTCGACGGCAATTTGATTATCTCATCATTTAGCACGTGGGTGCTGCAATGGTGCGTCACCCTTTCCGCTCTCCGCACAATCCAGATCCCACTCAGGAGGTACGGGACGTGAACGCGTTGGGGATTTAGGTCAGCCGCACGCGCTGACAAATTGCAACCGTCAGGGCGCGCGTAGCTTTTACCTATTTCCACAAGGGGCGGATGATCATCCGCCCCTACAGTTTACCAACGGAGTGCGCTGGCGGATCTAGCCGCCGTTCTGTTCCCAGAGGGCTTCCAGGACTGCGCCTGGGTTCATGGGGAGGTTGGTCATGCGGACGCCGGTGGCGTTGTGGATGGCGTTGGCGATGGCGGCCATTGGCGGCACGATGGGCACCTCGCCCACCCCGCGCACGCCGTAGGGATGCCCGGGGTTGGGCACCTCCACCACCACGGTGTCGATCATCGGCAGGTCCAGCGCCGTGGGCATGCGATAGTCCAGGAAGCTGGAGTTCTGCATCTGCGCGTCGTCGTTGAAGAAGTACTCCTCGTTGAGCGCCCAGCCGATGCCCTGCACCGCGCCGCCCTGGATCTGACCCTCCACGTAGGACGGGTGGATCGCCGTGCCGGCGTCCTGGATGGCGGTGTAGCGCAGGATGTCCACCTTGCCGGTGTCAACGTCCACTGCCACGTCGGCGATGTGGAGCGCGTAGGCTCCGCCGACGCCGGTGGGGGACACGTTGGCGCGCCCGACGATCGGGCCGCCGGTGCCGTTGAGGCGCGCGGCCAACTGCTGGAAGGTGAACCGCAGTTCCGGCTCAGACTTGTGCTGGATGACGCCGGCGTCGTATTCGACGTTCTCGGGGTCGATGTCCCAGATGCGGGCGGCGCGGTTGATCATCTGCTGTTTCACGTCCTGGGCCGCCTCGTAGGATGCCCAGCCCGTCTTGAAGGCCACGCCGCTGCCGCCGGTCATGGAGGTCCAGCCGATGGAGTTGGTGTCGCCCACGGCGGGGGACACGTCCTCGGCGGCCAGGCCCAGCACCTCGGCGACGTGCATCGCGGCCACGGCGCGGCTGCCACCGATGTCCGGCGAACCCTCGACCAGGCTCACGGTTCCGTCGGCCAGCACGCTGACGATGGCGCTGGCGGGGCCGGTGCCGTTGAACCAGAAGCCGCCGGCGACGCCGCGCCCGACCTTCTTGCCTTCGGCTTCGGGCGAGCGGTCGATGGGCGCGTTCCAGTGGTCGTGCTCGCGTCCGGCCTGCACGGTTTCCAGCCAGCCGATGCTGCCGAACTGCGGACCGGTGACGCGGCGGTCGCCCTGCTTGGCGCCGTTCTGTGATCGGAAGTCCATCTTGTCCATGCCGATCTGTTCGCAAATCTCGTCAACCACCGACTCCACGGCGAAGGCCGCGGCCGGTGAGCCGGGGGCGCGGTAGGCCGCGGTCTTGGGGTGGTTCAGCACCACATCGGCCGCTTCGACCCGACCGTTCTCGATGTTGTAGCAGGACAGGGCACATTGGGCACCCGGGTTGACCGGGGAGCCGGGGAATGCGCCGGCCTCGTAGTAGAGCGAAACATCGGCGGCGGTGATCTTGCCGTCGTTGGTCGCGCCCATCTTCACCCGCAGGTAGCCGCCGGAGGTCGGGCCGGTGCCCTCGAACACCTCGATGCGCGACATCTGGATCTTCACCGGCCGGCCGGTCTTCTTGGACAGCACCGCCGCGACGGGCTCCAGGTACACCAGCGTCTTGCCGCCGAACCCGCCGCCGATCTCCAACTGCGTCACCAGCACCTTGGATACCGGCATGCCCAGGATCGTGGCCGTCTGGTCGCGCACATTGAAGTGGCCCTGGCTGCTGCACCAGAGATGCAGCGAGTCGTCGGCGTTCCACAGCGCGGTGGCCGCGTGGGGTTCGATGTAGCCCTGGTGGACAGCCTTGGTGCGGAACTCGCGCTCGATCACAACGTCGGCGGCGGCGAATCCGGATTCCAGGTCGCCGATCTCATAGAAATAGCGGTTGGGCACGTTGCCCACCTTGCCGTCGTCGCCCTCGCCCAGCAGTCCGCCGGGGCGCACGCTGGGGTCGTTCAGGTTGGCGAGACGCTCGTGGACCAGCGGCGCGTCGTCGCGCATGGCCTCCAGCACGTCCTGCACGGGCGTCAGCAACTCGTACTCAACCTCGATGAGGGCAAGCGCCAACTCCGCCTCATGGGCGCTGTCGGCGGCGACGGCCGCGATGGCATGCCCCTTGTACAGGGCCTTCTCGGCGGCCAGGCAGTTGTTGCTCAGGAACTTGGGGTTGATCATTGCGCCTTCGCCCAGGTCCAGCACGCGTCCGCCCGGCTGGGGCAGATCGGAGGCAGTGGCGACGGCGTGGACGCCAGGCATGGCCTCGGCCTTGCTGGTGTCGATGCTCTTGATGCGGGCGTGGGCGTGCGGGCTGCGCAGGACCTTGCCGTAGAGCATGCCGGGCAGGTTGAGGTCGGCGCCGTACTGCGCGCGTCCGGTCACCTTGTCGGTGCCGTCGTGGCGGATGGGCCGGCTGCCGATAACGCTGTAGCCCTCGGTAGCGGCGGATTGCTGAGTGGTGGTCATGGTTCACCTCGTGGTGGTGTCAACGGGTATGCGTGATGGCGGCATATTACCACAAGGGCGCTGCGGGACGGCGGTGGCGGACGGCCGGTTCCGTTGCCGCCGCTCGTCGCCATTTCGTGGCATTTTTTATAGGATTTCTCCAAGATTCCGCGATGTTACGTTATAATATTGAGCGCCACGGGAACGGAAACGCAGAGCGTGGCGTTACTGGCGGAGGTATTGCTGCATGACGAAACCACTGGAAGGCATCAAGGTGCTGGACTTGACTCGCGCGCTCGCGGGGCCATTCTGCGCGCTCATGCTGGGCGACTACGGCGCCGATGTCATCAAAATCGAGCGTCCCGGAGTGGGCGACGACACCCGCAAATGGGGTCCTCCATTCATCGGCGAAGAGTCCGCGTACTTCCTCAACGTCAACCGCAACAAGCGCAGCCTGACGCTGAACCTGCGTGATGAAAAGGCCCAGCAGGTCTTCCTGAAACTGGCCGCCGACGCCGACATCATCGTGGAAAATTTCACGCCCGATGTGATGCCGAACTTCAACCTGTCCTACGAGGACGTGAAGAAGGTAAATCCGGCCATCATCTACTGCTCCATCTCCGGCTTCGGCGCGACGGGCCCCTACCGGAACCGGCCCGCCTACGACCAGATCATGCAGGGCATCAGCGGCCTGATGAGCATCACGGGCGACCTCGGCGGCGACCCGCAGAAGGTTGGCATCGCCGTTTCCGACATCGGCGCCGGCATGTGGGCCGCATTCGCCGTCATGGCCGCGCTGCACCACCGCAGCACCAAGGCCGACGGTGTGGGGCAGTACATCGACCTGTCCATGCTCGATGCCCAGGTCGCGTGGATGACCTACCAGGCCGGCTACTACTTCGCCACCGGCGAAGCGCCCAAGCGGCTGGGTGCGGCTCACCCCACGCTGGTTCCGTACCAGGCGTTCATGGGCAAGGACGGCAAGTACTTCAACGTGGCCGTCGGTTCCGACCGCCTGTGGGACCGGTTCTGCGAGGGCATTGACCGCATGGACCTGCACGAGGACCCTGACTACGCCAACAACGGCGTGCGCGTGAACAACCGCTCGAAGTTGGTCCCGCTGCTCCAGGAGTTCTTCCTCAAGAAGGATGCCGACGAATGGGTGGCGGACCTGCAGGCCGTCAGCGTGCCGGCCGGCCCCATCAACGACCTCGCCGACGTGTTCAACGACGAGCAGGTATTGCACCGGGAAATGCTGCTGGAGATGCCGCACCCCACGCTGGGCAGCATCAAGCAGACCGGCCTCCCCATCAAGTTCTCTGAGACTCCCGGCGGACTCGACCAGCCGCCGCCCCTCCTGGGCGAACACAACCACCAGATCCTTACCGACCTTGGCTACTCGGATGCGGACGTTGACCAGATGGCCTCGTCAGGTGTCATCTGATCCGTTTTCTGGTCCGTTTGTGCCAATCGAGGAAGGCTAGATGAATCTGGGACTGCAGGACACCGTTGCGCTGGTGGTCGATTCCCACCTGGGGATTGCGACCGCGGCGGCGGCTTCCCTTGCCAATGAGGGCGCGATCCTGTCGCTGACCGCGCCCGACAGTTACCACATGCGCCATGTGGAAATCGAACTGGCCCGGTCGAATATTCCGCAGGACCGCTTCCGAGCCGTCATCGCGGACCTCAACCGCACCCGCGACATCCACCGCCTGGTGCGCGAGACCCTGCACCGGCAGAACGACATCGGCGTACTGGTCAACACGGTACAGGAGCTGGAACCCTCGGATGCGCTCGATCTTGAGGAAGAGAATATCGAACCAGCCCTGGCGCGCAACTTCTTCTCAGCCGTTCAGCTGACCAGGGAAGTGCTGCCTCACATGAAGCGCCTGGGCATCGGGCGGATCATCAACCTCATCCCCTATTCCGCGATTGAAGTTTCGTCGGGCGGCACCCTCTCGTCCCTGAGCCTTGCGCCCCTGCTGGCCTACTTCAAGGGTCTGGCTTTCGAGCTTGCACCCAACAACATAACCGTCAACAACATCATCTACTTCGGTGTCGAAACGGACGATTCAGAAGACGATCACGCCGACAGTGGCGGGAATGGCGACGCCTCATCCGATTCGGGCGAGGAAACTGGGGCGGACCGGAACCATCACGAGGATGATTCTCCGATGCACCGGATGGCGCAGCCCTGCGAGATTGGCGACGTTGTCGCGATGGTTGCGTCCTCGCGAGCATCGTATCTGACCGGCGCCAACATCATCCTGGACGGCGGCCGGCACCGGCAATACTACGCCTGAACTCACCGGGCGACACGGCAGGAGTAACCCCATGGCCAACGCGCAGATGATTAACGACGCCCAGGAATTCCTCGCCAACGAAAACGTCCCCGGCTGGCTGATTTACGACTACCTGGGCTGCAACCCCGTGCTCGCCCAGGTCGCGCCGGCGTCGGGCCACGTCACCCGTCCCGTGTTCCTCTACGTGCCATCGTCGGGTTGGCCGACCCTGCTGACGCACCACGTGGATGCCGGCAAGTTCGCCGACTCGGGCGTCGAGACCGTGGTGTACAGCAGCCGGGCGACCCTGGAATCCGCGCTGAGGGACACATTGGCCCAAGCCTCCGCCGTCGCCATGGAATACTCCCCTCGCAACAGCCTGCCCCGTGTATCCCGAGTGGACGCCGGAACCGTGGAGTTGGTGCGCAGCATGGGCCCCGACGTCATATCATCGGCAGACCTCATGCAGTACGCAACCCAGCGCTGGTCCCCCGAACAACTGGCCGGCCACCGGCGCGCCGCCGACGCTCTGGGCCGCATCGTCAACGAGGCTTTCGTCCGCATTGGACGGCGCCTGGCCGACGGGGTCACGGAGTTTGAGATTGCGGAGTTCATCCGCCGCCGGTTCCGTGAGGAAGGTCTTACCGCTGCCGACGGCCCAATCGTATCCACCAACGCCCACTGCTCCGACCCGCACTACGAGCCCGCCGACGAGGGGAGCAGCGTCATAGCTGCCGGCGACTGGGTGCTGATCGACCTGTGGGCGCGGGAGGACACGCCCGGCAGCGTGTACGCCGACATCACCTGGACCGCCTACGTGGGCGACGACCCGCCGGGCCGCAACCGGGAGGTATTCGATATCGTCCTGGGCGCGCGCGACGCCGCCCTGGCGTTCCTCAAAGATTCCCACGTTGCGGGAGATCCCATCGAGGGCTGGCAGGCCGACGACGTGGCGCGCCGGTACATCACCGATCGCGGCTACGGAGACTACTTCACCCACCGCCTGGGCCACAGCATCTACCACACCGTGCATGGCGAGGGCGTGAACCTCGACAACTTCGAGACCCACGACACTCGCCGCATCATCCCGGGCGTGGGTTTCTCCATCGAGCCGGGCATCTATCTGCCCGAGTTTGGCGTCCGCTCCGAGATCGACGCCTACATGAGCGAGGACGGCCCCTACGCCTCGTCGCCCGTGCAGCGGGACATCGTTTTGATTCGGAGTGACTAATTCACAGGCACGCTGAGTGCGGCGGCAATAATTATCGCGTAAGCGGCGATCAACGCGGGAATGATGATGGCTTTGACTGACTTTGCCAGAGCCAGTTCCAGCGAGCTTTGGCGACTCAACAGTGCCCATTCTGCCAGAATGTTCATTATGAACGCCAAGGCCAGGGGTACAGCGGCGACTGGGCCAATGGAAATCAGGTCCGGCATAATGGTCTCAGTCGGCTCGGTTGGTTTTTTTGGCCTTCCTCCAACTGCGCCACTCCCCCACTGCGATGGCACCGGACAGCGCAAGGGCCATCATGCCGAAGAGCAAGCTCACCGACTGAATGATCTGGCACGAGTATTGACTACCGGGGCAGATCAAAAAAGTTATGGGAACCAGCGCCATCACTATCAGTCCCATTACGATGCCGGGCATAGTGCCCTCCTTGCTACGGGTCGCCCGATAATATTGTATACAAAACGACTCCTTTATATCTATATTATATTTATTTGACTCATTGAAACATCATTATAGCGTGTCCAATGGAGTCAAGATGTTCGGACAAATGGTCATGGTTGGCCAATAGTTCCGACGAGGTCCAGTTCCAATCGGATTGTGTCCTCCACGCTGAGGACGATGGCGACGCTGGGCTTGGTCATGTCGAAGTCGTCGAACGTGAATTCGACCACCACTACTCCCGACACGGTTCCGTCGCCCGCAAAATCGATGTCCCCGAACCACGTTACCTCGCGTGTCTGATCCTTGATGGTCAGGTCGCCGATGATGTCCAGGTGCGTATGGCTGCTGGCGTCGGCCAACGACTCGGGCAGTCCGTTGATTGAGGTCGGGACGAACACGACCTCGGGGTAGGTGTCCGTTTCCAGCGTCCGGTTGCGCACGTAGCCGTCGCGCCGGCCGCTGTCGGTCTGCAGCGTCGCCGCCTGCACGGCGATGCGGCTCTCTTCGGCGACCACGCCGCCATCAGCG
>MKWU01007736.1_pt1 | contig 10071 bp, 9 predicted proteins | sample 809101 | NCBI WGS metagenome assembly MKWU01 (sample SAMN05860141, study PRJNA318959) | sponge metagenome | host: Aplysina aerophoba | place: Slovenia: Piran, Adriatic Sea, Gulf of Piran | collected 2013-05-07
GACGTGGCCGCGGACTCGTTTCTCGGTCCAGTGGCGCACGGGCCGCAGGTGCAGGAAGTCTTTGAGGGCCCGGAAGCGGGCTTCGACGCCTGCGAGTTGGCGGTAGGCGGCCGCCACTTGGGCGGTGCTGGCCTGTGCGGGTGTGAGGCTGGTGGTGAGCACGTAGCGGCCGGCGAGGAGCTCCTCGTATTGCATGGCGTGTTCGTTGTAGTGGTAGATGAACCGGCCTGCTGCGATCTCGACGTCGAAGAGCCGCCCGGCGCCGCCGGAGCCGAGGATGCGCTGCGCGGCTCGGCCGATTTTGGCGGGGTCTTTGAGCCGGCCGTCGCGGACGCGGCGCTCCAACGCCAGCAGCTCGGTCTCCGCGGCGGCGGCGATCTCGGCGGTGCGCTGCGTGTCGCGGCGGGCGCGGGCGTCGGATTCGACGACTATGGCGCGGGTCCCGTCGGCGAGGGTGATGTCCGCGGCTCTGCAGCGGTGCTTCCGGACCTCGGCCCAGGCGGTGTCGCCGTCGATGGCCGCGAGGGCCTGCGCGGCAGTGCGGTCTCGGCGCAGCCTGGTTGCGAGCACGTGGTCGAACCCGGCGCCGGCCACTGCTTCGACGTTGGCGGCCGAGATGAGGCCCCGGTCAGCGACCACGCAGATGCGGCCCACCGCGAACCGCTCGGCGAGGTCGGCCAGCACCGCCGGCAGGGTGGAGGCGTCGCTGGTGCCGCCGGCGAACACATGGTGCGCGATCGGGATCCCGTCAGTGGTGCACAACAGCCCGATCACGATCTGGGGCCGGTCTGAGCGATGGTCCCGCGAGTACCCGAACGCCCGAGACGGGAACCGGTCAGAGGCCCGGTGCGATCCCTCGAAGTAGGTGGATGTCAAGTCATAGCACACCAGCCTCAGGTCCAGATTCGACAGGTCGCACAGCCGCGCATACAGGTGCTGCTCGGTCGCCTCTTTGGCGTCGGCGACCGCGTCGAGGGCCCGGTAGTACTGGTCCGGCGAGGGAGCCGACCACCACTCGGGCATGACCACATCCAATGCGGCCCATTCCGTGAGGCGGCGCTTCGAGCACGGCGCCACCAGCCGGTTCGCTGCCATCGCGAACACCGCATGCTCCAACGCGGCCGCGCCGCGCCTCGCGCCGACCTCGGCGAAGAACCCGTCGAGCCCCAGCCGCTGCCACAGCGCCCCCACCGCGGCGACCGCCCCCACCGCGGGCGCCCCCTCAGCGGCCAGCGCCCCGACATCGACACGCTCTTTGTGCAGGTGCGACTCCAACGCGGCCACGATCCGCTCGAGCTGGCCCGACTCGCGCAAAGCGGTCACCTCCCCCAGACGCAGCAGCGTCCTGTGACCGACCTTGGAGCCGTCGCGCACCGACTCCACCAAAGACAGGTACTCATACACCTTGTCGCCCCTGCGACGGCGGGTCGTCTTCACGAACACACCACAACACTAGCGCCAACAATTCAGCCTGTCAACCATCTGTCGCCCCTACAAATCCCCGCCGGAACGCCGACTAGCAACACAAAACCCCACGTCAACGGCCATCTGCCATCACCAAATCGGCGTCAACCCGCCAAACTCGGGTCTGACGTGGCGTTTCACAAGATCGACGTCACAAGCCGTACCTACGAACAACCCCTGATGACGGATCGTCCGTAGGAGTCTCGTTAGAAGATCTGCGTGTCGACAACGCTCGCTAATGTGTGATGTCGCGGGAGTGTGGTCATCTCCACAGGTCGTGGGCATCCAGCATGTCCTTACGACCGCACCACTGGCACGCGATGAGCAGTTCTTCTTCGGGGCCGTCGGGTCCCTCCTGGACAACACGTCGATCGATCTCCCGCATCGAATGCTGACCACGGGCACATCTCCGCTGACCTCGCCGCTTCAGGCATGCTCGCTTGAGGTGAGGCCAGATCGTCCTCGAGGCCCATCCGATGAACATCACGAGTAGCGGTGCGACGACAAGCACCAACGGTGACGGCAGGATGGCATCCATCAGGCTTGCCTGCCGGTAGCTCGCATCAGGACGAACGCAGGTGATACGAGCCGTGAGCGACGAGGCGGCGACCTGGCACCGTTACTCGAACTCTGAGGATTGGGCGCCGAGGCTGCCGGCGTTTTCTGAGACGGTGCGGCGGGTGGACTCGTCGAAGCCTTCGTCGCTTGTGGCGCGGACTTCTAGGACCAGCTCTACGTTGTCGCCGAGCTTGCTGGTGACGTGGTCGGCTATTTCGCCTAGCTGCTTGATGCAGCGCACCGGGTCAAGGTTGAACTGGGCGTAGAACTGGGTGGGGTTACTCGACTCCGGCTCGGGTGGCTCGACTGGCGGGGTGGCTGGACCCTCCGGGCCGTCGGTGCCGCCGCGAGGCTCGCCTGGGACGGTCTCCGGCTGCACCTCAGGTTCTGGCACATGGTCGGGGTGGATCAGTAGGCCGCTGGGTGCGGGCGGTACTGCCTTGTCGGTGTGCACTCCTACCCATCGTTGGCTGTCGTGGGCTTCGGCGTAGGCGAAGGTGTCCTGTTGCCAGGTGAGGGTCGTGGCCCGGTTGGCGATTGCGCTGTACAGGACGTCGCGGCTGGCGAGGCGGGGCATGTAACAGAATCGGGCGTAGGTCTCCCATAGCTTGTGGACGGCGATGTCGCCGCGTTCGGACCAGAGTTCGCGGCGGTCGAGGTCCATGCGGATCCGCACCCCGCTGTAGGTGCCGATGAGCTTCTCTTCGCTGCTGAGCTTGTCGCTGGTGCGCTTGGCGAGGTCGCCGACGGCGGTGACTCTGGTGGTCTGCCATTCGATGTCGCGCTGGCCGGGCTGTTTGGTGGGGGTGATGGCCAAGGTGAAGGTCTCAGCGATCAGGCTGTCGACCTGTTTGGAGGTCTCGGCCAGCTTGCTGTCGGCTTGGCGCTGCTGGTGGGCGGTGAGGTTCATGGACTGGTCGCCCACTATGGACTTCCAGGCCAGGTACATGCGGGCCGCGGCTCGCAACTCGGCCAGGCGGTTGGCGGCCGCGGCCAGGAACACGACCAGGTTGGGGTTGACCCGAGGGCCAGCGTCGCGGTGGGCCAGGATCCGGGCCGCTAGCTCCACCGCCGGGGAGTTGTCGTCGTTGGGCGAGTGAGTGGCGCCGGGCTCGAGGATCACCAGCCGAACGCCGTCGTCGTTGTCGGGGACATCACCTGGGCCCTCCGCGAAAACCTGCACCGCCGCGAACGCGCCGCGGTTGCGCTGGTTGGCGATGCGGCGGCGCGCCTCGTCGTCGGCGTCGCGGTCGTCGTAGTTGGAGCCGGCGCGGTCCGCGGCGATGCGGGTGACGTTGGGGATCAGCGAGTACCAGTACTGGGCGCCGTCGACATAGAGGTGGGTGGCCTCGCCGGACAGGCGCCGCAGGGCGTCGGCGAACTGGCCGGGGGACTCTCCGGGCTGCGCGCAGCCCAGCACCACCGACTTGCGGTCCACTCCCCTTCTGCCGTCGGGTCGGGGCGCGGATCCCATGTACACCGCCCGGGCGGCCCGGCGGGTGGCCGACAGTCTCCCGAAGTGGCTGTTGTTCTGATCGATGCGCAACGGCAGCGAGTTGGCGCCGTCCACGTCGGCTTTGATGACAGGGTCCCAGCCGTCCTCGAGGTACTTCTTGATCTCGCTGACAAGCAGTCCGTAGTCCATGGGCAGGTTGCCGGGCATGATCAGCAGCGACCGGTCGTCGCGCTGCCACAACTGCGAGATGGCCAGCGCCATGAGCCGCAGCACGCCTCTGGTGCGCTGGAACTTGTCGAGCGCCGACCAGTCGTCGAAGAGCCGGTCGAACAGCTCGGGATGGATCGGATAGCAAAGCTCCATGCGGCGGCGGTACTCGCCCTCCCCCACCCCAGTTGGGAACTTGTCGCCCTGGTTGCGGTACATGTCACAGAACGCCCGGATCACCCCGTCGCGCACCCGGGCCTTGTCAGCGGGGATCGGGTCGAACAGCCGACGGCGCACGATCTCAAAGGACTCGTCAGGCGACGCCGGCTGCCACTGGGCCGCCTTGCGGGCCACCACGTTCTTGAGCTTCTCCAGCGCGGTGCGCCCCTTGGGGCCACCCACCTCCACATCCGAGGCCGGGATCGAGATCAACACCACCACGTCAGGCACCGCAGCAGCCGCTTCGGTAAGGGCCTGCGCGAAGGTGAACTGGGTGTCGAAGTCTCCACCTGCGAGGCGCTCCCCTCCCGGCCCGTCGTCGTCGCTGCCGTCGCGCAGCTGGCGGGCGTAGGCCACCCATTCGTCGATGAGCACCACCGCGGGGCCGAAACGCTCGAACAGCGTGGTGAGCGCGGCGCCGGGGCTGGTGCCGGCGAGGTCGTCGGCCCGCACGATGTCGTAGCCGTCCTTGCCGCCGAGCTGGTAGGCGAGCCGGCCCCACAAGGTGTGCAACCGGATACCGCCCCCGACGGACTCGGGCGCCGACGGCGAAATCTTCTGGCCGACCAGCACAGCACGATTCACCTCGGCGGGCAGCGTCAACTCCTCATCGGCGAGGACCTCGGCCAGCCCCGGCAGCTTGGCGGCGCCAGCCCCGGACGCGAGGTGATACAGCGCAATCAGCGAGTGGGTCTTGCCCCCACCGAAGTTCGTCTGCAACTCGATCACCGGATCGCCTCCCGCACCCGACAGACGCCGAGCCGCGCCAGCCAGCAGGTCACGCAAGCCCTGAGTGATGTAGGTACGAGAAAAAAACGAATACGGATCCTGGTACTCGGCATCAGCCTTGCCGGCAGCGACCAGGTCCAAATCGGCCGCATATTCGGCCTGCTCGAAGCGCCCCGCGGCCACATCCGCATGCGGCGTGATGATCTCCCTCCACGCAGTGAGCCCGGCCTGGGGCGTGCCCTCGGTCGGCTTCGCCGCGGTGCGACGGCGCTCGCTGCGAGACTCCTCGTCGAACATCTGACGCAGCAAATCCCGGCGCAGCACCCGGATCTGCTCACGCTGGTCGCTGTTACCGACGGCCTCCAGCACCCGCTCCATCGAGTCGAGAGCCCGCACAGTGTCATCGCTGGTCAACGACTGCTGGTGAGCCCAACGGTTGCGCACATCGGACACCTCGAACACCAAAGACCGCACCGATGGGCCCAGCGCATGCCCGAACACCTCGTTCCAAGTGGCCTTGATGCCCTTGAACAAGAACGCCGAATCACCGACCGAAGGCCGACGGTCGGGATGATGAAGCCTCGAGTTGACCTGCTGCAGCCAGCCGTCGCCGTAGAACCCTCGCCAAGTCGCCTCACACGCCGGGCCTAGCCCGTCACGCAGCAGGTCCAACGACTTGGCGACCCGCTCGGTGTTGGCCATCACCATCGGAGTCGGCTCCCATGACTGGCGGAAGCAGAGACGGCCTCAGGCACGGCCCCAACGATGCCACGACACTGTGACAAATGCGATGCGCGGCGCCCCAGCGCTACCAATTCTCAAGCCTCAGCGCCAACGATTCGCAACTGCGATGGAGTTGGCGCCCGACCCGACTCCCGAGGGCGGCGCAGTAGTATCCGAGTCGTGATGTCTCCACATGTGGTCGAACTCGAAGTATGCGAGCCCTTCCAGGTCTGGGTCAGGTTCGATGACGGCGTCGCGGGCGTCGTCGACTTGTCCGACAGCGCCGCTGTGGGCGGCATCTTCGCCCAGTGGTCCGACGAAGCCTTCTGGCGTTCAGCGCGCATCGTCGCGGACTCCGGCGCGGTGGCCTGGGGAGCGGGTTCTGAGATCGACGTGTGCCCGTTCAGTCTCTACCTGGATCTGACTGGCCAGACCTTCGAGGGTCTAGGAGTCGAGGCCGCCACCATGGGCGTCGCCTGATCCAGAGACCTACCCTGTCTCTGTCGGTGGCCTTCGGGTACAGCAGGTAGGCGAACTGTCGCGCCCGGTCGCCGTAGCCGCCGAGCACCTCTGCCCGCACGGCGTTGCTGATGGCCACAGCGGCCGGCGCGAGCATCATCTCGCGATGCTGCCACAGGTCACGGCGGGGGTGATGAGAACCCTATGGGATGACTTCTTGCGGTCTGCTCGTCGACCATCTCCGCCGCGATCGTCAATCGAAGGCCGAAGCCGCGGACGAGTTGCTCTCTCGCCATGGCCAAGTGCTGCAACGTCTCGAACCGTGTGTCTGTGGCGCTCCAATCTGGCGGAGCGGAGCTGAGATCGTCAAGGAGGCTCGCGATGAACCCGGTCAGGACTAGGAACTCTCTCGCCATCAGCGGACGCGGGCCTTGATCGGCGCCTCCCAACTCGGCCGCTTCGCTGGCGGCTGTGGGTGCGGTCATCGTGCGGACGCCCACGCGGGCTGGGGCACCCGGGTCGTGTCGTCGAGGTCGGGTATCTGGTTCTGGTGCTCCCATCGGGATTGGGGAAAGTCGTCGCTGTGGGGCAGCGGCGTTCCGCAGACGAGCTGCCAGTACCATCGCTCGGCCCTCTGTGCGCACACGGTGGCGGGGGCGCGGTAGGGCGAGCCGCCCGCCTCGAGCCATCCCTCTGTGTCGCCCGACAGCCGCACTCCCCATTCTCCGGTGCCGCTGTCCCTGACGACGCTCGCGGTATGCCATTGGCTGCCGGACAGCACCGGCAGCGTCGAGTGGAACGTCGATGTCTGGCCCCGGTCCGGACAGGGGCTCACGACGATGTGGGCGACACCGCCGGATCGGCTCAACGGATCGTCGGCCGCGGGTATCCCGCCGGCCCGCTCGAACTCCGACTGTGGATTGCCGGGCCCGTAGTTCAGGCCCCACCCAAGTGCTGCCTTCCAGTACCAGCGCTCGGCGCGGTGGATGGTGGCCTCGAGCGGAGCGCTGTAGGGCTCGCCGCCGGCGTGAAGGAGGTAGGCGCGGTCGTAGGCTCCGTAGTGCGGCGGGGTCTGCAGGGCGCAGTAGATCCGGACGTTCCACCGCTCGTCGCACTGTGGTTCCTCCTGGACCACGCACGCTCGCCAGTAGGCGTCGCTCACCCGCACCCATCCGGTGCTCGATCGGCAATAGCGCATGGCAGCCCCTTGAGATTTCGATAACTTTCAAGCATACCTCTCCGCAATGCGGATGCCACTCGCGCATGCAGGAGCGCGGCTCGAGTTGACCGTGTAGACGCTGACGCCGCTCGCTTTCTGCGTCTCGGCGAGTCGCTGGCGGTCCTAGGGTCGCCAGAGTCCCCGGTTCTGCAGCCCAACTCGCCGGCCACGTCGCCCACAGGCCGGGCGCGGCCAGCCTGGCGCGTCGCCCAGCGGGCAGCGCGCGTCGTCAGCTTCTCCCGCGGCGGCGCGATCTCCCGGTCCTGCTCGGTGACCGTGCCCGCGGAGCACTCCGAGTCCGGGCAGCGCCACCGCCGCTTGTGCCACACCAACTCGACCTGCCGCCCGAACGCCGGCAGGTCCGCCAGCACCACCAGCCGCTCGCCGTCAGACCACAACGGTCCGCCGCAGCCCCCACACGCCGGTCTCGGCGCCCGACAGCGGATGTGCACCCCCAGCGGCGCGCCCATGTCGTCGTCGACGCCGAGCACCTCCACATCGCCCAGTCCCACCAACAGCTCACACACGCGCGTAGGGTTCGTCTCCACAGGGATCCTCCAGGTTCTCGGCTGGCTTGCAGCGCCGATTCTGGGGGATCCCTCGCGCTCAGCCGCGGACCCCCACCCCGCTCACTCCGACCTCAAACGCGAAGCGCCCTCAAAGTTCTCCCATGCGAGCTGACCGACCGGAAGCAACTGGGGGCGCGTCTCGACAGCGGGAAGAACGCCGGGCGCAGCCGATGGGACCAGGAGACACGATGGTGCAGGCAACCACGTGGAGGCATCCGCCGGATCTGCAGTAGTCAAGCTGTCCTCTTCCTGTTGCACCATGCTGCCCTCTTGCCGCATCGACGGGCGCTCTCCTCCGTCGGTCGGTGTCGTCAAGTGTGCAGCTTGCCTTCGATCTGCCGTCTTTCTGGCTCAATGTTGGACAACCGCCGTGGTGCCTCCCATTCGAGTCGTAGGGGGCGGCCGCTGTGGGAGGGGCCGATCTGCAGGGCCGTAATACGCCCAGCGCGGCCGGACCCGACGAGCGACTCGACAAGCAGGACCTCGGTCGCGCCTGCGAAGGAGTCTTCGTCCAGACCGATCCCAACGATGGCGGGTATCGGATTATCGATCGCGGCCATGGATGCCATGTGGCCGAGAGGGTTGGGTTCGCCGAACAGCGCTACCTGAAGCGCGAGCTGTGTCAAGTCCTCCGGCGACCAGTCCGCGTAGCTGACGTCTATGAGCCTCATGCCGGTAGGCGTCTCGCGGGCCTTGGTTGCTTCTATCCGTACTAGCCGCGACCGGCCTGCTGTTGCTTCCACAACGACGGAGTTGATCTCGACAGCGTGGGTGCGGCGCGCACAGGTGATGCGTGACTCCTGTCGGCCATGCCAGTCGCCGGGACGCAGGCGTTCCAGTTCGGCGACGATGTCGTCGTCGCGGATAGAGGCCTTGACGATGATTCGGGTTCCGTCGTCGGAGTAGCGGCGGGCTCGGAACAGCACATGGCCGACCTTGCACCAAGGGGAGTGTTCCGCTGCTGCAACCTCGGTCAGGCGTCGCTTCAGTGCCTCGTGGAGTTCGTCGGGGCTGGCGTAGCGTCCGGTTGTGTGGAACGCCCGGATCTCGTTAAGGAAGTCTCGCTGACGGCCGTCCATCTCCGCCGTGGTTGCCCACACGCTGATGCGCAGCCCGGCCTTGATCGCGTCGTTGTACTCGGCGTGTGTTGGGGCGTACCCGGTTCGGTCGGGGGTGCCGTATCGAGCCCCGAGGACGCCGACATAGATATCTGACGACTGGACGCCGGTTAGGTACGCGGTCTCTGCGTGATCATCTCGGCCGCCCAGCAGCTCGAACATCGACACCTTGCCGCCGATGCTCTCCACCGCGCCGCGAGCTGCTTCCCGTTCGGCGCTCATTCCGGCCATGACGCTGGAAATGAACACGGTCCGTTGGCCCATCGAGGCCCGAAGCTCGTCGGGAGTGAGGGGCTCGGGAGGAGATCGGTCAACTGTGATCGGCCGGGAGGGGTCTTCTCGCATCTCTCCTCCAATTCTCATCGCCGACGCACAACGACGGTGCCGCAGCGGGCATGGCGCTCGCGAGCCCGGCGGAGTTCATCCTCGATGCAGCCTCTCAGCTCGTCCTCGGACCTGAACAGTGTGAGGCTGCACGCCGGGCAGCCGATGTCGCTGCGGACACTGGACACGATCGATCGACCCGGGCGGCACCACAAGGGCTCGGGGACGGAAAGGTCAACGGGAACACATAGATCCCACTCGTGTCCACAGCGGCACACGATCTTCGCCTTGGTGCAGTCATGTCGCACTGGATTGTCCTCCTCCTAGTGTTGTGAGCGCCGAACGGCGTAACGCTGCACGGTCTCACTGACCAGATTACGGGGCCGTAACTACACGCGTCGTATCCGTCGGGGACAACTCGGGGGATTTCCGAGATGAGGCTGGGGATGCTCCGGGGATTCACTGTCGCTGCTGTGGAAGATGCTCGGCAACCCGGCCAGTACCCCCAGTCAGCTCATCGGGCAAGAGCACCCTGTGCCACCTGGAAGAGATCCACGAGAGAGGCTGGATCGCCGGGTTCTCAACAGTGTGTCATGGGCTCGTCCTAGCCGTTCGATCCTGTGACTCCGCCTGCCTACAGAAGTTGCCGAAGTCGCCATGAGGCACGACTTGCGCGATGCCTACGGACGGTTCTGACATGTCGAATAACGAAGCTTCACAGATCGTTCGTTAGAATTTTCGTTAGAAGTTGGGCTCTCTCAGAGTTATCCACAGGTGAGCCTAGATCAGAGATGTGCTCTGACCTGGGGGTTTGTTGTCGGGCTGGGGAGATTTGAACTCCCGACCTTCGGTCCCCCAGACCGACGCGCTAACCAAGCTGCGCCACAGCCCGAATAGGGCGAGGCTAGCGGCTACAGCAGGAGGGCGACACCCTGCACGGCCCGCCAGCCCAGGTAGACCGCGGCCGCGCCCAGGAGCAGCCAGAAGTGCCACGGGATCCGCTCCGCGGCCGCCCCGGCCGGGACC
>MKWU01007737.1_pt1 | contig 10070 bp, 5 predicted proteins | sample 809101 | NCBI WGS metagenome assembly MKWU01 (sample SAMN05860141, study PRJNA318959) | sponge metagenome | host: Aplysina aerophoba | place: Slovenia: Piran, Adriatic Sea, Gulf of Piran | collected 2013-05-07
GCGGCAAACAGGTTCGCAAGGTGCGACTCCGCCTGGAGTATGGCCTCGCCCTTGGCGATGGCCCTGGTCTTCATTTTAGCGTGAATCGCCTCGATGAGCGCGATCTGTTCCCGGGTGAGATCGAGGTTGGCCTTGAGATCGAGAAGGTGCCGCGGCCCGGGGAAACTGTTCAACTCGGCCGGTCGAGCGAGGCCCATGCCTTCGCCACTCCGCAACTCGCGCACCTCGTCAGGCGTGAGGGTTGCGAACTCGGCGCTTTGGGAATGCGCATAAGGGGACATCGTGTGATCATGCTGCGCCAACGCCCAGGTCGCTGCGAGGGCGAAGAGGCCGATACAGCCAAACAATCCAAACGTCTTTGTCGTAGTGGTCATCGTCAAGACTCCGCGGCCGCGCCTGCACTTCCACGCCGCCACTCACGGGCAGCGAACCCAGGGACACGGTCTGGGTTGGTCAACAACGATCGAGCATGGCGTCGATAGTGGCGAGAGCGGCGCGGCGATCCCTGCCGGTCACGGGAACAACGGCCTGTGCAGGGTCCCGTCGCCCACGCGCCGCCGGGGCCGGCAGTTTGGGATCGTGCACCAAACAACCGACCGAGCGACGCGTGAGGCGATCCGGACACCTGAATAGCGGCGGGTTTCGGCTAGTGCAGCGGCGAGAACGACGCCGGCACGACGATGGAGTTCTCCTGGTGGAGCAGCATCTCGCGGGTGGCCGGCGGCCAGTTGGGGAGCTTCATGGCCTCGGCCCGGAGCCGGCTCCGCTCGCCCATGTCCTTGTACGGCCAGATGTGCACCCACTGGTTGAGCGAGCCGTAGGTGGTGAACCAGCCGGCGGCCAGGGGCGAGATCTTGACCCGGTCCTCGATGCAGTCCTGCCAGCGCTCGATCAGCGTCGGGATGGAGCCGGGATGGACCGTGTAGGTGCGGATCTCGTAGATGTTGCCCATCTCGCGGGGTTCCAGCGGCGGGGAGAAAGGCGCCGCCTGAAAGACCTTGCTCTCCTGCGTCACCATGAACTCGCGCACCTTGGGCGGCCAGTGGCCGGTGGCCCGGGCCTCGGCGCCGATGCGGTCCTTCTCCTCGAAGCTCTCGTAAGGCCAGATGTGGATCACCTGGTTCAGCGGCCCCACCTCCGAATGAAAGAACGCCCCCAGCGGGGAAATCTTGGCGCGGTGCTCCAACCCCTCCTCGAACGCCTTCTCGAAGTCCGGCGTCTTGCCGGGCTTGAGCGTATAGGTTCTCATCTCGATGATCATGTGTTTCCTCCTGAGATCTGCCAGTGAAGTCTGTTCCCTTTCTTTCCGTTTTGGCCGGCAAATGCAAACACCCGTCCCTGGGCCGGAGTTAGCTACCGCTACCCCGCCCCGTTCGCCGCGAGATACTCCCGCAGCGCCCGGGCCGTGTAGGACCGTTTGCCGTCTTGCGCCACCTTGGACGGGGGGCCGTGGGCGACCACGCGGCCGCCCTTGTCGCCGCCCTCGGGGCCGAGGTCCACGAGGTAGTCGGCGTCCTTGATGATTTCGAGGTTGTGCTCGATGGTGATGACGGTGTTGCCGGCGTCCACCAGGCGGTGGAGGATGTCGATGAGCTTCTCGACGTCGGCGAAGTGGAGGCCGGTGGTGGGCTCGTCGAGGATGTAGAGGGTCTTGCCGCGGGATTCCTTGCCGAGCTCGTAGGCGAGCTTGATGCGTTGGGCCTCGCCGCCGGACAGGGTGTTGCTGGCCTGTCCCAGGGTGATATAGCCCATGCCGATGTCGTCCAGCAGCTTCAGCGGGCGGTAGGCCTTGGGGAAGGAGCGAAAGAACTCCACCGCTTCCTCCACGGTCATCTGCAGCACCTCGGCGATGTTCCTGCCGTTGAACCTCACCGACAGGGTTTCCTCGTTGAAGCGCTGGCCTCCGCACCCGTCGCAGTTCACGAACACGTCGGGAAGGAAGCTCATCTCCTTCTTGATCCTGCCCTGGCCGGCACACTCGTCGCAGCGTCCGCCGCTCACGTTGAAGGAGAAACGGCTGGGAGTGTAGCCGCGCATGCGCGCCTCCGGGTGCAGCGCGTAGACGCGCCTGATCTCGTCCAGGAACCCGACGTAGGAGGCGGGCACCGAGCGCGGGGTCTTGCCGATGGGCGTCTGGTCCACTTCCACGGCCCGCTCGATGGGGTCCCAGCCGGCGAGTTCCTCGTGCCGCCCCGGCCGGCCGGCGTTCTGGCCCAGCCTGGCCTTGAGCCCCTTGAACAGCACCTCCTTCACCAGGGTGCTCTTGCCCGAGCCGGAGACGCCGGTGACGCAGGTCCACATGCCCAGAGGCAGTCGCACCTTGAGGTTCTTGAGATTGTTCTCCCGGGCGCCGTTTACCACCAGCCACTCGCCGCCCCTGAGCGGCCGTTCCGGCCAGAGCCGCCGCCTGGAGGTTCCCAGGAACGCCCCGGTGACCGAGGCCGGATTGGCGCACACTTCTTCGGGCGTGCCCATGGCCACGACCCGGCCGCCGCGCACCCCGGCGCCGGGCCCGAGGTCCACGAGCACGTCCGCCGCCCGGATGGTGGCCTCGTCGTGCTCCACCACCAGCACGGAGTTGCCCGCCTCCACCAGCCGTCTCAGGGTGGCCAGCAGCCGGTGGTTGTCGCGAGTGTGGAGGCCGATGGTGGGCTCGTCCAGGATGTAGCAGACGCCGCGCAGGTTGGAGCCCAGTTGCGCCGCCAGCCGCACCCGCTGGGCCTCGCCGCCGGAGAGCGAGTTGGCCCGGCGGTCCAGCGTCAGGTAGCCGAGCCCCACCTCGTCCAGGAACCGCAGCTTGTGATGAATCTCCTTCTGGGTCTTCTCCAGCACCAGCCGTTCCTTGTCCGCGCTGTGCCGGACGAGGCGTTCCTCCAGTGACGCGAAGCGGCCCAGCGCCTCCTTCACGGACAAGGCCGTGAGCTGCCAGATGGCCCTGCCGGCGACGCGGACGTTGCGCGCCCGCGCATTGAGCCGCGCCCCCTCGCAGGCCGTGCACGCGCGCTCGCTCATGAACGAGTTCAGATAGCCGGCGAGGGCGCCGTCGCTCTTGACCCGGAGCCCGGCCAGCGTGCCGACGAGGCCGGTGACCGCCGGGCGCGCGCGCCCGTTGAGCAGCGCCTCCCGCTGCTTCGCCGGCAGCGCGCCGATGGGGGCGTCGCCGGGAACGCCGAGCTTTTGTTGAAGCTCGCCCTGGAACTGGTTCAGCCGCCGCTTGAGGCCGGCGCGCCCTTCGGGCGCCTCCGCGCACAGCCGGTTCACCACGTCGGTGAGGCTCAGCCCGGGGTCCGGGACCAGCAACTCGGCGTCGAACTCCTCGGAGGAGCCCACGCCGTGGCAGTCCGGGCAGGCCCCCTGCCGGCTGTTGAAGGAGAACAGCCGCGGGTCCAGCGGCTCGTAGCCGACGCCGCAGGCGCGGCAGAAGAGCCGCTCGTTGTAGACTTCCTCGGCGCCCTCGGAGAGCACGTGAATGACCCCGTTGCCGAGGCGCAGCCCCTGTCCCAGCACCGTCTCCATGCTCACGCGGCCGGCCCGGGCCGTGCCCACCATGATGTCGATGTCGTGCTCGTGGAAACGCCCGAGCCCTTGTTGGAGCAGCGACGCGTTGAGGGCGGTCATGGCGCCGTCGATGCGGGCGCGGCCGTAACCGAGGCGCCGGGCCGCCATCATCACGTCCTTGTGATAGCCCTTGCGTCCGCGCACCACCGGGCTCAGCACGGTGATTTCCTTGCCCCGGTACTTGCGTCCCACCCGGTCGAGGATCTTGCTGCGGGACAGCGAGGTGATGGCGCCGCCGCACTGGACGCAGTGCTGCTTGCCCACCTTGGAGTACAGCAGCCGCAGGTAGTGGTAGAGCTCGGTCACGGTGGCCACGGTGGAGTTCCGGCCCCCCTGGCTCAGGCGCTGCTCGATGGCCACGGTGGGCGGAATGCCCGCCAGCACGTCGACGTTGGGCCGGGCCATGATCTTCATGAACTGCCGCGCGTAGGCGGAGAGGCTGTCGATGTAGCGCCGCTGGCCGTCGGCGTAGATGATGTCGAAGGCCAGCGACGACTTGCCGGAGCCGCTGAGGCCGGTCACCACCACCAGCCGGTCCCGGGGGATGTCTACGTCGATGTCCTTGAGGTTGTGCTCCTTGGCGCCGACGATGCGGATGGCCGCCGGGCCGTCCGGCCGTCTCGCCCGGGACCGGCGCGGGGGGGTCTTGGCCAGGGTCGGGGCGAACCGGGACGATGATGGGTCCAGGTGTTCCTTGAGGTAGCGCCCGGTGTGGGACCGTTCCACCGCCGCCACTTCCGCCGGCGTCCCCGTGGCCACCACCTCGCCGCCGCCGTCGCCGCCCTCGGGCCCGAGGTCGATGATGTGGTCGGCGCACTTGATGACCTCGGTGTTGTGCTCGATCACCATCACCGAGTGGCCCTGGTCGATGAGCTCCTGCAGGGCCGAGAGCAGCCGCCGGATGTCGTGGAAGTGCAGGCCGGTGGTGGGCTCGTCGAAGATGAAGAGCGTTCCGGTGCGGGTCGCCCGGGCGATGTGGGAGGCCAGCTTGAGGCGCTGGGACTCGCCGCCGGAAAGGGTGGTGACGGGTTGGCCCAGCCGGAGGTAGTCGAGGCCCACGCGGGCCAGCGGCCGGAGCCCGCGCACGACCTCCGGCTGGTCACCGAAGAACTTCATGGCCTCGGCGATGGTGAGGCCCAGCACGTCGTGGATGTTCTTGTTCCGGTAGGTGACCTCGAGGACCTCCTGCCGGTAGCGGGCGCCGCCGCACTCCGAGCAGGTGGCGAAGACGTCCGAAAGGAACTGCATCTCGATCCGCTCGAAGCCCTCGCCGCGGCACGACTCACACCGTCCGCCCTCCACGTTGAAGGAGAAGGTGGAGGGCGTGTAGCCCCGGAACCGTGACAGGTCCACGCCGGCGAACAGCCGCCGGATGGGGTCGAACGCCTTCATGTAGGTGACCGGGTTCGACCGGGGGGTGGTGCCGAGAGGCGACTGGTCCACCAGGATCACCTCGGGCACCCGGTCGACGCCGCGGATCTCGTCGCAGTCCGTCAGGGTCGCCAGCGGCGAGGCCTTGAGGCGGCGGATGTTGCGGGCGATGACCTCGTCCACCAGGCTCGACTTGCCCGAGCCGGACACGCCGGTGACGCACACCAGCCGGCCCAGGGGAATGCTCACGTCGATGTGCTTGAGGTTGTTGGCCCGGGCGCCGCGTATGTCCAGGGTGCGCCCCGGTATCCGCGGGCGGTGACGGACCGGCCGCGGAATGCTCTTGCGCTGGGTGAGGTAATCGGCGGTGAGGGAGGTCTGACTGGCCAGCAGCTCGTCATAGGGGCCGGCGAACACTACCTCGCCGCCGTGCTCGCCCGCCCGGGGACCCAGGTCGATGACGTAGTCGCTCTCCTTGATGATCTCCGGGTCATGCTCCACCACCACCACGGTATTGTTGTTGGAGCGGAGGCGGTGAAGGATCTCCACCAGACGGTGGCTGTCGCGCGGATGCAGCCCGATGGAAGGCTCGTCCAGCACGTACAGCGTATTCACCAGGGACGAGCCGATGGCGGTGGTCAGGTCCACCCGTTCGAGCTCGCCGCCGGACAGGGTCCGGGACTGCCGGTCGAGGGTCAGGTAGTCCAGGCCCACGCCCAAGAGGTAGTCCAGGCGGCGGCGGATCTCGTGCAGCACCAGGCTTGCCACCTGGTCGCGCCCGGAATCGAGATCCAGCGACTGGAAGTAGCCATGGGCGTCGGACACGCTCATGCGGCTCACGTCGGCAATGGTGCGGCCGGCGATGCGGAAGTTCAGGCCCTCGGGCTTGAGCCGGGTGCCTTGGCACTCGGTGCAGGTGACGTAACGGCGGTAGCGGGCCAGGAAAACGCGGACGTGCATCTTGTAGCTCTTCCGCTCCAGCCACTCGAACCAGCCGCGGACGCCGTAGTACTTGCCGTCGTGCCAGCTTCCTTCGCCGTCGATGATCAGCCGCCGGTGCTCTTCGTCCAGCTCGGCCCAGGGCTGCTCCAGCGAGATACCCCGGCGCCCGCAGAACTTCTTGAGCTCCCGTACCTCCCAGCGCGCGACCCGGGTGGTCCATGGCTTGATCACCCCCTCGGCGATGGACTTGGAGGGGTCCGGGATCACCAGGTCGAGGTCGAGGTCGATGGAGCGGCCGAATCCATGGCAGGTCTCGCACGCCCCGAGCGGGCTGTTGAAGGAGAAGAGATTGGGCTGGGGCTCGGCGTAGGACAGATCGCACGCTGAGCATTGCAGGCGGTTGCTGAAGCCTTCCCGGCGCCAGTCCTGTTCCACCTCGTGCAGGTCCAGCCGCCCCTTGCCGAACTGAAAGGCCTGTTCCAGCGAGTCCGTGACCCGCTTCCGCGTGGACGGGCGGTACGCGAAACGATCGGCTACGACGTCGACGACCGCGCCGGGCGCGGCGTCGATCTGTTCCAGGTCCACCAGGGCGCGGTCCCGCAGGAGCCGGTGGAACCCGGCCTGCAGCAGGCTTTCCTTGACGTCTTCCCAGGGCAACGACGACGGCACGGACACCGGGAAGGTCAGGACCCATCGCACCCCCTCGCCCCGGGCCTGGAGCTGCCTCACGATGGACGGGGCGCTGTCCTTGGCGATGACCTTGCCGCAGCCCGAGCAATGGAGGATGCCGATCTTGGCGAACAGCAGCTTCAGGTGGTCGTACAGCTCGGTCATGGTGCCGACTGTCGACCGGGAGGTCTTTACCGGGCGGGTCTGGTCGATGGCGATGGTGGGCGGAATGTTCTCGATGGCGTCGACGTCCGGCTTCTCCATGCGATCGAGAAACTGCCGGGCGTAGGCCGAGAAGCTCTCGACGTAACGGCGCTGACCCTCCGCGTAGAGGATATCGAAGGCGACGGTGGACTTGCCCGACCCGCTGACGCCGGTGACCACCGTCAGTGCGTTGAGGGGAATCTGGAGGTCGAGGTCCTTGAGGTTGTTCTGCCTGGCGCCCCGGACGTGTATCCAGCCCTGATCCATGTTGGGTAGGGGAAGGGATGAGGGATGGCCCGTCGCGATCCCCGACCTAGCCGATGCCGAGCTTTTCGCGCGCTTCTTCGCTGATCCGGCTGGGGTCCCAGGGTGGATCCCACACCAGATCCACGTTGGCTTCCTTGACGCCGGGGATTTCCATGATCAGGGACTGGGCGTTGGAGGCGATCATGCCGCCCATGCCGCATCCCGGCGTGGTCAGGGTCATCTTGATCGCCACGGTGTCGTCCTCGACCTCGACGTCGTACACCAGGCCGAGATCCACGATGTTTACCGGGATCTCGGGATCGTAACAGTCCTGCAGGGCCTCGTAGACTTGTTCCTTGGTAATCATTTTTCCTCCTGCTCGACTTTTTCACACTCGCTGCACGGACACAACGAGCGCAGATAGTCGAAGGTATAGATCCCGGTCATGTGTCCGTCGCTCCAGCGGAAACAGATGGCATAGTTGCCCACCGGTTCGATCGCCTCGAGGCCCACATCGGGCACTTCCACGAAACGCTTCTCGATGGCGGCCTCGTGCCCCTGGCAAAGCGCGCACGGGCAGTAGCCCCTCAGGTGTTCCCTGGGATACTCGCCCGAGTGCCCGTCGTCCCAGGTGATCCGGACGATGCCCTGGGCCTTGACGTGATTGATCTCTACGGGAACGGCCACGAACGTCCCGCGGTCAACTCGTCACGATCTTGAGGCCGGGGGCCTTGTCGGCCGCCTCGGAGGCGATGGAAAGCTGGCCGGCCAGCCGCGCGGCCACCTCCAGGAATGCCTGGCCCGTCGGCGAGTCGGGTTCCCGCGCCAGGATCGGCACGCCCTTGTCGCCCCACTCGCGGATGGCGGACACCATGGGGATCTCGCCGAGAAAGGGCACTCCGAAGGAATCGGCGGCCCGCTTGGCCCCGCCCCGGGAGAAGATCTCGTGCTGCTTGTCGCACCCGTCGCACACGAAGTAGCTCATGTTCTCCACCATCCCGACGATGGGGATCTGGACCTTGTCGAACATGGACTTGGCCCGCACCACGTCGGCCAGGGCCACGTCCTGCGGCGTGGCCACCAGCACCGCGCCGCTGCACTTGAGCTGCTGCGAGAAGGTGATCTGCACGTCTCCGGTGCCCGGCGGCATGTCCACCACCAGGTAGTCCAGCTCGCCCCACTGCACGTCGGACATGAGCTGCTGCAACGCCTTGCCGAGCATGGGACCGCGCCAGATCACCGCCTGGTCCGGTTCGAGGAAGAAGCCGATGGACATCACCGGGAGGCCGTGAGCCACCGGCGGCGCCAGCTTGAAGCCGCCCTCCACTTCCACCTTTTCCGGCTCCTCTCGCACACCCATGAGAATGGGCACCGACGGTCCGTAGATGTCCGCGTCCAGCAGGCCCACCGAGGCGCCGTGCATCTTGAGCGCCACCGCCAGGTTGGCCGCCACCGTGGACTTGCCCACGCCGCCCTTGCCGGACGCCACCAGCACGATGTTCTTGACGCTCGGCAAGAGGTCCGTGGTGCCCGCGCCGGCCTTGCTGCCGCGCACCTGGGCGCCGAACTCGAGGGCCACCTCCGTGATCCCCAGCGGCGTCAGGGCCCGCTCCACGTCGGCCTGGATCTGGTCCTTGAGGGGACACGCCGGCGTGGTCAGCTCCACCGTCAGCGACACCTTGCCGCCGGACACCGCCAGGTCCTTCACCATGCCGAGGGTGACGATGTCCTTGTGGATCTCGGGATCCTGCACGGTCTTCAAGGCTTCCATAACGGACTCTTGCGTGGCGCTGGACATGTCGCTCCTCTTTTCCTCGCCGGCGGGCTCCCCGTCCGCGTTGCGCCGCCAGAACCGCGTGCCGAATATCGTCATGAACACCTTCCTCCCGCGGTACGCGGCTTCGGCTGTTCCGAAAGACTGGATTGGCCTGGTTACGGGCCGCTTGCTGGGTCATGTCGAAAGATATCTGGAATATAGACTTGCATGGCGTCCATTTCAATGTGCGGAGGAGAGGAAGGGAGCGAGGGCATCCTGTCTTCGTTGAGGGTGGGACGCCCTCGCGGCCCGCGCCCGCTTCAGCGCCCTTGATGCTCCGGCCGCAGCAGGTCCAGCACGGTCTTCACCGGCGCGAAGGTCTCGGGCGGCAACTCGACGAACACCGTGTTCCATCGTGCCATGCCGCCGTTCCAGAGCCCGGGGTGTTCCAGCGCCTTGAGCTGGCGTCCCTCGCTGGACTTGATGGAGACGAAGGCGCTCCGCGGATCGCTGAAGCGCGTGAGGTCGAAGCTCGCTCCGGAGTGGCTGCGGACGGCGCAGACCAGATCCACGGGATTGAAGTGGGTGGAAGCGGCAAAGACTTTCCACTGACTCGGGGTTGCCACGTCCACCTGCGAGGACTCGACGATCTGAAGCGAGCAGGTGCCATCGGAGCCCCGGACCCAGAAGGGGCCGCCGCCCGGCTCTCCGGCGGACGGCACCATGCCGCACACCCGGAAAGGACGGTCCAGCGTCTCCCGCAGGAAACGCACCCGCTCGGCGGCGGGCGCGCGCGTGACGGTCGCCGGCGGCGAGACCGACAGCGTGGCCCGGACGAAGTGGAACGCCTCGTCGAGCAACGACGGCCCCGCTTCGGGGCGGAGCCGGTGGAGATAGTCGAACGCGCGGGTCTGGAGCTCCGCCAGCAGTCCGGCCAGGGCCTTCCGGCAGCCAATGGCGGCACCGGAATCCACCGCGATGTTGTCGATGTTCTGGATGAAGACCATGTCGGCCCCGAGGTCGTTGAGGTTCGCCAGCAGCGCGCCATGGCCGCCGGGCCGGAACGACAGGCCGCCGTCCGGTTCCCGGAACGGCTGGTTGTCGAGGGTGGCTGCCAGGGTGTCGGTATCGGGCCGCTGTTCCGAAAGGGTCACGTCGAAGCGGGTGTCGCGGTCCTGATAACGCCGGCATACCGCGGCGACGTGCCGTTCCATCGCCTCGCGGTGCTCCGGGGAGACGGTGAAATGAACGCGCGCCGTACCGCCGCGGTCCCGGACATACGCCCGGGCCATCACCAGGTGCTCGGCCACCGGCGTGCGGCAAT
>MKWU01007738.1_pt1 | contig 10069 bp, 8 predicted proteins | sample 809101 | NCBI WGS metagenome assembly MKWU01 (sample SAMN05860141, study PRJNA318959) | sponge metagenome | host: Aplysina aerophoba | place: Slovenia: Piran, Adriatic Sea, Gulf of Piran | collected 2013-05-07
GGGCCGCGAGATCGACCTCATCATCGAAGCTCCCAACGGCGCTGTCGTAGCAATAGAGGTAAAGGCAACCAGTTCGCCGTCAGCCGATGCGGTCAACCACCTGCGCTGGCTACGCGACAAACTCGACGCCTCCAACCCAGGCACGTTCCGCTCCGGCATCCTGCTCCACACCGGGCCCTTCACCCTGTCGGCAGGCGACCGCCTCCACCTCCGTCCCCTCAACTGCCTCTGGCGGACTGTCAACAACTGACTGACAGATCCACCGAAACCGAACAATCTGCCTCAGATTCACCAAGCACTTCGACATCGTTCAGTCCCATCAACAACTCACAGACGCGTATAGGGTCAACTTCCACACCGTTCCTCCAGATTCTCGGCTGCGTGTCAGCACCGATTCTGGGGAATCCCCGCGTTCAACCGCGGACCCTCACCCCACCGACTCCACCCCCAAACGTGAAGAGCCAGAAATGATACAACCTTCGACCAATGATATCAATCTTAACCGAGTTCTCTTCGTCTGACAATAGATTGAACCGTACTCGACGAAATGGTAGCGCTGCCTTGTCCTCTATTTCTGACACCGAAACTAATCGGTCGTATTCAAATTCAACAAGAACTGGTCGACTAATAGTGTCAATAGTAAGAATTGCCCCATTTACTTCATTTTCGAGATTAGAATAGTACAGCGTTACGCTATCTCTAACACTCGGATTGAAGTCTAGTATTTCTTCAATGGCTTGCTCATCTGAGAACTCAACAATTCCCCCAACATCGCCAGTTTCAACCAATTTTCCGTGCATTTCGAGAATTCTGGTCTGTTTTGCAAATGTGACAACAACATCTTTGCTGGTTCTTCGATATTTGTACCGACTAAGGTTTGACATCCTGTCGTAAGCGCGTGATGCTCGGGCTACATCGAATCGATTTGTTGAGATGTAGCGATTGAACCCGGCGGCAACGAGGTTCTTGTAGTGGGTCATAGTCCGTTGTGCGACAGGGCCGTACCCGTCCGCTTGTAGCAACGCATTGATCTCTTCTCTCGAGATTGCCCCATGGTGTCCAAAGTAGATTACGAATCCGGCTCTAGCGTCCCGGTAAGTGGCGTTTGCCATGTCCTGTCTCCGATGCTCTGGGAAGGTGATCGACACGAGGTAGTGTAAACGGCCGTGACTGGCGACAGGCCGAAACTGATTGAGGTGGCGTTGCCGTTGGCGGCGATCAACGAGGCGGCTGCGCGCGAGAAGATGGGCATGAAGCACGCTCGGCCTTCGACGTTGCATCTTTGGTGGGCTCGTCGGCCGTTGGCTGCGACTCGGGCGGTGATTTGGGCTTCGTTGGTGGATGACCCGTTGGGTGATGAGTCGTTGACGTCAGGGGAGCAGAAGACGGAACGGCAGCGCCTGTTCGGGATCCTTGAGCGGTTGGTGGTTTGGGAGAACTCCAACAATCCTGAAGTGTTGGCCGAGGCCAATGCTGAGATCGACCGGTGTTTTCCGGACGGGCCGCCGCCGATACTTGATCCGCTTGCTGGGGGTGGGGCGATCCCGTTGGAGGCGCAGCGCCTTGGACTTGAGGCGTTGGCGGGGGATTTGAACCCGGTGGCGGCGTTGATCAACAAGGCGATGATCGAGATTCCGCCGCGGTTCGCGGGGATGCCGCCGGTGCATCCGAGCATCGAGAAGACTCTGACCACGTGGGAACGGGCGCAGGGACTGGCAGCCGATGTGGAAGCCTACGGCCAGTGGATGCGCGACGAAGCGAAACGCCGGATCGGGCATCTGTACCCGGATGCGACAGGCCTCGACGGGGAGAAGCTCACGCCGATCGCCTGGATCTGGGCGCGGACGGTCGCGTCGCCGGATCCGTCGTGGTCGGGTCACGTGCCGCTGGTGGCGTGGTGGGTGCTCGCCAACAGGCCGGGCAAGCCCAAGGTGTGGGTCGAGACGATCATCGACCGTGACACCCAGACGATCAGCTACGAAATCCGCCTCACGGTGTGGGAGGCGTTGCAGTATCTCGTTGCTGCGTTGGAGAGGTTAGAGTCAGAAGCCGCGGAGCTGTTGCGTCAACTCGGCGGTTATGCCGACAGGGCCAGTCAGCTCGCTTATGTGCTGTACCAGAAAGCCAACGACAAGGGCTGGACCACCGAAGCCGGTGCTTACAACGCCCTCATCACCGCCTGGCCCATCCTGGCCACCGCAGCAGCCACACCAGTCCAGGCGCAGATGTTCTCATCATGAGCAGCAGCGGTCGTTGCGTCTCGAGTTCGAACTCGGTTGCGGGTTGTCACACCGCTTTGCTTGACTGCATTCATGGATTCCGCCGTGTTTGGATCATGTCAGCCGAGACTGTGATGGAGCGGGTCGGATGAGGCGCGAGGTCGTCCTAGCAGACTTTTTCTCGGGTTGCGGGGGGACCGCATGGGGGTTCGCCTCCGCAGGGGTGCGCCCGGTGTTCGCTACGGACTGGGACGACGAGGCTGTCCAGACGTTGAAGCTGAACTTCCCCACCGTGGATGCTGTTCAACGCGACATCCGGGAATTGGGGACTGACGAGGTCGTGTCGGTCTTGCCGCCTGCGGACGAGGCCATCCGCCTGCTAGCGGGGTGCGCGCCGTGTCAGCCATTCGCCGGCCATCGAAACGCCGCGACACAGGAGGACGAAAGGTCCGAACTGGTCCTTGAGCTTCTTCGCTTTGTTGAGGCGCTACGTCCGCAGCTTGTCTTTGTTGAGAATGTGCCGGGGATGCGGCGAGCATCGAAGTCAAGGGGCCCGCTCACGGAATTCGTTGAAGAGCTGAAGAAGACCCATCACGTAACCCTCGACACCATCTCTTGCGCGGACTACGGCGTGCCGCAGACCCGGCGCAGGCTGGTGCTCATTGCCAGTAGTTTTGATCTTGGCGAGATCGAGTTGCCTAAGCCGACACATGGCCCGACGACCGACCAACCGCACAAGACGGTCCGGGACGCCATTTACTCGTTGCCTCACGATGTCGAGGGACCCGACGCGGCCAAGTTCAGCAGCCACGTGGCGATGCGTCTCTCTCTCCTGAATCGTCAGCGTATCGAAGCCACGTCGGAGGGTGGCGACCGCCGCGACTGGCCGAAGCAACTGTGGCCAGCCTGCCACAGCGGTGATTTCGGCGGCCACACGGACGTCTATGGGCGTCTCAGCTGGGACAAGCCCGCGCCGACGTTAACGACGAAGTGCGTTAGTTACAGCAACGGCCGATTCGGTCATCCAACCGAGCATCGGGCGATCAGCGCACGAGAAGCAGCACGTCTGCAGACGTTTCCAGACGATTTCGAGTTCGCCGGGGGGCTGACCTCACAGGCACGGCAGATCGGCAACGCCGTCCCTGTAGTCCTCGCACAGCGGTTCGGCGAGCACTTCGTGAAGCATGTCTCCGCGGCCGACCGTGCATCCAACGTCGGGTCCAGCGACCCACCCCCAACCTCGGATGGGCATCGCGCCTCAGCAGCGAGGAAAGCAGCATGACGGGTTTCCGGGCCAGAGCGCGAGCGGTCGACATGCTCGGGAGGCAGCAGATCGCCAACCTGCCCACCGCGTTGAGTGAGCTGTTCAAGAACGCCCACGATGCGTACGCCACGTACGCCATCGCCGACTACTACCGCACTCTCGGTGCGCTCGTGGTGAGCGATGACGGCGTGGGAATGGACCTTGATACGTTTCAGGAGTCGTGGCTCACGATCGCCACGGAGTCCAAACTGGATCGCTCACCCGTGGCCAAACCACGGGGCATGCAGCCGAGGGTGCAACTCGGCGAGAAAGGCATCGGCCGGTTCGCAATCGGGGCGCTCGGCAGCCAGGTCCTCGTGATCTCGAAGAGCTCAGGTTGCCGGGCGATCGCCGCATTCGTGAACTGGCAGATGTTCGAGTTGCCTGGTATCGACCTCGACGAAGCGCCTGTGGGTTTGATCGAACTTGATTCCGACGCGCTGACGGAAGCGGATGTGCAGCGTCTGAAGACCCCCCTCTCCGAGGCAGTGGAGCGATTCCGCAAGAAAGATCGTTCGACGGGATGGCAAAGACGGCTTGACGGCATACGTGCAACGATCGACTTGTTACCCGATGATCCTTGGCGAGACGTCCCTGACATGGCGCCGCTCGGCAAGAGCGGCACGATCTTTCTAATCTCACCGGTGTCCGAGGTTCTCTCGGCCGACCTCGAGTCCCAAGGACTGAACGAGGCCCCCTTGTTCGACCAGACTCTGCACGGATTCACCGACGTATGGATCGGAAGTCCGATGGCACCCGAATTCTCGGTTGACTTCATGGATCACCGCGGAGGAGGCGACAGCGAGAGCCGACTCGACCCTCGTGACTTCTTTAAGGTGAGTGATTTCAAACGGGCCGACCACCACATCCGCGGCGAGTTCGATGAGCACGGGAACTTCTCTGGCACAATCCGGATTTTTGGAGAAGATCCGGCTGGCGTGGAGATACCGTCCGCGCTCTCGGCGCCCCCGCGCTGCGGCCCGTTCACCTTCGAGACCGGAGTCGTGCAGGGTATGGCCAGCGAGTCGATGCTTGACCCCGAAGCGTTTCATGCCATGAGCACGAAGCTGCGGACACTCGGCGGCCTGTACGTATACAAGGACGGCATTCGAGTTCAGCCATACGGTCGGCCAGGCGTGGACTACCTCGAAATCGAAGAGCGACGAACTCTCGGAGCCGGTTACTACTTCTTCTCATATCGACGTATGTTCGGTGCCATCTGTCTCTCCAGCGAACGAAACCCTGAGCTGAGGGAAAAGGCAGGCAGAGAGGGTTTCACCGGTGGTCGCGCCTATTCCGACTTTCGCCGCCTGCTAATGGACGTCCTAGTGGAGCTAGCCGCAAGGTATTTCCGCTCCGACGGGTCCGAGGTCCGTGCCTACGAGCAGGGCCGGGGACGCTTGGTCAGAGAACACCAACTGCGCAAGGAACGAGACAAGCTCGCCAATGCTGGGCGGCAAAAGCTCAGAGGTCAGCTTGTCGCCGCGGAACGGCATCTCAACGGCACTGACATCGGGCTCGAGACTTCAAGAGCCGTGGAATCACTTCGTGACGACCTGGCCGCTATCGACCGCCTGCAACCTGCCACGCGGCGAGTTGCTGATACCAAGCGCACGCTCCAGCGGCTTGTCGAACCTCTGGTGTTTGACGAACCCGAGGGGTTCGCTCCGACCGAGGCGATGCGTCTCGACATGGCCCACATGGAGCGCGCAGTCGCCGATATCGAGCAGTCACACATCCAGCCCGCGCATGAGGCAGTCGACGAAATGGCGGCCGAGGCCGAAGCACGGCTCGTGGCAGCGGAATTGGACGAGCGCGAGCGCAGGCAGTTTGTAAGGGAGCGAATCGATTCGACGAAACGCAGAGTGCGCGATAGCGAGAATGAAGGGGCGCAAGCACTGACCGCCATGAGCGCCAGTGTGAAGGCCGTGCTGCAAGGACTTCGCGCTGACTTCGAGGCACGACTGCAGGCGGTGGCTGAGCCGAGCGCAACGGGAGGTCGTGGATGGATCGAGGAGCAGGCCGAATTCGAGCGAGCAATCGACTCGCTCGCGGCCGATTCGAGTAGGGCGTTTATCAGGGTCGCGAATCTCGTCCGGTCGAACAGTGCAGTGTTCGACGCGAACACCCCTACGCCGACCGAACTCGCCGCGGCTGCCGATGCCGAAATCGTGGAGCTTCGAGAACAAGCGGATGCTCAACTGGAATTCGTGCAACTGGGCAAGGCGCTAGCAGTGGTGGACCACGAGTTCAGCCAGACGGTGGCCAGCATCCGTAAGGATGTGCGGCGGGTGGGCTCGTGGGCCAAGAAGAACCCCCAGCTTGGCGGTCTCTACGAGGATCTGCGGCGAGACTTCGACCATCTCGACAGCTATCTGACGCTGCTGACACCCATGCAGCGGCGAATTCGACGCACCAAGACGACTATCAAAGGCAGCGACATCTCACGATTCCTTGGCGAGCTTTTCTACGAGCGCATGCGTGTCGCCGAGGTAACGCTCGCGCCCAGCCGCGAGTTTCAGGCTCTCAAGATCGAGGGGTACGCATCGACATTCTATCCCGTGTTCGTCAATCTCGTAGACAACAGCCTCTATTGGATCGGACAAGCCGCGCCAAGCGCATCTGGAGTGATCGATCTCGAATGCCGTGGCGAAACGATCATCTATAGGGACAGCGGTCCGGGTATCGCCGACGACATTGCCGACCGTGTGTTCGACTTCGGCTTCACCACACGACCGGGTGGCAGCGGCCTGGGCCTTGCTATCGCTAGCCAAGTACTTGAGCGGGCGGGTTGGTCGATCAGCCTCGGCGATTGCCGCGACGGTGCCGAGTTCCTGTTGAGCCCCCGACAGCCTCCGCAATGACCACCATCAGCGACTACTTCCGAACTGCGCTGCTGATCGACGACCGTGTGGCCGCTGACTACGAGCCGCCCGAGCCACGCGACCGCGAGCAAGCGAAAGGCAAGGAGCGTGAGCCGGACGCAGGGCTCGTTGAACCGTCCGAAGCAGATGAGACCCCGGTACATCCAGCAGAGTTGGTCCGCGCGTTCTTCGCGGCTGGCGTGGTGTGCAGCGTTCTGGAACCAGATATGGACTCTACGGACATGGTGGAAGAAGCGTTGCGCGGCGCGCAGATTGCGGACCTGTTGATACTTGACTGGCTGCTGTACGGCAGCCACTCCCTGACTCTCGACATGATTCGAGCGATCGCATCGAAACGTGCCGAACGGCTCACCGTCATAGTGGTGTTTACCGGCACGCCCAGTCTTGGGGACGTAGTGCAGCGTCTCATGGATGACGCCCAATTCGAGGAGGCCGATGGATTCACGCTCCGGCGTGGCAACACGGTGGTGCTGGTGTTCGGAAAGCCAGGGGGGCGATTGATCGGGGGCGAAGACCGTCGTCAGCCGTCTGGCTACGGCGACCTGCCGGGAATGATCTGTTCCGACCTTGAGTTGATCTTCAAGGGACTCATGCCCAAGCTCGCTTTCGGCGGTATCAACGCGCTGCGCGAATCGGCACCGCGAATTCTCGCAACCTTCAACGCGGAACTCGACGCGGGTGCCTTGATCCACTGCGCGCTGTTGCCGGAGCCATCCGACGCGGCGACTCAGTTCGTGCGCCTGTTGGCGAGTGATTTCGAACAGATCCTGCACGACGGTCGAGTTGGAGACCTGTGGCACATTGATTCATCGTCGAGCGCGCTTACGCAATCGATGGACACCGCAAGCCTTGGCCCGCTAGCCGAGAGGCTGCGAAGTTCTGAAGCGGTGCAAGAGGCGTTGGGTGAGTTGGGGGAATGGAGCGCCGAGGCGCTTGTTCGTGAGGCAATGTCTCAAGGGCTGTGCAGGTTGGGCTTGGACGACCGTGCGATACGGAGAGCAATCCCCGGCCTGACGGGCGCGTTCATTGAGGCCGATAAGTCGAACCGCAGACTCGCTGCCATGATGGATTCGGCTGGATTGGGCGAAACACCACCACGGCTCGAACTGGGCGTTGTCTTGAGACGGGAATCGGCGAAGCCGCAATCACCCGAGGCGGATTGCGATGCAGAACAGCGGTTGTGGTTGTGCGTTCAACCCCTCTGCGACAGCGTTCGGTTGCAGGTCCCGCGGGACTTTCCGCTGATTCCGGTTTGCGCAGACATCGAATCGCCTGGTGCGATGATCCGCTCTGTTGATGGTGTGCACACGGGCATCTCATTCGTCACGGATCTGCATCAGCTGAGACAAGTGCAATTCGCGCCGACTGTTGCCGGAGCGGTAGTTGCTGATGGCAGTCCGCCTAACTGGCATTTTACCGACGAAGAGGGCGAAACCTATCGTGTAGTCACTCGCTTGAGACTTGATCGAGCGGCACAGGTGGCCCACGCGCTTGGTTCGGCCACCACGCGTATCGGGACCGACATGTCCGAGTGGCTGAGGCGAGGCGCGCGGTCGTAAGCGGGATTCAATTCGAGACGCTTTCGGCCTGTTGAGTGTCGCAGTTGTATGCGACGTGTCCTTGCTTGTGGTGTTCCGTGACCCCGACGAATCCACAGCCGAACGCTGCTCATATCGCGTCGACATAGACGTGCTCTTGGTGCCAGGTGAGGTATGTGTTGTCGGGTGAGGCACGGCTGGGCTTTCGTAGCGTCGGCCGCAGCGTGCTACCGAAGCCGTGGTCGACGCCATCGTCCACTGCCAAGCTGTGCCGCAAAGACCGCGCCCGGTGCACCCGAAGGCCGCCGTTGACCGTGATCAGGCCAACATCGAATGCGGCATCGTGCATCGGGCAGGAGGCGACTCCGTTTGCGGCGTCAAGCCGTTCCGTGTCATTCGAGGCCGACCACGGCTTGATGTGGGATGCGATCAGTAGCTTCTTGCGTGGCAGTGAGCGTGGTGCAAAATCGCAGAACGCGCACTGATGGCCGTAGTTCTCAAGCACACTCCTTGCGAACCGATGCTGTCCGAGGCGGATCTTCTGCTCAGCTACACGGAAGGTCTGCGTGTCATCTGCGGCCAACTGCCTCACTCTGAGCCGGGCCGCCGCAACCTCCACCGCTTCCATCAGGGCCCCGTGAGGCAAGCTGTCTTGGCCGAGCATCACGGCATTACCCGCCGTGTCGCGCTCTATGAAGTCAGGCAGGCGACTCGGATCGATTCCCATGTGTCTGGCTGCGAGCAGCACGCATTCGTAGAGAGCAGTGAAGTGCACTGGGTCCGCAGCCATCGCGTCATAGAACGGGACATCGCTAGCGGCACCATTCGGACGCGATCCATCGAGATTCAGCATCTTGATGTTGATTGATCGCGTCGACCGTTTGAACAACTCCGCCAGACGCGCAACTTCCTCTGGAATCAAGTGGATGTTGCGCCCACCAAAGCGATGCGGATCGACCACGCGGAATAGGGCACAACACAGGACAACCTCGACTGGGGTGTACGGTTCCTGCCTCGACCTGTCAGCCCGCTGCAAGATGCGTCCCCACTGCCGACGTGCTTCTTCATCGGTCAATTCCAGAAGCGCTGCCAGCGAAGGCATTTCACGATCCTAGTTTGGGTCGTCGCAGAGCGGCTAAACCGCGCTGTCGACATAGCGAAGTTCGCTCTGGTTGGACCGGTAGCAGCCTAGAGTCTAGGTCGTGGACCCGAAGCAGCGAGCGACTGACTCCGCAGGCACAAGTGACACTGCAGATCCCGGGCATGATCTTGCTTCGGTGCGCTACACCTGTCACGCGAGTTCAGAGGAGTTTCTGGCCTCTTTGGAAGACCGTGAATCTCTGACCCACGAATTCGGAACCTTGGAGGAGACGCTCGACATTGAGCGCGATGTCGAGCTGGTCGAGTCGCTGCGCAGGTCGGTCCAAGAAGCCGCTGAGGGGACTCATCTGCCACTTCCCGACGGGTTCTGAAGCAGTTCTGTGCGTGAGGCGAGGACTGCCCATGGGTATGCAAACTGGTTTGGGCGCCTGACAAGGTGATAAGTGGCTCTTCGCGTTTCAGGGTGGAGTGAGGGTGTCGAGTAGCGTCCAGTTGGGTTTGCCGGCATAGAGGAGTGCTCGGATGCGGTAGTTGTTGAAGTTGGTGAACCCGAAGGCGACGCGTTTGAGTCGTTTGGCTAGGTTGTTGAGCCTGCGCGTAAACGTGGGGGGCGGGTTGGTTGAGGGTCCCTGACTGGGGGTCGTGGCCCTGCTGGAATCGGTGTGTTGATATCCAACGATCCAGGAGGGCCACGATGGCCAGTGATGTTATGCGGGTGCGGTTGCATCTGCGCCAGATCCGTGTGGTTGAGGTGTTGGTTGACACCCCGGCTGTGTTGAGGGTGCGGGTCGAGTCGTCCCAGACGCACCTGCGGTGCCCGCATTGCGGGTTCAAGTGCCACAAGGTGCATGACACGCGCGAGCGGCAGGTACGCGACTTGGAGGTGTCGGGCCGGCGGACGACGTTGGTGTGGATGCGGCGCCGGTTCAGTTGCGGCAACTGTACAGAGCGGTTCTTGGAGGACCACGACTCCTTTGACGGCAAGTTGACGCGCCGCATGGCGCATCGGCTGGTCGCAGGCTG
>MKWU01007739.1_pt1 | contig 10069 bp, 9 predicted proteins | sample 809101 | NCBI WGS metagenome assembly MKWU01 (sample SAMN05860141, study PRJNA318959) | sponge metagenome | host: Aplysina aerophoba | place: Slovenia: Piran, Adriatic Sea, Gulf of Piran | collected 2013-05-07
GGAGAGTGGCAATCAGCAAAATCGACGCTTTCGCATACAATTTTCAAGGGTATTTCGCCTCATAACTGCCTGCTACAGTAATCTTCGGCTAATCTACCCGGCGAGCAGTCTTCTCACGTCTCCTACTTTGAATCAAACTGGTCACAAACGTGTTCGCAGGAGTCCTGATATTCCGCCTGCTCGAAGATCTCCTTCTCCTATATCTAATACATTGTACGCGACTCCGCGTGCTTGTGTGTGTGTGTCTAACACGTATAAATTCAAGGTGATAAAACTATGAATCTAATTATAGCTATCTACTTCCTGACCCAGGCCTTAATGACGCTGAGTAGAGCGATTGTCTACTTAAGTGTTGCAATCTCATAATCACCATCCATAAATGTGCAAGAAACCTGGCATCTTTTTTCATAAGGGTGTGAATCCATGCAGCAATTCTTTGAGGTACAATGAGTCATCCTTTATCTACCCCAATATGATACTCCCAGCAATGCGAGAAGAGTTTACAAACTGAGGATTCAGCTCGAAAAAATTACTTACATCATAATTATAGATAGTGTGTTTGTGGTATCTACTGATTTGATCACAAGGCTTAAGACTGCGAAGCACCCAAGTGCTGGGTCATCTTGAAGGCCTGTCCACACTTGTCCACAAATGCGCATTGAATGTGCATTCAATTTGCTTTCATGTGCATTCGAGCGTCCACATGAAATGCACATTCAGGGTCAATGGGCATTCGATTCGCTTCCAGCCAAACCACCTACAGAGGTGCTTTTGATCTGGTTTGACCCTTCGAACTGGTTTCGCGAGTTTCCACATGACCGCAAAACACGAGCACATGATACACTACGCAAAGCCTAAAATCATAATGGCGTACGAAAGGTGACGATTGGAACGCAAAAGAACAACAAGTGAATGTAGTCATTGTTCAATCGTCCGACGGTAGAAGCAATGGCTGGGACTGGCTGGTGCATGAAGATGAAAGCCTTGATTAGCCTCTGAGGACAGGCTGACGTTCAATGTCAGCTCAATGGCGTGACGAGAAATCAACGCATATACGACCAGACGATATTGGTTGGGAGCGGACATAGGAACACTGTAGGACTAAAATGAAGAACCTCACCCAAAGGTATAGGAGATAGTAAGAGCACTGAAGGCTTATTGATGTGGATAGTTCTAGTTTAGAACCATTGATTATTGGCTATTAGGTGAAGGATCCAAACAGAGTTAATGGGAATGGTGCTATAACTGTTCTTTTTACAATGAACTTGATGACATCCTGGGTACTCGGGCAGCATATATATATACTCAAGCAGTGAAAGTGATGGCAATGTGGTGCAGCTGTTACTAGAGGACCTACAAGGGGACAGCCCTCAATGTAATGGTATGAATCAGCATCGCACATTGACATTGCCTGAAACCACATGGCAACTGTCAATGCCTCCACCACACAGAGAGTGAGAACAGTCCTGAAACTAATGTGCCATCCACCGACATTGATACTGCTACTAGCACTGCAGTTGCAGTCAGTAATATCACTTCAGGCACAGGCGGTAGCTCTTCTGCTACAGGCAGTAGCTCTTCTGCTACAGGCGGCAGCTCTTCTGCTACAGGCGGCAGCTCTTCTGCTACAGGCGGCAGCTCTTCTGCTACAGGCGGCAGCTCTTCTGCTACAGGCGGCAGCTCTTCTGCTACAAGCAGCAGCTCTTCTGCTACAGGCGGCAGCTCTTCTGCTACAGGCGCCAGCTCTTCTGCTGCAGGCAGCAGCTCTAGAGCTACCAGGAGCAGCACAAGAGCTGCAGGCAGCTGAAGTGGAAGTCAGTGCACAAGGACACTAGCCGGGAGACTAGCAGGTTTGACGTGGATAACATTTCAGCTATGCACTGTAAGTTACCATTGTTACCATAGCATGTATTTAGGTACCAAGAGGAGGTCAGAAGTCATGGACGCAATGATGTTCCTTGCAGCAATGGAAGAGGGAGCTGAGGAGAGACCTCAGTAAGTAGGGGAGAAACGTGCAAAGTCGGAAGCAGAAGTGGAGGAACAAAGGCAGGAAAGGGACAGGAGACATGAAGAAAGAATGCAGTCACAATTGTTTTGTCATTTCCAGCCAATGACAGGTGGTGGGTGGAACTTACCTCATCCATCCCAGATGTTTTCACCATCCCAGGTGTTTCCTCTCAACTCCCTGATACCACCCACTAGTAACCAAAGTATCCAAAGTACCCCTACAGAAGATGAACATGACCTGGACACCCCACCGACATCTGCTGAAGGGATATAACATTTGTGCACAATTGAGTTGACAACTATTATTATTATTATATTAAACCTTCACTATTATTATTATTATTATCACTATTAATTTGCTGATTTACTGCAGGATGGCATACAGCACATGGTACATATATATACATGCACTTGATGTCTTCAGCTTGTATAAAGTTCTTAATAGCATTACAAATGACAGAGGCACTGGTTCCACTGACACTAGTAGCGATACTGCTGGCTTGTGTTGCTGTTGGGGCCTTGTGGTATACCCACTCGTCAGTGCAATGATCTCCAAACATTTCACACATGTTGTGTAAAACCACACATGCAGCAACAACATTGGGAACGTTGGAAATGTTATAATCCAAGCGCTTGAGCTCCAACGCCCTTTGAGATGACCGAATGCATATTCAACTGGCATTCTTGCATGGCTTTGTCTGTAAATGTATCTCTTTTCCTCTGTTGTACTATGAGCAGTTTATGGATATGGATGTATCAGCCATGGCAACAACCTAGGATGACCAAAGGAACATCTACTCCAGAAATGCATCACTTCCAATTAAGAAGAATAGAACCACTCTTCCCTTTGCGATAAAGGGATGAGTTTACAAAAACCCGTGCATCATGCACCTTTCCTGGCCAACCGATGTAAGCATCTAAGAACAGCCCACAGTAATCCACAACTGGTTGCATAATCACTGAATAATATCCATTGCGATTTTTATAAGCAGATGCATTCTCACTGGGACGTACAATCGGAATATGTGACCCATCAATGGCCCCTGCAACCTGAGGAAATACGAGTTTGAAGGTTTGTTACAACATCCCATAGTTTTTCACCACTGGGGAAAGAATAGGTTGCTTGTAATATTGTTGTTGGGATGTACACAATAGCAGCGATAAATTGTCCGTGCTACCAGGATAGCATCGTTTAGCACAGTGAACGTTAGCCGCCAAGACATTCACCTGCGCATTCGCTGTCTATTGCTCATCCCAAAGAGCTCTATCTATCTATATCCCCCAAGTACAACTCCTGACGCGGCTGCACTGTAAAGTTCATCGAAACTGTACTTTTGTGGACATTGAAGCCTTTACCAGGGGCAGCTGTTGAAGAAGTGTTGGGCTGTTCAGGAGCAGTCTGAAATGGTACTAGTTTTGTCTCAGGTTCAGTTATTGGAAGCAGTGAATTGTAATCTGTCTTATCAGTGGAGGAAACTACTGCTGGTGCTGGTTTCTGTTGCTCATCTGAGATTCGCTCATACAGCCGCAACGCTTTTGTGGATCGGTGCCTGATCTCTTCTGAATTACCTCTTCAGGGACCCCAGCCTGGAACATCTCAGTTGCAGATGTTGCTCCTAAAGAATGGTTCGCTTTGGGGGAGACACCAACAGCCAGACACATTCTCTTCACCATTGTGTTAAGCTTGTTCTTTCTCACTGGTTAATTACAAAACCAGGGTAGCACTGCATCCTCAGGCATCATCTCACGTGGACAGAGATAAAAAGCTGATTCTGCTCTAATTGCCTCTGCTGGAACCTTGGTGAAGTAAAGATCAAGTATAGAAACTGGGCAATGCTCATCAGCTGAATGGATGCCACGTATAGGAACATTCTTGTGTTGGAATTTAGAAGGCCACCTTATCGATTCTTAGAAGCTCTTTCAGTGTAGGCACACATGTCAGGATCTGATGTGCATTTGAAATCTGAAAAACAAAGAGAGCGATGCTCTTGGCCTCCACGGAGACAGCAGTACAGGCCAATAGTGAAGGAAACAGCGTTCAAGAGCTGCGTAGAACCCTTTGTACCGAAAGCGCCAGTTTCCCACAGCTGGTTGATATCCTGTTTGCTGACTGGGTTGTGGTGTTTGCTGCTGGATCCAGCTCCTTCCACAGGAAGTTCCTTGAACAAGTTGTGAAGTGTCCTATGAAGACGACGAAAGGTAAACGTGCTAGAACAAAACTGAGGTAAGTCCACGTCCAAGTGAAGTAGCAAAGTGTAGCAATGCAGTTGTAGTGTTAGCAAGCATGTTGAACTGCAGGAACAATTTAACTGTTTGGCCATTGGCACAAACAGTAGATTACATAAAATAATATACTGAGTAAAGCCATCCGCTTTTTGTAGTGAAAGTGAAGCATTCCATTACAAATTGAGGCATCTGCATGCATTGTGAAGGAGTCTTTTTCCACAGCATTTTGCATGCATTTTGAGCCATACAAATGTTAAGCTACTGTAGACGAAAGAGACAAAAATGTGGCTTTGAAAATCAGTGGCCATGCATAGCTCTCACATTATTTGCAAACATAGGACGTGCCCTACAGACACATGCACACACTTGAGTAGAACGTACATTCATATTAAAATGAACAGTACAAGGATAGAGAATTAAATCACTGTCTGATAAACAACTTCTGCCAGGAGGGATGTGTGATACACTGGTATCTGTTAATTAATGGCTCTGTATCATCTATATACATGGTTCACTAAGGGTATTTCTATATATTTTGTGTTGCAGATGTTGTGTCACCCTGGTTGATGAAGGCCAGTATATTGTGTGGGAGTTGGCCAAATCCTGACCTTGATTAATTGTGTCATCATTACCCTTTACTCCTTTGGCACTAAGTGTTTGCACAAAGAGTGCTCAAAGGCTGTTGGTGGCTATAAACATCTAAAACTAACCTGGATGGTGTGTATAGGCTCACTGTATATGCCCCTCTGTTTCATGCTGTCAGATTGGTAAAAGTACACCCTCTTTTTCTTCGATAATGAGCTCACAAAAAATATCTCCCTAAAGATTGCTACCTCTAATTATTCGTCCAAGAAATGTAGCACATGACAGATCACTTTCATGTCCAATTTCTGTTGTTAGAGGTGCTGCCAGTGAGGCTGGAACAGAGAATCCAGCCAAAGGCAACTATAGTATCTTTACAGCTATAAATTATGCATTTTGATGCACACCTGTGCTCAAGGAGCTACTTCTTTTGGATCATACAAGCCAATGCCCTGTGCGTGAATATACATGTACGTATTTTTATTCCTTCCTTACTTATAGATATATTGGAGTTTATGTTCAAACTCTAATCATTATTTTCTGGAGGGACATCTTCAAGTTCCTGGGCATGTTCACTGTGGTCCTGGTGGTACTCAGTGGGCCCCTGTACTTGTCACTCCGCTATGATGCAGACCTGGCCAACTCCACTACTTCAGCTTTACTGTCAGGAGAAGGAAGGTGAGACAAAAATGGTCAATGAACACTCAATGCATGTTTTCTGAAGCTATGGGAAGGTACACACACAGTAATCACCCTGTCTTGTCAACCTGAAACGAACTATCTAAACATCGAAACTTGAGCAAGTTCGCTAAGTACACAGCCTGAAAGTAGCAACTGGAGAAAAAGAACCACGACCCGGCGCCTGAGCTCATAGCCTACGCCCTAACGTGGAGCTTCAGCCATGCAAGCCACTGATGTGGCCACGATTCTTTATCCCCAAATGGCATATATATATGGTCATGTGCGGGCTGCAATGCTGCCACCACTTAGAACCCATGCCTTGAGGATTTGTGCGATGGTATGCTCAGCGGGCAGCTAGCATGTGTATGTGCATGAGCCCACAAGCCAGAGGTGGATGATGGTGCGCCTTTTCCTAATCTCTATACATTGTCAGTACATTGTATACAGTCACAGTCATGTCAATCCTTTGTATGGTGGGCTATGTGCTAAGCTTATTGCAATCTATATATATAAGTAAGCTTCAGAATCCTGCTGTTAACCACTGTCAAGTCCTAATTATAAAATATTAATATTCTGTAATTCAAGTACAAAGTGTTTACATCTTCTAGTATCCAACACTTCCTTGTATGCATATGCAACCTTTGTGGGTATATGTAAGCACATTTATTTGATATATATTCACCTCAGTGACAGAGTATTTCCACTGCAGTTCTCTTCATGAAACCTACTTCACTGGGCTGAGGATCATGATTGAAGCTGGCAGTATTCTGGACTACTACGACAGATCAGGGAGTGTGTTTGGGTACGTTGACACATTTTTCTCAATCCATTGGATGTGTCTAATGTGAGGTCTAATTTTCATTGTTATGCACTTTCCTAATCCAGCTTGTCCACCTGTGCACGATCACACCTAAATCATGATCATTACCTACATTGATGCATAGTCTAAGGTTCGTCTGCTACATATATACAGTAGCAATTGTACCTTAGCGCAAATTATGGGTTTGAGAAAATGGCCAATAAAGTTTACCGAAAGAAAATCGTCGTTCTTCCGTCAACCCAAGGTGGCAACTAGTTCTTATTGGTGGGAAATAGTGGCATTTTCATTGCTAGCTAAGGGAGGAAACACCAAGAAGAGAAAGGCAAGAGTATCAAAGAAACGATCGCAACAAAAAGCTACATTTAGCCTAGCACAAGTTTAACACCTTGAAGACACTTGCACGAATACATGAGCATGTTAACTAACCTGTCAGTACATCTAGCATTCATAAACAGGTAAACAGCTTGTAGCATGCCCTATCCATAGTGCTAAAGCAACAATTGTGCAACCCTATATGCATAGTGACTTCCTAGAATGTGCAAACATTTCTAGACCTGAGTTGTTCTGGCTTAGGCTTATCTAGATGGTTCCAGATGAAGCTAAGATGAAAAGAAGGACAGTGAATGAAGCAGCTATGCCTATTATAAGGCCTCCATTTTATAGCTGTGTGTTCCATAGTATACGGACTGTTATACAGAAACTTGTATACTGCTCACAGATAAATCTCTAGGATGGGTCGTTTACTCATGAATTTCTCCATCGCGCAAGTGTGCAGAGCTCGAAAACCTTTTAGAATGGCGCAGAAGGTGTAGTGATAACTGCTGATGGCAAAACGTCAAAATTGCCAAAACGCACTAGGGTGTGATTTCTACTGGTGACTCTCACATATGCTGTTTGTCACTCGCATAATTATAATTTACAGTATATATAATTTATATGTCTCTATAGGAATGATCTCGAGGAAAATGTTTTCCCCTTTACCAATGTGTCAGCAGGCTTTGGTGAAAGTAGCTCCACAATGGGAAAGAAGCTAACTGCCTTTTCTGAATATGCCCATTTCATTGTTTTGCAATAGTCACCAGACCCATAACCAAATATATCATGAAAACTACAGCGGGCTGCTGCCCCAGTCATCTCTTCCTTCTCTTCCTGTCAAACCGTATTGTGCTCTTAGCACACAACTCAGATCACACACAGACCCAGCTGACAAAGCACTTTGAAGTATATCTGACTGATTGCTGGCAACAAACTAGTCTATTAGTGTTTGGAGCAGGTGGCAGATATTTTTCAATATCTTAACACAAATCCACCACCATTTTAATGTGTCCCTATTTTGCTTTTAAGAATTTATCAACAGTCAGGTATTGCTCAACAAGTGAAATCCTAGTATCAATAATTAGCATACCTCATCCAGGCTAGACCATGCGGACTAGGATAGTCCATTGGCAGTGAATTAGTTGTTCAAGTTGGAAATGTGCAATTTGGCATGTTATTCATTGTTTCCCTGGCTATACATGTGACTACACAAGATGCACAAGTCATGTGGCTCGTTGAATGAAATTTAACATAAAGCAGTATTTGTCTCCTGAATCAGTCCTGAAAGAAAGTGTGTCAAACTTTAACAGCATCACACAGCATGAAGGAGTCCTTTTATACATAATAATATAATAATAATACGTGTTGGAATATAGTAAAGCACAGTTGTTGAAGAAATGTTGTTGGCCTTAGAGTAAGTGAAATACCAAGGCAGTGACAGCCGATTCTTCCCAAGATTGAAGTTGATTCCAAATTCTATTAAGCTATTACAGACTGGGGAGCTGAGTTTGTTTATATAGATCTGGAAAGTATTATTAGTTGTAATATGAAGTATAAATAGATTTGATGTAGCAACTTTCTCCACAATGAAAGGTTAGAGCATTTGCTTGTGGATCCTACTGTATACTCAACAGTTTCATTTGAAACATTGTCCTCAATATTGCTACATCTACTTAGATGAAATCAGAGTGATGACTAGCACTCCCTTATGGTCCAAAGAGCGATAGAGAATGTGTCAGTGATAAACAATCTGGAATGCCACTGTCCTTTGTGGCTACGCGGCGCTCTAATATGCACAAATTCTACGCTTCATCTTTCCTCTGCCAAACATGAGTGGAATACACATGCAGATATAAAAAGGACTATTGCAGGCCTGGCTCTGACAGGCTGGGCAAAGTTAGGCCCATCATTAACATAATCAGTGACTGCCTAGCCAAACTATGCCTCCCTGGATAAAATATTAGCATTGATGAGGCAATGATTACCTTTACAGGTAGGTCTAGCCGGAAGCAGTACATGCCGAAAAGCCTGTAAAGTGAGGAATATAGTGCTGGGTGAGAGTAGAAGCTGCAACAGGGTATGTGTCTGCTTCAATATACCACACAAAGCAACGCATCTATTTGACAAATTGTGTTGTGTGGATTTGGCATTGGACTTGCTCCAGAATGGATTGTAAACTTGTGGAACCCCAAGATCAAATAGGAAGGGATTCCTTAAGGAAAGGATTATAAAAAGGGGTGACAGTAAAGTAGTCCAGGCTGTTCAGGCAGGCAATCTAATTGTTAGCCTCTGGCAGGACAATAGACCTGTCGTCATCTTTGCAACAAACTCAGACCCAACAACCACCACAACGCATCTAGAGCTGAATACACTTAGGTTCTAACTCCATTGCAGACTACAATGATTACATAGGTAGTGTGAATGCCAATGACCAGCTTTGTTGCTATTTATAAAGTGCGGTCTAAATGCAAGACATACTAAAATACATATTCTGGTTTCTATTTGATTTAGCCATCACAAACGCATATTCTATGGAAATCCAACCCTGCAAAGCAGCGAATGAAGCTGAGTTTCACATCATTGGGCAACCATCTATCTCTGTGCCATTTTAATACAACTTTGTGATGGCCACTTTCCAACCAAAGCAACTCGGCAGTGCTGCTGTTATTGCTATCAGCACAATCACGCATGACGTACCACTACCTGGTACTGCTGTACTTGTCGGCTCCACCTTTGCCACACAAGCGAATAAAAAAGTGACTGCTTCTGGAAGCACCACCACTAAGCAACTGGCTAATTAACATCTATTATATACAGACAGTGCATCCATCTATACATGTATCAAATAGTAGATGCTGTAATAAACGGCGTACACACTGCATTACCCACCAAGTAGGACAGTGTGTGTGCATGTGCTGAATACCAGTACAGGCATTGCGTGCACAAAATTCGTGAGCGATTCCAGGTGTAAGACATTTCAGTGTGGGAAATGTGGAGGGGCTCACCCAAATAATCCATCTTCATCCTTGCACGTGTGAAATCACCAATGAAAGTGATGAACAACAGCGACCAACAATCTTCCTGGGTGGCACTGGCAAATGGAAAATACCTCACTTCCACTCCATTGTCCAGCAAAACCGCCACAAAGTGTGCCATGTGGCAAACTCCAGATTTCTTCCATGCGACAGCATTTACAGTCCAGTGTTGGAGGGGTCGCTGCAAATTTTAAACTTCGCCGCTAAAGGGTTAAAATTCAAGTGGCATGTTTCACTTTTATTGCATACTATGTAGGTGGTCAAACTGTGTTATGTCCATACTGTGAAGGTGAGTGACCTTGACCACTATTGCCACATAGTGGAAGAGTTTGTGGCTTGTACTACAGCTGCTGACCCAGAGATGCTGTGCAAAGTTAAGATTCACTTATTACTCCACCTTCCA
>MKWU01007740.1_pt1 | contig 10068 bp, 12 predicted proteins | sample 809101 | NCBI WGS metagenome assembly MKWU01 (sample SAMN05860141, study PRJNA318959) | sponge metagenome | host: Aplysina aerophoba | place: Slovenia: Piran, Adriatic Sea, Gulf of Piran | collected 2013-05-07
GGAGGCGGGGTACGATGCCTGGCGGGCGCGCCAGGGCGAGATCGGCGGGGGCGGGAGGGGCCCCCGGCTCGGCATCGCCCGCTTCGTCGAATCGAGCGCGGGCCGGGCGCCCCCGCACGCCCGCATCCCCCCCCACGCGGAGGGCGCCACGGGCCCGGCATCGCCTGCTTCGTCGAATCGAGCGCGGCCGGGCCGCCCGAGCACGCCGGCATCGCCGCCGACGAGAGCGGCGCCGTCGAGATCCGCGTCGGCGCCTCCTCCTTCGGCCAGGGGGTGGAGACCGGCATGGCCCAGATCGCGGCCGACGCGCTCGGCATCCCGCCCGAGGCGATCGCCGTCCGCTACGGCACCACCAGCCTGCTGCCCGAGGGCAGCGGCAGCTATCACAGCCGCACCACGGTGATGGCGGGCAACGCGGTCGCGGCGGCCGGCGCCGCCTTCCGCGAGCGCTGCGTGGCGCTGGCGGCGCTGCGCTGGAACGCCGAGCCCGGCGGGCTCGCCTGGCGCGGCGGCCGCGTCGAACGGCCCGACGGCGAGGCCATCGGCGTCGCCGCGCTCGCCGCCTTCGCGCGGTCCCGCGGCGAGACCCTCGAGGCCGCCGCGCGGTTCGACAACCGCGGCCGGGTGGCGTGGAGCTGGGGCGCGCATGCCGCCCATGTCGCGGTCGACGCCGAAACCGGCGGGGTCGAGGTGCTCGGCTACCGCCTGGTCGAGGAGCTCGGCCGGGTGCTCAACCCGATGATGGCCGAGGGCCAGGCCGTCGGCGCGGCGGTCCAGGGGATCGGCGGCGCCCTTCTGGAGAGCATCCGCCACGATTCCGACGGCCAGCTGCTCACCGCCGATCTCGCCGCCTATCCGGTGCCCGCCAGCGCCGGGATGCCGCGCATCGACGCGCTCTCGCTGGAGACCCACCCGGCGGACTCCAACCCGCTCGGCTTCAAGGGCGCGGGCGAGGGCGGGATCGTCGCCGCCGGCGCCGCCATCGCCAATGCGATCGGCCAGGCGCTCGGCCCGTCCTGCCCGGGACCGAGCGCGCTGCCGGTCTCCCCGGACGACATTCGCCGCCTGCTGGCAGAGGCGGAAGACTGACGATTCAAGGTTGATGAAAGCAGGCAAAACTCTCTAGTTTGTACCCATGAGCGCCGAGATGGTCACCATGCTGGGCGTCGGGGGCACCCTGGCGCTGCTCATCCTCGGGATATTCGCCCTGCTGGATCGACGGATCGACCGGCTGGAAAACAACTTCGTCCGCCTGGAGGGCAAGGTGGACGGGCTTGCCGGGGACCATCAGTCCCTGGCGCGCGAGCTTTCCGAGCTGCGGGGCGAGATCCGCGGGCGCCTGGGCGATCTGCCGGCCGCCCCGTAAGCGGAGACCCCTACGGCTTCAGCCGGTAGCCGCCGCTTTCGGTGACCAGGAGCTCGGCCCTGGACGGGTCGAGCTCGATCTTCTGGCGCAGCCGGTAGACATGGGTCTCCAGCGTATGGGTGGTGACGCCTGAATTGTAGCCCCAGACCTCGTTCAGCAGCACGTCGCGCGCGACCACATTCGGACCGGCGCGCAGCAGGAATTTCAGGATCGCCGCTTCCTTCTCGGTCAGCCGGATCCTGGCGCCCCGCTCGTCGTCGACGAGCAGCTTGGCGCCCGAGCGGAAGGAAAACCGGCCGATCGAGAAGACCGCGTCCTCGCTGCGCTCGTACTGGCGCAGCTGCGCGCGGATGCGGGCGAGCAGGACGCCGATCCGGAACGGCTTGCCGACATAGTCGTTGGCCCCCGATTCCAGGCCGAGGATGGCGTCGGCGTCGCTCGACGCCGCGGTCAGCATGATGACCGGCGCGCGGATTTCGGACTTGCGCAGGCGGCGGCAGACTTCCCGCCCGTCGATATCGGGCAGCCCGACATCGAGCAGGATCAGGTCGAAATGGCTGCCGCGCGCGGCCTCCAGGGCGGTCGCGCCGTCGCCGGCCGGGACGGTCTCGAACTCGCCGTCCATCTCCAGCTGTTCCGCGAGGGTCTGCCTGAGCGCTTCGTCATCGTCGACCAGAAGGATTTTCTTGCTCTGCCGCGCCATGCAAACAGCACCCCTCCGGTAACCTGTACTCGGGCGCCGCGCGGGCAAGCCCGGCAGGGCCCGCCCGGAGGGCGGACCCCAACCTGCCGCACGGCTCCGCGAAGTGGGGCGTTAATCCAAGACAGCCTCAAGGCCGCGGGAATCACGACAAAACTAGCCCAGACGCGCCAGATTGTCATATGCTGCACACAAATAAAGGCATGCGGGTGCGACATAGTGTCGCAGCCTCCGGTCGGGCGCGGGCCGGATCGTTCGCCTCAGGGTTGCCGTCCGGGTTGCGGCGCCGGGCTCCGGCGGGGTAACAAGCCGCCATGACGCTGACCGTGGGCGCCGACGGGCGGGCGGCCTGGCGCGGGCGGGTGCTGCGCTGCGCGATCGGGCGCGGCGGCATCGCCCGGGCCAAGGCGGAGGGCGACGGCGCGACCCCGGCCGGGCGCTTCCCGCTGCGCCGCGTGCTGTTCCGCGCCGACCGGGTCGCCGCGCCCGACACCGCGCTGCCCCGCGCCGCGATCGCGCCCGCCGACCTGTGGTGCGACGCGCCCGAGGACGCGCTCTACAACCGGGCGGTCCGCCACCCCTACCCGGCGCGCGCCGAGCCTCTGTGGCGCGCCGATGCGTGCTACGACCTGCTCGCGGTGATCGGCTTCAACGACGATCCCGTGGTGGCGGGCGCCGGCAGCGCGATCTTCCTCCACGTCGCCCGGCCGGACTACGCGCCGACCGAGGGCTGCGTCGCGCTCGCCCCGACAGACCTGCGCGACATCCTCGCCGGCTGGCAGCCCGACGACCGGATCGCGATCGGCTAGGGCGCACCCCTTCCGTCCCCAGCGGCGTGGCGTTCACCCCGGCGGATCGGTCCATGGGTCGAAAATCTCGACGCCGGTATCGCGGAAGTCGGCCACGTTACGCGTTACGATGGATAGTCCCCGGCAGGCCGCCGCCGCCAGCATGGCATCCGGCAGGTGGTCGTCGAGCGGCGCGCCCCGGCGCCGCCTTGCTTCCATCAGACGGGCACACGCGCGCGCCTCTGCGAGGCTCCACTCGAATATCCGGTCCTCGAACAGATCGTCGAGTAAGCGCTGAAACCTTTGCGTCAATTCCTCGCGCCGGCGTCCGGGATCGAGTCGGCCGAGACCGTTGAGAACTTCCCAGACGGTGATCGAGGCCAGGCCGATTCCGTCCTCCGCGATGCGGTCCAGGAAGCCGGCGACACGCGGTTCCGGCTCCCGTCGCATCATCTCGGAGACGACATTGGTGTCGAGCAGCCAGGCGGCTCGCACCGTCAGGTCTCGCTGTCGTCGGCGAACCCGAGAGGTCTGTAGCCGTAGCGCTGGCGCGGCGGCAAATCGACGCCGTGCTGCGGCCCGAAATAATGCCGGAAGACCTCCGAAGGTTTGGCGCGGCGTTCCGCCCTTTCCCGGTTCTCGCGAATCAGGCGGCGAACGAATTCCTCCATGGAAATGCCCGCATGGCGCGCTTCCCGCCTGAGCCAGGACTTGTCGCCGGAGTCTATGCCGCGAACGGTGATGGTGGAGCTCATGGTGACGCCTGCCGGTGTGGGACGGTTCGGCCTGATGCTAGCACAAGTTGACAGCAACAGGGGCGCTGCCGTCCGCCCAATCGGAATTCACCCCCCACGCGCGCGGCGCGGGCCGAAGATCGCGGTGCCGAGGCGGACATGGGTGGCGCCGAGCTGGATGGCGGTCTCGAAGTCGGCGGTCATCCCCATGCTGAGCCGCGCGAGCCCGTTGCGCCGCGCGATCTCGGCCAGGAGCGCGAAGTGCAGCGCCGGCTCGTCGTCCGCCGGGGGGATGCACATCAGCCCGTCCACCGGCAGGCCGTAGGTGGCGCGGCAGGCGGCGATGAAATCGTCCGCGCCGGCCGGGTGGATTCCGGCCTTCTGCGCCTCGGCGCCGGTATTGATCTCGACCAGGCAGGACGGGCGCCGTCCGCTGCGGTCCATCTCGCGGGCGAGCGCGGCGGCGAGCTTCGGCCGGTCGACGGTCTCGATGACGTCGAACAGCGCCACCGCGTCGCGCGCCTTGTTGGTCTGCAGCGGGCCGATCAGGTGGAGCGCCAGATCCGGCGCCGCCTCGCGCAGCGCCGGCCACTTGGCCTTCGCCTCCTGCACCCGGTTCTCGCCGAAGGCGCGCTGGCCGGCATCGATCGCCGCCCGCGCCGCCGCCGCCGGGTGGGTCTTGGCGACCGCGACCAGCGCGACCGAGCCCGGCTTCCGGCCGGCGGCGGCGCGCGCGGCAAGCGGCCGGGAATCGGCGGCCCGCCTTGCGCGGCGGCGGGACATGATCGATGGTCGGGACAAAGGCGACCCCCCGGCGATTTCGCGTCGCCAGGCGACGGTTGCGAAGAGGGTTGACCGATGCCGGCTTCATCCGAACCGTCCAGCCGATCTTCGGAGCGGCCGGTCGCCATCGTGACTCCCAGCCTGGCCGGGCAGGGCGCCGAGCGGAAGGCCCTCTATATCGCCGCCGGGCTGCTCGAGCGGGGGCACGGCGTCGACCTCCTGCTCCATCGGATGCTCTGCCACTACCCCGAGGAAGTGCCCGAAGGCGTGCGCATCTTCTTCGTCTCCGGCCGCGGCGACGAGCGAACCCGCTCGGCCCTCGACCGGGTGCCCGTCATCCCCCGGCCGCTGGTGCCCGATCCCCTCCCCCGGCGGGTTCGATATCCGCGTCTCGCGGCGGCGGGTCGTCTGCCCCGGAGGCAATTGGCGCTGCTCGCCAGCTCCAGGCTGCCGCGCTGGGCCGCCTCCATCGCGGGATACATGGACCGGGAGAGACCGCGCGCGCTGCTCGCCATGAACGTTCTCGCGACGGCGGCAGCCGCGATGGCGTCGAACCTCGCCCGCCAGCAGGCGAGGACGGTGGCCACGCTGCACGAGCCGTTGCGGCGGCGTCAGCTCGACCGCGCGCGGCGAAGCTATCCCTGGGCCGACGCGGTGGTCGGCGTCTCGCGCGGCGTTACCGGGGAGTTCGCCAAGATACCCGGTCTCGCGAGCGGCAGCGTCCACACCGTCTACAATCCCATTTTCGCCGAATTCATCGTCCGCAAGTCGCTGGAACCGGTCGATCATCCCTGGCTCGACCGAACCGGGACCCCGCTGGTCGTGGCGATCGGCAAGCTGATCGAGAGAAAGGGCTTCGCCACGCTGCTGCACGCCTTCGCGCGCCTCCTCGCCCGGCGGCGCGCGAGAATGATCGTGCTGGGAGAAGGCCGCCTTCGGTCCAGCCTGGTTTCCCTGGCGGACCGGCTCGGCGTCGCGCGACAGGTCGACTTTCCGGGTTTCGTGGAAAACCCTTACGCGTTCCTCGCCAAGGCCGATCTGTTCGTCCTTTCGTCGCGCAACGAAGCCCTTCCCACCGCGCTGATCGAGGCCATGGTGTGCGGATGTCCGGTGGTCAGCACGGATTGCGATTTCGGACCGCGGGAGATCCTCGAAGGCGGCCGGCATGGCCCGCTGGTCCCGGTGGGAGACCCCGACGCGCTTGCGGCGGCGATGCTCGCCGTGCTCGACGAGCCGCAGCGGCACGAGGCGCTGCGGGATCGCGCCGGGTTCTTCGACGCGGCCCGGGCGGTGGACCGGTACGAGGAGTTGCTGCTCGGCCCGGCGGGCGCGGCGGCGCGGCCAGCCTAGCCCGCGGACGGCGATCCCGATGGGCGGTCCGGCCTGGAAGCTTTCTGAAGCCGGACAGATCGCCTGGTGCATCGACCGGACATATCGTGTGTTACCGACCGCCGCCGCCGCCAAGATTGACTATCCCCCGCGGCGGGCCTTTACTCCTGCCTCGATCCGAGTCCGAACGACCGGGCGCGGGGGCTGCGCCCGTCCGGAGGCAATTTGTAGCGAGATGAGCCAGGTCCTAGTCCCCGTCATCCTGTCCGGCGGTACCGGAACACGGCTCTGGCCGCTTTCCCGCAAACGGCATCCGAAACAGTTCGTCGCGCTGCTCGGCGGTTGCTCCCCGTTGCAGGCCACCGCGCAGCGCCTGCGCGCCCTCGAGGAGGCCGGCCCTCCCATCGTGGTTTGCGGCGAGGCGCACCGGTCGACGGTTGCCGGGCAGCTGCGGAGTGCCGGCGTTCCGCCCGAGGCCGTCATCCTGGAGCCGGTCGCCCGCAACACCGCGCCGGCGATCGCCGCGGCGGCGTTCGAGGCGATCGCCCGGTCCGGCGCGGGCCGGGACCCCGTCCTGCTGGTCCTGCCGGCGGACCACGCCATCCCCGATCGTGCCCGGTTCGCGGATGCCGTCCGGCGGGCGGTCGGGGCGGCGGCGAGCGGGAATCTGGTGGCGTTCGGGGTGGTTCCGACCCGTGTCGAGACCGGCTACGGCTACATCACGGCGGGGGTCGCCCCCGCGGCGGGGGGGGGGGGGCGGGCGCGGGGGGCCGGCGGGCGGGGCGCTCGCGGTGGAGCGATTTGTCGAGAAGCCGGACGCCGATACCGCGCTCGCCTGCATGGAGGCCGGAAACTGCTATTGGAACAGCGGCATGTTCGTGTTCGGGGCGCGGCAATTTCTCCGCGACCTCCATGCCCACGCGCCGGAAATCCACCGCGCGGTACAGGCGGCGCACGAGGCGGCGGCAGCAGAGCCCGGCTTCCTGCTTCTCGATGCGGCGGCGTTCGCGCGCGCGCCGGCGCGGTCGGTGGATCATGCGGTCATGGAGCGGGCCGCGAACGCCGCTATCGTCCCCTTCGAGGCGGGCTGGTCGGATATCGGCTCATGGGCCAGCCTGTCGGCGCTGTCGGAACGCGACGCCGCGGGCAACTCGATCGAGGGGGACGCGGTCGTCCAGGATGCGCAAGACTGCTTTATCCGCAGCGAAGGGCGGATGGTCGCGGCGGTCGGAGTCAGGGATCTCGTGATCGTCGATACGCCGGACGCTGTGCTTGTGCTGAACCGGAACGCGGCCGAGGACGTGAAGGCGCTGGTGGCGCAGCTCGAACGCGCGGGGCGGGACGAGCACGAGAGCCCTCGCGCGGTCCAGCGACCCTGGGGGAGCTACGACCCGGTTCACGCCGGGGACGGCTTCAAGGTGAAGCATGTCATCGTTCGTCCCGGCGGGCGGCTGTCCCTGCAGTCGCACCGTTGCCGGGCGGAACACTGGATCGTGATACGCGGCGTCGCACGCGTGACGCGCGACGGAGAGGTTTTTTCGGTGGCGGAGAACGGGACCGTTTACGTACCCCAGGGTGCGAAGCACCGTCTGGAGAACCCGGGAACGGCGCCGCTCGAGCTGATCGAGGTGCAGACCGGCCGCTATCTCGGGGAGGACGATATCGTCCGCTTCGAGGATGACTACGGTCGGGCGGGCGCGGAGGACGCCGCGCCGCCGGCCGGGCCGCCGCGACCGCCCGGGAAGACGGGGTAGTCGCCGGTCCGGCGGGTCCGGAAACGAGGCGAGTTCCATGCTGCCGGTCTCCGACGTCGATGTCATCGCGCCCAACCTCAAGATCCGGTCCTCCGGCGTGACCAGCACCATCGTCCAGCTGGTTCCCAGGCAGGCCGGGGAGATCGGGATCGCCGTGATCGGACCGGGGCTGCCGCGCGGCCTGCCGCGGATCCCGTGGTGGAAGCTGCCCTTGCTGCTGGGGCGGCCGCGCGGGCGCCGGGTGCGGATCTGGCATGCCCGGCGCAACGTCGAGATGCTCGCCGGGCTGGTGCTGAAGGCCGTCCTGCGCGCGCCTCTGAAGCTGGTTTTCACCTCCGCCGCGCAGCGTCGGCATAGCGGGTTCACGCGCTTCCTGATGTCGCGCATGGACGGCGTGATCGCGACCAGCCGGCGCTCCGGCGGGTATCTGACGGTGCCCCACACGGTCGTCATGCATGGCGTGGATTGCGACCGCTTCCACCCGCCGGCGGCGCCGGATGACGGGTTCGAACGGGCCGGGCTGCCGGGCCGCCATGCGATCGGGTGCTTCGGCCGCGTCCGCCACCAGAAGGGAACCGATCTCTTCGTCGAGGCGATGCTGCGCCTGTTGCCGGATTTTCCCGAATGGACCGCGGTGGTGACGGGGCGGGTGACGTTCCTCCACCGCGCGTTCGATCGCCGGTTGCGGGACCGCATCGCCCGGTCCGGGCTGGAGCGGCGGATCGTCTTTCTGGGCGAGGTGCCGGACATCCGTCTCTGGTACCGGCGCCTGACGCTGCTTGTCGCGCCGTCGCGCAACGAGGGTTTCGGGCTCACGCCGCTCGAAGCCATGGCGTCGCGCATTGCGGTGGTCGCGAGCGACGCCGGGGCGTATGCCGAAACGGTGGTGGACGGCGAGACCGGGGCCGTCGTCCCGGCCGGGGACGGCGACGCGCTGGCCGAGGCGATCGCGGGCTACATGCGCGATCCCCAACTGGCGCTCGCCCACGGCCGAAACGGCCGCGACCATGTCTGTCGCAGCTTCTCCATCGACCGGGAGGTGAACGGCATCCACGCGGTCTATCGCCGGCTGTGGCGGGAAGGCTCCTGAGCGCCGGCGGGCCCGGCGGTGTCTGCAAATGGCGCTACAGGCGGGTCAACGGAACCCCGCGCATCGGCAACGAGACCGGACGGCGGACAGGGTGCGCCCCGGCCGCGCAGGCGTTTCCGACCGGAACGGACGTGCCTCAAAGTCGGTACGGTCAAGATGACGGTCGGGGAGGAAGCGATAGCATGGCTTCGCCGGCCGTCGTCCCGGGCTTCCTGTCTATCGTTTGGGTCCGGCGATACCGGGTGCCGGCGGCGGCTACTGCTTGAAGATGTTGTCTCGGTGGTATTTCAGGAAGCTGGGGTGGGGCCGCTCCCTCGAATCGCCCGGCACTTCGGCCAGCATTTCCGGTCTGAGCAGCCGATGGGCGTTCTCGGGCGCCTGCGGGGACACGACGATCTTGTAGTCGTCTTCCAGAGTCACCAGCCCCCGGTCGAACATCCAATGCGCGGTCCGGCTGAGCGCGATGCCGTTCCAGATGGAATCGGGGCCGTTGTGCCCGCCCCCGACCGGGCGGATATGGGCGGCCTCGACCTCGGCTCTGCCGCCGCCGTTTATCAACCGTATTCCGGTCAGCGAACAGCGGTCTTCATAGGCTTGTCGCACTTGCCGTGAAAATACCCGATCCCTGAACCTGCGCCGCTCGATACGCTCCAGGATCGGTCGGCTTTCGTCGGTCTCTTCGACATCCGTTTCGGCCACGCCCGCTATCGACCCAGGAGCGGGTTCTTGTCGGTATTCGACCGCTTCCATGAACCCGGCCCGCAGGATGTTCTGGAGCTCTTCCGACGGGATGTGTCTGACGGCGTTTATGAATGCGCCGGTATTGTGCGAGCCGTCCGGCTTCCGCAACGCGTTCTCGTAGTAAAAGTTTCCCACACGGAAGGGAACCGGGCGTTCGAAAGGCAAGTAGTCTTCGACTCGGGCGTAGTACGTGCCATCGCCCATCGGTGACGGCTCGATGCCCGAAACGCGGCCCACCGCAAAATAGCTTCTCGATCCGCTCCGATTGGAGTCGGAGGCTCCCGCGCGACCCGGTTCGTAGTAGACGATCAAGTCGCCGACGACCTGCCGCACCCTTCCCAAATATTGCTTGGGGAAGTGGTATCGCGTGTCCGGCAGGTCGTCATAGGCCGGTTCGATCTTCGTCGTCAGGACGGCGTTGGCCAAGTCTGAGGAGTCCGTATGGTCCTTGCGTGTGCACGATCAGATCGTATTTCGTGGCCCACCATTCGGCAAACTCGGTCGGCGTTTCGCCAATTTCGATGGCGGTTCTGATGGGCGCTTCGTCGCCGCATGCGTCGTGCCAAGTGATGCAATAGAATTTTTCCAAGTATTGCGACACCGCGTCGCGGTCGTGTCCCCACACGTGGTGTAGGAGCTCTGGCTTTCGTTGGTATCTGTGGGTAAGTAGCCCGCCGCCGCGACCGTCGCGAGTCTGGCGGCGGCGGGCTGCTTATCCACAGCGGAGGCCATCGCGGTTCCGGTTTAGGGTTGGGTCGTGCAACGCCAACCCGAACCTGAGGA
>MKWU01007741.1_pt1 | contig 10068 bp, 5 predicted proteins | sample 809101 | NCBI WGS metagenome assembly MKWU01 (sample SAMN05860141, study PRJNA318959) | sponge metagenome | host: Aplysina aerophoba | place: Slovenia: Piran, Adriatic Sea, Gulf of Piran | collected 2013-05-07
ACCTCCGCCGATCTTGGATCCGTTTGCTGGTGGCGGGGCCATTCCGCTGGAAGCCCAACGGCTTGGGTTGACGGCCTTGGCGGGGGACCTGAACCCGGTTGCGGTGCTCATCAACAAGGCGATGATCGAGATCCCGCCTCGCTTCGCCAGCCTGCCGCCAGTGCATCCCGACATCGACAAGAGCCTGACCACCTGGGAGCGGACGCAGGGGCTGGCGGCGGACGTGGAGGCGTACGGCCGCTGGATGCGCGACGAGGCCGAGCGGCGTATTGGTCATCTCTACCCGGATGCTGCGGGGCCGGACGGCGAGAAGCTGACGCCAATCGCGTGGATCTGGGCGCGGACTGTGGAGTCACCTGATCCGAGCTGGTCAGGCCAAGTGCCGCTCGTCGCATCGTGGACGCTCTCCAAGAAGAAGGGCAAGCCGACCGTCTGGATTGAGCCCATCGTCGACCGGGCTTCGCAGAGCATCCGATACGAGATCCGGCAGGGTGGCGAACCGCGTTACGCAAGAACTGTCGAACGCGGGCACGGCACATGCGTTGCGACTGGTGCCGCCATCCCGAAGAAATACATCAAAGCCGAGGGCGCTGCAGGGCGCATGGGAAGCAGCCTGATGGCCGTGGTCGCCGAAGGAACACGTCGGCGGGTCTATTGCACTCCCACCGAGAGCGATGTGCGGGGTGCAATCTGTGAGATTCCTGAGGGTGTGCCCTCAGGGGCGCTGGCGACGAATCCGCAGTACATGATTCCCATTCCATACGGAATGGACGAGTGGTGGAAGCTTTTTACGAGGCGTCAGCTAACCGCGTTAACGACGCTCTCAGACTTGCTTCCCGAAGTAGCGGCCGCAGCGGCGAGCGATGCAATCGCCGCAGGTATGGCCGATGACGGAGAAAGGCTGTGTGTAGGTGGGCGCGGGGCGACTGCATACGCCGACGCCGTAGTGACCTACTTGGCGTTTGCCATTGACAAGATGGCCGATCTCGGAAACTCACTCGTACGGTGGGAACCTGTCGCTCAGTGCCCCCGACAGCTGTTTGGTCGCCAAGCGATTCCGATGGTGTGGGATTTTGCAGAGGCCAACCCATTTAGCAACAGCTCTGGGTCTTTCATGACCTGCCTGTCGGGAACGCTCAAAGGCTTGACGAGCATTGGCGCTGCGCTCGGCACAGCTGGATCAGCGGCACAGCGCGATGCGCGGGCGCGCATGCGCGAGTCCGGCGGAGCAACGGTGTCAACTGACCCGCCCTACTACGACAACGTTCCGTACTCAGATATTTCAGATTTCTTCTACGTGTGGCTTCGCAAGAACCTTTCGAAGGTGTGGCCCGATGAATGCTCGACTCTCGTAACGCCAAAGTCTGAAGAGCTTGTGGCAAATCACGTGAGGGCTGGTTCCCGACTGGCGGCAGAAGAGCACTTCGAAACCGGTATGGCCGAGTTCATGCTGGAACTCGCCACAGCCGTCACGCCCGATGCTCCGGCCACCATCTACTACGCATTCAAGGCGACGGAGACCAAGGATGGTCAGATCCGAAGTACCGGCTGGGACACGTTTCTGCAAGCTGTAATCGATGCAGGACTTCAGGTTATGTCGACGTGGCCGGTACGGACTGAGACTGCGGGCAGGCTCCGCGCCCATGGCTCCAACGCACTCGCATCGTCAATTGTGCTTGCGTGCCGATCGCGGTCCGAGTCTGCAGCCATGGCGACTCGCGGTGAGTTCATCGCTGCTCTGCGAACGGAACTGCCTCAAGCCATGCGCGTTCTGGAATCGGGCAACATCGCACCCGTCGACATGGCGCAGTCCACCATCGGGCCGGGGATCAAGGTGTTCTCGCGGTACTCCAAGGTCGTAGAGGCCGATGGTTCGGCGATGCGCGTGTCGGCGGCGCTGTCGATCATCAACGATGTGCTGGGCGAAGTGCTGGACGGCGAAGAAGCAGAGCTTGACCGGGACACCCGGTTCGCGCTGACCTGGTTCTCCGAGCACCAGTACGAACCTGGGTCCTCGGGCGATGCGGAGAGCGTGGCCAAGGCCAAGAACACATCGCTTGAGGGGCTTGACGAGTCGGGCATCGGAGAGGCGCGCGGCGGCAAGTTCCGGCTCTACCGGCGTGACGAACTCAAGCAGCCGTGGTCGCCTGCAGAGGACGACCGCTTCACTATCTGGGAGGCCCTGCAGTACCTCGTTGCTGCCTTGGAGCGCTCCGAATCCGAGGCAGCAGACCTGCTTCACACTCTCGGCGGCAACGGCGACCGGGCACGCCAGCTCGCCTACCTGCTGTACCAGAAGGCCAACGACAACGGCTGGGCCGCCGAGGCCAACGCCTACAACAGCCTTATCACCGCCTGGCCCAGCCTGCGGGAAGGTGCCCTAGCAGCGGCAGCCCGAGCTGGCGGCCCTGCGCAGCAGGAGCTGCTGTGATCGCGGATGCGTCTGCACGCGAGTGGTGGTGCCCTGGGTGCCCTGTGCCGATGTCACACCGTCGTGGTTGGGTAAGCGTATGAGTGCGGGCATTCTTCAGCACGCGTGGCCTAGGCCGTCCAGCATTGCTTCAGATGCCGCAACGCAGGCGCACTGTGTCTCAAAGCCTCGTCGGCGCCGAACCGCCTCAGCGTTGGGTGCGCCCGAAGTAGCTTGGCCGGCCAGACCGTTCGGTAGCCGGGTGTGGCGGAGCTGATCGAGATGGGGCAAGTCGCATGAGCAGCGAGATCGTCCTTGCAGACTTCTTCTCGGGTTGTGGGGGGACTGCGCGAGGATTCGCCGACGCCGGGGTGCGTCCAGTGTTCGCCACGGACTGGGACGAAGAAGCTGTCCAGACGTTCAAGCTGAACTTTCCCGACGTGAAGACCGTCCAGCGTGACATCCGGGAACTCGAACCTCACGAGGTCGAGTCGGTTATGCCACCTCCTGAAAAAGCCATCCGCCTGCTCGCAGGGTGTGCGCCGTGTCAGCCCTTCGCCGGTCACCGCAACGCTGCGACTCAGCAGGACGAGCGGTCCGATCTGGTTCTTGAGCTGTTGCGCTTCGTAGAGGCGCTGTCACCGCAGCTGGTCTTTGTGGAGAACGTCCCGGGAATGCGGCGAGCGTCCCCGTCGCGCGACCCGTTCACAGAATTCGTCGAAGCGCTGGACAAGACCCACAAGGTCGCGTTCGGCACGGTCTCCAGCGCGGACTACGGCGTACCGCAGATCCGGCGTCGTCTGGTGCTCATCGCGAGCAATCTGGACGAGATCGAGCTTCCGATGCCGACGCACGGTCCGACTGCCGACAAGTCGCACGTCACCGTCCGGGATGCCATCCACTCGCTGCCCCACGATGTTGACGGACCCGAGGCGGCCCAGTTCAGCAGCCACAATGCGATGCGTCTCTCGCCGCTCAACCGCATGCGCATCGAAGCCACACCGGAGGGCGGCGACCGTCGCAACTGGCCCAAGAATCTTTGGCCTGACTGTCATCGTGGCGGTTTCGGCGGCCACACAGACGTGTACGGGCGACTGAGCTGGGACAAACCCGCACCGACGCTGACGACGAAGTGCGTTAGCTACAGCAACGGGCGGTTCGGTCATCCGAGTGAGCACCGGGCACTCAGCGCACGAGAGGCAGCGCGCCTGCAGACATTCCCGGACTCGTTCGAGTTCATGGGCGGGCTGACCTCTCAGGCGCGCCAGATCGGGAACGCTGTGCCAGTCGTCTTGGCGCGCCAGTTCGGAGAGCACTTGGTCAGGCATGTGGCCGAGGCGCACAAGCGCGGGACAGAGAAGGCGGTCCTGGACGAGTTCTCCTCGGCCGGGACCCGTGACGGTGGAGTTGTGACAAGGAATGCGGCATGACCGGGTTCCGGGCCAGGGCGCGAGCGGTCGACATGCTCGGCAGGCAGCAGATCGCCAACCTGCCGACGGCGTTGAGCGAGTTGTTCAAGAACGCGCACGACGCGTACGCCACGTACGTCATCGCCGACTACCACCGCAAGCTCGACACGCTCGTGGTGAGCGATGACGGCGTGGGCATGGACCTTGAGACGTTTCGGGGCTCGTGGCTGACGATTGCCACGGAGTCCAAGCTGGAACGCTCGCCCGTGGCTAAGCCACCGGGGATGCAGCCGAGAGTGCAACTCGGCGAGAAGGGCATCGGCCGGTTCGCCATTGGGGCGCTCGGCAGCCAAGTGCTCGTGACATCGAAGCGGAACGGCTACCCGGCGGTCGCAGCGTTCGTGAATTGGCAGATGTTCGAGCTGGCAGGCATCGACCTCGACGAAGTTCCAGTGGGCCTGATCGAGCTGGACGCGGATGTGTTGGCCGCCGACGACGTCCGTCGCCTCAAGGTTCCTCTTCGCGAAGCAGTCGAGCGTTTCCGGCAGCGAGACCGTTCGCCGACATGGCAACAAAGACTTGACGCCGTGCGTGCGACTATCGACGCGTTGCCCGATGATCCCTACAGGGCCATTCCAGACTTGCAGGCCCTCGAGACGGCCGGCACGACTTTCCTGATCTCGCCAGTGTCGGACGACCTCCCAGCCGACATCGAGCCACAGGGATCCGACAAGGCCTCCCTGTTCGACCGAACGCTGCACGGGTTCACCGACGTGTGGCTTCGGGAGGCCACGACGCCGGAATTCTCGGTCGACGTCATGGACCACCGCGGCGGGGGCGACAGCGAGAGCCGACTCGATCCCAACGAGTTCTTCGGTGCGGATGAATTCGATCAGGCCGATCACCACATACGTGGCGAGTTCGACGAGCGCGGCAACTTCTCAGGCACCATCCGGATCTTCGACGAGGGCGCGACCGGCCTCGAGGTTTCGTGCCCGGACTCGCTGCTGCCTCGTTGCGGCCCGTTCATGTTCGAGGTCGGGGTCGTGCAGGGCATGGCCAGCGAATCGATGCTCGACCCCGAGGCGTTCCGGGTGATGAACACAAAGCTGCGGAAGCTCGGCGGCCTGTACATCTACAAGGACGGCATCCGCGTCCAGCCATATGGCCGGCCCGATGTGGACTACCTCGAGATCGAGGAACGGCGGACCCTTGGCATCAGCTACTACTTCTTCTCCTACCGGCGGATGTTCGGCGCCATTCGCCTCACCAGCGACCGCAATCCCGGGCTGCAGGAGAAGGCGGGCAGAGAGGGCTTCACCGGAGGCCGCGCCTACTCCGACTTCCGCAGCCTGCTGATGAACCTCCTCGTCGAGCTAGCGGCCAGATACTTCCGCACTAACGCACCTGAGGTCCGTGCATACGAGCAGGGCCGGGAACGCTTGGTGAGAGAAGACCAACTGCGCAAGGAACGAGACAAGCGGTCCGCTGCCGGACGACGCCGGCTCAGAGGCCAACTCGTCGCCGCGGAACGCCTTCTCAACTCCGCGGACATCGGGCAGAAGGCCTCGAGCATCGTCGACGAGTTGCGCGCCGACCTCGATTCTGCCAACCGCCTGCAGCCAGCGACGAGACGCGTAGGCGAAGCCAAGCATGCACTGCATCGCCTCGTCGAGCCGTTGTTGTTCGATGAGCCCGAAGGGTTCGCGCCAACAGAGTCGATGCGGCGAGACATGGCTCGCGTCGAGCGTGCTCTGTCCGATGTTGAGCAGTCGCACATCCAGCCTGCGCTGAAAGCTGTCGACGAACTGGCAGCCGAGGTCGAGGCCCGCCTCGTGGCCGTGGAATCGGACGAGCAGGAGCGCCGCGCGTTTGTCCGAGAACGAATCGATTCGGCGCGAAGCCGAGTGCGCGACGCCGAGCATGAAGGGACACAAGCGCTGAGCGCCATAAGCGCCAGCGTCAGGTCGGCTCTTCAAGGACTTCGCGGTGATTTCAACGAACGCCTGCGCGCTGTCGCTGAGCCGAGTGCTGCTGGCGGCCGTGGCTGGATCGAGGAGCAAGTCGAATTCGAGCGAGCACTCGACTCGCTGGTGGCTGATTCGCGCAGAGCGTTCATGAGGGTCGCAAATCTCGTTCGGTCGAACAGTGCAGTCTTCGACGCGAACTCTCCAACGCCGACCGAGCTCGCCGCAGCCGCCGATGCCGAGATCGTGGAGCTTCGAGAGCAAGCAGATGCCCAGTTGGAATTCGTGCAGCTAGGAATGGCCTTGGCCGTGGTCGATCACGAGTTCCGACACACGGTGTCCAATATCCGTAGCGATGTGCGGCGGGTCGGTTCGTGGGCCAAGAAGAACCCGCCGCTTGTCGGCGTGTACGAGAGTCTGCGACGTGACTTCGATCATCTCGACACCTACCTCACGCTGCTGACACCCATGCAGCGGAGGATCCGGCGCACCAAGACGACCATCAAGGGCAGCGACATCGCACGATTCCTCGGCGAGCTGTTCTACGAGCGAATGCGCTCAGCGAACGTCACGCTTGACGCCAGCCGCGAGTTTCGAGCGCTCAAGATAGAGGGCTACACGTCGACGTTCTATCCGGTCTTTGTCAATCTTGCCGACAACAGCCTGTACTGGATCGGCCGCTCCAAGGCCGAGACTGCCGGCATCATCGAACTCGGATGCCACGGCGAGACGATCGTCTACCGAGACAGCGGCCCAGGCATCGCCGAAGATGTCGCCGATCGAGTGTTCGACTTCGGCTTCACCACGCGGCCTGGCGGGAGCGGGCTGGGATTGGCCATCGCCAGCCAAGTTCTGGAGCGGGCAGGCTGGTCCATCGGCCTCGGCGACTGCAGTGACGGGGCAGAGTTTCTCATCGGTCCAAGAGGTCGGCAACGATGAGCGCCATCAGCGACTACTTCCGCACTGCGCTGCTGATCGATGACCGAGTGGCTGCCGACTATCGACCGCTTGAGCGCCTGCACGACGAGCTGACGGCAGGCCCGGCAGAGGATCCGGCACCAGGTCTCGCTGTGCCCGCCGAGGAAGACGAGACGCCAGTTCACCCGTCGGAACTGGTCCGAGCGTTCCTGGCCTCCGGCGTGGTGTGCAGCGTGCTCGAAGCCGGCGAGGAATCAGGGGGCGCCGGAGGTGGTCCCGGGTTGGTGCAACAAGCACTGCAAGGGGCGCAGATAGCCGATCTGCTGATTCTGGACTGGCTCATCGACGGCGACGAATCGGTGACCGTGGAGGCAATCGATGCAATTGCCTCGCGTGGTACCGAGCGACTCAATGTCGTCGTGGTGTTCACCGGCGCTCACAGTCTTGGCGATGTCGTGCAACGGCTCGTCCACGCAGCCGATTTTCGAATCGACGAAGGCGCAGACGATTTCATCGTGCGGCGCGGCGACACGGTGGTGCTCGTATTCGGCAAGCCAGGGGTCCGGCTGGTTGGCGGCGAGGACCGTCGGCAACCGGCCGAGTACGGCGAACTGCCGGGAATGATCTGTGACGACCTCGAACTGGTCTACCGCGGCCTGATGCCCGAGTTCGCATTCAGCGGCATCAATGCCTTGCGCGAGTCGGCACCACGGATTCTTGCAACCTTCGATGAGGAGTTGGACGCTGGTGCTTTGATCCACCGAGCGCTCTTGCCGGACCCCAATGAGGCAGCAGCACAGTTCATTCGCTTGCTCTGCGGCGACATGGAACTTGCACTGCGGGATGCAGAGATCTCCACAATTTGGGATGTTGCTGCTTCGTCGGAGTCGATTGCTAGAGTGACCGCAGCCGGCGATGCATCGCCGCTGGCCGAGAGGTTGCGACGCTCGCCGAAGGTTGCAGATGATCTCAAGAGTCTCAATGATGACGAATTGGCCTGTGAGGCGATCTCGCGCGGGCTCGCCGGCATGGGGCTGAGCGATTCGAAAATTACGGAGATGTCGGCCGACCTTGCAGCAGCGATAGCTGACGCCCGGCTGTCCAGCGAGAAGCTCGCAGTTCTCATCGACTCACACGGTTTCGGCAGTGCGCCGCCGCGGCTTGAACTCGGAGTTGTGCTCATGCGTGAGTCAACGGCGGGGGAAACTCACCAGGTCGGCGATGATGCCGACCATCGCTTGTGGGTGTGCGTCCAGCCATTGTGCGACAGTGTGCGGCTGCGGGAACCGCGAGCGTTTCCGCTCGTTCCAATCCGCTTGGACGCTGACAGGGCACAGGCGATGATCCGCCTCCCTGATGGTGCGCCTACTCGCATCTCGTTCGACACCCATCTGCATCGGCTGATACAAGTGCGATTTGCGCCCGGTGAGGCTCGGGCGGTAGTGGCCCAGGGCGGTCCGACAGACTGGCACTTCACTGACGAAGACGGCATCAGTTATCGCGTCGTCACCCGGTTGAGATCCGATCTGGCGGCGCAGGTGGTCCACAGTCTCGGCTCGGCTGCCACACGCATCGGGACCGACCAGTCCGAGTGGCTGAGGCGAGGCGTGCAGACATAGGCCGGAATCGAATGGAATAACTGACGGTCGCTTCGCGTAAGGCTGTGTGCGACGTGTCTTGGTAGAGAATGCTCCAAGGTCGCGACGAGTCGGTGGTGGAACGCCCCTCACAGAGTGTCGGCGTACACATGTTTGTGGTGCCAGGCGAGGTAGGCGCTGTCGGGCGCAGCGCGGCGGGGCGATCGCAGTCTCGACCGCAACGCCTCGCCGAAGCTGTGGTCGACACCAGGGTCACTCGCCAAGCTGTGTTTCAAGGGTCCCGCTCGATGCACTCGCAGGCCGCCGTTGACCGTGATCAGGCCGACGTCGAACGCGGCGTCGTGCATTGGGCAGGAGGCGATTCCGTTGGCGGCGTCGAGCCGTTCAATGTTGCTGGACTTCGCCCACGGCTTGATGTGGGATGCGATGAGGAGCCTCTTGCGTGGCAGCGATCGGGGCGCGAAATCGCAAAATGCGCACTGATGCCCATAGTTCTCGAGCACGCTTCTTGCGAATCGATGCTGCCCGAGTCGGATCTTCTGCTCTGCGACGCGGAATGTCTGTGCGTCATCTGCTGCTAACTGCCTCGCTCTGATCTGGGCCACAGCGGTCTCAACGGCCTCCATCAGAGGACCGTGAGGCAAGTTGTCCTGGCCGAGCATCAAGGCGCTACCTGCCGTGTCCCGATCGACGAAGTCGGGCAGCCGATCGGGGCCAATGCCCATGTGTCTGGCCGCCCGCACTACGCACTCGTAGAGCGCGGTGAAGTGGGCTGGGTTCTCAGCCATCGCGTCGTAGAACGGCACGTCACTAGCGGCACCGTTTGGACGTGAGTTGTCGAGATTCAGCATCTTGATGTTGATTGATCGCGTCGATCGTTTGAACAACTCCGCAAGGTGCGCGACTTCAGCTGGAATCAAGTGAATGTTGCGCCCGCCGAAGCGATGGGGATCGACCACGCGGAACAAGGCGCAGCACAGCACAACCTCAACCGAGTTGTACGGTTCCTGCCGCGATCGGTGGACTCGCTGCAAGATGCGTCCCCACTGCCCTCGTGCATCTTCGTCGCTCAATTCCAGAAGCGCTGCCAGCGAAGGCATGTGGCGATGTTAAGCCTGCAACCCTCAAAGGTTGCTAGCTAGCGACTCTCGTCACAGCTAGAGCGTGTTCGTCGCTGGTCGCTGCCGCGAAGATTGATGACCGTATCGCTGTTCAGCTTCGGCCGACTCGAGGCCGAGGATCTCTCCGATGCGGATCCACGTGGTGCCCGCATCTCGGGCTTCGGCTACCGAACTGGCAATTTCGGCGGCATCGGCGGACCGGCGACGGGCAGCGCGTATGAGCTGGTACTCGACGCCCGGGACAACCTCTCCCTCGGACGGATCAAACGACTCCATGTGGTCGGCGATCTCGTCGCACCGGTGGACGGTGTCAGCGTGGGTCCAACTCATCGTGTTGCCTGCCAAAGTCTCGTGTACTGCGGGCGTGCTCGCATAGCGTGAAAAACGATGTCTACATCGTGCTCTGGATCGTACGGCACGCCAATATCCAGAAGGAGTCCGTCGGCACCTGGGCTGACCAGCATGTCGAAGTTCGCTCGCTCGAGGACCGCCACATCAGGTCGGCGGTACGCATGCAGGATGTCGGCGATGCTGACGCCGTGACGATGCGCCGATGGACGGATTTCGGGTCCAGACGCTTGCCAGCTCACCGGCGTGCAACGTACGAACGCAGTATGCGCGCCGCCAGCTATTTTCCCCGTGCTC
>MKWU01007742.1_pt1 | contig 10065 bp, 7 predicted proteins | sample 809101 | NCBI WGS metagenome assembly MKWU01 (sample SAMN05860141, study PRJNA318959) | sponge metagenome | host: Aplysina aerophoba | place: Slovenia: Piran, Adriatic Sea, Gulf of Piran | collected 2013-05-07
CATCCGGAGACGCCGCTCCACACAAACGGGGTTGAAAACGACATCCGGGAAAATGTCATCCGGCGCAAGATCTCGTTCGGGACCCGAAGCGAGGCCGGGCGGGCCGCACGCGATGCCTATACCGGAGGGAAGAAAACCTGCCAGAAGCTTGGCCTGCCATTCTGGGACTACCTGAGGAACCGACTTGGAGTTGCCGGTGCTCCCGACGTGCCGAGGCTTGCCGACCTCATCAGGCAGCGAACAGCAACGCAACAACCTGACATTTGACAACCGGGAAAGACCTTCCAGGCCAGATACAATTCCCGGAAAGTTGCTCCTATTACCGAACCGTGTACCTCAGTGCGGACGCCCATGCCGTCATCGAGCGACAACGCAGCGGGAACGGCCCGTTCGTGTTTCCGTCCCCCTCCAATACGGAAAGGCCCTACGGACATAATCTGCGGCTGTGGCCCCGGGGTCCGTGAGTGGGCCGGCCTCTCCGACGTCCGGCTTCATGACATTCGACATACGTACGTCTCTCAGGCCGTCATGAAGGGAATTCCCCTGCCGATTGTGGCACGGCTGCTTGGTCACTGACAAGTGCGAATGACCATGAGATACGCCCACGTCGGGGAACGTGAAGTCATTGAAGCGGCCGAAAGGATCGGCGCGGCGATTTCATTGGCACTCGACGGTTCCGGCTCACCGGCGAGCTCTTTCGGCACCTTAGACAAGACGAGGGCGGCGATGCCTTGAGGAGATACGTCATTTTCCGCATCCTGGCGCCCGACGGCCTGCCGGGGGAGGGCGTCCGACGCGCGAGGCCTCGTGCCTTCGGATCTCTGGGAGCGGCACCTGCGCGAGGTCGAGGCCGGCGCCCTGAATCGTGAAGTGGACCTGAAGGAGGGCATGCAGAAGAACGAGCACGTGCTGGCCAGCATCAACGAATGCCGCGAGGTCGTCCTTGAAGCCATTCGGCGACTGCGGATTGCGTGCCACGGCATGTGTTCCATGATCTGGGTGAAGGTCAGGCTGCCGGAATACATCGCGTTTTCCTTCTCGACGGTGCAAGACAGGAGGGAGAGTGACTTGCAGGAAGGTGCGGTTCAAATCGGTAACACCCGAAACCACTGATTTATCCATTTATATCAGACACTTGAACAATGTGAATCTGATTTACACCGGACAGCAGTGATTTTGCTTAATCTTTGTTTACTTGCAGTTTTCAGACTAGCCGAGTTCGGATCATAGATAAAATCCGAAATCGTCCCGTCCTTGATCTTCTCTATAACCACATTGACGACAAAGAGCGGCACCAGGAACCATTCGCGCGGGATGACCGGATTGCCAAAACGGTCCTTGATCTCGATATCGAGCTTCGCAGTCTCGAAGACCCTGTGGATGATGTGTTCCAGCCGCGAGCGGTTGATGTTGTAAAGTTCGTATGACGCGACGACCTCGACATCGGCTAGCAGGAAGGTCGGGTCTTTCGAGGCGTTGGCAATCCGCTTCTCAACGCTGCCGCCGGTGACGCCGATCTTGTGCAGCACGTCGCGGTTTTCAGAGACGACGGGATGACCGGACTTACTGCGCAGGACATAGACCGTTCCGCTCGCCAGATCGTCTTTTTCGGCTTCGCCGGAAAACAACGGCCCGGCGGAGGGCTCCGTGATGCGCCGCCCCGCCTCGTCGCGGTGGAGCGCACGCTGTAGAGAGCGCAGCAGCACGTCGCTTTCGGTGGCGTTGTCGTAGATGACGCGCAACCGGCTGTCGCGCCGCTCATACAGCGTGACAAATTCTTCGCCTACTTCCGCGACATAGGCGATCTGCCCACCGACAATGAAGAATTCGCCCTTTTTGATCTCCGCCATCGTCTGGAAACGGCGCGTATGGCGTATGCCAGACTTGAGCTCCTGCCTCACTTGGTCGAATTGCGGTTTGAACGCCTCAAAGTCTTCACAAGCGGTACGATTGGCGATTTCCTCGGCGGCTCGCTTCTCGGCGGTCGAGCGAACATGCTTCAGGTCCGTGATGTCCGCTGTTTCGGCTTCAATCCCGAGTTCCGCCAGAAGCGCTTCATCGTCGATGTCTTCGCCATCCGGAGGCGCAGGTGCCTCACCGGCTTCAAGAAGCCCCTGATGATCGAGGGGTTCGAGCAGGTTCCGGCATCCCGCTAGGCTCCGCAGCCGGTCGAGACGCAAGGCGTACATGCGCTCGAAGATGCTGCGGTCCTCGCCGTGGCGCGGTGCGTGACCATGTTCTTCGACAAAGCGCTGTATATCCTCGAACCCGGAGATAATGCGCTCTTCACGCGGCGTGCGCTTGGCCTTCTTCTCCGGCTCGGGCGTGATGCCAAGTGCTTCCAGCAGTTCTTCGTCCGACAGCTCAGCCATTCTTCGCTTCCGCCGTCGCGCGGGCCAGGAATGCCACGCCTTCCGCCATGCGCTTCTCCCACGCGTCGGGCGACGTGATCGAAGGCGCACGCCCGCGTTCCTGCTTGAATTTCAGCGCACGCCTTGCCAGTTCACGAGCTTCTTCGATTGTGAGGTTCACCCGCTTGCCGGCAATGATCGCCGCAACCTGTTTCAGGCTTTCCTCGCTCATCGTCTTGGCCAGAATGGCATAGGCTTCACCGAACGGATTTATGCGGTCGATCAGGTCGATATCGAGTTCTCGCACATCCATCGCATATTTCCGCACGCCGTCGATCAGCGCCGTATTCGCCATTTCCTGATCGCCGCCTTCGACAGCGATCTCCTTGGCTTTCTGTGTCAGGTTCAATGCCGCTATCGCGTGTTGACGCACGGTTTCCTGGTCCGGCTCGTCAAGCTCCGGATAATTTTCCTTGATGATCTTGCCCATGCGCACCTGGGTCAATTCCTCGGGCAAAGCTTCCTCGTTGAACAACCCCTGTTCAATGGCGGTCTTGTCCTGAACGAAGGCCGTGATGACCTCGTTTAGGTCTTCCTGACAGATACGCGTCGCCTCTTTGCTCTTCGGCTCGGCTAGTCCCTTGATCTCGATCCGGAACTGGCCGCTTTCCTCGCTGAAGCCGACATTGCACTTGTCAGGATCATATCCACCTTCGCCGTAGTCGTAGCCTTCGACCGGACCGCAGTTCGGGTTCTTGGGCGAGAAGTTAAAACGCGGCGCGAGCACCTGTTCCATCAGAAGGCTGGCGGCAATCGCTTTCAGCGTATCGTTGACCGCCTCGGTCACGGCGTCCTCGGAGGCATCGGGCTCGGCGATCAGATTGGTGAATCGCGCGCGGGTCTTACTCTCGGCGTCTCGCGTCGCCCGCCCAATAATCTGAACGATCTCGGTCAGGCTCGACCGGTAGCCGACCGTCAGTGCGTGCTCGCACCAAATCCAGTCAAAGCCCTCCTTGGCCATGCCGAGCGCAATGATGATGTCCACATGATCGCGGTTGTCTTTCTGCGCCGGGTCATTCAATGCGGCCGATACCTTATCGCGCTTCGACGGATCGTCATCGACAAGATCGGCGATTCTCTGAACATGTCCGTCGGTGGTTTTGACAAGCTGGAATCCCGTGGCCGGGTCCGTACCTTGCCATTCGCCCAGTTCTTCGATGATGTGCTCGACTTCCTTGATCTTGTCCTTGGTGCTCTCACGGGACTGAACGCTTGGGATATGGATGATCGTTTTTTGGTCTGGGTCGAGCACTTCCAGAATGTCATCGGAATATGAGCCGCTGTAGAAGAAGTAACCGATATCAAGAGTCTTGAGATATTTGTAGCCGTTGAGCTGCTCGTAATAGGTATAGGTGACGGTATCGAACTTGGCTTCGTCATGCGGCATGAGCACCGGTTCGGCATCGCCGCGGAAATAGGAACCCGTCATAGCGACGATGTGGACCTTGTCGCGGGCAATGAACTCGCCGAGATGCTGGCCAAGCCTGTTATCGGGGTTTGCCGAAACGTGGTGGAATTCGTCCACCGCGATCAGCCGGTCGTCGAAGGCTTCAACACCGTAATTTTCCACGGCGAACCGGAAGGTGGCATGGGTGCACACAAGCACCTTTTCGTCACTTTCGAGGAACGCCCCGACCGACTTGACCTTGCCGCCATTGTCCGACCCCGGCGCATTGCAGAGATTCCACTTCGGTTCGACCTTCCAGTCGGCCCAGAAGCCGAACTGGCTCAGCGGCACGTCGTGGAAGCTTGCTCCGATGGCCTTCTCAGGCACCACGATGATCGCCTGCTTGAGCCCTTGCTTGTGCAGCTTGTCGAGCGCAATGAACGTTAGCGCACGGCTCTTGCCTGACGCTGGCGGGGATTTGATCAAAAGATACTGCTCGCCCCGCTTCTCATAGGCGCGCTCCTGCATCGGGCGCATGCCCAGTTCGTTCGAGCTGGTCGAGCTGCCGTTCTGGCCGTATGTGACGGAGACTGAGGGAACGGATCGATTTGCCATCAGAACACTCCGCACTGCCGGCCACTTTTCATTGCAAACGCGCCCTGTATCTTTTTGCTACTTTTTGTCCACTCTCTTTTTTTTCTCTCGGAGCCGAGCGTTAGTTCAAATCGACCGGGCGCTGTTTTCCTAAACAATAGATTCTTTTTGTCGTATTCAATGGGGCCGCCGCGACCTGGATTAGGTAGAACAAGTTTGTCCATCTTGTTGTCGCTGTAGGTGAGCGAGTACGTTTCGTAAGGGGAGCCATTGAACGATAGCTCCACAGCCCCGATTGCTGAATTTTCGGGGACCGCAGTCGGGGCAAACCCAAAAAACACTCGTGAAAGGCGCTTCATCATGAGTTGGTTACCCGGTAGGCCGGGACCACGATTCTTTGTGATGTTGCCAGCTTCGATCCAAAAGTGCCGACACACACGCAACTTCTGCAAGTTAATGCTCTTGAGTGATCCTTTGGTGGGGGGATCTGACGCGATATCGTCTTCAGTCGGGGCCGGACTCTTTCGCTTCTCGATGCTCTCAAAAATGCTTGTGTAGCGTGCAAGCATCGCATCGGTTAGCGGCGCAGCGTCGTCCCATACGGATGCAAACCAGTCGCGGGACCGGTTGATGGACTGAACAGCTGAGGGTTCAACGTCGGCTGCATGCCGGTCGATCCCGATGGAGAGACCCGCTTCGTAGCCGCGTGAAAGACCGGATCGTGAGATGTTTCCCGACCCGGACAGCACATAGTCGAACTGCGGGTTTCGGAGAAAGAACGTCTTCGGGTGAAAGGGTACCCTGGGCGTGCAGCCTTGCGAAATGCAGAATTCCGCATCGTGTATACGCACACTAGAGTTTTGAAGGGAGATGATGGTTTCAAGGGCAATAGGTTCGGTTCGACAGTAATCGAACGATGTGAGCCATCGTTGTTGCATCTCGGGGTGCTCGTCACCCAATCTGTCCTTGATTACTTTCAACAGTTCTCGCAACCCACTGCCAGTAATGTATGCAGCAGCAACATCCATCTCTTGAGGGGGCGCATTCTGCAAAATTGCGTCGAGCGCTTGTGCGGTCGTGCGAGTGATAGGTTGCTGAATGCTGTCGACGATTAGCACTGTTGTCCCCCCCTGATTTTCTCTGTCGCCTGCCTGTTGGACGCATTGCACCGGAGCGCTGTGGAATACAACTCGAAGAGCTTTTCCAGCCGCTCCGTTTCATTGCGAAACCTACGACCAATGTATATGCGCTCCAGGGTTTCGTCGTTATGGTCGTGGGCTGCTCTAAGATCGGCAGGCATGTCGTCAGGATTGTAGAGTTCGCCTATTGTTGCCGGAAAGTGGTCCTCCCTTGCGAGAAGTATCTCTTCAGCAGTCATAATGAGGTCGCGCTTGTTCTTCTCCGTCAGAGAAGGGACAGGGAAGGTGTTCCATCCAATCGTGTTCGAGTAGCGGAAGTCAGTCTTGATTTTTCCGCATACCGCCGCAATCCAGACCCAGTGTAGTCGGGAAGCGATGATAGACATGCTCCATAGAGGAGCGTCGTAGATTGCAAGAGCACTGTCCGCAACGATTGACTTCGCGTCAAGTAGACCGACCGGCAGGAATTGCCGCCGCTCTGATGTGTGGCGAGGAACGATGATAGATTGGTGCCTTGCCACGCCCTGAATTTGGACAAATCGATGGGGGCGAGTCGCAAATTTCTGAGTCGATGCGGCCTTCATCTCGCGGCGCGCATCGGCCACTTTCTGGACGCGTTTTGCTATCCCACGAATGGCGTTTGCGTCATCTCGCTCTTTGTCAGAAATCCACAAGCAGTATCTCTGCTTGTCGTGAATGAAATCCTCGGAACCGCGAAACGCAAAGATGTAGCGATCAGCTCGTGCATCTTCCGATACCAGGCCCGCACGCTCCTCGGCAGAGAGCAAAAGGTGACCGGCGTCCCTCGGCATATTTCCGAAGACCATACTCGGAAAATTGTTCAGGGGCGTGCTGCTCGGTTCGACAATTACGTCGGGCGCCGCGACGAGATACGAATTGATGTTTGCAACTTTGCGCGACATCGTGCTGCCATCGGGCGCAATGGAATAGAGGAGCTTGTTGCTAGCAGTGTCCGATGAACTAAGTCCGACGATTACCACTGTGACCACGGCGTTCTTGGTGGCAAGGTTGGCCCAACGAAATGATGTATGCGCAAAGTGAATACAAACGCCCTTGGAATACAACGTGGGCCACAGGACTGGTACCTGCTGCCCTTGGCATATCGAATTTGTGCTCACCAATGCGCATTGAGCGCCCGAAAGCGATATGAATTGAGCTGACTTGAAGAACCACCCCGCCACATAGTCCAGCGATTTCCAGTTTACGCTGGTCCCCCTAAACGTGGCTTCTAAGTCCTGTTTCTGGCTTTCTGATTGGAGTTTGCCTCCATAGTAGGGAGGATTTCCGCAGACGAAGGTTTCGCCGCCCTCGTTCTCAAAGTCGATCTGAGTTTGGTCTTTTGGTGTATCGAAGAGATCGTCGGCTGTCAGTTTAACGCCCGTGTCTGTGGCATCCATCAGCCTTAGCCAATCGAGCCGCAGCGCGTTGCCGCAAGTGATCCAGTTTTCCTTGTTCAGCGGCAAGAACTCGGCCAGCGCCAACTGCTGCCCACGATAGAGCACGTCGCACTGGAAATCCGCGATGATGAGGGCGAGGCGCGCGATTTCTGCGGCGAAATCACGCAACTCGATGCCGCGAAAATTCGTCAACGGAATTTCCGAAGGCCGATCTGCTTCACCGCGCCGACGATTGATCTCAGCCTCGATTGCCCGCATTTCTTTGTATGCGATGACGAGAAAATTGCCACTACCACAAGCAGGATCGAAAACCCTGATCTTGGACATGCGCTTGCGGAGATTGAGTAACGTGCGCGGGTTGTTGCTCGCTTCCTCTAACCGCTCGCGCAGGTCGTCGAGAAAAAGCGGATTCAGCACTTTCAGGATGTTGGGGACGCTGGTGTAGTGCATCCCTAGAGCGCCGCGCTCCTCGTCGTCGGCGACGGCTTGGATCATCGAGCCGAAGATGTCGGGGTTGATTTTCGTCCAGTCGAGATTGCCGATATGGAGAAGGTAGGACCGCGCAATGCGGCTGAAACGCGGCACGTCAATTCTGCCCGAGAAAAGTCCACCGTTCACATAGGGAAAGACATCGGCCCAGCGCGGCAGTTCGGCGCTCGGACGGTCGTAAATTTTGGTGTTCATGGCGCGAAACAGCTCGCCAACAACCTCATGGGTATTGGACGAATCCCGCGCGCTCATCCGCTCTACAGTAGTTGTGAACAGGCCGCTGCCATTGAAGATATCAGTATCCTCGGCGAAAAAGCAGAAGATCAACCGCGCCATGAAGTGGTTCATGTCGGGGCGGCGCTCGGACGTACCCCAATCGGGATTGTCTTTCAGCAGCTCGACATAAAGCCGGTCCAGACGGCTGGTGGCCCGAATGTCGAAGGCGTTCTCGCTTATCTGCCTGACTGTAGTGATGCCGGCAAGTGGCAGGAAGAAGCCGAAATGATCCGGGAACTCGGAATATGGACATGCGATTGGCGGAGCGTCGGAGACTAGGTCCTTGGCCTCGAACCACTCGCCGTCTGTCGCCAGAACGAATTTGGCGCGCGCCTTCGCCGTGGCCGGGCTGTCCTTCAGGGCACGCAGCGTATCCGTGACCGCGCCGGGCTCACAGACGGCAATGTGGATATTGCTGGTTTGCAGGACGCCGCCCAGGTCGGACTTGTTAGATGCGCCGCTGCGCAGCCGCTTGATCGTTGTGGCCTTGTTTCCGAATGCCTCCAGGAAGGCGAACGGAAACTCCTGTGCATCGAAGGGCTGCCCAGCGAGCTGCGATACGGCTTCTTCAATTTCAACGGCGTTCACTTGACCACAAACCCAGTCGTCATCGGTGCGCCGCCCCAATGGCGGCGGCTCAATTCATGCACGAACAGCTTGGTGTGACATTCGGTAATCACCCGATGCGCTCCCCCGTGGATTTTGCCGATTGTCGGTCGATCCAGTGGTCAATCTCACTGCGCGGAAGCGCCACGACCCGCCCACCTTGAAGCCGGGCAAGTCGCCGGCAACAACAAGGCGGTTGGCGGTCTTCTCGGTGATCTTGATATAGTCCGCGACTTCTTTGATCGTCATGATGTCGCTGTCCACGACCGCACCCCGCGAAATTTGTCCGTAAAATACAGAAAGCGCGACGGACTGCAACCAAAAGGCTCGCAGGGGGGGTATCTCAAACTTGTTGAAAAGCGATGCAAGAAAGTATTCCTATAGCAGCGCGCCTCTTTATGTGTTGGAAGGTCGGAAACTCCCATTCGACCCAATCAACCATTTTGGGCTACACCCGCTCGCAGGCGGCACACATCAAATCTTGAAATGGTCATAGCAGGTGAAAAGATCGGCTTCGCGGTTCGCGGGAACTGCGTTCTCTGCAATGTAACGTGCAGTTTCCGCCGTTACGATGTAGCCGGCCATGCCGGGTCGGTCGGAATTGGCTAGGCACTCAAACGAACGGTATTCCCCGAACACGGGCACCGCGCTGCGTTTTCGCACCCACGCACGGCCATAGTAATGGCAGGTTACTTCCGCATTCTCGAAGTTCCTGTCTTTAAGATACTCCGGCAAATCAGGCGAAGGGATCGCGTCGTCTTCAAGGATCAGCGCATGACGCAGGTTACGTCGCTGCACGACCGGACAGTCACGTTAAAAGACCGGAGAAGACCGGGAAAACCCTTCCCGGACGGCTCGAAGAAATCCGGGAAATCTGGACCGGGACAATCCAAATTCCAACCCTGCTCCTGGTCGCCGTGCGGACCGGGCTGCGCGCATCCGAACTCATCAACGGGTGCGAATCCCTTATGGTAAAACCTGCGCATGGCGAGAGGGCGTGAATTTTCAGGCCGCGATCGCGAGGTTTTCGACCGCGAAGTTGTTATTGGCGGCACCACCTCTTTTCTCCATCATTGTCGCCCAGGCGGAAGCTAGGAAGGCTGATTTCTGCAAGGCCCTGAAGCTCAGGATCGCCTGCCCGGACTTGATATGCCAGCGCATGCCGCTGCGCTTCATGCGCGCCATGTTGAAGTTTTCCACAGGTCGCGCGATTCCAACATGTGAATAACTCTATAGACAAGGGTATCATGGGAAGGTTCATACGAGTCGAGGGCGCGGCGTCGGGGGCGAGCCCCTCCAGGAATGTCCAGTTGTCGACGGCGCCGTCGGCGATGGCCGCGACCCGGATGTCCGGTCGCAGGTCCCGAACCTGCGCGACCGTCGTTGCGAGATGCCGCTGTAATAGGGGCAACTTTCCGGAAATTGGATCTGGCCTGACAGGGTATTCCGGCAGGACAAATTTTTTTTTCGATGCTGGGTTCAATCCCGGCTTGATCTTCACAAAAAGTCTGAACTCCTTCCTCTCCGCCGCGTAGATTGGCCGCCGGATGGAGTTGCGAATCATGGATGCCTTGGATCTTTCGGAGTTGCGAGTTGAGCCGGTTACGCGGGAGATGGAGCCCCGCTTCAACGAGCTCATGGACCGCCACCACTATCTGGGGGCCGGACCCAAAATCGGCGAGAGCATCTGGTATGCCGGAGATTTCGGCGACGGCGACTGGGTGGCCCTGGCCGCCTTCTCGGCC
>MKWU01007743.1_pt1 | contig 10064 bp, 4 predicted proteins | sample 809101 | NCBI WGS metagenome assembly MKWU01 (sample SAMN05860141, study PRJNA318959) | sponge metagenome | host: Aplysina aerophoba | place: Slovenia: Piran, Adriatic Sea, Gulf of Piran | collected 2013-05-07
CTCCAATATGGTCATCAAGGGGACGGTGCTAGCACACAACTTCAGCACGCCGGTCGCCCTCTTTATCTTCTTCGTCCTCGTCCTTTTTCTCAATCCACTGTTGCACTTGTTCCACCGAGGTTTGGCCCTGTCGAGAGGGGAATTGGCCGTGGTCTATATCATGGCGATGGTAGCCACCTCCATCCCCACGATCGGCTTTACCGAATACGTTCTGCCCATCACCACAGGGCTCTACTATTTTGCCACTCCTGAAAACAACTGGGCAGACTTGATTCATCCCCATGTACCCGAGTGGATGGTCCCCCAAGACCCCGACGCCATTCGCTATTTCTACGAAGGGTTGCCGGAGGGGCGGCCACTGCCTTGGGGTGCTTGGGTTGAGCCGTTGGCCTACTGGTGCCTGTTCATCCTCGCCTTCTACTGGGTATCCATCTGCGCCATGGTGATCGTGCGCCGACAGTGGATGGAAAGCGAAAAACTGCTTTATCCCTTGGCCCAAGTTCCTCTAGAGATGATTCAGGGCGAAGGGAGACGAAGGCTTCTGGCTCCTTTTTTTTCTAGTACGGCTATGTGGCTGGGTTTTGCCATTCCTTTCCTCATCGGCCATGTCAATGCTCTGCATAGTTACTACGAATTCGTGCCTCGCATCACCACCTCGACCGACTTCCACCTCTTTCGCGGCACTACCTACCTCCGCCTAGATATGAACCTAGCGCTGATCGGCTTTGCCTACCTGTTGAGCCGAGATGTTGCCTTGGGGTTCTGGTTTTTCTTTTTGCTATCCTCGCTACAGCGAGGTGTCTTCAATGTACTGGGCATCTACAGTACGGAAGACCTGAGCCGTTTCGCCAATCTAGTTGGGCCGAACATGGCTCACCAGGCGATGGGGGCGATGATCGTGCTGGTGCTCTCTGGGCTGTGGATGGGACGAGGGCATTTGCGCGATGTCTTCATCAAGGCGTTGCGGGGGGATGATCGCATTGACGATTCTGGAGAGGTACTATCCTACCGCAATGCCGTGTTGGGCTTGGTGGTCGGCCTAGCGGTAATGATTGGCTGGTTGTGGAAATCGGGCATCCCGCTGTGGATCGTCTTGGTGTTTCTCTTCGGGGCTGCCATTGTCCTCATAGCGCTTACCCGGGCTGTGGTAGAAGGGGGAATTTCCGTCCTGCGCACGCCCATCACTCCCGCTGATTTTACTATCTCCGGCCTAGGTACGACCGCTTTGGGAGCCTCCGGCTTGATCGGCGTGGCCTTCACCTACGTATGGAGTGCCAATGTGCGCATTTTCTTTATGGCCTGCTTCGCCAATGCCCTCAAATTGGCCGAAGAGATCAAAGGCAGCAAAAGGGGGCTGCTCTGGGCTGTATTGCTAGCCATTGTCCTCACCTTGTCCAGTTCCATCTATCTGGTTATGGAAATGGCGTACGCTCACGGCGGCATCAATCTGCATAATTTTTTCTTCATCTTCGTCCCGCAGATGGCTTTCACCTATGTGGCCCCCAAGTTCGATAGCCCCGTACCTGCCAGCCTAGCGGGCTGGGCCTTCACTGGCTTGGGAGCCTTCTTGATGAGTCTGTTCACCTATATTCGCTACCGCTTCGTGTGGTGGCCGATCCATCCCCTAGGCTTTGCCACCGGCACATTTTACATTATGAACTGGGTGTGGTTTAGTATCTTTTTGGCTTGGCTATTCAAAACAATCGCCCTCAAATACGGGGGCGCAGCCGCCTATAGCCGGACTCGGCCCTTTTTTTTGGGGTTAATCCTAGGCCAAGTAGTGGTGGCGGGTATGTGGCTGGTGATTGACTACTTCACTGGTATGACGGGGAATGTCTTGGGCTACTTGTAAGCCCACGGCGAACGTCTATATCCTGAAAGACATGCGAAAAGATATCCAAGCAGGACACCCTGTCCTTCCAGATGGCGACGAGATGGGCGAGCGAGGTGTGACTTTCCGGTCTCTGCTAATCGGCTCACTCATGGCCCTTTTCATCGGCATCGTCCTGCCCTACACCAATATGATCATCAAGGGTTCGCTGCTGGCTCACAACCTCAATACACCGGCTGCCATCTTTGTCTTTTTTGTTTTTGTCGGCATTGTCAATGTGGTTCTGAGCTTCATCAGACGGCGGTATGCTCTCTCGCCTCCTGAGTTGGCCGTGGTCTATATCATGGCGATGCTGGCCACGGCCATCCCGACTATTGGTTTTTCCGAGTACTTACTGCCCATTGTCGCCGGAATCTACTACTATGCTTCGCCTGAAAATAAGTGGGAAGAGATCATCCACCCTTATGTGCCCAAGTGGATAGCCCCTCAAGACCCCGAGGCCATCAGGTATTTCTACGAAGGTTTGCCCCAGGGCCTCTCCGTGCCTTGGAACGTCTGGATTGAGCCTATTCTGTACTGGTGTCTGTTTATCATCGCCAGCTACTGGGTATCTATATGCCTGATGATCATTGTGCGTCGGCAGTGGATTGAACACGAAAAGTTGCTCTATCCGCTGGTGCAGGTCCCGCTCGCGATGATACAAGATGAAGAGCGAGGGGCAGGTAGCAATAACGAAAAGCGCTCTTGGGTCAAGCCTTTCTTCAAAAGTCCGGTCATGTGGATAGGCTTTTCCATCCCCTTCTTGTTGGGGTCTTACAGCGCCCTGTACAACTATTTTCCCTTCATCCCGGGCATGAGCCAGTTCAGCGACCAAGGTATCCTGACGGGCCAGTTTACCATCTTTAGGAATACGACCGTGCTCATCGTCATGTTCAATCTGGGCTTGGTCGGCTTTGCCTATCTGCTCAGCCGAGATGTGGCCCTGGGACTCTGGTTGTTTTTTCTGGTGTCCAATATCGAGCGGGGCGTCTTCAACATTCTGGGCATCCAGAGCGCCGAAAAGCTGAGCCGCTTTGCCAATTCCAGCGGCCCCTACTTAGCGCACCAAGCTATGGGGGCCATGATTGTGCTGGTACTGTCCGGCCTGTGGATGGGCAGAAGCCATCTCAAGGGTGTATTCAGCAAGGCTTTCAAAGGGAATGAGGAGATAGACGACAGAGACGAAATTTTGTCTTACCGAACCGCGGTCTGGGGTCTGCTCGTCGGCCTACTGATCATCAGTGCTTGGCTGTGGAAGTCGGGCCTCCCCCTGTGGGTTATCCCGGTTTTTCTCTTTGCGGTCTTTGTCGTCTTCATGGCCTTGACTCGGGCCGTAGTAGAAGGGGGAGTGGCAGTCATCCGCACGCCGCTGACTCCGGCGGATTTCGTCGTGTCGGGTCTGGGAACCAGCGTGCTGGGTGCCTCGGGCATCGTGGCTTTGGGCTTTACCTATGTGTGGGCGGCCAATATCCGCATCTTTTTTATGCCCTGTTTTGCCAACGCCTTAAAAATCGCCGAACTGCTCAAAGGGGATAGGAGGATGCTGATCTGGGGCGTGGCTCTGGCCGTGGTGATCGCCCTAGCCAGTTCTATATGGAGCGTCATGACGCTGTCCTACACCTATGGAGGCGTCAATCTCCACGGTTTCTGGTTTATTGGTGTACCCCGCAACGCGGCCAATTACATGGCCATCATCCTGTCCAACCCCACCTCCGCCCAAATAGGGGGCTGGTTGTTCACTGGCTTAGGAGCATTGGTTATGGGCCTTCTGGCCTATGTCAGGGCGCGGTTCGTGTGGTGGCCCGTGCATCCTCTGGGTTTCGCCACCAGTACTTTCTTTATTATGAACTATGTCTGGTTCAGTGTATTCGTAGCGTGGGCGATCAAATCGGTGGTGCTCAAATACGGAGGACCGGCGCTGTACAACAGCACCAAACCGTTTTTCCTCGGCCTGATCATGGGACAGATCTTCGTCGCGGGGATGTGGCTGATCATCGACTATTTCACCGGCATGGTTGGCAACCAGCCCATCGGCGGCTCGTTCGTCTGAAAATCGAATAACGTTGGAGAGCTTTGTATGAACGAACACGAGAAATATTTTTTCGACGTGAACGGCTACTTGGTCGTTCCGCAGATACTGAGCACGGCGCTAGTCGCCGCCTTGAACGAAGCGATCGATCACAACCAGAACAGGGTGCGGCTGCGCGCGGGTGAGCAGTTGCTGTCGGCGAGTTCTCCAGTGCTGAGAGGGGACCACGGTCGCGGGGACATCATGGGAATTCTCAATTGGCCCAAACCTTGGTGCCAGCCGTTTCGCGCTCTGCTTTCGCACCCACCGGCGCTGCGCTACATGTTCGACCTGATCGGCGACGATTTCCGTTTTGGCAACGCCAATGGTATCAGCATGACTGAGGGTGCAGAAGGCTGTGTGCTGCATGGGGGCGGCACCCTCGTCCACAAGCACGTCTATCGCTACGTCAACGGTCGCATGTGGAACAATCTCGTCGGCGTTTGTTATCAACTCGCCGATGTCAATCCCGGAGACGGCGGCTTCGTCTGCATTCCCGGTAGCCACAAGGCGAACTTCGATACTCCAGCCGATGTCCTGACTATGGAGTACGATCTTGGCTGCTACCACCAGGTTGCCATGAAAGCCGGAGACGCCCTCATCTTCACCGAGGGACTCACGCATGGCACGTTGCCTTGGAAGGGCAAGCACGAGCGCCGTACCCTCCTCTACCGCTACGCTGCCGGCCCCTTCGTCAATGCCAAGGGCATGAACCGCCTCGAAGAGTACTGCCCGTTCTACGACGAACTTACACCGCTGCAGCAGGCGATCATGGAGCCTCCTTACAACCCAGGTCGGCCTAATATCGCCGCCTTGCTCGCCCAACAAGAGGCCGCCTAACTTCAGAGCTTGCCCATGCCTAACAAACGTCCCAACATACTATTCGTCCTCACCGATCAGCAGCGACCGGAGTGGGTCGAGATGAACCCGGACATCCCGGTACGCACCCCGCATCTACGGCAACTCTCCGATCGCGGGATCTGGCTCGCTAACGCCATCTGCCCGTCGCCTGTTTGCGCTCCTTCGCGCTCCTGCTTGGTGGCCGGGCAGGAGTACGATCGCACCCAAGTGTGGGGCAACGATACCTATGCTCCTGACGATCTGCCTAAGTATCATCTGCGCCTGCGCGACGAGGCTGGATATCACGTCATGGCGGCAGGCAAACACCACGTGGGCAGCAATCAATCTGGAAATCCTCCGCAGTTTCACCGGGGAGTCGATGGCCGCCAGGGATTGGAAGAATGGGGGTTTTCCGACGCCATCTTCAACGCCGGCCTGAACCAAGCGACCATCCTGATGCGCCGCAACGACATGATTCCGCAGGATTCGTACATGGCGTTCCTGCACGAGCGTGGCTTGGCACAGGAGCACATTGCCGACTATGTGAGCCGCAACCAAGAGGGGGTGTGGACAGCTACTTTTCCGACGACACTGCCCGACGACGCCTACTTCGACACTTGGATTACCACCAATGCTCTCGCCTTGCTCGATCGGGCACCCAACGACAAGCCGTGGTACTTAGAGGTGAATCTACAGAATCCCCATCACCCTTGGGACGTCACCGAGTCGATGCACCGGTGGTACCGCGAACCGCCGGTCGATTTTCCTCCTCCTCTGTTCAATACTGAGGATATTTCTCCTGAGACGCATCAGGAGGTGCGCCGCAACTGGGCCGCCACCGTCGAACATCTCGATCAGTGTCTCGGACGCTTGGTAGAGCGCGTTGGCAAGCGGGGCGATTTGGACAACACGGTCGTTGTTTTTACCAGCGACCACGGCGAGATGCTCGGGGATTACAATCAGTGGCAAAAACTGTCCCCTCTACAGGCTTCGGTCGGGGTTCCCTTGGTAATAGCAGGTCCAGGGGTGGCTGCTGTCGGTCGCGACGACGCTCCGATGACGACCCTCGACCTGACCGCCAGCTTCCTCGAATGGGCTGGGTTGACGCCTGATGCAGATATCGACAGTCGCTCCCTTGTCGGTTATCTCGGAGGAGGGGGGTACAGGCACCGCGATTTGGTGTTTTCTGGCCTGAGTGCTTGGCGCATGGTTTTCGATGGTCGTTTCAAGTTGGTGCGTGGCTACGACCCGATGAAGCGCATCGGCGGGGACATTTTTGAGCCGATGCACATTCCGCTTGACGAGACCAAGCGCCTGCAGCGCGATCGGCCCCAAATACTGTACGATCTCGAGCGCAACGAAAGGGACGACATGTCCGCTGCGTTTCCCGAGGTTTTACGTCGGCTCACTGCCGCTCTCGATGAGCATCTAGCTTTATAGTGTGAAGTCCATCCCATGTTGGTGAGCAGCGGTTTTCCCCAGCGGCCTCAAATCCACCACTTTCCCGGTATTGACCTCGCAGAACGCCGTCGGTTGCACGGCAGCGGTCGCATAATGCGGTCCGCCGCGGTGCAGGCGGGAGATAATATCGATCTAACGCTGCGCTTTGAGCTCGGCGCGACCGCAATTCCTGTCGGCGGGCACTTGCGGGTCGCTTGGCTGTGGCCGTTCGCCTGGGCTATGCTGCAGACGAGCGATCCCGACGCTTCGGGATACGTTCACGCATGCTGCTCGCGGCGCGAAGTCGGCTTGCGGGTAACCTTTGCCTTCCGGGGCGATCTGATCCCGTGGAATCACCATATCGATGTCGAAGTTCTCTCTGGTGTGCTGGCCGAGGGAGATGAGGTTGAACTGATCTGCCGGAAGTGGCGTGCTCCCACCTTTATCGTGCCCGATGCCGAGTTGCTCTTTCTAATTAACCCGGACGGCGGCGACCGTTGGGTCCAACTCCCGCCCGTGCGAGGATTCCCCATTGTAGCGGGTACTCCGGCGCGGCTATTCGCCCTCGCTCCGGCGGACGGACTCGTCAACGAAGAGCTTGCACTGACGCTGCGGGTTGAGGACGAGTGGGGAAATCCCTTGCTCATCGAGGGTTTCGTCCCGGAGGTAGTTCCTGCCGACGGAGTCAGAGTAGTCTCTGTCGAAAGGGCTGGGAACATGCCTGCTTACCGGGCACGGGTGCGTGTCGCCAGTCCGGGGATTCATCGCATTGAGGTCGTTGTTCCTCGCTTCCAACTGCGGGCAGAGACCAATCCGCTGAGCATCGCCGCTGAGCCTGCGCCGTTGCGCATCTTTTGGGGCGACCTGCATGCTGGCCAAGGCCAAATTGGTTGTGGCGTCGGCTCGGTGTGCCACCATTTCGACTACGCCCGTCACGTAGCAGGTTTGCAAATCTGCTCGCACCAGGCGAATGACCACCACGTCAGCTTGGACCTGTGGGAGCAAACGCGCCGCGAGTCGGCTGTTGCCAATGAGGAGGGATGTTTCGTCGCCTTTCTCGGGTGCGAATGGAGCGCCTATACACCGGACGGCGGCGACCGCAACGTCATGTATCGACGCGATGAGCCGCGCTTGCGGCGTTCTGGTCGCTTCTTCACCGAAGACGTGCCCGATCCGGAACCCGATCTTGAAACAGCGACCGAGTTTTTGGCTGTCATGCGGGATGAAGAGGTATTCATTAACATGCACGCCGGCGGCAGGCCGACTAACCTCGATTTCCACGAGCCGAGAATCGAAACCCTCGCCGAGATCCACTCCACCCACGGTACTTCAGACTGGTTCGTGTTTGATGCCTTGCGTCGCGGTTATCGCGTTGGGATAACCGCCGGAACCGACGGCGTTGTCGGCCGGCCTGGATGCGACCATCCCGGTAGCCGGCTTATCCGCAACGCGCGCAGCGGTGTCACCGCCTTTCTGGCCTCCGAACTCACTCGGGATGCGTTGTGGGAAGCGATTGCAGCGCGGCGGTGTTACGCCACTGACGGACCTCGGATACTACTCGACGTCCGTGCCGACGGCCATCCCATGGGAAGCGAATACGCAACGACCGAATCTCCTCTCGTGTCGATCGAGGCAGAGGGAACGATGGCGATTGAGCAGGTCGACCTGCTGTGTGGCCCCGACTTGCTGTGGACATGGCGACCAACGATGGCATCTGCCGAAGGTTCCTTGCGCATCCTCTGGGGAGGAACCGAACAGCACGGCAGTGCTCCCGATCAGCGCGTCTGCTGGAAGGGCCGATTCGTCGTCGAAAACGGACGCATCGCCAACGTCGAGCCAGTCGCTTTGGTCTCTCCCTGCGACCGCATCGAACAGGCCGACGACCAAACGGTCTGTTTCGACACGGTCACTGCCGGCAACCGCATGGGGATGTGCTTGGAAATTGAAGCAGACGCGGCGACATTATGCCGCTTTGAATCCGGTCCTGCGACCTTCGAATTTGGCTTGGACCAAGTGCGAAAACAGCCGATGAGAGTGGATGCGGGCGGTACCAGTCGGCATGTCATCGTCGAACAGGCCCCGAACCCGAACCTGCCGCGGCGAGTAGAACTCTCGTTCCGAGACACGCGGCCGGCAGAGGGTCTATGTCCCTACTGGGTGCAACTGACGCAGTGCGATCAGCACCGCGCCTGGAGCAGCCCAATCTACGTCCAACGTCAGTTCGACTGACATCGGGACATTCAGTGGACTTCGCAACGGCACACCGAAACGTCCATTCGATCATCTATCGGTGTGTCGGCAACAGGCGACCAAACTACTGTCATTGTGCGTCGGTCGCGTCCGTTGCATATTCGTGCGGGACATCAAGATAGCACCTTTTGCCATGGAAAGATCCCCGATGAAAGACTCTTTGATCTATATTCCCGCCTGCGACTGGGACTCGACCGCATCACTGCCGCAATCGCTTCCCAACTGGCAGTACGCCAAGCGCCTAGTGCTGGTGAACAACACGGCACATGATCGCCGGGGCGAACCGGTCGAAGCGGACGTGGACATTCACGCCGGCCACATTACCGACCTCGGCCGAGAGGTTCGCGTCGCTCGTCTCTCCGGCGAAAACGGTCCTATAGAAGTCGTGCCGAGCCAAGTGCATCTCATGGACCGCGAGGACGAGTTGCTGCGCTGCCGGTTGTTTTTCCTTGCCGATGTGGCTGCCGAGGGTTCGGCGACCTATCTCTTGCTATACGGCAACCCCGAGGCACCCGAACCCTGCTACGACACCGAGCTCAAGGTCTCGGGCGAAGGGTATGCCCTTGAGGTGGAAAACGAGTATTATCGCGCTGTCCTCGGGAAGATGAACGGCAACTGGAAGAATCACTACTCGAAAAGGGGGCCAGCAGAACTCGTAAATCGACACGGCCACGGAGTCGAAGGCACCATTCACTGGGGGCCTGACTGGAGCGACGAGCGCGTCGGTCGCTACCGGCTCACCAACTGGGACGGCCCGCCCATGTTCGACTACGATGTGGTCAAGGGACCGGTCTGCGTGCGCATCCGCCGCTGGGGCCACCCGATCCTGTCAATCGGTCCCCAAGTCGGTCGGCCCCACAAGGTCATGGCTACCGTGACCTACAGCTTCTGGGCCGGTCAGCCCTACGTGGTCATGGAGTCAAAGCTCGAGGTTCTCGAGGACGTGCGTTTCCGCGACTGCCGCAACGACGAGTTCGTCATCGGCGAACACCTACCCGAACGAGCTTGGATGGGACCGGAAGGAGAGATTGGGTTTGGAGCCCGGGGCTGGCAGCGCGAGGACCCTCGCTGGGTGACCCATTTCAACCGCGAAACCGGCGAGGGCTTCGGCAGTATTCACCTCGAATTCGAGAACACCAACCCGAGCTGGCCGCAGCCGGCCCACGCCGGATTCTCGCACACCGGCACTTGGGTCCGCTATCCGGTGCAGCATGCGGCGATGCGCGCTGGCGAGCACGTGTACGAAAGAAACGCTTACTTACTGCACCGGTACGAAGAGGGGGGGGAGCACGGCGGCCTCGCCGACCTCGTCAGCCACCAGCAGCGTCTGCTTAACCCGATCACCCAGGGCGAGGCCCTCCCGGCTCCTAGGCCGATCAACCGCGACAATGTCGTGGACGCGCTGCGGGCCACCAACGAATTTGAACTCTACGTCGAGGGGTCACCTTGGGGGCAGCGCCAGCTCAGCTTCGTCGATATCGGAGTCGTGCAGGAGATCGTCATCGAAGGAAGCGACATCCGCATCGACATCGTCATGCCGTACGCGGGACGCGAAACTTGGTTCGGCTGGTTTTCCGACGGCATTGAGGAGCAGCT
>MKWU01007744.1_pt1 | contig 10064 bp, 4 predicted proteins | sample 809101 | NCBI WGS metagenome assembly MKWU01 (sample SAMN05860141, study PRJNA318959) | sponge metagenome | host: Aplysina aerophoba | place: Slovenia: Piran, Adriatic Sea, Gulf of Piran | collected 2013-05-07
AGCACGACGTCGACGTGATCACCATGGCGCTGGCCGAGGCAGGTACACGCAACCAACTCCGTGTTGCCCACGACGGTGCGAACGCATTGGCGTTCATGCGCGCCATAGGTCCGTCGGAGATCGACCTGGTGCTGTTCGACCTCAAACTGCCGATCGTGAGCGGGTTCGACCTCCTCGCCGAGGTCCGTGCAGCAGACGAGTTCGACAAGGTGATGATGGTTGCGCTCACCACCGACGAAGCTGCCGAAGACCGCGCCCGCGCCTACGACCTCGGCGCCGACGCGTTCGTGATGAAACGACCCGACTACAGCCAGATGGCCCACGTCATCGACGACCTGCTGGCCGAAGTCGCCGGCTGACCGGCGATCATCAGACACGACGCCGGGTAGCTATCGATCAGCGCCCTGACGAGCGGCCGCCATGCCGCCGGGAAAGCCGATCTCGGCCGGGGCCTCGACTTGGCTCTGCAGCACCCAGCCGAGCTGGCCGCGCTGGTCCCAGATGGCCGTGTGCGTGCCGGCCAGGCCCTGCGCCGTGCCGACGGTGGCCGCGTCGAAGTAGAACCACTCCCCCAGCGGGACGCGCAGGAGCTGCAGCGTCACGTCGGTGTTGATGTACGCGCCGCCTGACGGCGAGAAGTCCCAGCCGATGGCTGCCCCGAGGTCAGCCAGCGTCGCCATCTGGGCCAGCGGCGACGTGGTCTCTCCCGCCATGAGCGGATGATCCAAGCGCAGCCACGTGCGGCCGGGACCGGGCTCCTCGGTGGAGCCGCCGACGAATCGCAGATCGACCCCATCGGCGTTGAAGCCCGGCCGCGGGTACTCGATGTCGGGATTCGCGCCGGGATCGGCTCGCTCCGCGGGAATCGGCGGCAGCGACTGCCCGTCGCTCGCCGACGCAGCCGTCGGATTCGTCGGCGTCAGCCACTGCGAGGTTGCACGCGCCACCAGGCGCCCGCTGCCCGGCGCTGCGCTCCCGGTCGGCGCGGTCCGCACTTCGGCGTCGACGAGCGCAGTCCTCTTTCCCGCTTTCGCGATGGTCGCCGTGACGTCGTAGGTCGCCATCGGCATCCCCGAGAGGATCTCCACTGTCAGCCGGCTGCACACCTGGTCGATCCCGAGCTGTTGCTGCTCGCGCTCGACCGCCCAGCCCAGCAAGCCGCAGATGGCGCCGCCATGCATCACCTGGTGAGCCCACGGACCTCGCGTGAGCTCGGTGGCGCGCACGCCACCGGGTTCTGAGACAAAGAGCGCCGGTGGCATCGGCCCCGTTGCAGACCCGTCAGGGCTGCCGTGAGAGGCGGTGCCGCGCTCGGATCCGATGTTCACCACGGCGACAAGCTAGGACGACGCCGGGACGGGCCCTCATCATGGGTGAGGTGGTCGTGTCGGGCTGCGCGTAATGTGCCGCTGTGCATCCGTTCAGATTCGGTGTCCAGTACGGCAAGCCAGAGAGCCCGGCCGCGTTCCGGGAGACGGCACGCAAGGTCGAGGACTTGGGCTATTCGTCCCTGTTCTGTCACGACCACTTCTGGGACAGCTGGTCGCCGATCGTGCATCCCGCCATCGCCGCGGAGATCACGACGACGCTGCGGGTCGGCACGCTGGTGTATGCGGCCGATTACCGGCACCCCGCTGTGCTGGCGAAGGATTTCGCCACTTTGGATCTGCTTGCCGAGGGCCGGACCGAGTTCGGCATCGGCGCCGGCTGGCTGACCGAGGACTACACCCAAGCAGGCATCCCGCTGGACCGGCCCGGGGTGCGCATCGACCGCATGATCGAGGCTTTGGAGGTCATCAAGGGGCTGTGGAGCGGCGAGCCGCTGCACTTCGACGGCGAGCACTACCAGATCTCTGGCATGGTCGGGCGGCCGCTGCCCTATGCGCCGGGTGGGCCGCCGGTCATCATCGGTGGTGGCGGCAAGCGAGTGCTGACCGAGGCGGCACGCCGAGCCGACATCATCAGCCTGAACCCGAATCTGAGCTCAGGCACCGTGGGCCCCGATGCAGCGCGCAGCTCGGTGGCAGCCAAGTTCGCAGAGCGACGCCAGTGGATTGCCGACGCTGCGGGTGACCGCTTCAGCGACATCGAGATCCAGCTCAACACGTTCATGGCATTGGTGACCGACAACGCGGACAGCATCCTCGCCGAGTTCGCACCGGGTTTCGGGTTGACGCCTGAGGAGGCCCGCGAGGTGCCGCTGGTGCTGGCCGGCACGGTCGACGACATCTGCGAGCAACTGCACCACCACCGTGAGGCGTACGGCGCCAGCTACATCGTGATCCACGACCCTGAAGTCGATGCAATGGCGCCCGTCGTGGCACGGCTGGCCGGCACCTAAGGGCGTCGGCGGTGGTGGGTCGCGGCCGACGCGGCTGCACTGCCACAATGAACTTATGACTGCTCAGCATGAAAATTCCGCACCAGAAAATGAGGGTGATATGACCCGCGACGTGCGCGAGGCTCACCGGCGCAGCCGCCGGCTGCCGGGCCTACGTCCCGCGCGAAGAAAGAGGCCTCCCATGGGCGCCACGCATGTCACCGTTACCGTCAAGAACCCTGCAGCACGCGATCGTGCCTGGCAGTCCGAATTCCTCGTGGACACCGGCGCCATAGATTCGCTGGTGCCGCGCCGACACCTCGAGGCCATCGGCATCGAGCCGATCAGCTCCCGCACCTACGAACTGGCGGACGGCAGCCGGGTGCCGTACGACGTCGGGGCTGCTGAATTCGAATTCATGGACGAGGTGGTCTTCGGCATGGTGGTGTTCGTCGATGACGACGTCGAGCCGCTCTTGGGCCTCACTGCGCTGGAGTCGGCAGGCATCGAAGTAGACCCACGCAACCAGCAGCTCAAGCGCCTGTCCGCCGTGCGACTCAAGGCGCTCGCCACGCACTGAGTCCCTCCCGCGAGGCCTCGCCTCATCTCCCACAAGACAGCCGACGGCTCCAGCGGGCGGACCCGAGATCGCTGGTGATGAGGCAGCCCGACCGCTGATCCCAGCGTCATGGTTGTGACACCGTCTGCGTAACGTCGCAGACGTGAACGATGACCAGATCGCGTACCCGTCGGCATCGGCAAGCCGCGCAGCATCGGCGGGCGACACGGCATCGATGGGCAGCTCGGCACAGTCCGGTGCTGGGATGTCGCTGCGGGTAGCGCCCGTCGGCTTCGGCGAGGCTGCGCGTCAGGCACTGGCGGCATTCGTGATCGACGCCAAGACGGAAGATCCGCTGGCACCGGTGACGGTGATCGTGCCGTCGAATTACACGGGGTTGGCGTTGCGGCGAGCGCTGGCATCGGGAGTCCACGGCCGGATGTCGGGCGCCGGCACGGGATTGGCAGCGCTCGACACGTTGACCTTGGTCGATCTGGCCGACCGGCTCGCCGGTGCGACATTGCAGGCCGACGGTCGCCTTCCGCTGAGCGACCAGGCGATAACAGCCGCTGTCCGCAATGCGCTGTCCGACGATCCGGGCGTCTTGGGTCCCGTCGCCAGCCATCACCAGACCGCAGACGCGTTGAAGCGCACATACCAGGAGCTACGCGACCTTTCGAGTGGACAGCTCGAAGCACTCGGTGCAGCGTCGCAACGTGCCGCAGGGGTGGTGGCGCTGTATCGCAAGATCAGGGCCTCGCTGCACGAGGGCTGGTACGACCACTGCGATGTCATGGCGGCAGCAGCGGCGCCGACGCCGAACAGCGCTGCAACGCTGGTCCAGCTCGGTGCCGTCGCCGTCTACCTACCGCGCCGCCTCGGCCAGCACGAGGCCCGCCTGCTGCGGTCCGTGGCGCGCAGTAGACGTCACGACGGCAGTGGTGCGGTCACGGTTGGCAGCACACCCGTCACGGTGTTCGTCGGCGTCACGGGCAACTGGTCCGCCGACGCCGGAGCACGTTCGGTGTGCGACCGGCTCGGCGTCGAGCTTCCGCAGTCCTCACATCGCCTCGAACCTGCCACCGCCAGCCAGATCGTCAGCGCAAGCGACCCCGACGAAGAGGCACGCACGGTGGTACGCGCTGTGCTGAGCGACATCGACGCCGGGGTTGCGCCGGCGCGGATCGCTGTGTTCTACGGGTCGAGCGAGCCCTACGGCCGTGCGCTCGAAGAGCTGTTCTCAGCGGCCGGGGTCACCACCTACGGCAGCACGGCGCGAACCCTCGCCGAGTCGGCGTACGGCCGGTTCGCACTCGGGTTCGCCGAACTAGCCGACATCGGTTTGGCTGAACCGCGCTTGGAGCGTCGCGCGGTGTTCGATCTGCTCGCCGGAGCGCGCGTGCCCCGGCGGCGCCGCGCCGAGCACGACCCCAGCGACAGCTTCTTCGTCCCCGACTCAGCATGGGAACGTCTCGCTCGCGACGCACATGTTGTCGGCGGCGACGACTGGGAGACGCGTCTGGGCCGCCACGGCGACGAACTGGCAGCCAAGGCCGCGCAGCAGGTCAGCGGCACATCCGGGCGCCAAGCCGACTGGCTCGACTCGCAGGCACGTGAATGCCGAGCTGCGCAGGCGTTCGCTTCGGAGTTGCACAGCACCCTCATGCGGGGCCGCTCACTCGGCACTTGGCGAGGATTGAGCGACTGGATGCGGACCGAGCTGCATCGATATCTCGGTGCGGTAGGCCGCGACCGCTGGACACAGGACTGGCCTGACTGGGAACGCTCGGCTGCCGAGCGTGTCGACGGCGTGCTCGAACGCCTGTCAGACCTCGGGAGAATTGAACCTCACACGGGTCTCGAAGTCATGGCCCGTGCGCTCACCGCCGAATTGGCCCAGCCGCACGGGCGCAGCGGCACCGAAGGCGTCGGCGTGTATGTCGGCCACATCGCCGGCGCCATCGACGTGGTACCGGTCCGTGCGTACGTCGTCGGATTGGCCGAGAGCATCTTTCCTCGGCGCTCGCTGCCCGACAGCCTGCTGGGCGAGGACGAGCGGCGCATTGTCCCCGGGGCGCTGGCGGTGCAGGCCGATGCCACCGTCGACGAGCACCGTGGGCTGCTCGCTGCCCTGGCCGTCGCGCCCAGCGGATGCACGCTGGTAGTGCCGCGCGGCGACCTGCGCCAGAACGCTGAATTCGTACCGTCGCGCTGGGTGCTCGACACTGCCCGCAGCCTGGAGCTCGCCGGTACCGGTGACAGCTCGTACTTCGCAGGCGGATACCTCGTCGCAGAGAATCTCGCTGCGGCAGCGCTGGACCCAGCCGTCCCCGACATCGTCGAGAGCCCGTCGTTCATCGCAGGAGTCCAGTCGGCAGTGTTCCCGGCCACGGTCGCGGAATACGACTCGGCCAGCCTGTTCGCGGCGCGCAGGCAAGGCTCGGGCATTCGCAGCCACCCGATGTTCGACGAGCCGGCGTTTCGAGCCGGCGTCGAGTGCTCGGCCGCCCGGTACAGCAGCGAATTCACCCGTTTCGACGGAAATCTGGCGCACGTCATTGATGCCGACGGCGCGTTCGCCGACGTCGTGTCGGCGACTCGTCTCGAAGACTGGGCCACCTGCCCGCGCAAGTATCTGTTCTCGCATCTGCTCGGCGTCGGCGTGATCGAAGAACCAGAAGAGATCCTGCGGCTCAGCGCGCTCGAGCGAGGCAGTCTCATGCACGAGGCCATCGACCGCTTCCTTCGCCCGCTCATCGCCGCACGCGAGAACAGCCCGGCGGGCACACCGTTGCCCGAGGCCGGGCCGGGTCGGCCACCGCCGGGTCCTGGGCGGGCGCCCAGCGACGAGGATCGTTCCGAGCTCGTCGCCATCGGCAGCCATTTGGCAGATGTTGCGGAGCAACACGGGCTCACCGGGCATGCCCTGCTGTGGGATCGTGACCGCGCTGCGCTGCTGGCCGACCTCGGCGATCTGCTCGACCGCGACACCCAGCGCGACCCAGCGACACGCGGCGAGACCGAGAGCTCGGAGTTCCGCTTCGGTTTCGTCGGCACACCCGACGCTGTCGAGCACAGTCTCGGCGATGGCCTCTCTGTACGGCTCCGCGGTGCGATCGATCGAGTCGAGCGCACCTCCGGCGGAGACCTCGTGGTCATCGACTACAAGTCCGGCAGTGCGCGCAGCTACAAGGCCCTCCTCAACGACACCGATCCCACGCTGCGCGGCACCAAGCTGCAACTACCGGTGTACGCGCTCGCAGCCGCGCAGCACTTCGGTTCGAGCGTCGCTGCAGATCCGGTGACCCATGCTGCCTATTGGTTCATCTCGTCCGAGCCGGGTCAGTGGACATGGCTGCCGCTCACGGTGGACCGCGCGCTCATGGAGCGGTTCGACCAGGTGCTGCGCGTCATCGTCACCGGGATCCGGGGTGGGATATTCCCGGGCTATGCCCAGCGGGGCGACGACCGGATGCCCCACGTCGTGTGCCCGTACTGCGATCCTGACGGGGCCGGTTCGGCAGAGGTGCTGCGCCAGTGGGGCCACAAGCGCAACGATGCGGCTCTTGCTGCGTTCGCCGATCTCGCCGAACCTGCCGACGAGGATGCGTCGTGAGCACCGCACAGGTGAACTCCCGCGAGACACCGGCCGATCAGGCCGACCGCGACCGAGCGACGCGCAGCACCGGCACGACGCTGTTCGTCGAGGCCGGCGCCGGCACCGGCAAGACGACGGCGTTGGTGGGCCGTGTGATCGAACTAGTGACCGGCGCTGCAGCGGTTCCGATCCGTTCGGTCGCGGCGATCACCTTCACCGACAAGGCAGCAGCGGAACTGCGCAACCGGATCCGAGCCGGTCTCAACGCCAAGCTCGAGACCGCCGACGACGAGACCCGCCGTCTGCTGCGCGACGCCCTCGATGGGCTTGACGGTGCTGCCATCTCGACCCTGCACAGCTTTGCGCGCCGCATTCTCACCGAGCACTCGATCGAGGCAGGGCTTCCCCCGCTGTTCGACTCGCTCGATCAGATCGGCAGCGATGTGGAATTCGACGAGCGCTGGCAGCGCTTCTTCGGCAGTGTGCTGTCGGACCCTGCTGCTCATTGGGCTGTCGCATTGGTTGACGCAGCCGGTGTCGAGTTGGCGGCGCTGCGCGAGATCGCCGTGGCTTTCAACGCCAACTGGGACCGCGTGCAGGCCGCCGATGGCACGCTCGAACGCTGCCCAGTGCGCGTCGACGACTTGATCGCACAAGGCCGCGAGCTGTCCGCCAGACGCCGCGAGTGCCATGACGCGGCCGACCCCGCGCTGCTGCGCTTCGGTCAGCTCGACGCATTCCTCGAGCGCTTGGAAACCGCCGGAACTGACAGCGCCCGCATCACCGTGCTGCTCGACGCCGAAGATCCGCGCACTGGCGTGCCCAAGATCGGCAACGCCGGGCGGAAAGCCAACTGGGACGACATCCCATCGGTGCGCCAAGGCTTCGCCGGCCTGCGCGAGCAGTGCGCGTTGGTGGCGGCCGCGGCGCTCCAAGCTGCAATCGCCTTGCTGTGCGATCGCATCGCGCGCTTCACCTTGGAGGCGGCTGCCCAGCGCCGTGCCGCCGGACGCCTCGAGTTTCACGACCAGCTCGTTCACGCCCGTGACCTGCTGCGGTCGTCGCCGTCGGCGCGCGCAGCGCTGCACTCCAGGTACCAGCACCTACTGCTCGATGAGTTCCAGGACACCGATCCCATCCAGATCGAGATTGCAACGCTCATCGCAGCCGCCGAGCGCAGTGAGCCTGGCGACCCCTCAGCCGGCCACGACAACGCGTCGCCGCCTGCCGCGTGGGATCGCATCGACACCGAGCCCGGCCAGCTGTTCTTCGTCGGCGATCCGAAGCAGTCGGTCTACCGCTTCCGGCGAGCCGATATCGGCCTGTACCTGGCCGCTCGCCAGCGGTACGGCATCGACGCCGGATCATCAGCGACGCTCAAGGTGAACTTCCGCACCACGGCGCCCATCATCGACTGGATCAATGCGACGTTCAGCAAGCTGATGGCTGGCGGCACCGCGTCGCAGGGCGCGCGGCTCGGGCCGGAGTACACGGCACTTCATCCGTCGCGGCCAGCGCTCGGGGACGATCCGGCGGTGGTGACGCTCGGCACGCAGGCGCACCTGTCCAAGCGCAATGGCGGCAGCCTCGATGCCGAGGGCATCCGCGAGATCGAAGCCGCCGACACAGCCGGCGTCATCAACGAGATCGTCGGCGAGCGCTGGCAGGTCGAGGACCGTCACTCTGGAGGCACACGAGCGGCGCGTTGCAGTGACATCGCCGTGCTGATACCGACCCGCACCTGCCTGCCCCAGCTCGAGGCGGCACTCGGCGAAGCGTCGGTGCCGTACCGGCTCGAAGCGTCAGAGTTCGTCTGGCGAAGCCGCACGGTGCGCGACCTCATGATGTGCCTGCGAGCAGTGGCCGATCCCGACGACGCTCTCGCAGTTGTCAGCGCGCTGCGAACCCCCGTGTACGGCTGCGGCGACGACGACCTCTACGTGTATCACCGGTCAATCCCGTCATGGAGCTGCTTCACGTCAGACTTCTCGCTGTTGCCGGGCGGTGACGCCCATCCGGTGGCTCAGGGACTCGCGCATCTGCGGCGTCTGTACGACGACCACGCGCAGGTCTCCCCCGCCGCGTTGCTGGATCGGCTGGTGCGTGATCGGCAGGTGCTCGAACAGGCCGTCGCCGGTCCGAGGACCCGCGAGGCTTGGCGCCAAGTCCGCTATGTCATCGACCAGGCGCGGGCCTGGTCGCAGAGCCAGCACGGCGGTCTGCGTCACTTCCTTCGCTGGGCGACGATGCAGGCATCGGATCGAGCGAAGGTGACCGAGGCGATCCTCCCCGAATCCGATGACGACGCAGTCAGCGTGATGACGGTGCATGCCTCGAAGGGGCTGGAGTTCCCGATCGTGATCGTGGCGGGGCTCCAGGGCGGCAACCGGCCCCGATCCGATTCGGCCGCAGTCGGGTTTGAGAGCGCATCAGGCGGCATCGACATCGAGAGGCATTGCTCCGGCGCAGCCGCGGTGCGTCTGCGCGCAGGCGTCGAGACTGCCGGCTACCAGGAATGGGCCGACGGTGAACGGCTCGCTGATCATCACGAGCGCATCCGGCTGCTGTATGTTGCGTGTACCCGTGCGCGCGACCACCTCGTCGTCTCGCTGCACCGCCAAGAGCCATCGCGCGAAGCGCTCGGCGACGGCAACGAGCACAAGCGCAGCCACGCCCAGCTCATCTGCGATGCGATGCCCCAGCCAGAGGGCAACGCGACAACGATGGCCAGAGCCGAAGCTGGGACCGGCCCGAACCAGTGGGACTACCGGGCCGTGCACGCCGAGGGAGCGCTTCGGCCAGCACCTGTCGCGACGGGGGATTTCTCGCCCGTGCGTCGACTGCCCGAACGCGACGATTGGCTGCTCCGCCGTGACAGTGCCGCGGCTGCGTCGCGTCGTGCCACGGTGTTGAGCGCTACCCGCATCGCGCGTGCCGAGGTGGAGCCCGTCGATGTCGCAGACGGCTCACCTGACACTGCGGACCGGTGGCTCGCTGCGACGCCCAGGGCGACCAAGGAGATCCCAGACGATCATCTCGGCACGGGTCGCGCACCGGGGCGGCGCGGTCGCGGCGCCACCTCAGTCGGAAAGGCCGTTCACGGCGTGCTGCAGTCGATTGACCTGCTGACCGGCGAAGGACTCAGCGGACTCGTCGCCGCGCAAGCCGTCACCGAAGGCGTGACCGCCAGCCACGGCGACATCGAATCGTTCGTGCGGTCGGCGCTCGCCAGCGAAGACGTTCAGCGTGCAGCGCAAAGCCGACATTGGCGTGAGGTGTACACCGCTGCTCCCGATGCCCACAGCGAGCCCGGCGGTGTGTCCACGACGGTCATCGAGGGATTTATCGACCTGCTGTACGAGGACCCAGCGACAGGCGGGCTCGTCGTGGTCGACTACAAGACCGATGCGCTCGGGGAAATGCCCGACACCGACACTCCCCGCGCTGAGCAGTACCGCCGCCAAGGCGCCGTCTACGCGTGGTGCACCGAGCGGGCCACAGGCCGCGAGGTGACACAGGTCGTACTGCTGTACCTGCGACAGGGCGAACCGGCACGAGCCGACCGTCTCGAAGGCGACGCTCTGCGT
>MKWU01007745.1_pt1 | contig 10062 bp, 11 predicted proteins | sample 809101 | NCBI WGS metagenome assembly MKWU01 (sample SAMN05860141, study PRJNA318959) | sponge metagenome | host: Aplysina aerophoba | place: Slovenia: Piran, Adriatic Sea, Gulf of Piran | collected 2013-05-07
GGGCGGCTGAGCTACTACGGCTCCTGGATCGACTACTACTACACGCGGCTGTGGGTGGACTCGGCCCCGCCGGTGCAGGACACCGCCTACATCGTCGACTTCGAAGCCAGCATCCCGATCGCCGCGGACACGACCCTGGCGGTCGGCGCGCAGAACATGTTCGACGTGCTGGCGTCGGCGCCGTCGCCGCTGGTCGACGTGCTGGGTTCCAGGTACAGCCCGGTTACGCCGTGGGGGCTGAGCGGCGGGTACTACTACGTGCGGTTGAACTACAAGTGGGGCCGTTGACCAGGCGACTCGCCGCGCCCAAGACACCAGCATCCATGGCCTTCCGCTGAAGCCTCCATATCGGTTCACCAAGACAAGATCACCGCTCAGATTGACCGAAGCGGCGACCAATCGTCTGGGGAGAAACTCCGGCAGGGCGCGAGCGCTGAGACGATCCCCAAGGGCGTCGCGGACCAAGAGCCCCCCGCGGCTAGCCCAGAGCTTCTGGCCTGCCAGAAGAGGTGGCTGCTCACCTCTCCGCCGCACCTTCCTGCCAGTGGCTCATGTGAGGGTGCGGTCTTCTTTGTAGACCTCTAGCTAGGCGGTCAAGCCGCCGGGGGACAACGTCGGAACGTGGCACGGCCAGGCTCAGCTGCGCCAGGCAGGCAGCACAGGGTCCCCTTGCTTGACCTGCCGGATCAGGCGCGACCATTGGTCGTCGCGGTTCGCATCCCCGTCCCAGGCGTACACGCCGATGCCCGACAGTCTCGTCGATGCCGTCGCCGACGCGGCGGCCGTCTTGGAGAATCTCGCGTCCGTTCGCCTCGTCGGTCCTCAGACTGCGCTTGCTCAGCTTGTGGCCCTGATCCGCACCAAGAGCGTGAGCGCGCCCAGAACCATCACGAGAATCCCGAGCGGCCGCGACTCCAGTCATTCCGGGACTGTAGCTTCCGAACGGCTCCTCCCCCCGTCTGACTCTCAACCGGGCGGGCCGTTTCGGGGCTGCACTGGCAGCGAAAGGCGTCCCCTACGAAAAGCCCTCGTCGTGGAAGTCACGGCTCAATCACGAGAACACCCGCTGCCGCACGAAGCACCGAACAGAAGTGACGCGCATCGGCCATGGCCACTTCACTCCGTGCGGCACGACAGAGTCTCGGCAACTCGCAGGAAACAGTACTGAACAAGAGGAAACGAGAACACACTAGACGTGCGAAGTGGAATCGCCAGACTTAGCACATCGGAAGTCAGAGATAGTCGCTCACTTCCACACGTGTGGGATGGCTGCTGCGGCGGCAACATCAATGCCACACCTAGTTCTCAGGGGCCCCGACGTTACAAAGGAAACGTTGCAGAAGAGAGAAGACGCCGGAGTGACTGCACAGCACACTACAACGGTCCATCTACGAGACCGTGCTCTGTGACGGAGGGTCCTGTCAGTCAGATGGGCTTGCGCCCATCACTTGGGACAAAGGCCGTCCTTCTCTTGCTGCTTCGCAGCGATGAACTCCTCGATCTCGTCGACTGGCCAGCGCTTCGACCGAGGACCCAGACTAACAGGTTGTGGGATTAACCCTTCCCGTTGCCAGCGATACAAGGTCGCCTCTGAGATTTGTAGTAGGTCCATTACTTCGTCCCGTCGGAGGAGTCTTTTTTCCATAGTGCAGACAGTTATACACCAAGACTGCGGCCGACGCACAACCGCACGAGTGACGTGAGGATCACAGGCCTATGCCTCACGTTGCATGACTTCCGTTCTCGCTGTTCCGAAGTTCCGGCTACCGCGAAGCGCTCGGCCATGATCCAGCGCCATGCCACTCACCGGACAGGATTCCCACTCAAGCGCGAAGGCCCTCTCCTCCCGCTCTGTTCGACAACGACCTTGCCGAACGCACCCCGCGCTCCGCTGGTCGAGGGCGACACTCGACAGCAGCTTCGGCGAGAGCGCCCCGCGGGCCGGCGCAAGAAGCCGCCACACCGCTTCGCGTCGGCCCATGGACCGTCTGGCACCCCCTTGCCCTGTGCCGGCTGCTCCGCGGCGCGCCCACGCCTCCGCTGCATCCTCCTCCGGCGTGGGCCTGGCGCTCGCCGCCAAAGGGGGGTGAGCGGCGAAAGCCACAGACCCATTACCAAAGGAGGAAACCAATCGTGTCCACCCCAACTCCAATCGACGAGGTCCGCATCGGATCCGTCAAGGCCGCGGTCTGGCAGAACCAGGTCGGCGACGACGGGGCCGTCCGCTACAACGTCACCTTCGGACGGCTCTTCCGCTCCGACGAAGACGGCAAGTGGAAGACCACTCGGAGCTTCGGCCTCAACGACCTGCTCGTGCTCAGCAAGCTGGCCGACCAGGTCCACACCCGCATCTACGAGCTGCGCGAGCAGCCCGCGGGAGACGACGCCTAGAGCGTCGTCAGCGCCGGCGGCGGCTCCGGCCGTCGCCGGCCTTTCCATCGTCCTCTAGGACCCGCTCCGATTCGCGTGCGGCCGCCGCGGCAGTGGCCGCAAGAGCGGCCAAGAGGATGTCGGCGACCAGTCGGTACGGCTAGGCTACCTGTAGCCAATCGCGACAGAAGCGCTACACTCGGCAGTCTGTGACCGCAGCGCAGGCGCCGATGTCGGGTCGCCTGCTGAATACAAGAGCCCCTTAAAGGCAGCGGGTAGCTCCCGAAGCCGGCGAATAGGCGGGACCTCCCATGCCTGCGCAGGGCGGTCACAGACGGCCCGGCGCCAATTCGGGCGCTAGGCCCCTCCTCCAAGGAGGACGGCCGCCATGCTGGCTCGAATCGTCTATCCCGTCCTAGTTCTCGCTCGCAGGCGCGTCCCACCCGAGTTTCGTGTACTCGGGCCGAACTCGACAAGCGACAGGCTCACGATCGGCACCGACAGGGTCTGCGAAGACGGCTCGCCACCTAAGCCCGGTGAGCTCAACGCCGCTGCCCGTTCAAGATCGAGGCAGATCGGCCCTCACGAAACGGGACCCTACCCCAGGCCCCTTGAGGATCGGCTCGACGCAGGGCTCCAGCCCTGAGTAGCAGCGAGAAAGTCGATAATCGTCAACGGCTGGCTCCCCCGGTCAGCGTGAGGGTTGACTGTCAAGCCGAAGGCTCTCCGCGAGTTCAGGTGGCGCAGCCAGGCTTGATAGCGCGCGCCAATAGCACGACCGGCTTCTACGATCCGCTGGAGAACCGTCGGACCCTTAGCGGCACTGCGACAGACGGCTAGAACGGCGACGCAGTCGACCGGCTCGAAGAGTGCGCGGAGGTAGGCAACGGATGAAGTCTGTACTTGCATGATGAAGTTGGATAACATGGTTATCACACATCCATCCCGCATGACAAGGGAGAATGGGGTGAACGCCCGCCTATGCCCGCCGACAACGCCGATGGCTTGGTTGAGGAACCGGTAGCGGCCTACTCATGAGACCGTTGTCAGACGTGTTGACGGAAGAGCGACGGCTCTCCAAGAGGCTTCAGCGATTGGCTGCGGCCGAACAGAGGAATCTAGAGCGGTCCGACCGGATCGAGCAACGCTTCGAAGCGGAAGCCTCACACGGCGAAGTGGCCTTCATGGCGCGCCTGTTGACGCTCTGTGCCCTTCCGCGTCGAAGTCGAGGAGACGAGCGGCAGTACATCCGGAGGAATGGGCCGTACACCATGATCGTGACAGCGACCGGCCAACCAGGCCTACCGTTCGGAACGCTCCCGCGCCTACTGCTGGCGTGGATCTGCACCGAAGTCGTGAGGACTCAGTCGGCGAGACTCCGGCTGGGCGCCACGCTCGCGGAGTTCATGCGGGAGTTGGGGCTCACGAGCAGAAGCGGCGGGGTTCGCGGGGATCGGACGCGGCTCCGGGATCAGATCGAGCGGCTCTTCAACGCGTCGATCCGGTTGAGCTATGAGGGGAAGGGCGTCACCCGGAGCGTGGCGTCGATGATCGCGGACCGGTCGGAGCTGTGGTGGCGAGTGGAATCGCCGGAAACAATGAGTCTGTGGGGGAGCACGGTTCGGCTGGGGAAAGGCTTCTGCCAGGAGATTCTCCACCGACCAGTTCCGGTGGACATGGCGACGCTCAGAACGCTGCGCAGCTGTCCCCTGGGACTCGACCTGTACCTGTGGCTGACCTACGCGACCTTCAAACTGGATCGGCCGCGACGGGTTACCTGGCCGTTGCTCTATCGACAGTTCGCGGATGAACCGAGCGAGCAGTACGACAAGAACGAGGTGCAAATGTTCCGTCGGCGAGCGTTGCGGGAGCTAGGGAAGATCAAGACGGCCTGGCCGACGCTGGATTACCGCGTGGAAGCCGGTCGCCGAGGGCGCAACAACCGGGCGGGAGCGCTGGTGATCGGACCAACGACACCGAAGATTCCAGCGCGACGAAGCCGTGTTGCCCGGTAGAGCAGCCCTCTCTCTCTCCTCGCTGTGGTTGTTCCGGCTATCGGGGCTTGCGGTCGTCTTCCGCAGGTGCATCGTGCCCTACTTGCTATGCGTGGTTTAGTTGGATCTACTTGTTAGGTGTACGTTTTCAGCGAAGGATCGCGGCCCTAGGTGTACGCTTTCAGCGACCCAAGGCAGGATCTCTGGTGTCCGTTTTCAGCGACGGGAACTGCGGAAAACAGGAGGAGCTCGCGGCCTACTTGCGGCCTGTGGGAGCACCGGCGGGTGCGGCAGCCGCGAGGGCCTCCTCGCACCCAGAGGGGAGGCGAAGGAGTCGGCGGCGGGCTACATCGGCGACGTGGAACGGGACAAGTAGCGGAGCTTGGACAGGGTGAACCAGCTCCTCGAGGAGGGAGCGGTCGGGGACGTGGAGAGGGCGCACCATCGAATGGAGTCTGACCGGGAGCAAGCGCCGAGGTGGATGAAGCGCCTGGAAGGCGACGCGGGCCGGCCGCGAGGGGCCGGGGGGGGGGGGTGGTGTTGGGGCGGCTGGCGGCGGCGGGGCGGGGCGGGGGGGGGGGGGGGGGGGGGGCCGGCGGCGAGGGGCCGGGGCGAGGGGTTGATGTTGGGCCGGCTGCCGGCGGCGGATCGAGCCGGGATAGTGGGAGTGGCGCTTGGGATGGGGGTGCTCTACCTAGTGGTTGGGGCGCTGCTGGTGGCGGAGTCCTGCGGGGGAGGATCGAACTGCTCGTAGTGCTGGGCGTAATAGGAGTGCTCGGTACAGGGATGATCGGGGCGATGGTCTTCGGGCCAGGCGAGCGATGGCGGACGGATGTGGCGATACTGCTCGTGTCGCGGCTCACGTGGTTGAGCGTGGGGCTGGTAGCACCGAGCATCCCGGCGACGGCAGAGGGCCCACTGCCGGAAGAACGAATGGAGGCTCTAGCGAAGGAAGGCGAGACGGAATGAGTCGCGGTCGCTCTAGGCGGCCGTTCCCGGCTCGATCTCCGATTGCGGCGTGGTTGGTGGGGGCATGTCGTCCTGCGTTCCTCGCTGCGCGGCTATGGCCAGCCGCTCAACGCCGGCAGCTCTCTAGCTGCCGCGCTTTCTCCGGGGATCGGGCCAGGACATCCTGGAGTGGCCGCCCAGGAAGCGAAGAGTACGGCGGCTGTTTCGTCTAAGTCAGTAGGGAGGGGCGACCGCGGACGGCTCCTTGCTCCAGAAACGGCGCTCGCAGCGTCTCCGTCCAGGTCGCCCTTCCTCTCTTCGATCAAGCGACGGAGGATTGTCCGGAGGCCGGGCGCGGGCCCCGCTCTCGACGAAGTGGCGGCACACGCGAGCTCCGGGGCGGGACAGCCTCGGCGATTCCCTGGGGCCGTCCAGGCGATCGGCTTCCGCTCGGGGAGGCGGTTCAGACGGAGATTCGTTCCACGAGGTTGCGGGTGACGCGACGGCTGCGACGGTCGTATATCTGGGTGGTCGAGGGGTGGGAATGGCCAGCGAGGTACTGCACTTCCTCGATCGGCACGTCCTGACTCAGGAGATCAGTGACTACCATGACCCGGAAACTGTGTGGCGTGATGATGTCAGGCAAGCCCGCGTCACGGAGCCGGCGTTTGAGAAGGGTGCGGATCGTCCACGGCTGAACACCACGGTCAGTGAAGCCGGTAGAGGTTGAGTGAGACGTCGTGCGAAAGAGGGGAGCGCTCTTGGGGTCATCCTCCAGCGCCGCGACCGCGATGTACTCTGCGATCCACTGATCGAGGTCGAAGCGGAGCGGAATCTCGCGCTCCTTGCCCCGCTTCTCCCGAAAGGCGAGCGCTCGCCGATCTCCGTAGTCGCGGAGATCCTGGAGACGGAGCCGGGCGACTGCACCGACACGCTGGCCGGTGTAGGTCAACGTACCTAGTATCGCGCGATCGCGGAGCCCGACCGGACTAGCACTGTCGAGGGAGTCGAGGAGCCGCCGAGCCTGCAGGACCGTGATCTCGGGCGTCTTCCCCTCACGCGTGTCGCGCCGCGGCCCGCGGACGGAGCGAAAAGGGTTCAGTATCACGGCATGGCGCGTCACTAGCACGTCAAAGAACTGGCGTAGCGCCGCTATCGCGAGCTTCTGGACCGAGACAGAGTTGAGACTGTCGATGAACTTGGCGGCATCGCCAGGCGCAACGGAAGGCAGGTCAAGGTCCTGGTCCTTACACCAGTCCAGGAAGAGCATCACGGGACGTCGGTAGGCCCGACGGGTGTGGGCGTTCCGGATCCTCGCAGTGAAGAACTCGTCGGCGGCAAAGAGAGCGGCGGGACCGGCTTGACGCAGCACCTCGGGGTAGTCCTTAGGGTCGCGGCGAACGACTCCCTCACGTCGGTCAGGCAGCGCAGTCATGGTGCGATAATCGACTTTATCGCACCTACGAACGCCGAACTCCACGAGATCGACGGCCAGCAAGCGGTCGAAGCCTTCACCGAAGAAGGTCTCGCCACCGCTCTCAATGCCTCGCTCTCTACCGGCATTCCCTTCGCTGCCTCCGCGGACCTGGCCGAACGCTTCGGCCTCGTCGATCATACCGACCGCAGCGCAGAGTTCGCCGATTTCCTCCCTGCCGGCCTCAAGGCTGCCTCCTGACGTGGACCGCTCTAGAGACCGCGTCGGCGAGTACCACAAGACGTTCGCCCGCCAGATCATCCGCCAACTGAGGGAGGGAACAGCCCCTTACAGAAGCCCTGGAAGCCCGGAGAACGCTTCTGCAAACCGGTGGGGATGGCCCCGCTATGGCTGAAACGAAGGGGGGAACGATGACGAAACAACGACTGACCGACACGCACGACGAGGAGGTCATCGAGGCTTCCACCGAGGAAGGCTTCGCGGCCGCCTTGTCCGCAGCCGTCAAGACCGGCGTTCCGGTGTGCGCCGATCCAGAGATCCTCGCTCGCTTCGGCATTGCCGATCACGGCGAGGACGTGGGCGACCTCCGCCTCCTCTTCCCCGACCTCCTCCCGCCCAGCTAGATGGCTCGCTCCAAAGACCGAGTCGGGGACTACCACCGACAGTTCGCAGAGAAGCTCATCGAGCAGATCAAGGAGGGGCGCGCCCCCTTCCAGGAACCCTGGAAGCCCGGAGAGCGGTCCCTCCCCGAGAACCTCGCCACCGGTCGCCGCTATCGCGGAGGCAACAGCCTCTACCTCAGCGTAGCGGCCCAGGACAAGGGCTACACCGACAACCGGTGGGCCACCTACCGCCAGATCGCGGCCGCAGGCGGCCACGTCCGAAAGGGGCAGAAAGGCACCAAGGTGCTCTTCTTCTCGACCCAGAAGGTCGAGCAGGCCAAGGATGAGCAGGGCCGGCCCAGGCTCACCGAGTCCGGCGAGCCCGTCTACGAGCGCCGCGAAACGGGCCGCCCCTACGTCCGCATGTACACGGTGTTCAACGCCGAACAGACGGAGGGCTTGCCGGCCAGGGCGCCGGCCTCCCCCGAACCCGAATGGAAGGCTCACGAGCAGGCCGAGGCGATCATCGAGGCCAGCGGCGTCGACGTCCGGCACCAGGCCGGCAACCGCGCCTACTACAACGTCCGGACCGACCAGGTCGTGCTTCCGGAGCCAGGCCAGTTCCCCAGCGCCGGCAACTACTACCAGACCGCGCTCCACGAACTGGGTCACGCAACTGGCCACCCCTCCCGCCTCAACCGCGACACCCTCGGCAAGAAGTTCGGCAGCCCCGACTACGCCCGCGAGGAGCTCCGCGCCGAGATCGCCGCGATGATGACCGGCGAGAAGATCGGCCTCGGCCACGAGCCCCAGAACGGCGCCGACTACATCGCCGGCTGGGTCAAGGCGCTCGAAGACGACCCTCGCGAGATTCACCGCGCCGCAGCAGACGCCGAGAAGATCTCCACGTACCTGATCGAGCCGTCGCGTGAGCGCATCGAACAGCGCGAGAAGGAGACCTCCCAGGAGCCCGCCCGCGAGGAGGAGCGCGAGCGCACCCAGGAGCCGGAGCGCGCCCAGGAGCCGGAGCGGGACGTTCCCGAGAGCTTCAACCGGAACATCGAGCAAGCGGCCGAGGTCGCACTCGCCACGCTCCGCCGGAACGGCGACGAGGACCGGATGCCCGACGAACTGATCCGCGAACTCGAAGACGTCCACTCGAAGGCGTCGCAGAACCTGTACACCGAGGAGACGGCGAACTTCGGCGACCTGCGCGGCGCCCTGCTGATCCACCAGGCCGAGGACGACTCCCTCGGCCCGGAAGGGCGCAAGGCCGTCCTCGCCCTGGCGGAGAACTTCCGCGAGAAGGCCCAGGCCCATGACCTCGCCGAGTTCCCGCGCGACCTCGAGCGACTCGACCTCAACAAGCATCTCGCCGCCACGCTGGGCCGATCCGGCCATGAACGCGACGTCGGACCCACTCGATGAGCCGTTACCCGGACCCCAGGGAGTCCGTCCGCTCCAACGCCCTTTCTCGCGACAGGGGCCACCGCCGCGAGCTTGCCGGGCGGGACAGGGAGTCTGACCGGCGTCCCTTCCAGGACCGGCTCCAAGGGGCTCTGGTGGACGTTGCCGTCCACCGCGCCGTCGCCGCCCGCGACCTGGTCGACCACCAGTTCGGCGGCCACCCCTTTGCCGGTCGACGCGGGATCGACAGCCTGAAGAAGTCCGGCCTCGTCGAGGAGCGAGAACTCAACAACACCAAGGTGCTGACGGCGACGGCCGCGGGCCGCCGCCTCGCCGGCGAGGTCGCCCCCAAGCGAGGCTGGGACTCCGAGCAGCGGACCTGGAGCGGCCTGGGCAGGAGAGCCGACCTGAAGCACGACCTCGCCCTGTACCGCGCCATCGCCCTGGCTCGCGCCAAGCTGGAGGAGCGCGGCCTCCAGGTCCGGCGGATCCGCCTGGACGCGGAGATGCGCAGCCTCGTCGCGAAGCGCCTGGAGGCCGTCCGCGCCCGTGACGGCCGCGCCGAAGCCGACGCCCTCCGCCGGCAGCTCGCGGAGCACCTCAACCTGCCTCTCGACGAGACCAACGGAGGCATCCTCTACCCCGACGCGCAGATCGAGTACGGCCGCCCGGACGGCCCCGCCGAAGGCCGCGTCAACATCGAAATCACGACGGAGCACTACTCGCGCACGGCGATCGCCGCGAAGAGCGCGGCCGGCTTCGCCCTCTACCCGTCCGGGGCGAAGGCCGGCCGGCACCTGTCCAGCACCCTCCGCAGCCTCTCGTCTCAATCCGGCGACGCCAGCGGCGGCGGCGGCCGTGGCCGCAGCCCCGAGGAAGGCCTATTCGACCTCTGATCCGCCCATGTATCCCCCCAACGCCAAGCTCATGCAGGACAGCCTCATCGCCTGGTCCGTCGGCGCCTGCTTCGCCGTCGTCCTCGTCGTCGCCGTCACGGTCGCCATCCGCGAGCATCGGGAACGCCGGCGCCTGGAACGCGCCCTGGCGGCCGCCCGTCAGGTTCCGCCCTTCCGCACGCAACCGGCCGCCTCACCCTGGACCGAGCCAGCCACTGGTGCGACACGCCACCGCGCCGGCCTCCTCCGGTTCTGGCTGCTGCCGCTCGCCGCCATCCTCCTAGGACTGATCGTCACCGCCTGGTCCGCCTGGAACACCTTCGCCCGATGAACCCCTACGTCCGTATCTATGGCGTCTACCTCGCCGTCGCGGCCTGCGCGGTCCTCGTCGCGCTCCCCCTCGACTACCT
>MKWU01007746.1_pt1 | contig 10061 bp, 8 predicted proteins | sample 809101 | NCBI WGS metagenome assembly MKWU01 (sample SAMN05860141, study PRJNA318959) | sponge metagenome | host: Aplysina aerophoba | place: Slovenia: Piran, Adriatic Sea, Gulf of Piran | collected 2013-05-07
CCTCGGGGCCGTTCAGGTCGACCTCCACCACCCCGCTGCGCTTCCCCTCCTCCCCCTCGCGATACACATCGTCGGGTATGGCCGCCTGCATGATGCCGCAGGAGTGGGCCATCGAACGGACACCGGCTCTGGCGACTTCCAGAGGCCTTGCCGGACCGATGCTCACGTGCGACCAAACCGGTATCCCCTGCCTGGACGCCTCGGGCACGACCTTGCCCAGGAGCTCGCCCTCAAACGGGAAATAGAGCTTGATCCCGCTTGCCCAGATCCCGCGTGCCAGGGTTACGGCTTCCGCAAAATCGGTCTCGTCGGTCACCGCCTGCAGCCAGGGAACGGCTCCCGTCCTCTCGCCCGCCGCCGCCAGGGCCGCGCGGCGATTGCCGAAGAACCCGGGACCCGCCATCAGTGCGGAGAAGTGCAGGTCCGGCGCGGGAATTTCCTTTACCAGCGAAGCGCGCTGGAGATCGATGAGCGCGCGGGCATCGCCGCCCATGTCGCGAACCGTGGTAATGCCCGCGAAGAGTTGCCTGTTCAGGATGAACTCCGCGGTCTCCCGGTCCGCCACGCTGGCCAGGTGCGTGTGCGCCTCGACGAGGCCGGGGATCGCAAACCATCCACTCGCGTCCACGATTTCCGCGCCTTCGCGGGCGTCTGCAGAGAGGTCCCGGACCGGCACGATGCCGGCAATCACGTCGCCCTCCACGACAATGGCCATCCCGGGACGCGCCGGGGCGCCTGTGCCGTCGATGACGGTTGCCCCTTCGAAAATGGTGCGGTCGGGTGCTCCCGCCGCCGTAGCGGACCCGGCCTGCGCGTCGAGCGAAGAAGCCAGCGAAGCGGAAGAAGCCAACGCAGCCAGCAGCGTCAATTCGGTATGCAGTTTCATCATGTTCCGGTTTCCTCGGGGTCGCGTCCGCCGGGGCACCTCACCGTCTGAGTCTAACGGTTTGGTCCACGGTGATGCCACAATGGACGGCGAGATCGAACTGGGGGCGGACACCACTGCTCACAGCCACAACTGTGGCGGATACAAGAAACGCGCGCAATGCAGGCCCCTCGTTGTAATGCAACCCACATCTCATAAATAGTTATGAACAATATGATAAACATATGAATATTATATAAAAAATGGATGGGCACAGGTCCCCTGAACTTGACTATTCGGCGGGTCCGCCCCCATGTTGTGGGGGAAGCCCGTCGCGCGGGGCGGGGGGCGGAGCATTGCCGGAACGACAACGGCAAGGGAGGCAAGTCATGCGGAACCGAATCATCCACCGTGCAGGCATCGTGCTCGCAGTCATCACCCTCGCGGCACCGAGCGTGACCAATGCGGCCGAAGCCACAGCCGGCCAGGACAACGCCATCGAAGGCACGGTCAGGGCCGCCGAGCAGCGCCAACACATTGAAGGGGCAAGGGTCGTGTTGGAAGGCGGCGGGATCAGCCGCGAAGCCGTAACCGGCGCTGACGGCCGCTTCACATTCGCGTCGGTGCCTCCCGGCGAGTACCAGATCACGGCCAGCATCATCGGTCGCCGCGCGGGAACGGTCGACGTCACCGTGATTGCCGGTGAGACGGCCCGTCCGGACATCGGGCTCGACCCGGAGCCGGTCACACTCGACGAACTCATCGTCACCGGGACCATCATGCCGACGGCGGTGCGGGAGGTGCCCACTCCCGTGACGATCGTGAGCCGGGCGGACATCGAGCGGCTCGCGCCCCGGAACATCGCCGAACTCGTGCGCACGGCGGTGCCCGGCGCGGTCTACACGGACGAGGGACCCGGCGCCCGCTACGGCGTGTTCTCGGTGCGCGGCGTCTCCGGCCTCGGCGCGGCGTCCACCCTCAAGGTCTACGTCGACGGCGCAGAGATCGCCGATCCGGCTTACGTCACCAACCTGGACCCCGGCATCATCGAACGCGTCGAGGTGGTCTCGGGCCCGCAGGCCTCGACGATCTACGGTTCCCGCGCGATCAGCGGCGTCATGCAGATCTTCACCCGGCGCGGCTCGGGCGGCGATTGGCGCAGGCCCCGGCTTTCGGGCAAGATGGAGCTTGAGGTCGTGGAATCACCCTATGTGTCGGGGACGCCGCGGGCACCGGAGTACCGGCTCACGCTCGCCGGCGGGGATTCGCGCTTTGGCTACAACCTGGGCTACAGCGGACGACAGGAGCCCGAATGGGTCGATCTGCTCACGCAGGAAGACCAGCGGCTGTTCGGCAGCGTGAACTTCACGGTCGGGCGGCTCGAAGCCCAGGCAAGCATGCGGGCCCACGACGGGTCCAACTACAGCAGCTGGAACCCGATCCTGCGGGAGGTCTACCGGGAGGTCGGCGCGCCCGACAACCCCCCGACGCGGCAGCGCTTCATTAGCAGGCTGGAGACGAACAGCCTCGACCTCGGCTTCGAGGCCGCCTCGTGGTGGCACCACGACTTCACGGTCGGATTCGACCGGTACGAAGACTCCTACTATCCCGTCCTGCCGAACGACAATGGCACCTACAGCGTGCGGGCCCGGGACACCAACCGCTCGTCCATGGCCTACAACACGACCATCAGCCGTGCGCTCACCGCCGACATGAACGGCACGTTCGTGTTCGGCGCCGACCGGAGCGAATACAGTCTGACTGCACACGACCCGATCGAGGTCAGTGACTGGCGTGACTACGACTGGCCGACGGCCGACTTCACCAGGGAAATCCGCAGCGACGGCTATTTCGGACAGATGCAGCTGGGTTTCAGGGACGCCGTTTTCTTCACCGGCGGCATTCGCGGCGATCGTCATCCGGAAGGATCGACCGATGGGCTGACCTGGTCCCCCCGCTTCGGAATAACCGGCATTCGGCAGGCGGGCGAGTTCACCATCAAGCCACGCTTCGCCTGGGGACAGGCGGTGATCGTGCCCGACGAGCGCCAGGTGGGCGGCGACGAGAACGAGTTTTCGATCCTCCTGGCCAACCCGGACCTGCGGTCTCAGAAGCAGCGCGGCTACGACCTGGGTGTCGACGTTCTCTACGGAGGGAAGGGTTCGATCGGCCTGACCTTCTTCGACCAGGACCCGGTCGATCTGATCGAGCTGGTGATCACCGGCAGCGATACCTCCGGCCCTTTCCCGCGCAACATTTTCCAGTACCAGAACCTGCACCGCATGAACAACCAGGGGTGGGAGCTCAAGGTCGAGGCGCAGCCCACGTCCCGGCTGTCGCTGAATGTGAACTACGGGCTCACGAACAGCACGGTTGCCGAGCTTGACGAGAGCTACACGGGCGACTACGAGGAAGGCCAGACGCTGGACGAGCGCCCCAAGTGGACGCTGTCTGCAGGTACCAGCCTCATCGCGCGCGAGGGCACAACCGTGAACGCCGACCTGACCTATCTGTCAGGCTGGAACAGCGCCGATTTCGCCGGCTTCCTGGGCGACATCTACAGCGGCAACTTCAATCCCGTCGCGAAGCCGTATCCGCTCGGATACCACATTGACTACCCGGGATTCATGAGGCTGAACCTGGGCGTCTCACAGGATCTGCCCGGCGGCGCATCCGCTTTCGTGCACATCTTCAACCTGACCAACGACGAGAACTTCGAGAGAATCAACACCGCTACACCCCGGCCTCGGACGTGGACCATCGGCGTGCGCTTCTAGGATTGCTGGAAGGTAAGGAGAACATGACATTGTGTAATGTTGTCATGACAGTGTGAGTCTGTTGATACTGGAGTGCGCCCCGCTTTCGTGACTGCGTTGCCAATGACTAGCGGTTGACGCGACGTGCCCGACTCACCTGATCAGAACCCCGTCGGCCGCGGCTTGATCCGCGAGGCCTTCGAGGTGGATTCGCGGGTGCCGCGGACCCTGGGGCTCCTGTTCTTCGTACCCGGGAGGCTGTCGGCCGAGTTCTCCCGCAACCGGCGGGCCCGGTTCTTGTCGCCGACGAACCCCAACTCGCGGCGCTGAAGGCGGCGCTGAAGGCCGGGATGAAATGATTTGTGAAACATGCTCAGCGGAGGGGGTGAGATTGACCTCCGGGCGGCTGATGTGACCCAGCGGGTGATGCCGGTCAACGACCGGACGGGTCAGTCGGCGCCGTGGCCGGGGTGCCAGCCACCGAGAAGGGGGGGGGTAGGCCGTTGAGGCACGCGGCGGGGGCGGTTGGACCGCCGCGCCCTCAGATCGCCAACGTCATCCCGAGCGCGTCGGCGGCCTCGTGGAGCGCCGGGGTATCGCGGGAGATGACCTCCGGTTCGCCGAAATGGAGGCCGCGCCGCGTACGCTTCATGAAGAGGACGACGCCCTGCCAGTCGCCCCAGAAGCTGGCCCACCAGCGCAGGCCCGCGTGACCGCTGTCCCAGGCCGAAGCCGCGATGGACTGGGTCGTCTGCCGGTGGCGCGACGCGATCCGGTCGGGATTCAGGCGGGCGCTGCGCAGTGTGCCCGGATCGCAGAGGTCCAGCAGTTTCGACGCCTCATCCGGCTCCAGCTGCACTCCCACCAGCGCCAGGGGACGTCCGGCCCGCAGCAGGTGGGGGCTTCGCAACGGACGATTGCGCCACGGTTGAATGGTCTCGGCAATCGCGTGTTCGGGCGACTCGGCCACGTAAAGGACAGGTGAACAGGCCAGCGGCAGGTCGAAGCGCCCGCGGCCGGTCGTCGGAGGAATGTAGGACGCCGAAAACGGGTTTCCCTCCTTGACGTCGGGATCCCAGGGGAAGACGCGCCAGAAGAGACCCATCAGGCGAATACACCCCTCTTCATCGCCTCCACCGCCCCGACCACCTCGGCGATCCGGCTGCGCTGAATGAAGTAGGCCGGCGTGGCGCCGTCGAGGTGCGCGTTCGCTCCCGTGAGCCACTCCTCGACGATATCGGTCTCCAGCCACCGGAGCAGCATCTCGACCACCAGGGCGAGTCCTGCAAGACGGTCGGCGTTTTCCCGGTCGGGGCGCTGGCCCTGCCGCCAGCGCGACACCTGGGAATGCGAGACGCCCAGCACCGCCGCAACCGCCCGGTTGGAGCGCACCCCGGTCCGGATCATCTTCAGATGACTCTGGGCCCTGGCGGTGCGCCGATCCGGTGTCTGCACGGTCGGGGTGGCGGGTTGGCTCATGACAGGAATCTAGCGGTGGTCGGCCGGTCCGCGCAACGAAAAACGGTGCGCGGCTTCAGAGAATCGCCCGTACAGATGCTCTACGCACCAGATTCTGTTGCGCGCGCCTTGCTGTTGACGGGAGATGCGGCATCCCCCTTCACGGCTGCGATCGCCCCGCCGTGGATCGACTCCACGAAGGCGCGCACCTCGGCCTCGCGGCCCGGATCCGTGCGAATGACGGCCTGCACCTGCGGATCGGACAGGATGTGCCCGCCCGGATAGCGCTGCCGCGGCTCCACGCTGATGTCCAGGAACCCCGCGGCGGCCAGGTCCGCCTCGTACTCCCGCACCGGCACGGGGAGGCACCCGACCAGCGACTCCCGCGACGCGGCGACAAACTCCGGCACGGCCCGGTCCGACACCAGATCCGAGATCATCACGCGGCCGCCCGGCTTCAGCACGCGCATCACCTCGGCGAGCACGCGCCGGCGGTTGGCCGACAGGTTCAGCACGCAGTTGGAGATCACGATGTCCACCGCGCCATCGGCCACCGGCAGCTCCTCGATCTCGCCCAGTCGGAACTCGACGTTGCCGTACCCGCCCTTGCGCGCATTGTCCCGCGCCCGCTCCAGCATCTCCGGGGTCATGTCCACCCCGATGACCCGCCCCTCCGGCCCCACCCGCCCGGCGGCGAGGAAGCAGTCAAACCCCGCGCCGGCGCCGAGATCCAGCACGGTCTCGCCCGGCGCGAGCGAGGCGAGCGCAACCGGGTTGCCGCAGCCGAGGCCCAGGTTCGCGCCCTCCGGGACGCTGGCCAGTTCGTTCTCGTCGTAGCCAACCGCGCAGCTGAGCGCGGCGGCGGCCGCGGTACCGCTGGCGATGGCATCGGTGCCCGTTGTGGCGGACGCCCCATTCGGCGCCGCTCCACAGTCCGACGGCCCGCAGCAGCCATCGCCTTCCGTGGCGGCTCTCGCATATCGTTCGCGCACGGCCGTGCGGCGTTCGGTCGTTTCCATGATCCTCTCCCTGTATCCCTGCATCCGTGGTCGGGCCGCCCGCGAGCGGCCCACCCAATCTACGTGATTTCCGGATACCCTACGCGGCTTCCGCCTGCGCCTTCGGATCCTTCACCCGTTGCAGAAGCAGGAGCCCGATCACGAAGAAGGCGGTCAGCACCAGGAAGCCGGGACGCTGGTTTCCGCCGGCCGAGTAGACGACCATTCCGAAAAGGAGCGGGCCGAGCACGGAGGAAGACCTCCCGCAAAGGGCGTAGAAGCCGAACATCTGCGCCTCCCTGCCGTCGGGAATCAGCGACGCCATGAACGCCCGGCTGGCGGACTGCACCGTCCCCAGGCCGATCCCCGCCACGATCGCCAGCACGTAGAACGCGGTCTGTCCCTGGATGAAGTACGCCGCGATGCCCGCAACCACCCACATCATCAGCACGCCGGTCAGCACCTTCTTCGGCCCGAGCCGGTCGGTTGGTTTGGCCATGGTCAGCGCCCCGGCCATCGCCGAGAACTGCACGATCAGGAACAGGATGATGACGCCCTGGGTCGTGAAGCCGAATGTGCCGATAGCGATAATCCCGGCCATGGCGATGATCGTGAGAACTCCGTCGATGTAGAAGAAGTAGGCGAAGAGGAAGCGGCGAAGGTTGGGGATCCGCCACACTTCGGCGATGATCGCCCTCAGCTCGGCGATCCCGGTGACGGCGGCCCACCCCCCCCAGAGGGCCCCGACCTGTCCCCGCTGGCCGAAGGGCAGCCCCAGCAGCGGGCCCAGCGCAGCCCCGAGGTACCCCCAGCCGAAGCCCCTCCCCGACACTTCCCCGAGCCGTTCGGGCGGCGCGATGTCGGGGAGGTAGGCGTTGTAGAAGACGGCCGCGCTCTCGAAGCCGACGTTGGCGATCACGAAGAAGATGAACCCCGCCATGAGCATGCCGGGTTCCAGCGTCGTCATCAGTCCCACGCCGATGAGGCACACCGCGACGTAGAAGGCGAAGAGCTTCTTGCGCACGCCGCTCCGGTCGGCGATCGCCCCCAGCAGGGGTGAGGTGAACGCAACCACCAGCGCTGAAAGCGACACCGCCCTGCTCCACCACAGGTCGCCCAGCCCGCCGCCGTCCGTGACGATGAAGTTTACGTAGAATTGCGGAAACACCGCTGTCGTGACGACCGCCGGAAAGATCGAGTTGGCGAAGTCGTAGAGCACCCATGACCGGACGGTGCGCTTGTCGTAGTTCATGGGCGCGGCTCCTTGCTCGGGCCTACTCCCCCCGCGCCTTCTTGACGCCGACGGCGACGCCGGTGCCGACCCCCAGTCCCACGATTACTGCCGGGAGCACCGGCACCGCCACGAAGGGAAGCACTCCCAGGGCTCCGACCGCCACCGCCGTCGCCCCGCCTGAGGCAAGCCCGAGCGCAGCGGCCGGCCTTTCCACGATTTTCGTGTAGCGGAGTTTGCGGCTCACCCAGTTCTTCGACTTGACGTGCCCGACGAGCCCGGCGGCTCCCGCGACACCCATTGCAATCAATGACATGTTCTGTTTGATCCTTTCCCGGGATTTCGATCCCGTGTCGTTTGGGCGCCCTACGCCATTTGCCGCCCGAACGTTTCCTGCGCGGCGGGCACGCGGACCCGCTTCGCCGCCCTCACGACGGCTGCTCCATCTCCGCCCAGGCCCTGCTGACCTGGGTGGATACGTCCTGAAGCGCGAAGATCGATGCCGCGTCCAGCTTGCGACTGATTTCCGGACCCACCAGGTGCTTCAGGAAGCGCAGCGGTTCCTTGAAGTCCGCGTCGAAGAGCGGGTCGGGGCCGCGGTTCAGGTTCTCCATGATACGCAGTGCAAGGTAGGTGTCGTCGAGGAGCCCGGCCATTCCCTTGGTCATCTCGGGAATCAGGTCGACCGGGTTGACGAAGTAGCGCGCGGCGTGCTCCAGCAGCGGCATGACCACAACGCTGAGCCCGCGCTCCTTGGCGGCCTGGGCGGCGCGGGCCAGCAGGAGCGGGACGGTCTCGACCACCTCGACGGCCACCGCGGAGGCTTCCTCCACCTCCTTGTCGGTCGAGCCCGGCCACGTCTCGCGCACGAATTCGGCGAGCTCGCCGCGGTCGCGCACCTTCGCGCTCTCGATGACGGCGCGTACGTCGCCGAGGTTCACTGTGACCCCCCCGTGCGCCGGTGGAAGACGAGCCCGCCGCCTGCCCCGCCCGTCAGCAGGTCCAGGTCACCATCGCCGTCCAGGTCCGCGAACACCGGGGTGGCGAAGGCGGGCACCGGCACCGGAATCGGGTCCGACTCCACGAAGACCGGCTCCCGCGGCGACCCCTCGTTGAGGAAGATCCGCACCCCTTCCACCTCGTAGCCGACGGCGAGATCCAGGTCGCCGTCGGCGTCCAGGTCGACCAGCTTCGGAACGCTGCGGCGCCCGAGGTCGATGTCCTGGAACTCGTCCGAGACGAGCTCGAAGGCGGGGGCGCGGGGACCGCCGTCGTTGCGGTAGTAGTTGAGCGCGCCGGACGACTCGCCGACGAGCAGATCGAGGTCGCCGTCGGCGTCGAGGTCTCCCAGCGTGGGGGTGGTGTAGCGCCCCCGGGAGAGGGTGGCGGCGGTGGAATCGATGAGCGTCCAGCGCGGCAGAACCCCACCCGCGCCACCGCCGGGCCCGTCGTTGCGGTAGTAGGACATGTGGTCGCTGTAGCTCCCCATCAGCACATCGTCGTCGCCGTCGCCGTCCAGGTCGCCGAAGGCCGGCGCGTAGTGGTATTGTTCCGGAAGACCCGGGACCGCACCCCGCGCCGCGAAGGCGGGAGCGTTGGCCGAACCGGTGTTCTCGAAGACGTAAAGGTAGCCGGTACGGTTGTTCTCGGTGTCGATCTTGTTGGAGATCAGGAGATCGAGGTCCCCGTCGCCGTCGAGGTCGCTCAGCGCCGGGAACGACTCGCTCCCCGCGTCCACGGTGCGGATCAGCCGCGATGTCACCACGCGGAACTCGCCGTCCCCGCCCTGTTCGAACTGGTACAGGTTCTCCACCGCCGAGGTTTTCGGGTCGAAGGCGCCGCCCAGGACGCCCATCGTGAGGTCCATGTCGCCGTCGCGGTCGACGTCGCCGAGCGCGGGGGCGTTGTAGCCGGACGTGGTGACCGGGTCGCCCAGCGGGAAGGAGCGCGGCGTGCCCCGCAGCACGGGGGTCGCGCAGGTGCCGGTGTTCTCGATGAGGAGGAGGCCGGGCTCGAAGAAGTCGCCCCAGAAGAGGTCGTGATCGCCGTCCTGGTCCACGTCTTCGAGCGCCATGGTGTTCGCGCCGTGCAGGCTCCCCTGGAAGGCGCCGATGATCTCGATGTCCTCGAAGGAATCCGTGATGTGACGGAAGCGCGGCACGCCGTCGCCGTCCACGGTCTCGGCCTCGTAGCGCGTGATGGTCCCCGTGAGGCGGCCGATGAGCAGGTCGAGAAAGCCGTCGCAGTCGATGTCGGCGGCGTTGGGGATGTTCTGGCGGTCGGAGAAGATGGCCTCGCCGGCCACGTCCCGCAGCGTGTCGGTGGCGAGCACGTACGAAGCCGGGCCCGACCCGCCGTCGTTGCGGTAGTACCGGATGTAGCTGTAGGGCTCCTCCGCGAGCAGGTCGAGGTCCCCGTCCAGATCCACGTCGACGAAGCGGAACCACTCTCCGATCGGGAGGTCCTCGTAGCTGTCGGTCACCCACCGGTACTCGGGCGCGCCCCCCGTGGAGACGTTGCGAAAGAACATGACCCGGTCGGAGCGCTCCTGGAGGAAGAGGTCGAGGTCGCCGTCGCCGTCCGCGTCGGCAAGCTGGGGGCGCGGCAGGTTGAAGCCGCCGAGGAAGGGGTGGCCGATCGCTTCGCCGTTCTCGTCCCGAAACTCGATGCCGTACACGACGCGCTCCCACGCGCCGGGATCCCCGACGCGCGAGCCGGCCGTCTGGGGCTGGGCGGGGGTGGCCAGGAGGCCG
>MKWU01007748.1_pt1 | contig 10056 bp, 8 predicted proteins | sample 809101 | NCBI WGS metagenome assembly MKWU01 (sample SAMN05860141, study PRJNA318959) | sponge metagenome | host: Aplysina aerophoba | place: Slovenia: Piran, Adriatic Sea, Gulf of Piran | collected 2013-05-07
GGCCCGGCGTCGCGATGCCGAGCCCGCGCCGCTGTCCGACCGTGAACCCCGCGACGCCCTCGTGGCGTCCGAGCTCCTCGCCGTCCACATCGACGATCGCGCCGGGCTCTGAAGTCACGCCGCGCGCTCGCAGCAGCTCGCGGTAGTCGCCGCCGGGGACGAAGCAGATGTCGGCGCTGTCGGGCTTGTCGGCCACGCCCAGCCCGAGGTCGGCCGCCACGCGGCGTGTCTCCGCCTTCGGCAGGTCGCCGAGGGGGAAGTGCAGCCGCGCGAGCTGGTCCTGCCCGAGCGTGTACAGCACGTACGACTGGTCCTTCGCCTCGTCGGCCGCGGCGTGGAGCGTGCGGTAGCCCGCGTGCGCGCGGATGCGGGCGTAGTGGCCCGTCGCGAGCTGCTCGATGCCCATCGCGTTGGCGCGGTCGAGGAGCGTGCTGAACTTGATGCGGTCGTTGCAGGCGAGGCACGGATTGGGCGTGCGGCCCTCGGCGTAGGCGCTCGTGAACACGTCGATCACGTCGCGCTCGAACTCGCGCTCCATGTTGAGCACGTAGTGCGGGATGCCGATGCGCTGCGCGGCGGCGCGCGCGTCCGCCACGTCCTCGACACCGCAGCACGTGCGCCGCGAGCGCAGCGCGGTGTCGTCCGCTTCGGTGTACAGCCGCAGCGTGACACCTACGACGTCGCACCCCTCGCGGTGCAGGAGTGCCGCCGCGACGGCGGAGTCGACGCCGCCCGACATGGCCACGAGGATGCGCTGCTTGCTCATCGATTCATTGTAGGTGCTCTGCGGCGGTCACATCGCCGCCCCACGGGCCTAGGCATACTCAAGAGAATGAGGAGACATCCGAGGATCCTAACCACGACCCGCGACCTGCTGGACGAGATGTTCGGACCGGGCCAGCGTCACGGATCCCCTTGCGCCCGGCGAGCGCCGGAGCGATCGCATCGCAGAGCCGAGCGCTCAGCTCAGTCATCGCTCGCTGACCCCGGTGCCGAAGCGATCCGAGGTGGAATCTGAACAGAGGTCGTCGCGGTCCGCGGGAGCCTATCACACTGCGGATCCGTCAGGAGCCGATGGTTCCTAGTTAGTGTGCGACGCTCGCCCACCACTCACCCCCCGCTCGTATAGCATCACCACTCGCGGCCGGCGCCGTCTCGCGCCGCCCGACGACGGAGGAGGTGACATGCCCGGTCCACTGCACGGTGTTCGCGTACTCGAGTTCACGCTGGTCGTCGCTGGCCCCATGTCGGGGGTGCTGCTCTCCGACCTCGGCGCCGACGTGATCAAGGTCGAGCCGCCCGGTGGCGAGTCGACGCGGCAGAGCCGCGCCGTCGTCCCCGACGAGAGCAAGCTCTTCCAGGCCTTCAACCGCGGCAAGCGCGACATCGTCGTCGACCTCCAGACGCCCGAGGGCCGCGAGGTCATCTACCGGCTCATGCCGTCCGTCGACGTCGTCGTGGCGAACTACCGCTACGGCGTGCCGAAGAAGATCGGCATCGACTACGACACCCTCAAGCAGTACCGGCCGGACCTCATCTACGTCGAGAGCACCGGCTTCGGCACGCGCGGCGAGCTGGCCACGCGAGGCTGCTCGGACGTGGTCGCGCAGGCCTACTCCGGCATCATGGCGGGCGACGCCAAGGTCGCCGAGGACGGCGCGCCCATGCCCGCCTCGTTCGGTGCGCCGGCGGACTACGCCACGGCGATGGCGTCGGCCATGGGCGTGTGCGCCGCGCTGTTCAACCGCTCGCTCACCGGCAAGGGCCAGCGCATCAACACCTCGCTGCTGCGCACGGGTGTGTGGCTGCAGAGCCACAACGTGAACCACGAGCCGGTCACCGACGCGCTCTTCGACGACGTCACACGCACGCAGCTCAACGAGACGCGCGCCGCGGGCGGCAGCTACCCCGAGCTGATCCGGGTGCGCCAGGAGGGCCGCTTCACCGGCGGGCTCTACTACGGCGGCTACGCCGCGCAGGACGGCGGTATCATCCTCGGCGCGCTCACGAAGCTGAACCGCGACGGCTTCCGCCGCGTCCTAGGCCTCGAGGACGAACCGAGCGACGAGCCGGGCTACGACATCCTCGACCCCGACAACCAGCGCCTGGCGGAGCACTACCTGGAGGTCATGCGCGCGAAGATGCGCGAGCGCACCGTCGACGAGTGGATCGAGATCTTCGACGCGCAGGGCCTGCCCGCCGCGCCGGTGAACTTCCCCGAGGAGATCCGCCTGGACGAGCAGGTGCAGGCCGAGGGCATCTTCGTCGACCTCGAGCACGACGTGACGGGGCCGCAGTCGTCGGTCGGGCCGGTGCTCGAGATGTCGGAGACGCCGACTGCGGCCAGCGGCGCGGCCCCGCCGCTCGCGCGCGACACGCGCGGCGTGATGCTCGAGGCCGGCTACACCGAGGCCGAGGTCGACGCGCTGATCGCGCAGGGCGCGGTGGTCCAGGCCGGGTAGCACTTCGCGCGCCTTGTAGCCCTCGCTGCACCCGGGGCGCGCGAGGGTGGCCGGGTGAGGTAAATCGTGGGGCGCAGCCCCTACGATGGTTCCATGGAGCGCAACCGTCGCGGACGCCCGCGTCACCCCGACGTGCTCACGCCCGCCGAGTGGCGCGTCCTCGACGCCCTGCGCGAGGGCGGCACGAACGCCGAGATCGCCGCACGCCTCGACCTGAGCGCCGACACGGTCAAGACCCACATCTCGAACATGCTCGCGAAGCTGGAGCTGCGCGACCGCCGCGCGCTCGCGGCCTGGCGCCCGGACACCCCTCGACGCCGCCTCGCGGGCGTGCTGGCCGTACCGGCGGTCGTGTGGTCGGTGGGACGGCCGCTGGCGTGGGCCGGGGTCGGCGCGGCGGCGCTGGCCGGGGTCGTGGTCGTGGTGGTGGCGCTCGTGGCCCTCGAGGGCATCGTGGAGGGCGACCCCGCCCCCCCCGCGGCCCGCCCGCCACCCCCAACCACCTCGACGCCCGCGGCACCGCCCTCCGCACCCGGCTCCTGCGCGGCGCCGACCGCCCCGTCGTGCATCCGCGCGGTCCACATCGGCGCGCCCGGCGACTACGCCAAGGTGGTCGATATCCCGGCGGATCTGCTGCTCACGCCGGGCGCGAGCGGGCAGTACCACGTCGAACCCGGCGTGCAGTACACGGTGGTGACGGCGGCGCGGCTGCCCGAGGGCTGGACGCGCTTCTGGCTGGACCGCGTGCCGTCGGGAACGCCGTCGCCCGTCTCGGCCGCTCAGCTCATCCAGCCCATCGGCACGACATACACGTTCACAGTGAGCGAGGACCCGGACGCGCCCGCGCGGTTCACGTACAACCTGACAGCCGCGAAGCCACACCCGGTGCGGCCCACCCTCGAGCCTGTGCTCGGCGACGTGGTCGTGAGGACGGTCTTCCAGCTACCGACGTTCACTTACAACCAGTTCGACTCCACGGGCACTGCCACCCGCGCAGGCAGCTACGCGTTCCTCATGCCCGACGGCGACTCGGAGGTACAGGGCGCGACGACCGCCGTGACGACGTACGAGCAACTCCGCGAGGAATCCTCATTGCTACGCGTCAGCCTCACAGACGCCGACGGCGCCTCACAGACGCGGAGGCTGCGGCAGATCATGCCGGGTGACATCATCGAGTGGCATCAGTCCACCGACTGCTTCGTGCGGTACACCGTGGGCGAGGTCGCCGTTGGCGCCGCGAGGATGGATCTCGCGGTTGAGTGGATGACGTACGCCTTCACGGGCTGCAGCGGCGCGGTGAACGCCAGCGCACCGGTGAGTCTCAAGTTCGGCTCACTCCCGAATCTCGGCGGCTTCAGCCTGACCGCGCCTTTAGTGCATGGCAGTTATCAGATCGTGCCAGCGGACTGGACGGGCACTATCGAAGAACCAATCCAGCTGCCGTGGGTTCCGAGGAACTGGCCGGAGTACAGGTACAGGGAACCCGCTATAGAGAATCCAGCTCCCGAGGACGCTCAGGCATTGCCTAACTGGCGAACGCCGACCATCCCTGCTGACTGGGAGCTCGCGTTCATCCAGTACGACACTCCTACCACATTTCCTTTTGGATACTCGGCGCTCTGGGAGACCCCCGAGGGGTATTACGCGCTCATTATCGAGGGCTACTACAGGCCAGTCCTTCGCTCGGCGTTCAGAACCCCGAGCAGCAGCCCCGGCGTCATGGAGACGCGAGTAGTCGATGGCCGGCCCGCGCTGGTTCTCTACAGTCCACCTGGACCGCACCACAGTCCCACATACCCCATACGAGTGTGGATCTACGATCCTGCCACTCAGGCCGGGTACAAGATCGAAGGCTTCCATGACATTGATCAGGCCATCGCCATTGTCGAGTCGTTGTTTCCGAGCGATTAGCCATGCGAAACAACGCCATCGTCTCGGCCCTGATCGCTTCGGCATTCGTAGTCGCGCTTGCGCTGCCGTCTGCCTCCTCCGGTGTGCAGCAGGCCACCCCGGACTTCGAGTACGAGGTGTTGCCTGGTCTCCACCCATCATCCGGCAACGCCACGCTCTCGCTGACTCAGGGATGGCATACGAGCAACACGGCGCTTGACTTCATTAACGTGAGCGGCATGACGCAGGGTGCGGTGGTGCGCGCAGCGTTCAGGACGATCACATCGAATCGAGGAATAGCCGCAAAGGTGGAGGACACATTTGAAGCAGGCCAAATCAGGCCGGGCGAGTCTGACAAATATGAGGGCTGCCAGAAGGTTCGGGTCCGCTTCTACCATACCGAGAATCGGATCGGTGCTGCGACGTACACCCACATGATCCCGCTCTCCGGCGTTCGCATTGGGGCCAACGTGCCGCTATCCGGCGGGCTTGTACTCGGGAAGCTCGCGAGGGGGTCGCTGATCCCACTCGACAGGAGAACAGACGCGTTGACAGCACGGATTCAAGAAGCAGTGCTGGCTGACCAGGCCAAGGCCCCGAGAGATCGAACGCTGAAGCAGTATAAGGAAGGGTTCTCTCATTCTGAGGAGACTTGGCATCTAGTGCAGCGACCGTGGCGTTGAGTGAGTGAGGCGCGCCTGCCTCGCCCTCGCTCGTATAGCATCGCCTCGCGCGCTGGCGACGCCCGCGCGCCAGACGTGCGACGACCGAGGGAGGACATATGCCCGGCCCACTGGATGGCATTCGCGTACTGGAGTTCTCGCTGGTGGTCGCAGGGCCCATGTCCGGGGTCCTGCTCTCAGACCTCGGCGCCGACGTGATCAAGGTCGAGCCGCCCGGCGGTGAGTCGCTGCGGCAGGCCCGTGCGATCGTGCCCAACGAGAGCAAGGCGTTTCAGACCTTCAACCGGGGCAAGCGCGGCATCGTCGTCGACCTGCAGCAGGCCGAGGGGCGCGCCCTCATCCACCGGCTCGTGCCCACCGTCGGCCGGGGGGGGGGGAAATACCGCTACGGGGTCCCCGCCCGCGCGCGGCCGGACTACCGGGCGCGCCCTCACCCACCGGCTCGTGCCGACCGTCGACGGGGTGGTGGTGAACTACCGCTACGGCGTCGCCGCGCGCGTGGGCATCGACTACGAGACGCTCCGGACGCTGCGCCCGGACCTCATCTACGTCGAGAGCACCGGCTTCGGGACGCGCGGCGAGCTGGCGGAGCAGGGCTGCTCGGACGTGGTCGCGCAGGCCTACTCCGGGATCATGGCCGGCGACGGCAAGATCGCCGAGGACGGAGCGCCCGTCGCCGCTACGTTCGGCGCACCCGCCGACTACGGCACGGCGATGGCCACCGCGATGGGCGTCTCCTCGGCGCTCTTCCACCGCGAGCGCACCGGCGAGGGCCAGAAGGTCAACACCTCGCTGCTGCGTACCGGCGTCTGGCTGCAGAGCCACAACGTTAACTACGACCCGGTCACCGACGTGCACTTCGACGACGTGACCCGCGCGGAGATGCAGGCGACGCGCGAGGCGGGTGGGAGCTACCCGGAGCTCATCAAGGTGCGCCAGGAGCGCATCCTGACCGGCGGGCTGTTCTACGGCGGCTACGCGGCGAAGGACGGCGGCGTCGTCCTCGGCGCGCTCACGCGCATCAACCGCGACGGGTTCCGCGAGGTGCTCGGGCTGCAGGAGGAGGACAGCGACGACCCCGACTACGATGTCCTTGACCCCGAGAACCAGCGCAAGATGGAGTACTGGGCCGGCGTGATGCGGGAGAAGATGCGCGAGCACACCGTCGCCGAGTGGATCGACATCTTCGACGAGGCGGGACTACCGGCGTCGCCGGTGAACTTCCCGGAGGAGATCCGCATGGACCCGCAGGTGCAGGCCGAGGGCATCTTCGCGGACCTCGAGCACGACAAGACCGGCCCGCAGTCGTTCGTAGGGCCGGTGCTCGAGATGTCGAAGACGCCCACCGCGGCCCGGATGGCCGCGCCGCCGCTCGCGCGCGACACGCGCGCGGTCATGGCCGAAGCGGGCTACTCGGAGTCGGAGATCGAGGACCTCGTCGCCCGCAACGTGGTCGACGCCCGCGACTAGGGCGCGTCGAGGGAATCACACGGGTGGGGGTGCGCGATGCGCGTCCCTCCCGATCACGGGGCCGCAACTGGCGGCTAGTAGGCGTCGCGCGCCGCGTGGGCGCACTCACCGTCATCTTCGTCGGTGGCGCCGCTGCAGCCGATGCCCGCGATGAGATCGCCGTCCTCGTGCAGGGTCGTGACGCTGCCCATGGCGAGCATCGCGCGGCCGTGCATGCTGCCGAGCGCCGCGACGATGGACGGATCCATGTTGGCCAGCTCCGGACCGTCGCGCCCGAGCATCGCGCCGGTGAGCGCCTTCGCCTGTGACACCTCGATGGACAGCCAGCGCGCGTCCTCCATGCGCCCGAACGCGAAGAGCCGGCCCTCCGGGTCGATGATGGCCGTGCAGACGGCCACGCCCAGCTCGCGCGCCTTCTCATGGCTCGCCGCGATCATGCGCTGTGCAGCCTCGCTCGTGAGTGGCATCGCTCATCCCTCCTCGGCGCCGCGCGGGCGTCGCGCCCGCGCTGGTCATGGCGCGGAGTCTACGGCATGCGCGGACCGCGCCTCCGCTCCCTCTGATCCCCTCGCCCCCCAGCGGGGGGAGAGGGTAAGGGTGAGGGGGGCGCGGGATGCGACGAGCCATCGAGGAGCCCGGAGAGTGGATGGGCCGCCAGAGCCCTCGCCCCCCAGCGGGGGGAGAGAGGGCCAGGGTGAGGGGGGCTGGGGTGCGGCTGGCGTTCGAGGGGCCCGGGAGCCCTCACCCCCCGCCATCTTCCTCAGGAGAGGGGGCCGGATCCTGGCCGCGCCGTCGCTCGACGGGACGGCTATACTCGCGGTGCCACCGAGGAGGGCCGACTGCAGACCATTGAGCTTGCGAACGATGTGGTCGACGCACTGGCGGATCGTCAGGCGGCCGACGTGGTGCTCCTCGACGTGCAGGAATACTCCGGCTTTGCCGACTACTTCGTCGTCGCCACCTCGGGTAGCGACCGGCAGATGCGCGCGCTCGTCGAAGCCGTCGACACCGCCGCCGACGGATACGACAAGCACCCGCGCTGGGAGGGCAAGCACGACGAGGGCTGGCTGCTGGCCGACCTCGGCGACGTGATTGTCCACTTGCTCTCGATGGAGCAGCGCGCCCGCTACGACCTCGAGGGCCTGTGGCAGCGCGCGCAGGAAGTCGTCCACATCCAGTAGTCGGGCACCGTGATCACTGGTTGGGATCACTGGTGGCCGAGCCCGGACTCGTCGCCCGCCTGCGCACCGTCGTGGCCGCGCTCGTGCGCCCCCGCGTCGCGCTGTGCGATCACACCCAGATAGACGGCTCGCACGGCGAATGCCTGCCGGAGCTCGCCGACGATCTCTTCGAAGAACTCGTCGCGGTACTCCCGGGACGTCACGACGCTGATCGTGAAGTAGAAGCCCGAGAAGGCAGCCAGGAACGTCGCCACCTGGAGCAACTCGGCCGTCACCACCGCTCCCTGCACGTCGCTCAGCTCCCACACGACCCGCGGCTCGCTCTCAATCCAGGAGGCAGTGAGCTCCACATCCAGGGCGAGGATCCCGAAGACCACGAAGAATCCCCACACGAGCGTGCTCACGAAGACCACTTGTGCCGCCAGGCTGAAAAGCACGACGAAGCCGGCGTTGATCTGCTGGCTCCGGGACAGCGGCGCGTCCAGGTGGAGCGTGCTCTCCCCGAGCTCGATGCCCTCGACAGGCGTCCCTCGCACGAGGTCGGCTACGCGGTCGGTCCCTGAGAACCGCTCGATCTCTCGGATCTCGGCGGGCACGCGGAAGAGCGCGAAGACGATCGTCACGAGCGCGAACAGCCCGACCAGCATCGCGAAACGCTCGCCTTCGAGCCTGCCTGCCATGCGCCAGACCTCGGCGCTGATGAACAGGAACGTGATGAACACGAGCAGAAGCGGGAGCGCCCGCGCGAAGAGCCCCACGACTCCCGCGACATCGCGGATCAGGAGCCCCGCCGCCCAGCGCAGGATCGGCAGCAGGCCGAAGCTCACCGTCACGTAGACGACCGCGAGGATCAGCACGTTCATGAGCGCCAGACTGGGTACAAGCGTCCAGTCCCTCAGCACCAAGGCGTTGAGCATAGAGGGCGCCAGCAGGAACACGCCCAACTCCACAGCGCCCACCCGCTCGGGCAGCGCCCGCAGCGCACGTCCGCGCAGGTGGTTGAGTCCGGCCCAGGCCGTGCCGAACGCCACGCATCCGCCGGCCACGGCGAGCACGTTTACCCACCAGGCCCAATCCACGTTGAACACACTGACTTGGAGCACCACGACGACGGTGAGGAAGGGCATCGCCCTCGTGAGAATGTCACGACGGGCGCTGTAACCGTCGATGAAGTGTGGAGTGCCACGCCTCCGGAACCAGGCCTCGGTGGCTGCGATGGTCTCGCTGGCTGCGATGGTCTCGCTGCTCACTCGGTCGGCTCTCGCCGCCCCTGCCGGGTCGGGACCAGGGTGAAGCGCATACCGGGAGTGTAGCGGCGGTGCGCGCCCCGGAGCCCACTCTTGCCGGTCGCGGGCCCTGCGGCTATGACTCGTCTGGCGTCTCGACCAACGGTCCGAACGCGTCGAGCATGAGGGTGAGACACTTCACGCTGCCGCCCGCCTTGATGAACTCGTCGGTGGCGCTCTCGATGGGCCCGTAGCCGCGGTCGAGGAGGGCGCGCACGGTCGTCGGGCAGCCGGTGTTCATGACCACCTGCCGGTCCACCACCAGCGCATTGCACGCGAACCGCAGCGACTCCTCGCGCTCGACCGCGATCAGGTCGTCGAAGTGCGCCGCGAGTTGCTCGCGACCCTCGGCGGTGAATGCCGCGGGCTCGTACATCGCCACCCCGGCGCCGAGCGGCGCGAAGCAGGTGTCGAGGTGGTAGAAGCGCTCGTCGGCCAGCTCGAGCCGCACGAGCTCGGGGCCGAGCGCCTCCTCGAGGTGGTCGAGCGCGCGGAACTCGGTGCGGTAACGGTAGCCGGCGAAGACGCGGTCGCCGGCGGGCAGCACGTCACCCTCGCCCTCCCAGTAGTGCGGGAGGTGGATCGTCTCGACGGTGTAGCCCGCCTGCCGGAACCAGCGGATGAAGTGGTCTTCCTCGGGCTGGCGTTCTGGGAAGCGGAAGTTCGAGGGGATGAACCGGTCGCCGATCACGACGCCGGCGTTGGCCGTAAACGTCATGTCCGGCGTCCCGGGCGCCTGCTCGATCAGTTCGACCTGGACGCCGAGGCCCTCGATGCGCTCACGCAGGCGGCGCCACTGCTGCAAGGCGCGTGCGCCGTCCACGCGGTTGGAGCGGCGCATCCAGGGGTTGATCTCGTAGTCGATCCGGTAGTGGAGCGGCTCGCACATGAGGATGCGACGCATCAACGCTCACCCACCATCCGCTGCATGAGCGCAGTCACCGGGCGCGGGCAGGTAGCGAACGGACAGCAGTTTTGAGAGTCCGGCCCCTTCCCCCGCGGCGGGACACGGATAGGGATGGGGTGAGGGAGTGCCGCAGCACCGGCGGCGTAGCGCCCCCCTCACCCTCGCCCTCTCCCCCCG
>MKWU01007749.1_pt1 | contig 10056 bp, 9 predicted proteins | sample 809101 | NCBI WGS metagenome assembly MKWU01 (sample SAMN05860141, study PRJNA318959) | sponge metagenome | host: Aplysina aerophoba | place: Slovenia: Piran, Adriatic Sea, Gulf of Piran | collected 2013-05-07
AAACCGGACGTCGAACGCTGTACCCGTTACCGCCTGACCAACCAGCGCGGACTGGCGTGCGGCCGCTGCATGAAGACCTGCCCGCTGAACAAGGTCATCAGTTGGGACGGTCCGCTTGCCACCCAGGTAGCCAGCTGGTGCGGCGTAAATGCCTTCTGGCTGAAGCCCTTGCTGGTGCCGCTGGCGGTAAGACTGGATGACCTGCTGGGCCACGGCATACGTGTTCCCGCCAAGAAATGGTGGCTGGACCTGGAGATAGTGGACGGCGTTTGCGTGCACCCGCGCAAAGGCGTGAACCAGAGGGACCTGGACGTGAACCGCAAGATCGACGTACAGAAACACAAGGTCGCCTATTACCACGCGGACATGATGCCGCCGCCCAACAGTTCCGGTATTGCCATGATGGTGAAGAGAAAAGACGGAATAGCCGCGGCGGTCAAGGTCGAAACAGTCGAACAGGCCCTGGCCCGTAAAGCCAAAGGCGGCCCCGCTCCGGAGCACTACATCCCGACGCCTCCCATGGATACCAGCGCATCAGATAAGGAAGATGTGACAGGATTCAATCCGTATCATAACTGACCATAAGTAAAAGGGGACGGACTTAAGTCCGTCCCCGGTGTCTTAGTACCATTCCTGCACGAGCAGGGATCTCCCTGCACCATAAAATATGATACAGAAAATTTGACATTCACGAATATTTTTGTATCATTAAATCATTGGTGATAACCAGGTAGATACAGATGACCGATTCAACTACGCTGCCGGAAATATTTCAGGGGCGGATAGATTCCGAGGAAAAAATAGAGCCCCGTGACTGGATGCCGGACGCTTACCGGAAAACCCTTATCAGGCAGATTTCCCAGCACGCACATTCCGAGATAGTGGGTCAACTGCCGGAGGGAAACTGGATCACGCGGGCGCCGTCGCTGCGGCGCAAGGCAATCCTGCTGGCCAAGGTGCAGGATGAAGCCGGCCATGGCCTGTATTTATACAGCGCGGCGGAGACTCTGGGTATCTCCAGGGAGCAGATGCTTGAGCAACTGCACTCCGGCAAGGCCAAGTATTCCAGCATTTTCAATTATCCGACCCTGACCTGGGCGGATATAGGCGCAATCGGTTGGCTGGTGGATTCGGCTGCCATCATCAACCAGATTCCATTGTGCCGTTGTTCTTACGGGCCGTATGCCCGGGCCATGGTGCGGATCTGCAAGGAAGAGAGCTTTCACCAGCGCCAGGGATATGAACTGCTGATGACGCTGTGCCAGGGATCCGAGGAGCAAAAGGCAATGGCGCAGGATGCGATAAACCGGTGGTGGTGGCCGTCGGTGATGATGTTCGGTCCCGGTGACGCGAATTCCACACATTCCGCCCAGTCCATGCAATGGAAGATCAAGCGTAACAGCAACGATGAACTGCGCCAGAAATTCGTGGATCAAGCCGTTCCCCAGGCCGAATACCTGGGCCTGACGCTGCCCGACCCCGACCTGAAGTGGAATGAAGCGCGCGGGCATTACGATTTCGGGGAAATAGACTGGGACGAATTCTACCAGGTCGTCGGCGGCAACGGTCCCTGTAACCACGAACGCATCAGCGCACGCATCAAGGCCCACGAAGACGGCGCCTGGGTGCGGGAGGCGGCACTGGCCTATGCGGACAAGCAACGGCAGCGGGCCCGCAAGGCTGCTGCCTGAGATGCGGCCTTGCATAACTGTCTGACTGCCGGGAGGAAAAGATTATGCCGGATAAAATTGGGCGTTTACCCCTCTGGGAAGTATTCATCCGCAGCAAGCGGGGACTGGACCACAAGCATGCCGGCAGCATTCACGCAGCCGATGGTGAGCAGGCCCTGCAATATGCCCGGGACACCTATACCCGCCGCAATGAGGGCTGCAGTATCTGGGTAGTGAAGTCGGCGGATATCATAGCCAGCCAGTTCGAGGACAATGACAGTCTTTTTGATCCTGCGATAGACAAGATGATCTATCGCCATCCGACCTTTTACGACGTACCTGAGGACCTCAAACTGTGAACCAGGACCAGGACAGGGGACGGATTTCAAATCCGTCCCCGGTTTTGCCGAGGGGAGCCGAGGTGATACGGTGAGTGGTGAGACTACACGGCAGGAGTTATTCCAGTACGTCATCAGGCTTGGGGATAACGCCTTGATCAACGGCCAGCGTCTTGCCGAATGGTGCGGTCGCGGACCGTTTGTGGAAGAAGATATCGCCATGACCAATATCGCGCTGGACCTTGTCGGGCGCGCCCGCATGCTGCTGACTTACGCCGGTGAGGTGGAAGGCGCGGGCAGGACGGAAGATGACCTGGCTTATTTCCGCAATGAACGGGAATTCCGGAATTTTCAAATCATGGAATTACCGGTGGGTGATTTTGCCTTCACCACGGCCAGGCAGTTCTTCGTTGATGCGTATGATTATTTCTATTACCGGGCATTGCAACACTCCGTTGATTCCACCCTGGCCGGCATCGCGGCAAAGACACTGAAAGAATGTGAATACCACTTGCGTCACAGCGCTGAATGGATGCTTCGCCTGGGTGACGGCACCGAACAGAGTCATGCCAAAATCAGTACGGCCGTGGCCGAGCTGATGCCGTTCACTTACGAGTTGTTCGACGCGGACGGGATCGACCGGGCCATGCAGGCGAATCAAATCGGCGTGGACCTGAATACCGTCGAAGCGTTGTGGAATGAAAAAGTGAATAACGTACTCGATGAGGCCACGCTGGAACGGCCGGAACTGAAGTACACCCGCAGCGGGGGAAGACAGGGCCTGCATTCGGAACATATCGGCTACCTGCTGGCTGAGATGCAGTCCCTGCAAAGAGCCATGCCGGGTCAGGACTGGTAGAGAAGTGATCAGAGTAAAAGGGGACAGATTTATTTTTCGAGAAAAGGGGACAGATTTGAAATCTGTCCCCAGCCGGTGTCGCGGGAAAAATAAATCCGTCCCCTTTTCCTGTAACTACCCGGACAGCGTTATCAGTGAAATAAGACAACTTCTTGAACAGGTTGCCGATCCCGAAATACCGGTTTTAACCATCGCCGACCTGGGTATATTGCAGGATGTGTGCCGGCATGAAGGCAGGGTACGGGTCGTGATCACGCCTACCTACAGCGGTTGCCCCGCGCTGCAGACTATTGAGCAGGATATCAGGACCGTTTTAACGGAAAACGGCTACGAAGACGTTGAGGTGGCAACACGGATCTCGCCGCCATGGACGACGGACTGGCTGAGTGAAGCAGGCAGGGAAAAACTGTTGCAATACGGTATTGTTCCCCCGGCGGGTTCGGCTGACAAACAAAGTCTGCGTATGCCGGATACGGGTGTGGCTTGCCCGCGCTGCCGGTCCGCCGCTACGGAAGAAATCAGCCGTTTCGGTTCAACTCCCTGCAAGGCCTTGTACCGGTGTAACGATTGTCTGGAACCCTTCGACTATTTCAAATGCATATAACACATTTTATCCGCAGATGACGCAGATGATCGCAGATGAAAGACAGCTTTTTCTTGTGTTATCTGCGCCGTCCGGGGACAGATTTCAAATCTGTCCCCATTTAGCTGTTGATTCCTGTTGAAAATGCCGGAATTTCATCCTTTAACCATCGGCGATATCAGCAAAGAGACGGATAACGCAGTTTGCCTGACGTTCGACGTACCTGCCGACCTGTCCGAAACCTACCGGTTTACCCAGGGCCAGTACCTGACCCTGAAGGCCGGGATCGATGGCGCCGAAGTCAGGCGTTCCTATTCCATTTGTTCCGGTGTCGATGACGGGACCCTGCGGGTTGCCGTGAAAAAAATCACCGGAGGCGTGTTTTCCACGTTCGCCAACGAGAAGTTAAACAAAGGCGACATGATCGAAGTCATGCCGCCCCAGGGGACCTTTTTCACGCCATTACACGAGGAAAATGCACACAATTACCTGTGTATAGCGGCGGGCAGCGGCATTACACCCATTATCTCGATTATCAAGACCGTATTGACGCGCGAGCCGCATAGCCGGGTCACCTTGTTATACGGTAACCAGCGGGTGGCGACGATCATGTTCAAGGAAGAACTGGAAGCGTTAAAAAACCGCTACATGGACCGCTTCCAGTGGATCAATATCCTCAGCAGGGAACGCCAGGACGTGGAAATCCTGAACGGCCGGATCAACAACAGAAAAGGCGCTGAACTGATCCGGCACCTGCTTGACCTGCGCGCCATTGACGAGTTTTTCCTGTGCGGTCCCGAGGCGATGATATCGGAAGTTTCCCGGGGACTACGCTCCGAGGGTATTGACGAGCGTAACATCCATTACGAACTGTTTGCCGAATCAGCCGAAGCAGCCGCGGCAAGAGTGGCAAAACACCATGAACGGGCGATTAAACTGGCCGGCATGGTGGCGCAGGTCAGCGTCAATGCCGATGGCCGTGAAACCCGGTTTGAATTGAGCGCTGACGGCCAGAACATTCTCGACGGCGCCCTGGATAACGGCGTTGACCTGCCGTTTGCCTGTAAAGGCGGCGTTTGCGCAACCTGCAAGGCAAAACTGCTGGAAGGGGAAGTGGACATGGACATCAACCACGCCCTGGAGGCTGACGAACTGGCGGCGGGTTATATACTCACCTGCCAGGCGCACCCGGTTTCGGACCGGGTCGTCGTCGATTTCGACGAATAACAGACGATGAAGCAGGTCAGCAGGCTGCTGGCGGAGTTTGCCTCCCGTAAACCCATACGCACAGGCTCGCTGATCATCAGTGTGTTCGGTGATGCGGTTTCTCCCCACAGCAGCGCCGTCTGGCTGGGCAGTCTGATCAAGGTGCTGGAACCGTTCGGATTAAACCAGAGGCAGATTCGCACGGCGGTGTTCAGGCTGGTGCAGGAGGACTGGCTGGTTGCCAGGCAGATGGGCAGGCGCAGTTATTACAGCTTTACCGGGGCGGGCCAGAGGCATTACGAAAAGGCCGCGCGCAGGATTTACCATGCCAAGCGGAAGCTCTGGGACAGAAAGTGGACCCTGGTATTGCCGACTTCGTGCGACAACCGGGAAAAGGACCTGTTGCGCAGGGAGTTATCCTGGCTCGGTTACGGCGCGTTGACCCCGGGCATGCTGGGGCATCCTTCCGGTGACCGGCAATCGCTTGATGAAACCCTGCTGGAGCTGAAACTTACGGACAAGGTGGTTGTATTAATCGCCAGTACCGAGGACGTTGCCTCCCGCGAAGTATTGAGGAAGCTATGCCAGGACTGCTGGGGCCTGGCCGGGATAGAGAAAAGATACAACCACTTTATCCAGCGTTACGGCACGATATACCGGGCGCTGAGGAAGGCGAAGCGGCGGGATGACGAGCAGTGTTTCCAGGTCCGTACCCTGCTCATCCATGAGTACCGGCGCATACTGTTGCAGGATTCCGACCTTCCCGAAGAACTCCTGCCGCCGAACTGGCCGGGCGCCTCGGCATATAACCTGACAAAGAACATATACCATGCCGTGCAGCAAGGCTCAGTTGACTACCTGATGAGGAACATGGAAACAATCGAAGGAGGACTGGACGGACCCGGCAGGAGTTTTTATTCGAGGTTTGACGGCGCCGCAGTATAATATCCGGGCTTGTTACAGGATATTCGGGTAAAACAAACAAAAACCTGCCAGGGAGAGTACATATTACCCTTTGGAACCGTTTACATTACCCCGCACCTCTGTATATTCTAAGGAAAACCGTCTATGTTATCTGCGTATAAAAAGTAAAAAACGAGTGAGGAAGAAAGCGATGTTAGGTCTGATGATGGACAGGCAGTTGACCATTACCTCAATAATGGAGCACGCCGACAGGTACCATCCCGACACGGAGATTGTCTCCGTCACCAATGACACTCCCAGGCACAGGTACACGTATGCAGAGGCATTTGGCAGGACCCGGCGCCTGGCGAACGCCTTGATCGACTACGGTATAGGGGCCGGGGAGCGTGTCGCTACCCTTGCCTGGAACGATTACCGCCACTTTGAGTTATATTACGCCATTGCGGGGATCGGGGCCGTCACGCACACGGTCAACCCGCGCCTGTTCCCTGATCAGATCAGCTATATCATTAACCATGCAGAAGACAGGCTGGTCTTCGTTGATCCGCTTATCCTGCCGGTGCTGGAGAAAATCAGTGATGATCTGTCCGGCGTTGAAGCCTTTATTGTTTTAACGGATGAAGAAAACATGCCGGATACGGACCTGCGCAACGCACAGTCCTACGAAGGCTTCATCAGCCGCCATGCGGACCGGATTGACTGGCCTGAACTGGATGAAAAGACCGCGTGCTGCCTGTGTTATACGTCCGGGACGACCGGCAATCCCAAGGGCGTTCTGTACCATCATCGCTCGATGGTGTTACACACACTGATCGGCATCTCTCCGGACGGACTCAACCTGTCTGTACGGGACGTGGTCATGCCGGTCGTGCCCATGTTCCATGTCAACGCCTGGGGCCTGGCTTACGGGGCGCCGGCAGTGGGAACGAAACTGGTCTTTCCCGGCCCGAAGATGGGGGACGGGGCGACCCTGCAGGCGCTGATTGAAGAGGAGGAGGTCACTTATTCTGCCGGGGTGCCCACGGTATGGCTGCACCTGCTGAAGTATCTTGCGGAATCCGGCAAGGAGGTCAGCACGCTGAAACGGGTGATCATCGGCGGGTCGGCCTGCCCCCGTTCGATCATGGAGGAGTTGGAAGATAGTTACGGGGTTTATGTCAACCATGCCTGGGGTATGACGGAGATGAGCCCCCTGGGTACGGTCAATACGCTGAAGCCGGGGATGCTGGAACTGCCGCGGGAAGAGCAATATGCCGTAAGAATGAAGCAGGGGCGCCCGCTTTACGGCGTCGAGATGAAGATTGTCGATGATGACGGCAATGAACTGCCCAGGGACGGACAGGCAACTGGGCTGCTCAAGGTACGCGGGCCGTTTATCTGCAGCGAATACTACCGGGAGGATACCCCAAGTGACGTACACGATGATGACGGCTGGTTCAGTACGGGAGACGTAGGCTCCATAGACGCCGAAGGTTACCTGCAGATCACCGACAGGTCCAAGGATGTCATCAAGTCCGGGGGTGAGTGGATCAGTTCCATCGACCTGGAAAACGCGGCGGTAGGCCATCCCGACATCGCCGAGGCTGCAGTGATCGGGGTGCCGCACCCGAGGTGGGGGGAGCGCCCATTGCTGATCCTGGTCAGGAAAGAGGGCGGGGATGCGGGCAGGCAGGAAATCCTGGACTGGCTCAAGGACAGGGTGGCAAAATGGTGGGTGCCCGATGATGTGGTCTATGTTGACGAGATCCCGCACACGGCGACGGGAAAGATACAGAAAACCGAACTGCGCAAACGCTTCAAGGACTATGTGATTTAACAAGATATTTGGGGTCAGAGTTTTTGCTCTGACCCCAAATATCACCCCAAATGTCAAAATATCCGGAAATTCCCGACTGATGAACAGCAAACGAGAAGCGCGGCACCATACGTTGCCCGCAACCAGTGAAACCATACACTGGGGTTATTTCAGCAAGAACGTCGAGCCTGTATTGACCGTCACGTCGGGCGACTTCATTACTGTCGAAACGCTGAGCCACCATGCCAATGATGATGCCTCGTTGATGGTGGATGGCGATCCGGGCGCCGAGAGTGTGTTCCGCTGGACCAGGGACGGCAAGGGCGTTGACCGCCGCGGCGCCGGACCTGTGGATGCGTCGCAGTTCGGCCGCGGCTCGGGAGAAGGCCTGGGCGTGCATATCCTGACCGGGCCCATTTATATCGAGGGAGCGGAGCCCGGCGATATCGTGGAAGTCCGCATCCTCGACCTCAGGCCTCGTCCCAGCGCCAATCCCGATCACCCGGGCAAGGCCTTCGGCAGTAATGCCGCAGCCTGGTGGGGCTATCATTACCAGGATCTGATCACCGAACCCAGGCCGCGCGAGGTCGTCACCATCTATGAAATTGACGTAACCGGCGAGCGCACCTGGGCCAGGGCGCTGTATAACTACCGCTGGGTGCCGCAGACCGACCCGTACGGTGTGGAACACGCCACCATCGATTACCCCGGTGTGCCGGTCGACCATGACACGGTTGATAAAAATACTCCGGTATTGCCCGGCGTACGGGTACCGATCCGCCCTCACTTCGGCACCATGGGCCTGGCGCCCGTGGAGGCCGATTTCGTCAATACCATACCGCCGGGCTATTTCGGCGGCAACATCGATAACTGGCGCATCGGCAAGGGCGGCACCATGTATTACCCGGTGGCGGTGCCGGGAGGTCTGCTGAGCGCCGGCGACCCGCACGCGGCCCAGGGCGATTCCGAACTGGCCGGCACGGCGATAGAAACCTCGCTGACCGGCGTCATACAGGTCATCCTGCATAAACAGGACGCGCTGGCCGGCACCGTGTTACAGGGGCTGGACTACCCGTTGCTGGAAACCGATTCGGAGTACGTCGTGCACGGTTTCAGCTATGCCAACTACCTGGCCGAGCTTGGCGAAGACGCGCAGAGCGAGATAAACAACAAGTCGTCGGTTGACAACGCCATGCGCGATGCGTTCCGGAAAATGCGCAAATTCCTGATGAATGCCAAGGGGTTGAGCGAAGACGAGGCCATCACCCTGATGTCGGTGGCGGCCGACTTCGGCGTAACCCAGGTAGTTGACGGTAACTGGGGCGTGCATGGTATTATCCCCAAAGGGATTTTTCCATAAACGGAACTACCGGCGAAAATGACTGTTGTCTTGAATGATTAAATCAGGGGGGAATGATGCTGGATACAAGTTTACTGAATGACCTGGTCGGCTGTTATCTTGTCCTGGCCATTGGTTATAATATTCTCAGCCTTGTCCTGTATGACGTGAAGGGGCGGCCGCTCACTTCCAATAAGCCGGTCCAGGCCATCGTCCTGGTGGCGCTTCTCTACATGATTTACGTGAGCGAAGCCGCGCTGGGCAGCGGCGCCTGGATGTTTCTGATGGTCGTGTTCCTGCTGCTGATCCTGCGCTTCGGCGTTTACCAGCACCTGGCAGGTTACGATGAAACCAGGTATTTCTCCCGTAGCGCATGGGTGGCAGCCATTGCGATCAATGTCTTTGGCGTCGCCGTGCTGACGTTGTCCCTGTTCTAACCCGGATATCACATCGCCAACAGGCTGGCGTTCCCGCCGATGGCCGCGCGGTTGACGCTACAGGTCTGTTCCGTGGTAAAACGTAACAGGTAGTGGGGGCCGCCGGCCTTTGGCCCCGTCCCCGACAAACCGCAACCGCCGAAAGGTTGCACACCCACCACGGCGCCGACCATGTTACGGTTTACATACACGTTGCCGACGCGGATACGCTCGCGGATATATTGTGCCCGCTGTTCGATACGGCTCTGTATGCCCAGCGTCAGGCCGTACCCCAGCCCGTTTATCCGATCCAGGAGCGCATCCAGTTTTCCGGCGTCGTAGCGCAGCACGTGTAACACCGGTCCGAACACCTCCTCCTCCAGGTCGGACAGCGACTCGATTCCGATGATCGCCGGGGATACGAAATAGCCTTGTACACCGGCGCCGGATCCGGGTCCGCGGTATAACAGCCTGCCGTTTTTCCGTGCGCTGCGTATGTAATCTTCGAGCCGGGTTTGCGCCGCCAGGTCGATGACGGGCCCCATGTCCGTATCCAGGCGGGCAGGGTCCCCGACGACCCATTCATCCATGTGTTTAACCAGGGGTCCCAGCACCCGCCCTGCGATCTCGTTTTGCAGGCAGAGTACGCGCAGTGCGGAACAGCGCTGGCCGGCGCTGTTGAACGCGGATTGCACTGCGTCCCGGACAACCTGTTCCGGCAGGGCCGAACTGTCCACCAGCATGGCGTTGATGCCCCCGGTCTCGGCGATCAGGCTTGCCAGCGGGCCGTTCCGTGCAGCCAGGTCAAGATTGATACGCCGCGCGGTTTCCGTTGAACCGGTAAATGCCACACCGGCGATCCTGGGATCGTAAAGCAGGGCATTGCCCAGTTCAGGGCCTGCGCCGGGCAGGAATGCCAGTACCTC
>MKWU01007750.1_pt1 | contig 10056 bp, 8 predicted proteins | sample 809101 | NCBI WGS metagenome assembly MKWU01 (sample SAMN05860141, study PRJNA318959) | sponge metagenome | host: Aplysina aerophoba | place: Slovenia: Piran, Adriatic Sea, Gulf of Piran | collected 2013-05-07
ACGCACTCCTCCACCGACGTGCTGCGGGCGTCGAGCGTCGCCACGTGCTCGCCCCGCTTCATGACCATGACCCGATCGGCGAGTTCCAGAACCTCCGGGATGCGGTGGCTGATGATCATGATCGACAGGCCGTCGCGGCGGATGTCCCGGATCAACTCGGTGACCGTGGCCGACTCGGTCGCCCCGAGCGCCGCCGACGGCTCGTCCATCAGCAGGACGTTGTTGTTCTCCTCGAACGCCACGGCCCGGGCGATGGCCACCATCTGCCGTTGCCCGCCCGAGAGCACGCCCACCGGGAGCCTCGTCGAACCGATCTGGATGTTCAGCCGCTCCAGCAGCTCGGCGGCCTCTCGGTGCATGCGGCGCCGCTCCAGGAAGCCCATCAGGCGCGGTAACCCCCGGGTGGGCTCACGCCCGATGAAGACGTTGGCGGCCACATCCAGATTGTCGAAGAGCGCCAGATCCTGGTAGATCATCTCGATCCCGAGGCGGCGGGAATCCTGTGCGGTGGCGATCTCGACGGGTTCGCCGTTCATGACGATCCGGCCGCTGTCGGGACTCACGGTGCCGGCGATGATCTTCATCAGCGTCGACTTCCCGGCGCCGTTGTCGCCCACGATCCCCAGGATCTCGTTGCGGTGCAGGTCCACGTCCACCTCGTGAACGGCCCGGACGTGTCCGAAGCTGCGGGAGATCCCACGCAACTGCAAGAGGGGCGCGCCGTTGGATCCGTCGGCACTCTGGCCGGCGTGGTCGTTCATTTGAATCACTCCCCCGGTGGGTCATGCGGCGGGCCGGCGACGACGGCGCCGCTGGGTCCGAGTTGGTAGCCGCCACCGCCGGGTGGCGCGAACTCCAGGTCGAAGACGAACCCCAACTCGCTGTCGAGGTTGACGCGCACCACGTCGTCGGTGGTGTTGGCAGTCGCCGGGTCGACCCGTTGGGTGACGTACGCGAAGTCGACGTAGGCGCCGAGCGGGTAGGCGTACCGCACCCAGGTGCCGCGGTTGATCACCACGCCCTTCCCCCCGGTGAGCAGGAACGCCCGAGCCGCTCCGACCTCGGGCCGCCCGTCGACATCGGGTACCACCACGATCGCCGCCGGGTGCATACCGAGCGTGATGAGAGTGATGGTGCTCGCCGGGTGCTTCTGCACGAACTCGCACCGGTTGCCCCGGTAGTAGTACCGCAGCGAGCACATGTAAGCCCGGCCGGGGAACTCCAATTCCTTCTGCACCCAGAGGTAGCCGAGGTTGTTGGCGGCACGGTTCAGGTTCGGCGAGTCGGCTGTCTCTGGGGCGATGACCGCTCCGAACGGCTCGAAGGCGTCGCGGTCAAGGTGTTCGACGGCCAAGCGCCTAACGGCGGGGGATTCGTCTGTCACAAGGCCTCCGGGTCGAGTGAGGGTCGCACCGGCTGGCCGGTGCGGATCGAGTCTTTGAGTGCGAACAGGGTGCTCATGCTGGCCAGGATGTCCGTCCCGCTTGCCCAGGGCTGGCCGCCGTTGGCGATGCACTGCATGACGTCGGCTCGCGTGGCCAGATACGACTGCGGGGACAGCGTGTACTGCAGCGGTAACTCCAGCGCCGAGCCCCGCGGCTCGTGGGGTCCGTAGCGCAACTCGGCCCGCACGAGCCGTGCCGGTCCCGGCAGTTCCTGGTCCTGGATGCCGTCGACGCCGGCCCGCTCACCCACGGCGAACATTTCGAACCGCCGCCGGTGACGGGTGGCGAAGTCGTAAAGGAGCGTGGCGTTGGCGCCACCGGCGAACCGGAACACCCCCGTGAGCACCGAGCCCACGCCGTCGACGCGCCGTGACCAGCTGCCGTAGACCTCCTCGGGCGCCTCGCCGAACCACGACTGCAGCACGTCCACTGCGTGGATGCACACGTCGTGGACGGCGTCGAAGGCATTGGTGTGCTGGCGGCCGATGCCCGAGTGGTAGTTGATCCCTGCGGCGATGAGCGGGCCCAGCGCGCCGGCCAGGATGAGAGCGCGGCAGCCGTAGAAGGCCGGGGCGTAACGGGTGTTGAAGTCCACGCCGAAGGTGATGCCGCCTTCGCGGGCGTGCCCCACGATGTCCTGGCACTGCTGCGGTGTCTCCGCCACCGGCTTGGCGAGGATGACGTGGATGCCGCGGCGCGCGGCCTCGGCCACCACTTCGACACGCAGCGGGGACAGGCCGACATCCCAACGGATGTTGATGTCGAGGAGATCCAGGTCGACAGCGTCGATCATCGACCTGTAGTCATCGAAGACGTGCTGCACGCCCCAGGTGTCGCGGATCTCCCTGGCGGCGGTGGGGTCGGGATCGCAGGCCGCCACCGGCTGGATCCCGGCTGCGCGGTAGGCGGGCATGACGCCGCTGTGAACGATGCGGCCCGCTCCCACCAGGCCGATGCGCAGGTCGCCGGGGATGTCCTCCCGCAATGGCGGCGGCACCAGATCCAGGGCCGCCACCGGACCCAGGTCGACCGGGGCGATGCCCGAACTCAGGTCGATCTGCGGTGCCATCGCCCCGTCAGGCCCCCGCCGTGCTGGCAAGCAGCGGCGCCAGGAACCCAGCCGCCTCCCGGACGCCCTCCTCGTAGGTCTGGTACGGGTCCTCGTTCTCGATGCTCACGTAGCCGTCGTAGCCCGCCGCCGCGAGCGCATCCACCAGAGCGCTCCAGAAGGCGGCGTCGTGGCCCCGTCCGATGGTCCGGTAGCGCCAGGCCCGCGCCGACGGGTCTGCAAACGATCGCTGGTCGAGGACCCCCGCCACGGCGACTTCGTCAGGCACCGTCTCGGTGTCCTTCAGTTGCACGTGATGAACGGCCTCACCGAGTGCTTCCACCACTCGCACCGGATCCATCTGCTGCCAGAACAGGTGGCTGGGATCCACGTTGGCGCCGACGACGGGTCCGACCGCTTCCCGCATGCGCAGCAGCGTGGGCACGTTGTACACGAGGTGGATCGGGTGCAGTTCGAAGGCGATGCGGCGCACCCCGTGGCGCTCGGCGAGTGCCGCCAGGTCCGTCCAGAGCGCAATCCCGGCCTCCCATTGCCGCTCCAGCAACGCCACGCTGTCGTCGGGCCAGGGGTAGAACACCCAGTTGACGGTTGTCGCCGCACCTCCGTCGCCGGTCGTTCCGGACATGGTCACGATCTTGTCGACACCGAGCAGTTCCGCGAGTTTGAACGTGTCCTCGATGAGCTGGCGATGTTCGGGGCCGCGCACCGGGTGCAACGGCATGCCCGCGCAGTTGAGCGCGGCGATCTCCAGGCCCCGGCCGGCGAACGCATCGGTGAACATCGTTCTGCTCCGCTCGTCCTCGAGCAGATGGCGAACGCCGGACGGCTGCCCGGCCTGGGTCACCTCGATGCCCGTCGCCCCGATCTCGGTAGCGATGTCGAGGCGCTCCTCGAACTCGGCCCGAGTGGCAATGGGGCTCATCCAGGCCGGACCGGCGTGTTGTGGCCGGGTCTCGTCGGGACGCCCGCTGGTGGCGGTGAACATCCGGACGATGAGCCCCATGGCGGGGCGTGGCGCGACTCCGGCGCTCGTCACCGCGTCGCTCCGTTCATGCAGGTCCACCTCGTTGCCGGCCGCCGGGATGCCCGAAGCCCCGCGCGGGGACCGACCGGTCTCGCGACGACAGTAACCGAGGCGAGACCGCGGGCTCCGGGTGCGTCCGCCGGCCTGTGAGGCAGCGGACGCACCCGGTCTACTCACTCAGGAGAGGCTCAGCCCCCCGGATACCACTCGTCGATATTCGACGCGTCGATGGGTACGTGGGTGACGTGGTTCACCCGCTGGGCGGGAGTGTCACCATCGAGGATCGTCGCGATGATCGGACGCAGGAACTCCCCGTAGCGATCGGGGAAGTAACCGATCGACATGATGAACGGCGAGTCCGGGTCGCGGATCTCCGCCAGCGCGTCCGAAGCACCACCGTTCGACAGCACCACACCGGCGTCGAGGCGTCCGAGTTGCTCCATTGCCGCCACCACGGCCACACCGGCGAGGTCGTTGGTCGTGGCGATGAAGAGCAGGTTCGTGGCATCAGGGTTGGCGTTGAGGTACGCCGCGGCCGCTGCCTGCGTCTCCGAGCCCTCGAGCACGACGTCGTTGAGGGTGATCGTGTCCATCGTCCACTCCGGGAACTGCTGGGAGATCACGTCCATGGCCACGACCATGCGCGCCTTGGTCTCATCGGGCCAGGTGCTCTGGTAGATGCCGAAGATGCCGTCGAGGTTGCCACCCCAGTTGTTGTTGATGTAGTCGAGGGCGTACTCACCCATCTGCTGGCCCGCCGACTGGCCGTGCGCACCGAACCAGTACACATCGTCCGCCGGCTCCGGGATCGGGCCGTCGATGAAGATCATCGGGATCTCCGCCTCGGCCATCTTCTCCAGCGTGGCCTCGTAGTTGGTGATACCGCCGTCGAAGTTCAGATAGACGTCCACCTCGCGGGTGATCATGGCGTCCGCGTTGGCGAGCATCTTGTTGGCGTCGAGGTTGTGGTCGAGGGCGTACAACTCCCAACCGGCGTCGGCCGTCTCCGCTGTGACGCCGTTCTCGACGTCGTTGCAGAACTCGCAACCCGTCCGCAGGATGTTGGCGAAGCCAACCGTCTTCTCGCCGTCGTCTCCCCCGCATGCTGCGGCCACCAGGACGACGGCCAAGATGAGGCCCAAGAGCCCAGAGAATCTCTTCACGAGTGTCCCCCCATTTGTCGGCCCGGCGAACCCGGGCGTTGAACCAACTGTAGGGAATTCAGCCGGCCGGCGCTAGCGACGCAGCCGCGCGACGCCGAGCACCGGCATGGGGCGGCCCTCGGTGTCTCCGGAGGTCACGCCACAGTCTCCACGTGCCCGCTGCGGGCGCTGCGGTAGGCGGCCTCGATGATTTCCACCGTCGGTACGCCGAGGTCCCCGGGCGAGTTGTTCGCCACCGTGGCGCCACGCGCCAGGGCGACAAGAGCGTCGATCGGTCCGGCACAGTCGTACGCCCCGGCACCGGAGGCAAGCGGAACCGTCACGTCTCCCTCATCGACGCGGTAGCGGGTCAGCAGTTCACGATGCAGATCTACCGTGAGTTGGCCGTCGGAGCCGATGATCTGCACCACCAGGTAGTGCTTGCCGGCGTTGACGGCGAGATGGGCCGAAGCGCCCGAGACGCTGCCGATGGCACCGCTCGTGAAGCGGACCGAGAGGCTGTCGTGGAACTCCACCGCCGTCCGCTGCGGGGACGACATCATGGCGAACACCTCGGCGCCGCGCAGACCCGTGAGCCAGAGCGCCAGGCCCAGCGCATGGCTGAGTTGGGCCTGCGCGTAGCCGCCGCCGGAGATTGCCGGGTCGGTCAGCGTCTCCGGGCGGGGCGTCAACTCGGGGACCTGCTCGTCGCTGACGATCTCCCCGGAGGTCTGGTCGGCGGAGAACGAGGGTTGCCGGCCGACGAGAGCCTCGCGAGTGGTGGACGACATGACGATCGAGACGTGCTCGACCTCGCCGACCCCCCCATCGGAGTCCATCAACTCCTTGGCTCTGATGACGATGTCCTTGTAGTGCCAGCCGAGCGCTATCAGCAGGTGGCGGTCCACCGCTGCGGCGGTCGCCACGAGGTCGCGCGCCTCGTCGGGATGCAGGGTGAACGGCTTCTCCACGAGCACGTGCGCACCCGCCTCCAAGGCGGCCCGGGCCTGCTCGTGGTGCCACCGAACGGGGCTGGCCACCACCACGATGTCCGGGCCGGCCTCCAGGACACCTCTGTAGTCGGTGTGTGCCGAGGCGAAACCGAAGCGCGAGCGAACGCTCTCGGCCATCGCCGGGTCCCGCCGGTTGACGGCGGTGAACTCCACGGCGTCCCGATGCTGCGCAAGGCGCGGCAGGTGGGAGGCCACGCTCCAGGCGCCGGCTCCGATCACGCCGAGTCGCAATCTGCTCACAGGTCTCTGGTCCTCTACTTCGGGGAGAGTGCTGGGCAACCCACGGCACGCTCGAGCGACGCCGCCGTCACTGGATTCCGGCCTCCGCCGGAATGACATCGGGCGGTTCGCAGGATTCTCAAGCAGCCTCCCATGCGCCAACCCACGCCAGCTCAGCGCAGCTCGGCCAGAGCGTGATAGAGGCCCCGGTAGCGCTCCAGCTTCGAACGGTACCGCCTGCTGCGCGACGCATCCGGCTCGAGGCGCGCCACGACGGGCAGGCCGGCGAGACCCGCATCGGCGGCGCCCGTGGCCAGCCCGGCGATGCGGGCAGCCCCGACTGCCGACGCGTCGGCGCTCGCGGTGGACTCCACCGGTCGTTCCAGCACGTCGGCGAATATCTGCATCCAGACGGGTGAGCGCGATCCGCCCCCGATCGCCCGCCAACCCATCACGGAGCCCCCCGTCCCGGCCATCCGCTCAGCCATCACGGCGGCCTCCAGGGCCACGCCTTCCAGCAGGGCACGGACAACGTGCCGCCGCTGTGTGGCGAACGTCAGTCCGACGAGCGCCGCCGTGGCCTGCGAGTCGGCGAAAGCGGTACGCGAGCCGGCGAAGTGGGGCAGAGAAATCATGTCGGTCTCCACGTCGGCTACCGCCGAGGTGATCTGCTCGTAGAAGGCCCCCTCGATGTCGGGGTCCGTGGTTCCCGCCTCCGCCGCACCGAACTGATCCCGGTACCAACGCAGGACGGCACCACCGGCGGGACTCCCGGCGATGGCGAGTCGTGTCCCCGGCACCATGTACGGCACGGTCGGTGTGGCATCGGCCGCCCCGCTGCCGGCACCGACCACCCCGGCCAGCACGTGTCGCGGCCGGTCGAGCCGCTGGTGCCCGCCGGCCGCCCCGCTGCCGGCACCGACCACCCCGGCCAGCACGGCAACGGTCCCCAGCGACAGCATCGCCGTCCCGTCCGGCTCGGCACCGATGCCCGCCGCGTAGGCGGCACAGACCTGGTCGAGGGCACCTGCGACGAGCACGGCGCCATCCGCGAGTCCCAGGTCGCGGGCCCTCCCGGGAGCTACGGCGCCGATGGGGGTGCCGGAGGGTGCCGGTGCCGGCAGCTTGTCCCGATCGATTCCGGCGGCTTCGAGGATCTCCGGCGACCAGCGCTCTGCGGCGACGTCGAAGGCGAGGGTCCTGGCAGCCATTGTGTGGTCGATCACGGGGGGCAGCCCGAGTCGGACGGCGACCAGCTCGCCGAAGCAGGCGAGCGTGGCGGCGCGACGGTAGACCTCGGGCATCTCCTGGGCGATCCAGCACCACTTGGCCACGGAGTAGTGCGGCTGGGGCGCCAGCCCGCAGATCGCTGTGATCCGCTCAGACCCGACAGTGGCCACCAGGCGCTCGTGACATCGCCGGGAGCGGGCGTCGAACGACACCATTGTGGGTGCCAGCGCCTCGCCGGCCGCGTCGATCGGCGTGACCGCCTCCCCGAGGGTGGCGACGGCCAACGCTCGCGGCGGTTCCGGGGCGACAGCGGTCACCTCCCGGATGGTGGCGCAGACCGCCTCCCAGACCCCGTCGGGGTCGAGTTCGGCCCATCCGGGCCTCGGTACCGAAAGGGGATACTCCCGATACGCGGTGGCAATTGGCAGGCCCGCCTCGCCCAGCACGACCGCCTTGCACCCGGTGGTGCCGACGTCCACACCGAGGAGCGTCATCGGGGGCCGGCCCGGCCAACTCGGCCGGCGATTCTCGTGCCGGCGCTCGAACCCGTATCGGCGCCGGCGGGTGTCATCCGGTCCTGGCAGCGGCGCCGGCAGGGATCCGTCGGTTCATCGCCTCACGCCACGATCATGTCGGCGCCGACACGCTCAAGCGTCTGCGGCTCGCCGGCACGCAGGGCGAGATGCATGACCTGCGCGTTGAACTCGATGCCGATGGTCCGCTCGGCGGCGTTCTCCACCGTGTCCGCCACCACCAGGAGTCCATGGTTCTGCCATACCACGCCATGGCTGTCGCCCATGACCTCCAGCATCTCGGTGGTGAACGCCTCGTCTCGACGGTGCCGGAACGGCATGATCGGAGTGGTGCCGTTGGCCGATTTGAGGCCGGTCGTGGTCACCGGCAGGATGTCCCGCCCCAGGGCGCCGAAAGCGTTCACGTACGGCGGCTCGGTGTGCAGCACCGCAAAGACCTCCGGGCGCGCCTTGTAGACGCCCACATGCAGGAGTGCGTCGTAGGAGGGATCGAGACGCCCGCCGATCTGCTCCCCGTCCGGGCCCAGCACCACCAAGTCGTCGGGCGTCATGTCCTCATACGGGTAGGCATGTGGCGTGATCACCACATTGCCCGTGTCCCGGTCGCGGGCACTGAGATTGCCCTGCGACGCCGGCATCAGCGACGACGCCGACAGGCGCCTCATCGCCACCGTGATACTGCGGCGCAACTCCGCCGCCACCAGCTCAGCCACCGTGCCCTCCGATCCTCACCCGCTCGCTGCGACCCTAGTTCACCCCACCACCCGACAGCCGGTGCCCCACCGGGCGCCTTCGCGGCGCGCTCCCCGAGGAGGGACGGCCGTACCGGGCGTCACGGTCGCCGCGGTTTGCCGGGGCAGGGCTTCCCGCGGATAACCAATACACCTCCTGGAATAGTCCAATGCGCCTTGTGCAAGACACCTGATGCACCTTCTGCAACAGTCCAATACCCCTTCTGCAAGTCGTCCGATGCACGGATTGCAACCGGGCCTGCCTAATCGACGGATCGGAGGTTCCGGGAAGCCGTCAGGCGATGGGTTGGAACTCCGGAGCTGAGAGTGGTTCGTAGCCGTCGGGCCATGGCGCACGGAGCCGGCAGAGCAGGCGCATGTGCGGTGGCGCGGTCGGCGGGTTGACGTGTTCGGCGACGATGCCGACGTCGGCCTCGGAGAACTCGCGCAGTTCGTGAATGGTGCCGACCAGGTAGTTCGGCACCCACCCGATCTTCCGGCCCGTGCGCGTGCAGATCAGCATGGCCCTGGGGTTCACGGGGTTGTCGGGTTCGTCGGCCAGGACCAGGACGTCGCCCGCCGTCACTTCTGTGACCGCCTCGGCCGCGCCCGGGATGTGGCGGATGGCGCGACAGAAGAACAGCGTCGTGAGACCGCCGTCGGGGGTTCTGTCTGGATACGAGAACACCTCGACACGGTCTGTCATCCGGATGCCCTCGCTTCGAGCCATGACCTCGAACGGGTCGGTGTCGATGTCGAGATCGAGCCTGCGGACATACTCGCCGTAGTCAGGTCGGCGCCGTGGCATCTGCCGGTTGCGGAACACCGCGAACAGGTGGTCACTCTCGTAGACGCGGTGCAGGTCCGCAAGCCCGGGCAGGCGGTCGAAGCCGTCGAGTTGCTCGGCCGCCTTGAGGTACACGAACCGGTACGACACGTTCGAGTCGACGACGCGACGGGTGAGCATGCCGACAGGGTGGATCAGACCGTCGGGGTGGCGCCAAGCGGCATAGAGGCGGCGTTCGGTCGGCTCGGTCATACGGTGCAACCTATGGCCGGGGTGTGTCAGACCTGTCCAGAGTAACCACAGTCACCAGGCCATCAGGCGTTCGTGGTTGCGACGCACGACACGTTCCGCGAAGTCGCGTGCCGGGCTCGACATTCGATGGTCCGGCACGAGCCAGATCGGTTCGACAAGTAGATCGGCGTCACGACACCGCTCAAGCCACTGCCGGCGTGCGTGGCTGCTCGACATCTCCAGCGCATCGATCGCCGCTGGGAGCAGGCGCGGTCGCCGCGCGAACGGGCACCTGGCTCGATCCGCCCATGCCTCGACTGTGTAGCCGCGGTCGCGTGTCTTCAGCCTCGCCTCTCTCTCCGTGTCGTCCAGCAGGAATCCGAGGCTCGACCCCTACTCAGGGACCCTCAACCACCCCGCTCCCCACGAATTCGCGAAGGCGCGACAAATCTCCTAACTCTGTCCTATAATCGCACATGTGGATGCGAGGTCCAGCGACCTTGGGGTAAGGATCGCTGCTGCTCGGCGTGACTTCGGGCTCACGCAGGAGGAGTGCGCAGAGCGGGCAGGACTAGGACGCAGCGCGCTGGCGAAGATCGAGACCGGTGCGCGGGGAGTCGGGGCAACGGAGT